>Ga0233425_10008737_pt1 | contig 13231 bp, 8 predicted proteins | sample Watercolumn_Towu_2_FD_181712 | JGI IMG/M metagenome (GOLD analysis project Ga0233425, IMG submission 181712) | Freshwater microbial communities from Lake Towuti, South Sulawesi, Indonesia - Watercolumn_Towuti2014_140_MG | ecosystem: Environmental > Aquatic > Freshwater > Lake | place: Indonesia...
CCGGGCCGTGGCCTATGGCCTCGACACGCTTCAGCAACGCTCGGAGCTGCACGTGGCCCCGGGCGACCCAGTTTACGAAGGCATGATCGTGGGCGAGAACAGCCGCTCGGGCGACATGAACGTCAATCCGACCAAGGAAAAGAAGCTCACCAACATCCGCGCTGTAGGCCATGACCGGAACATCTTGCTGAAGCCCGCGCGGCGCATGTCGCTGGAAGAGGCGCTGGAGTTCATCGAAGAGGACGAACTGGTCGAGGTCACGCCCGCCAGCATCCGCTTGCGCAAGGTGGTGTTGAAGGAGATCGACCGCAAGCGCATGGCGCGCCGCGGGTTGGCGGCCGGGGTGCGGTGAGTTACTCCGGCTTCCAAGCCAGCGCCCCAAACGCGGCCGCCTTGGCATTCAGCGGCCGGAAGTCGTTGCGTTCTGGGGCCGCCAGTTGTGGGTCGGTCCCGTACACGCCGCCGGTCTCCGCCACGGGCAGCTTGGGCTTCACGGCGGGCGCGTCCTCGCAGTACCACCAGTTGTTGGCGAAACGAAATGTCTCCGGCCGGGTGTGCGGGCCGACGTTGAACAGATCGTTCGCCTGGGCCCGGCGGAAGATCACCAGGTTGTGCTCGAAACGGCCATCGCTGGTGTCCGGGATGTCCGCGTCCGCGTCCTCCTTCAGGATGCGCAGGGCCCATCTGCTTGGCCGGTAGATGGTGTTGTAGCGCACGATTGCCCCGCAACTGATGTAGGCCACCGCGGCCTCGCAGCCGACAAAGGTGCAGCCTTCTACGACCACGTCCTTGGCCTCGTATTTGGCCCCTTGCGGCCGGAAGACCGTGGGCCCGGTGGAGCCGCCCATGTTCACCCCGCGCTCGCAGGAATCGAGGAACAGGCAGCGGCGGACCGTGACCTGGCTGGAACCGCCCTTGATCTGCGGCCCTACGCCGGAAGAGACGCCGGGCTTGCCCTTGTATGTGCAGTCCTCGATCAGCCCGCGGTGGCAGCCGACCATGTCCGGGGCCTGGCCGCCCCAGCCCTCGAAGGTGCAGCCGCGCACCACGAAATCGTCGAGCCCGGAGAGCTTGATCGCGTCGTGGTTGCCCCTGGGGCCGACGTCGGAAACGCGGATCTTCTCCAGCACCACGTGGTGGGCCGCCTTGTTCCGCACGCCGCCGTCGTCGATGTTGATGCCGTTGCTCGATTGCCCGCGCACGGCGATGTTCCGCAGGGTGAGGTAGGCGCAGCGGGGGAAGTGCAATGCCTCGCCCCCGCCTTCGAACAGCGGCGGGTCTTTTTCGTCGGCCCCTTCGATGACGATCGGCTCGGCCTCGGTGCCCGTCAGCCCCGACACATACACGCCGGGACGGTAGCGGCCGGGGGCGATTTGGATCCGCGTGCCCGGCTGGGCCTTGCGGAGCGCGGCGTGCAACGAGGCATCGTCGCTAACCTTGATGATGCGTTCGGCGGGAAAAGCGGTCGAGGCAACTAGCAGCGAAGCAGCCACGGTGCATAGGATATCCAGACGCATGTTCAAGTCTCCGGTTCGCCGATGGTGGAGACTCGATTATCGTCGGGCCGTCGCAAGATGTCAATCTTCTCGACGGGTGGCGGTGCCACGGCGTGCTACGATTCCTATCCCTCGCGTTTCTTGCGGCACCTGTGCTCGAACGACATGTAGAGGAACAGCGACCACTCGGGCGTGTCGCGCGTCAGTCCGATGGGGACGCCCAGGCCAACGACCCATTGCGTTTCGCCTTCCGTGAAGGGGGCCCAGCGGAAGCCGGGGTTGAGCAGGTACTGGAAGGTATGGTCGCGGTTGCCGTCGGGCAGCAGTTCTTCCTCCCACAGGGCCACGGTCTCGCACATGAGGTTGAAGTCCTTGCTGAGAAGGTAGATGGCGCTGGCCCCCAGGTTGTACGCGCGCAGGTCCTGGCCGGAAAGAGGAAACAGCACCGGATCCATGCCCACGGTGACGCCCGGCATGTAGGTCATGCCGGCGTTCAGGTGGACCGCCCAGCGCTGAAACTCCTTGCTGAAGGGGAGGTTCATCTGGTAGCCCACCTTGTCGTTGCCCAGCCGGTCGCCCACGTCGCCCGTGGGCAGGATCACGCTGAACCGCGGAGCGGCCCACCATCCGCGGAACTCGCCGGAGAGGGCCTGGTAGCGGTAGTTCAACAACACGTCGCCGAACCCCTGGCCCTCGAAGGCCGGTTCGCCCGGGGCCTGCTGAAAGGTGTACTGCACGGGGAGCGTGTAGGAGAACTGATGGCGCTGCGAGCCCAGCGGCCATTCCTGAGTGAAGACGAAATCGAAGTCGTTCTGCCGGATCCCGTGCCGCCGCCAACTCGGCACCCAGTTGAAGATGTGCTGCACAACCCCTTGTTCCTGGTTGAACGCCTCTTCGATCAGAAAGGAGTTGTCCTTGATGTTCTCCTGTTCTTCGCCGTTCGCCTCTGATTGTCCTTCACGGGCTTCTGGGGCTTGCCTTGGCGGCGCTTGTTGCTCTTGCGCAGACGCAGTTGTCGCCGCAGCCCCTACAATCAGCAGAACCGCTAGCCAACGAATCGCCGCGAGCGTTCGATCTGAAGCCATCGAGAATCTCCCTTCCTTGGGCGCCGGCCTTGGAGGCCCTAACAAGACGGGTACAGGCGTTACGCGGCAAGCGATATCCGCACGGTCAGCGTTGATTGGCTCGGAGCCAGTCCCCGTTTTGTTAGGGCCCCTTGGGCAACCGGGGCGCAGAATCTGTGTCCTTACAATTCCTCTATCGACGCGCCGCAATGCCGGTTTTCAGCTTGCCGACGACGGCAAGTTGGAAACTTGCCCCACGCGGAACGCCCCGCGCGCTACGACCGGCGCTATCGGGGCCTTTTAGCTGTTCGTAAGCAACGCCACGGGGAAATCTCCGCGACGACCTGACCATGCTCCTCTCCCTGGCCCCCCCGGGCCGGGGACGCTAGTGGTGTGAGTGGTCGGGCTGGCGATCACCGTTTGCCGCCCCGCGTCGGCGATGGGCTGGGCATTTTACGCGCTGACAAGTACCGGGAGCGACTGGACACCGCTGGCAACATTTCGGCGGGTGACCTTGCAAAGGAATTGCGGGACTGCTGGGGCGTCGGCTACCAAGAGTTGAAGGACATTATCGAGGATTTGGCAAAGCGGAACCAGTACCCACAGAGCCAGACGAACACCTTTGAGGCGGCAGTGTATGCGATTCGATTCCGTATCTGCACCGGGTGGCATAAGTTCCGTCTTCCGCAGGACGAGGTGCAAGCACGGCGCGGGGCCGAGCGCCTTTCGCCGTGGCTCCAGAGCCGGTGGTTCAATGATTTGGTGGGTCGTCGCATCTTCCGGGAAGCACCCCCGGAGTGCGCCGGCTACACTTGGGCAAGACTGCGGCGAGACGGTCCTCCATACGGACCTGACGACAAGGAACGGCGAGTATCGCACAGCCGCTGAACCCGCCTTGGGCTGCCCCTCCAATCACGTAGCGCTGGCCGTACGTGACCGAATAGCAGGAAGCACTGGAGTAACGCATGCCTGAATTTGATCGAGAAACCTGGGGCTGGCTGGTGTTCGCCGCCTATTTCTTGATTGGGCTGCCTATCGCGTGGCACTTCATGCGGAAGCAAAACATGGAAGCGAGCGCCAAACAAAGCGGGCAAGAGCGACTCGTCGTTACGGTCCTCACGATCATGTGGCCGGTTCTGTTGTTTGCCCTCGCCGTGGATCGCCTACGCCCCCCAGCAAAAGCGGCCAAGAACAATAGGAAAAGCCAAGATGATAAGAAGCCGCCAGAGTAAGACGCACACCTCCGCCGGTTGTGCTGGAGGCCTTGGCGCTGGATAATGAAGTGGCAGCCCGACGCAGATCGCTCCAGGAGGGGCGGCGTCGGGCAGGCTTCCGCTGGCACTGACGGACCCGACCGATCTATGCGCTTCCTGATTGGCTGCTCTGGCGCCATCGCCCTCGCGGTGTTCATCATCGGACTCCCCGTGTCAGCGTTCGTCAGCAACGTGACGTGGGCTGACCGTTTGACATTTGCCGCGGTGCCCTCAGTGATCACCTTTGTTGCCGCGCTGCTTCTGGCTACCCGCGATTCGGCTCGACATTCCTCCACGATGCGGAAGGTCCGCGCCTACCTGCTTGCGCGCAACGATTCAACCGAGCAACAATTCATGTCAGCGCGGCCCTACGACGATGCCCCATTGCTGCTCGAAACCAGAAAAGCAATATCGCGATTCTTTGATGTGCCGACCGTCAAGGTGGGCCGAGACGTCCACTTGTTCCATGACCTGCACGTAGACGAATTGGAACCGTCCTTCCAGTTCTACGTGATCGGCGCCGTGATCGCGCCCCATGTGGGTCCCCCAAAGAGGTTTTGGTTCCCGATGAGTGGCCTCGCGTCAATCGACGACCTGACACGAGCGATACGTGGGGTACTTGACAGTCTCGCCAACACCGGCCAGCCGCCGGGTCCGCCTTCTGCTAATCAGCCTGGCGGCTGAAGGCTTGGTGTAACCGTTCGACGTACTGGAACTAGCGCAGACCATGATTGATCCCGAGGATTTGGCAGGACCGCCATCTGGCGACAACGCGAAGGGCTGGGTGTACGGCGTCGTGTTCGCAGGCATCCTTGGCGCGTACGGGCTATTCTGTGCATTGACGGGCCACGCCGTGGTTCCAAACATCACGCTGCGTGGGGTGCCGCCACTACAGCCTGGGCTGCTGCGGGATGTCGAGGGTGTCGACGCGGTCCTGACAGGCATCGCCATAATCTCCGTCGCTGCATTTGCCCATTTCCACTGGTTCTGGGGCAACCATCGATGGTTAAGCCGGTACTACCAAATCGGCAAGGTAGCCGCACTCGGTGGAATCATCTTGAGCGTTGCGGGCCTCGTGTGCCGCGCGTTTCGGTAAGGTTGATTCTGCAGACGGCCCTAAACAAGGGGTGTCTCCGCCAAAAGGTCCTCTTTCGTCAAGCGAAACGTGTCCACGCCGTACTCACTCAGTTTAGCGAGAAACAGCGGACGGGGAATGCCGGCTAGCTCGGCTGCTGCTCCGGACGACAGCCTCCGCAACTCGTAACGCCCCGCGGCCTACGCAGGGAACGACATTTCCGCGTACTTCTGCACGATCCGCTGCGCGACGCTGCTACCGCCGCCAAGAAGCGGCCGTTGCTCGTGAATGCCCTTGAACGAGGAGAGGATGTATTCCACGTCGTCGCGGGGAATGCCGTAGAGGTGGAAGTAGGCGGCGTCGAGGTCGGCCATCAGTTCGGCGCGATGGGCCTCGTCCCACTTGTTGAGCCGGCCGCCGTATTCCGCCTGAAAACTACCCCCCGTGAAGTTGCACGCCTCGGCCAGCGGCAGCATGTCCTCGGCCGTGCAGGTGAGCTTCAGCACCCGCTCGCTGATCCACGATTCCAGCGTCCTGCGGCGGTCCCAGGGACAGGGCTTGGCGTAGGCGTCGGGCGGCAGCGTGGGGATTTGCTCGACGATGAAGAAGTTCAGATGGATGTTGCTGATCTTTTGCCGCATCACGAAGTCGTAGGCAAAGCTGTTGAGGTTGCCCAACAGACAACACTGACGCACCGGCGACGCCTGCGTCAAGACGATCGGCGCTGAGTTGACAACAGCCGCAGGCGGCGTCATCGCCGCGATCATCGTGCGCTGGTTGGTGGGGCTCGTCACGTCCTTGAAGCACAGAAAATGCGTCTGCTCAGGGCCCTGCTTGGCCACGGCTTCCTGCGCAACCCAAAACCTCGGCATCGCCAGGTGTTCAGGGTTCTGGTAGTCAACCAGAGCAGTCTTTTCAGTTTGCCCCTGCCTCACCCAGTTGGATCTGTCGGTCACAATGTTGGCCGCGCGGTGGTCGTAGTCCTGGAGCATCTTGGCTTCATACAGCGGCAGGAAGACCTTTTTGCCTTTGACCCAACGGTTCCCCTTCAGTTTGAAACCGTCGGCCTTGAGTGTTTCGGGTTCGTGAAACAATTCGGCGTCGCTGGTTTGATGGAACATCGTCTTGAACTGGACGCCCCACGGGTTACCGGTCGGCCCCGTTCGGTTCGCGTCGATCAGGACCGGAACTCGGCGGTAGATGGCTTTGGTGATTTCCGCGTCGCGCCGCGACCGGAAGATGGGGCACGTGCGCGTGTTCGGATTCAGGAGCCGGATATCCGCGGCGCTGAGCGAGACGTGACGCGAGCGATCTTCCAGTTCCTCCATCCGGTGAAGGAAGAAGACGTAGTCTGCTTGTGAAGTCGCTCTCACCCCGCCGAAGTTAAGGATGGAGAACTTGAAGGACGCGTGAACGTCTGGAAAAAACGCCTTCTTGTTCTCAAAGTCGTGCAACCGGATGAGCCGATTCGACTCCGCGATCGCCGCGAAGAAATCCTTGGTGGTCATGTCGGAAGCGATCCCCGACGGCACCAGTAGCCCGACGCGGCCTCGCGGCGCAACGAGCCGGTAGGCGAGTTCGGCGAACACGGCGTAGGTGTTGATGTCGCCCCTCCCGGTAAGCGGGTACTGGCCGCTGGTCCGGCAATACGTCAGCAGCGAATCAGCGGCGGTCAGCGCGTCCTGATAGCGCGCGTACAAGGCCGCGTCGTCCGCTTCCAGCTTGGCGACAAGCTGTCGCCGTTTGGCCGCGTTGGTGGCCGTGGCGATCTCCGGCGCGGGCAGGGAAAAGAACTCCCGCTCCTGCAACTTCATCCGCTCCCACGGCGGATTGCCGATCACGCAATCGAACCCGGCTTCCTCGCGGCCGAACACGTCGGAAAACCGTGTGCGCCAGTCAAAGCCGGCCGGATGGACCGCCGGGTCGTGGACCAGCGAGTTGCCGTGGACAATGTTCTCGGAGAGCTTTGCCAAGAGTTGCCCGGGGCTGGCCGAGCGGATCCACAGGGCAAGCTGCGTGATCTCCACCGCCTCGGGCGAGAGATCGACGCCGTACAGGTTCTCGCGGAGGATGAACGCGGGGACTTCCTGGGCCAGCTTTTTGGTGTCCGCCGCGCCCAGTTGGCTGAGGTGGCCGATGACCTCGTTGTAGCGCGCCTCCAGCACGTCGTAGGCCTGGAACAGGAACGCCCCGCTGCCGCAGGCCGGATCGACGATTTTCAGATCGCGCAAGGTCCGCAGGCACCGGCGCCAGTACTCGGCGTCGTCGGGCGTCGTGCCGCCGCGAGCGGCCTTCTCCGGGACCCCGAACTCGACGGCCAGGGCCGCAAAACGCTCGGCAACGAGTTCCTCGACCGTGTACTGCACGATGCGGCTGGTGAGTTCCGGCGGCGTGTAGTACACGCCAAGCTGCTTGCGCTTGACCGACTGCGGCATCGCGGCGTATTGACTGGCCTTCTCGGCGTCGCCGCCAAACAGCCCCGACTGCTTGAGCTTTTCCAACTCGGTGATCGACCGCTCGAAGAGGTGCCCCAGCACGTCGAGGTTCACTTCGTCGGCGAAATCGTAGCCGCTGATGGTGTGGAAAAAGGTCGTCCAGGGGCTGTCGGGCAACTCGAGGTCGTCCACCGCGTGCTTCTCGAACAGCCCGCCGTTGTACCGCGGGATCTTGTAGGTTTCGTTGCCCGTGTCGATGAAGCGAAAAAGGTTCTTGAAATTCTGCCACCGCGGATTGGTCACGGCGTGGAAGCCGGCCACGCTATAAGCATTGGGGATCGTTTTTTGGGGCAGAAGCTGCCGGTCCTCGCAAAAGGCGATGAACATGATGCGGTCGAACAGGCGCTGGGCCATGTCGATGGCCTCGTCCAGTGGGCGCTTCTGCTTGATGTGCAGCTCGGCAATCAGCTCGGTGCGGTTCCGCGAGTAGTCCTCGTAGAGCTGGTCGCTCACCTTGCGCTGGCGCTCGGCCGTTCTCTGGAGCAAGACCACGGCGCGCGGCGGCCCGAGGAGCGACTGGTCGATCAGCCCCTGGCGGTGGAACAGCACGTAGAACTGCTTGAACAGGTCGAAGTCGCGGAGCGATTGCAGCGTGAAGTGCTCGTAGGCCCGTTTGGTCGAGGCGCGCTCGTAGAGCCGGAAACTGGCGATGTTCGACACAATGCCCCAGCGGCATTCGGGCGGCGTGTTGACCAGGTAGTCCCAGCACTGGGCCACGGCCGTCCGGCCGTTCTGGCGGTCGCGGTCGAGGTGGATTTTGGGGCCCTTGAGTTCGATCACCGCCATGGGCTTGTGCTCTTCCGATTGGCGAAAGAAGCCCAGGATGGCGTCCGGGGTCTCGCCGGCGATCTGGTAATGCTGCTCGCGGTGCCAGACTTCCTTGCCGTCCAAGGGGCCGGCGTATCCCAACGCGTCGCCAAACACCTGGGCCAGGAAATCGCCCTGCATTTGCGTCTCGTTGAGCTTCGCCAGCCGGCCGGAACTCTCCAAGTCGGCCCATTTCACGAGCACCTGGTGCGCGGCCTTCAATCCGTTCGCGTCAAGCCGTTTGTCTTCGGCCGCGTCCTTCAGAAAACGGGCCAGGACCAGGCGGTCGGTCTTGGGCTGGCGGAGCGCAACCGCCGAGTCAGTGGGGAACAGGGGTCTTGCGGGCATTTTCTCGACGTGGTCGGTGCCTTTGGACCGACGAGGAAATGACTGTCGCCTTTCGCTCCGCGAAAGCCGCGCCCTTTCGCGGAGCGAAAGGCGACAATCCGACAGTAATGGACTCGCCGGTCCTTAGTTCAACCCAGATTCTACCGGCGCCGCGGCCCATCCGCAAGGCTCGACCACTCAGCCGTCACGCCTACTCGCGTCTTCCGGGCTTGCGGGGCTTGCGCCATGCGTCCAGCCAGTGGAGCAGGGCGAGGAACGGATGGCGAAAGATCATGCGTGGCCCGGCGAACCGCATCACGGCCCGGACTTGGACCCGCATCGAGGGCTTGTAGCAGTGCGTGGGGCAACGGGCGCAGGTTGTCTTTTCCGCCCCGTAGGGACAGCGGTCCAAGCGGCCGAGGGCGTGGTCACGCAGCGATTGACACTCGCCACAGAGGCCCTCTCGCGTGCCGTGGTGGGCGCGGCAGTAGACTTGCACCATCGCCTGAAGGGTCCGCTTCTCGCGGGAAAGACGTGACATAACGTTGCCGTCCGGACATCAGAGGTTGGCGTTCTCCCCGGTGGAATTCTACGCGGCAAGCCGTGGGACGGCTTGATCCAGGTCAAGCCCGTGGGGTCAGAACCGCGCGTCCACGCCTAGCAGGCAGGTCAGCCCCGGCTCTTGCACGAAGACCGGCACGCCTTGGGGATTGAGAATGACCAGCGAGCCGGGCTCCGTGTACCGCTTGTTGAAGAGGTTTTCCACGGCCAGCGTAAGGCGCAGGTTCTTGCTGGCCTGGTAATGCCCTCGCAAGCCAAACACGGCGAAGCCGGGCGTGGGAAGTTCCGAAAGGCTCTCGGCCACGTGCCGCTGGTGGGCCACCATGCGCGAGGAGAACTCCACCAGCCAGCGCTGTTGCTTGGGCTGGAACACGCGCACCGACAACAGGCCGTTGAAGGGGTAGATGTTGGGCACGCCCTCGGGCCCGCCCACGCGCATGAAGCGTCCGTCCTTGGCCAGCCACGTGTCCGCCGCGACGTATTGGATCGGGCGCCAGTTGGTCCCCCGCACGTACGCCATGTTGCCGTAGAGGGAAAGCCAATCGAGCAGGCGCATCTCGGCGAAAAGGTCCCCGCCGGCCAGCGTCACCAGGTCCACGTTGGCGTACTGGTATCCCGCCTGGTTCGTGTCGGCATTGGTGCTGGGCGTGGGCGAGAACGTGCCGTCGGGGTTCGGAACGAGGTCGGTCCGCCACTCGGGCGGGAAGTCGCGGAAATTGCGCCCCAGGGCGTGCGTGGCGTCGGCATAAGGCGCGGACGGATCGATGAACCCCGGCACCGGCAGGATGTAGTCCCACACCAGCGCGTAAAAGCCGCGCACTCCGCACGAGAACCGCTCCTTGACCATGCTGACCCCCAGGTCGAACTGCAAGTCCTTTTCCGGCGACAGCGTGGAAAGCCCGCTCACGTAGCTGTTGCCGAAACGGGCGATGGGCACGAACGGGTCGTCGCTATAAAGTTCGGCCAGGTCGGGCATGCGCATGGCGTAGGCCGCGCCCGCGTTCAGCGTGCAGCTCTCCGTCAGCTTGATCTTGTTGGTCAGGTACGCCATGCCGAGGAGCTTGCTCGGCTCGGTGAAGCCCGGGGCGTAGTACCACTCCGCCGGATCGCCGGCAACAATCACGGGGTCCTGCTGGTCCAGCCAGGCCGTGCAGTAGTCCAATCGCCCGCCCACGTTGAACGAAACACGATCGGAAAACGGCAGCAGCAGGTCGGTGAGCAGGCCGAAGTCGTCCATGTGCGAGCGGGGGATGCCATAGATGTCGCCACCGCCCAGCACGATGTCGCCGAAGACGTCGAGGTTGGTTTCCTGGTACCGCTGCTGGTATCGCCGCCAATCCGCGCCGATGGTCCACTGCGGCGCGTCGCGGTCGCCGAAGGTCCGCGTGAAGCGGGCCCCGGTGGAGTCCGAACGGCCTTGGCCCACGGTGTTCACGGGCCATTCGCCATCGGTCGAGGCGGGCAGCGTGAAGAACTGGTGGTAGAGCGTCTGTTGTTTGCCGGAGCGCAGGGCATCGCCGTGGTAGCCGGTCCCCTGGTGCCAGGCCTGGGCCACGAATTGCCTGGGCCCCTTGGGATCGTCCTGCACGACGTAGCGCACGTTGAACTGGTTGTTGGTCGAGTTATCGATGTCGTAGACCACGCCCGGCAGTTCGACGTCGTTCATCTCGCAGCGGATGTAGTCGAATTCCAGACGCGTGCCTGGCGAGAGGTCCACGCTGGTGCTGAACAGGGCGTCCCACTTCTGGTAGCTCGACGGGATGCGGTAGGGGTCGCGTCCGCCGATTTTGTAGTCGTTGCCATCGCGCAGGCCGTAGCTAAAGCGGGTCCCCCAGTCCTTTCCCCCAGCCAAGAGGTTCTCGCGCGTGTAGAGCGTCTGGCCGTTGGTGCCGTAGAGGAACAAGGTTTCGGCATGGGCCTCGGTGGCGGCGAAGCGGGGCGGCGGCGAGAGGTCCACGGCCAGGAAGGCAAAGCCCGGCCCGTAGAGCGACGTGTAGGGGCCGTCGATCACCGTGATGTCCTGGACGATGCCGGGGTCGATCTGGCTCAGCGCGGAGTCGATGTCCAGGCGCGTCTTCAACTCGTTCATGCCGTTGGCCGTGGCATTGAGCTGGCCGGAGTGGTAGCCGCGCACGCGCGGGTCGAGATTCACGGCCGACGTCCTGCGCGTGCTGACACTGGGCGCCTGGCGCGCAAGCTCGCCGGTGGTGGTCGCGTCCCGGGTGTCAACGTCGCCGGTGTTGATTTGGGTGGCCGGGGCATTGACGTTGGCCGGCTGCACCGTGGAACGGACACTGACTTTGGAGAGTTGGTCGAGGTCGAGATTGAGGAGGTCGTCGACCTTGCGGGGATTGACGGCTGGGGGATTGGGCGAAGATGGGGAGGTGGGGGCGGACGGAGCGTCGGGAGGTGAGGTCGCGGTGGCAGGTTCAACGCTTGCCCCACGTTCGGCAAGTTGGAAACTTGCCCCACGAGCGTCCGGCGCGAGCGTCTGGCCGGCAGCGAACTGGCAAACCGCCAAGGCCGCCAGCAGCGGCCAGATCGTACTTACCCTCATAGCACCTGCCCCACTTCGACCGTGCGCGCAGCACATCCATGGCTACACACAAGCTAATATCGGCAAGCGGCGAAGATATGGAATATGCGTTAGCGGCAATCGCACGACGGCGGCCGGGACGGAGCGATTCTCGCCCATACAATCGGCACATTCGGCCTGGTCGCTCTGTCTGGAGCGGGCCAGCCATCAACCCGGATTAGGACCGACGAACCGATGAGTGTCGTGATTTCAATGTAGTCGGCACACTCCGTGTGCCGGACGTCCGGCACACGGAGTGTGCCGACTACATTGAACGGCAACAGTTGTTTCCATCGCGGTCATTAGGCCGCGAACTCCGCGCCCGGCCTTTGCGTGGCCAGTTCCATGATCCGCTGTTCGGTGGCCTCGGCGCGGGGCAGCTCGCCCGTGGCATGGCCTTCGCAAAGGACCAGGATGCGGTCGCAGAGGGTGAGCAGCTCGGGCAGTTCGCCGGAGGTAACGATGATCCCCAGGCCCTCGCGGCACAGACGGTCCATGATGCGGTACAATTCCGCCTTCGCCCCCACGTCTACACCCCGGGTGGGGTCGTCCAGGAGCAACACCTTGGGCTGGGTGAGGAGCCACCGCCCGATGATGGCCTTCTGCTGGTTGCCGCCGCTAAGGCTGGCCATGGACGCAAGGAGTCCGGCAGTGCGCACGCCAAGCTGGTCGACCGCCCCTTGCGCCATTTTGCGCTCGCGCTGGGAACGAAGGATGCCCAGGCGGGCCACCTGGTCCAGGGTGCAGACGCTGATGTTCTTGCCCACGTCGAGGTTGGCAAAAATGCCCAGGCGTTTGCGGTCTTCGGTCACCAGGGCGATCCCCGCGCGCATGGCGGCGGCGGGGTGGCGGAAGCGGATTGGCCGGCCGTCGAGCAGGACTTGGCCTTGCGGTGTTTGGGGGCTGGAGCCGAAAAGGCATTCGAGCAATTCGGTGCGGCCGGCGCCCATGAGCCCCGCCAGCCCCAGAATCTCGCCGCAGTGCAATTTGAAACTGACGTTGCGCAACCGCCACTGGCGCGCGTGGCCCGGCCAGGGGAGCGAGAGGTTGCGGACCTCCAAGAGCAAAGGCCCGGGCTGGCGCTTGGCCAGGTCCGTTTCTTCGATTTCGCGTCCCACCATCAGGTGCGTGACCTCGCGGGGCGTGGTCTCGCTGCGCGGCAGCGTGCGCACGAGTTGGCCGTCGCGGAGCACCGTGATGCGATCGGCCAGCTTAAAGACCTCGTCCATCTTGTGGGAGATGTAGAGGATCGTCACGCCGCGCTCGCGGAGCCGGCCGATCACGCGGAAGAGGCGTGCCACCTCGGCCTCGGTCAGGGCGCTCGTCGGCTCGTCCATGACCAGGATGCCGGCCTCCAGCGACAGGGTTTTGGCGATTTCCACAAGCTGCTGGTCGCCCACGCGGAGTTGCCGCACGGGCTGCCGCGGCGACACGTCGCATTCGAGTTGCCGCAGCAGTTCGCCGGCGGCGAATTCCATGGCCCGGTCGTCCAGCAGGCGCAGGCGGTTGAGCTTCTCGCGTCCGAGGAAGATGTTGGCCGCGGCGGAAAGCTGCTCCACGAGGTTCAGTTCCTGGTGG
>Ga0233425_10008738_pt1 | contig 13229 bp, 12 predicted proteins | sample Watercolumn_Towu_2_FD_181712 | JGI IMG/M metagenome (GOLD analysis project Ga0233425, IMG submission 181712) | Freshwater microbial communities from Lake Towuti, South Sulawesi, Indonesia - Watercolumn_Towuti2014_140_MG | ecosystem: Environmental > Aquatic > Freshwater > Lake | place...
CCGGCGCGAACAGCGGCGTGTGGCAGGTCCTCTGCACCACGTAGTAGCTGGTGGCAAACAGCGCGCAGCCGCCGAAAGCGAAGATCACCGCGTTGGTGTGCAGCGGCCGCAATCGGCCGTAGCCCAGAAACTCGTGCAGATTGAGTTCCGGCCACACCAGCTGGGCGGCAATCACCACCCCCACCAGCATGCCTACAATGCCCCAGATCACCGTCATCACGGCAAACTGGCGCACGATCTTGTAGTTGTACGTCGCTTGGTTGTCCATAGCTTGGCGCCTCACATAGGAAATGCGGAGTTGTTACAACTGGATTTGATGCAAGTTCGGCAGGATACCCCCATCAAGTGCAAGGATACCTATGAATAATCCCGACCTGATTGATTCAGGTCAAAAGTATCGGCAAGTACTTTATGACAATTATCAATGTTTTTATCGGGACATAAAAAAAGGGTGCGCATCGCGCACCCCAACCCCAACAGAGAGACAAGACTTCAGGCCCTCAGGGCCCAAAACCTTGTGGCAAGTATGGATACCTGCGCCCGGAAAGAAATTGACATGGGTCAAACCGCGTTGAAATCGGCTCATTCTTTCTTGTCCGCATCGTCGGCCGGCGGGGCTGCCGGCTTGGGCCTATCGTCGTCCATCAGGATGCGGAAGCCAGGCCCCTCGAGATCGTCGAACTGCCCGCTTCTCACGGACCACCAGAACACGGCGCCGATCAGGAAGACCAGCACCACCGACAGCGGGATCAGTAGGTACAGGATCTCCATCAGCGCATGTCCTTGGGCAGCAGACGCAGGGCGTTCAACACGACGAGCAGCGAACTGGCCGACATGCCGATGCCGGCCATCCAGGGTGTGATCCAGCCCCCCATGGCGAGCGGGATCGCCGACAGATTGTAGGCGAACGCCCAGCCCAGATTCTGCCGCACGATGCGCTGGGTGCGCCGGGCCAGCGCCACCGCCTCGGCCAATCGCCCAATCTCCTCGCCCAGCAGCACGATGTCACCCTGGTTGCGCGCCAGCTCCGTGCCTCCGCCCATGGCCACCGACACCTGGGCCTGCGCCAGCACCGGCGCGTCATTGACCCCGTCGCCGACCATCGCCACGATGGCGCCGCCCTGCTGCAGCCGGACGAGGTGGTCATGCTTATCCTGCGGCGTCATGCCGCCGAGCGCGTCCTCGATCCCGGCCAGCGCCGCGACCTGGCGGACGGCTTCCGCAGAATCACCCGACAGCACTGTGACGCGGCAGCCCTGCGCCTTCAGTTCCCGCACCAGTTCCACCGCCCCGGCGCGCAGCGCGTCGCCGAATGCAAAGAAAGCCTGCCAGCCGGACGCGTCGGCCAGGGCCACGCAGGTATCGCCCGCCGCCAGCAAAGCCTGCGCGTCCGTCGGCAGCGGCCGGCCATGCAGCGCCGCGGCGAATTCGCTGCGCCCCAGACGATAGCGCCGGCCGTCCACCTCGCCCTCGACGCCCTGCCCCGTAAACGCCTGCAGTCCCTGCGGCAACGCCGAAGGACCGGAACAGGCCGCGCGCAAGGCGGTTCCGATGGCATGCTCCGAGCCCTGCTCCAGCGCAGCTGCCACGCGCAACGCCTCGTCGGCGTTCATGTCACCCACCGCCCGGATTTCCTTCAGGCGCAACCGGCCCCAGGTCAGCGTGCCGGTCTTGTCGAAGACGAAATGATCGGCACGGGCCAGCGTCTCGATGGCATGGCCGCGCGACACGAGCAGGCCCTGGCGCGAGAAGGCGCCCGTCGCCACCGCCAGCGCCGCCGGTGTCGCCAAAGACAGCGCGCAGGGGCAGCTCACCACCAGCACCGAAACGAACACCCACAGGGCCCGCGAGGCGTCGATCTGGCTCCAGATGATGCCCGTGGCCAGCGCTAGCACCAGCAGCGCGGCAACGAACAGCGCTGCGACGCGGTCGGCCAGCTGCACCACACGCGGTTTCTCGGTCAGGGCGCGCTCCATCAGCCGCACGATGGAAGCAAGCCGCGTCCCTTCGCCTACCTTGTCCACTCTCTGCACAAGCGGGCTGCGCACGTTGAGGGTGCCGCCGGTGAGCGGGCTGCCCACCGCCTTTGCTACCGGTCGAGCCTCTCCGGTGAGCAGGGATTCGTCCACTTCACTCTCGCCGGCGAGCACGCCACCGTCGGCGGGGATCGTCTGCCCCGGCGCGACCAGCACCCGATCTCCCGGAGCGAGCGCCGAGACGACGACGCGCTCGGTCTCTGGCGACGGGTAGGCCTTGAATCGCTCGGCGAATGCCGGCAGGGCGCGGCCGACACGCTCGATGGCGCGCACCGAGCGGTGCCGCGCCAGCATCTCCAGGTAGCGCCCGCCCAACAGCAGGAAAACGAACATCGTGACCGAATCGAAATACACCTCGCCTGCGCCGATGAACGTAGCCCACAGGCTGGCAGTGAAGGCGGCCCCGATGCCCAGCGCCACGGGCACGTCCATGCCGACGCGCGCCAGGCGCAGGTCGCGCCAAGCATTGCGGAAGAACGGCGCAGCCGAATAGAGCACCACCGGCAGGGTCAACGCCAGGCTGGCCCAGCGCATGAGGCCCTCGACGTCGGCACTCATCTCGCCCTCGCCCGCCAGATACACCGGTACGGCATACATCATCACCTGCATCATGCCGAAACCGGCGACGAAGAGGCGCCACAGCGCGGCGCGGCGCTCGCGCTTGGCGATCTCGTCCGAGCGGGCCGCGTCGTAGGGATGGGCGCGGTAGCCGATGGCGGCCACCGCGGCGAGGATGCCCGAGAGATAGATGCGCCTGTCGTCCCAGCGCACACGGGCGCGCCGCGTGGCGTAGTTGATGTCCACCGCGGTGACGCCAGCCTGGCGCGTCAAATGCTGCTCGTTGAGCCAGACACAGGCGGCGCAGGTGATGCCTTCGAGGATGAGGGAGGCCTCGCGCTCGTGCTCGGAGAGCGGGCGCACGAAGCTTTGCTGCACGTCAGGGTGGTCGTATAAAGTCAGTTCCGCCAGCACGGCGGGCAGCGCCTCGCGCGGGCTTTCCGGCAATGCATCGCGGTGCCGGTAATAGTCGTCCAGCTTGTTATCGACGATGGCCTGCGCCACGGCCTGGCAGCCGGCGCAGCACATCTCGCGCGGCGTGCCCGCGATCGCCACGACGAAATGCGAACCGGTGGGTACGGGCAGGCCGCAGTGATAGCAGGCATTGTCGGAGTAGGCCATGCGTTGTCATCCCCGCGGATGCGGGAATCCAGTCTAGCCTCCGTGCTGGATCCCCGCTTGGGCGGGAATGACCGGTCTTTGCAGACCGGTCACTTGGGCTGCATGCGGATCGCACCGTCGAGGCGGATCACCTCGCCGTTGAGCATTTCATTCTGGATGATGTGCAGTGCCAGCGCGGCATATTCGGCCGGCTTGCCCAGGCGCGGCGGGAACGGCACCATCTTGCCCAGCGCATCCTGCACGTCCTGCGGCATGCCGAGGAGCATCGGCGTCTCGAAGATGCCCGGGGCGATGGTCATGACGCGGATGCCGGAGCGCGACAGATCGCGCGCAATCGGCAGGGTCATGCCGACCACACCGCCCTTCGAGGCGGAATAGGCGGCCTGTCCGATCTGGCCGTCGAAGGCGGCTACCGAGGCAGTATTCACGATCACACCGCGCTCGCCCGCGGCATTCGGCTGTCCCTTGCTCATGGCATCCGCCGCAAGACGGATCATGTTGAAGGTACCGATCAGATTGATGTTGATGACGCGGGCGAAGGTCGCCAGCTGATGCGGTCCGTCCTTGCCGACCGTCTTTTCACCGATGGCGATGCCGGCGCAGTTGACCAGCCCGTGCAATCCACCGAAGGTCGCGACGGCGAGATCCACCGCTGTCCTGGCGCTCGCCTCAGAGGACACGTCGCATTCGGCGAAGCGCACGTTGCCGCCCAGTTCCTTCGCCAGCGCCTCACCCGCCGTCCTGTTCAAGTCGGCCGCCACCACCTTGCCACCCTGCGCCGCCAGCGCCCGCACCGTGCCCGCGCCCAGCCCCGACGCACCGCCGGTGACAATGAACACACTGTCCTTGATCTGCATGTTGGCCTCCGGACCAAAAAGAAATGGCTTGCATCTCCGCAAGCCATTGAATATCTGGTGCTGTTGAGTGGATTCGAACCACCGACCTACTGATTACGAATCAGTTGCTCTACCAGCTGAGCTACAACAGCATGGGGGGCGGATTATAAACGAGCGAGGGGGCTCCGGCAAACGGCGAGCGAGTAATATTCACGCCTGTTGGCCGTTCGTCCCGCAGGACAAGCGGTTTGTCGGCAAACCCTGGAACGGGCCGTACGGCCCTCTTAACATGCAAGCGTGGAAAAAGGAGTTCACATGTCCAGACAACGTGGTTTTACCCTGCTCGAGCTGATGATCGCCGTTGCCGTCGTGGCGATCCTGGCGGCGGTGGCCTTGCCTTCCTACAACGACTACATCACGCGCAGCCGATTCAGTGAGGCGACTGCGGCGCTGGCGAACGGACGCGTCGTCGCCGAACAGTTTTATCAGGACAACCGCAGCTACGTCGGCATGCCCTGCCCGGCCAACACCACGCACTGGACCTATACCGGCTGCGCCGCCGCCACCGCCACCACCTATACCCTCACCGCAACTGGTCAAGGCCCGATGGCGAGTTTCGTATTCACGCTGAACGAGTCAAACACGCGTGCCACGACTGGCGTTCCGGCAAGCGGTGGATGGGCCACGAACGCCACCTGCTGGATCGTTCGAAAGGGCGGCGGATGCGCCTGATCCTCGGCAAAGCCGGGCAGCGGGGCGTGTCGATCATCGAGGTGATGATCGCCGTCACCATTCTTGTGATCCTGCTCATGGTCGGTCTGCCCAGCTTCTCAATCTGGATGCAGAACACGAAGATCCGCACCGGGGCGGAATCGATTCTGGCGGGTTTGCAGCTGGCGAGAAACGAGGCCGTCCGCCGCAACGCCGTCGTCCGGTTCCAGTTCGTCAACAATTTCACCAACGCCTGCGCATTGTCGAACAATTCCGGCAACTGGATCGTCAGCCAGGACGATCCTGCCAACAACTGCAATGCCGCGCCCTCGGAAACCGTCGCGCCGCGCATCATTCAGTTCAAGGCGGCGATCGAGGGCTCCCCCGACGTCACCATTTCCGCCACCAACAGCACGGGCGCGGCTTCCACCTTCGTCGCCTTCAACGGCCTGGGCAGGGTGACCGCCACGACCCAGATCGCGCGCATCGATGTCGACTCCAGCGTGCTGGCTGCGACCGACAGCCGCGACCTGCGCATTCTGGTCACGCCCGGCGGTCAGGTCCGCCTGTGCGATCCCAACGTAGCCAGTTCCTCGGATCCTCGTTACTGCTGAGGACATCGACATGGACACTTCCCGTCATCTGCCCGTTCCGCGCCGCGAGGCCGGCGCCACGCTGATCGAATCCCTCGTGGCAATCCTGATTTTCTCCTTCGGGCTGCTCGGCCTGATCGGCCTGCAGGCTGCATCCATCAAGAACACGGCCGAAGCCAAGTATCGTGCGGATGCGGCGTACCTGGCCAACCAGATCATCGGCGAAATGTGGGCAGACAACCCGGCAAACCTGGCGAGCTATGCGCACAACCCGGTCGGCGCCGCCTGCGCGCCGACCGCCTCCGCGTCCGGTAACACCAAGGTGACGACCTGGCTGGGCAACATCAATGCGAGCCTGCCGGGCGCAGCCTCGACCAAGCAGCAGATCACGGTCAATGCGGGCACAGGCCTGGTGACGGTGACGATCTGCTGGCTGCCGTCGCAGGAAGCGACCTCGAGCAATTTCGTGACAGTCGCGCAGATCGCCGGTGGTTGAGGAATTCCATATGTCATCGCATAGCAGAACCAAGGGACGCGGCTTCACGCTGATCGAACTGCTGGTCGGCATCGTGGTCGGGCTGCTCACGGTGCTCGCCATCACGGAAAGCTTTGCCTTGTTCGAGGGACGCAAGCGGACCAGTATTGGCGGCGCCACGGCTGAGGAAAACGGGCTCCTGGGCGGCTTCATGATCGAGCGCGACGCGAGAATGGCTGGGTTCGGGCTGGGAAACATCGGTTGCACGACGATCAAGGCTTACAACGCCAATGTCTCGCCGACCGACTTCACCCTGTCCGGTCTTTCGGTGACGATCACGCAGAACACCGTCTCGACCCAGTATCCGGCCACGGCGACGCCCGGCACGGACACCATCGAGATCGTCTACAGCACGTCTGCTTTCGGCAGCATCCCGGCGATCCTGCAGATGCCCATGCCGGACTCCTCGGCCATCCTGCGGGTCGACAACGGCATTGGTTTCGTAGAGGGCCAATTGGTGCTGATTTCCCAACCTCCGCTTGACTGCACGGTCGTCCAGGCCAGCCAGAACGGGCAGCAAATAGGCATTGCCAACCTCACCGGCCCGGGCACGCAATGGAATCTGCAGCACAACCCCGGGGGGACTTTTCCCTTCAATCCGCCCGGCGGACATAATATCTTTCCCGCGGGCGGCTACACCACCGGCGCCAAGGTCCATAACATGGGCAGCATGGTGCATCGGCGCTATTACATCAGCAACAATAACCTGATGGTGGACGAAATGACCACCGTCGGCGCCGCGGCGGGCAATTACGTCACTCAAACCCTGGTGAATGGCATCGTTTCGCTCAAGGCGCAATACGGACGCGACACGGGAACAGACGGTTACATCGACACTTTCGATAACACTGCACCGGCCAGCAGCGACAAGCTGGTCGCCCTGCGCTTCGGACTGCTGGCCCGGTCCGGCGTGTATGAAAAAGATGTCGTGACCGGCAGTACGACCATTTCCCTCTGGCCGAGCGGCCCCACCGCCACCATCACGGCGGACGAGCAGCATTACCGGTACAAGCCCTTCTACACGACCGTGCCGTTGCGGAACACGATATGGAACAACAATCCTTAACCACCCGTACAGGCGTGGCTTCCCCTGTGAGGGAGCGCGGTGCAGTGCTTTTCCTGGCGCTGATCGCCCTGGTCGCCATGACCATCGCTGCCCTGGCGCTGATCCGGGCCGTCGACACCGCCAACGTCATTTCGGGGAACTTCGCCTTCAAGCAATCGACCCTGCAGATGGCCGATATCGGCATCGAGCGGGCGGTCACCGATCTGCCGACCATCACGTCGACGTCCCTCGATGCCGCCTGGTCCAGCGCGGGCGCCTGCACGACGGCCTGCCAGTACTACCCGACCATGGCGGCCACGACCGACAGCAAGGGCAAGCCGCTGACGGCCGACGCCAACGGCGTGGTGTACACCATCGACTGGAACGCGGTCCCGACCGTGACCTCGCCGCTGTCCGGCTACGAGATCCGTTATGTGATCGATCGCCTCTGCCAAGGGCCGGCGCCCGTAACCGATCTCGTCGGCAAATGCCTCTCCGACACGCCGATCTCCGGCGGAACGAAGAAGAGCGGCGGCATCGTGTTCTCGGCCACCAACACGGTCTACTACCGTGCCACCGTCCGCGTGACGGGTCCCAGGAACACCGAGAGCTATGTACAGGCCATCCTGAGCCGATAATTACCCACCCCGTTCCGGCAGCATTCAAGGAGCACGCCATGAATCCCACCCCGCACCTTTTCCGCAAAGCCACCGCATTGCTGACAGCGGTCAGTCTGGCCTGTGCCGGCCCTGTCGCTTCGGCAACCGATCTGGCTGACGTGCCGATGGCCGTGAAGAACACTGTCTTTCCGAACATCATGTTCACCCTGGACGATTCCGGATCCATGATGTTCGAAGTCATGCCGGACAGCCTCAGATTCGGCAACTCAAGCTCATTCCCCGGCACGGTGTTTATGTTTCCCCGCGCATCTTCGGTCTATGGTGGATCCGACTACACCAACAATGTCGTACGATTCGACGAGGCCAACCGATTCGCACGCTACTCCCGCTCCAGTAACAACAAGCTGTATTACAACCCTGCAATCCGCTATCAACCCTGGAGCAATTCGGACGGGTCGCTCATGGCGAACGCCTCGCCCACGGCGGCATATCACAACCCGGCAAACACCGCTGCGGGAAGTCGCAATCTCACAGTAAACAACACGCAAACGACGAACTGGCTGAACAATGACGGCACCGGCCCCTCTTACCTCGACGCCACCTTCACGAACGAATCGGTCACCTTCTACCCCGCGACCTATTTCAGCTACAACGGCGGCGACCCTTGGCTGGCCGGCAGCTACACCAAGGTCGAAATCAAGTCCGCCAACGCGCCCTTCCCGAAGGCGGCCGGACGCACCGACTGTGCGGGCGCGACCTGCACCTATAACGAGGAAGTCCAGAACTTCGCCAACTGGTATACCTATTACCGCTCGTCCGTGCTGACCGCCCGCGCCGGCATCGGCAAGGCATTTTCCCAGCAAAGCGATGCCATACGCGTCGGTTTCGGCGCCATTAACAAAGATAGTTCGACCGTGGACAACGTCAGTACCAAGACCGTTATTACTGGCGTAAGGAAATTCGAAGGTACCAACCGGACCAATTTTTTCACCACGCTCTATGGTCATACGATTCCCGCAGCCGGCACCCCATTGCGTCGTGCCATGGACGACGTAGGGCAGTATTTCTCGCGCACCGACGACCGCGGTCCCTGGGGCGAAACCCCGGGGAGCACCGGCGGCACCCAGTTCACCTGCCGGCAGAACTACCACATCCTCATGACTGACGGTTATTGGAACGGCGACCAAGCCTCCACCTCGGCGGCCCGCGCCAATAACGACGGCACCAACGGCCCGACCATCTCGACACCGACCTCCTATACCTACTCGGCCGTCAATCCGTATACCGACAGCTATTCGAACACGCTGGCCGACGTCGCGATGTATTACTGGAAGAACGATCTGCGCACCGACATGACCAACAATGTCCCGGTCAATTCCAAAGACCCGGCCTACTGGCAGCACATGGTCAACTTCACGGTAGGTCTCGGTGTAACGGGCACGATCTCAAGCACGGCAATCGCATCGGCCTTCACCAGCACCCCCCAGACCATCAACTGGCCGGATCCGACCGCCGCTGAAGCGAACAAGATCGACGATCTGGCGCACGCCGCCGTCAACAGCCGCGGCGGTTTCTTCAGCGCCGCTGATCCGACCACCTTCGCCAACGCCCTCGCCGACGCCCTGCAGGACATCGCCAGCCGCAACGGCGCCGCGGCGGCCGTGGCCGTCGCCAACGCCAACCTGGTTTCCGGCGACAGCGCGTCCTACGCTTCCGGCTACAACTCGGGCGACTGGACGGGGGAACTCAGCGCCTACACGCTCGACCCTGCCACCGGCATTCCGTCCAGCACGGCGAGCTGGACGTCGCAGGCCCAACTCGACGCGGTCGCCGCCGCCGACCGCAAGATCGCCACCTATACCGGCACCTCGGGCACAGGCCAAGGCATCCAGTTCCAGCCGACGGGTGCCGGGACGGCCACCAAGCTGAGCGCCGCCCAGGAGACGCTGCTGAACACGCCGAGCCAGACCGACGGCGCCAACGTCGTCGCCTGGCTGCGCGGCGACCGTTCGCTCGAAGGTGGAACCTATCGCGTCCGCACCCATGTGCTCGGCGACATCATCAACTCCGAGCCGGTCATCGTGCGGGAGCCTCGCGCCAACTACACCGACACCGGATACGCCACGTTCAAATCGACCTACGCCAGCCGCACCAAGGTGGTGTACCAGGGCGCCAACGACGGCATGATGCACGCCTTCAAGGCCGAGAACCCCAACGGCGGCAGCGAGCTGTGGGCCTATGTGCCGAATCTGTTGATGTCGACCCTAAATTACCTCAGCCGCAAGACCGGCTTCGCCCACCGCTATTACGTGGACGGCACGCCGACCGCGGGCGACGTCGATTTCAAGAACACGGTCGGCGCCAGCGGAGGCGGCACCGACTGGCGCACGATCCTGGTGGGCGGCCTGGGCAAGGGCGGCCGTGGCTATTTCGCGCTCGACGTGACCGACCCCACCGTCGCCAACGAGGCGGCTGTCGCAGCCAAGGTGCTGTGGGAATTCCCCAACAGTGCCACGTCGACGACGCACAAGAACAACATGGGCTATTCCTTCGGCAAGCCCATCATCGTGAAAACCGCCTCCAAGGGCTGGGTCGTACTGGTCACCTCCGGCTACAACAACGGCACCGACACGAGCGGGGACGGCCACGGCTATCTGTACGTCCTGAACGCGCGAACGGGAGAGGTCATCGAGGCGATCGACACCGGCGTCGGCACCGCCGCGGATCCCAGCGGCCTGGCCCAGATCAGCGCCTATGTCGAAAACAGCGACATCGACAACACGGTCGATTTCGTCTACGGCGGCGACCTGAAGGGCAATCTGTGGCGCTTCGACCTGACCGCCAACAACTCCAACTCCTGGAACGCCAAGAAGATCGCGACGCTGGTGGATAGCAGCGGCAACTACCAGCCGATCACGGTGACGCCGGAGCTGTCGAAGATCTCTTATGGCAGTGCCTTCAAGCGGCTGGTGTATGTCGGCACCGGCAAGTATCTGGGCGACACGGACGTTCCTGGCACCGTCGGCGCGAACTCGCACGCCACGCAGACGCAAACCATGTATGTGCTGGTCGACGATATGAGCAGTACGCCGACCATCAGCCCGCTGCGCAGCAATCTGGTGCAGCAAACGGTCACGACGGGCGGATCGTTCACCACCGGCACGGTAGACTACGCCACGAAGAAGGGCTGGTACATCGACCTGCCGACCTCGGGCGAGCGCATTAACACGGACCCAGCCATCGGCCTGACGACGCTGGTGTTCACCACCAACGTGCCGAATTCGAATCCCTGCACGCCGGGCGGAACGAGCTATCTGTATGCCATGGATTACGCTTATGAGCAGGGGCGCACGACGCCTTATGTCACGGCTTCACGGACGTCGTTGGGCGACGGCCTGGCCAGCCGCCCGGTGCTGGTCAAGACCACGACGGGACAATTGAAGGCTCTAGTGCGAAAATCCGACGCCTCGACCATCACTTCAGCCATTCCAACGACGGGCGGGACGGGAGGCACCAAGCGCATTTCCTGGCGCGAGTTGCCGGAACAGTAAGCCGTGGCCCCTATGGCCTTCAGCACGGGAAATGAGCGGCCTGGCGCTCCCGCCCTGATCGGCCTGGCGCCATGGCTGCTGTTTTCCCTCGCGCTGCACGTCGGAGCAATGCTATGGGCCCCGCATGGCGCACCCTGGGGCTGCTGCGGCGAAGCAGCGCCGCAACCCGAAGTAGCGATCGCGCCTCCAGCGTTGTCGGTCAGACTGAGCGGAGCCAATGTCAGCTTAACCGCAGCGGCGCCAGCCGAAAAGCCCACGCCGGGTCGGGAAGCGCATCGTCAGGACGCCACTGCGGAAGCCGGCTCGGATAAGCGGTTCCTGCCCTACTATTTCGCCAGCCGGGAACTCGACAGCAAACCCGAGGCGAGTACCGAGATCCGGATATCCGGTCAGGAAGCCATGGAAGGAACTGCGCCTGGGAACGTGGTCCTTGAGCTCTTCATCAACGAGACCGGCAGGATGGACAGCGTCCGAGTTGAATCGGCTACGCTGTCATCGGCTTTCCAGGATCTCGCCCGGGATGCTTTCCTGATGAGTGTATTCACTCCCGGCTATAAGGACGGCATGCCCGTCAAGAGCCGGCTCCGGGTCGAGGTCAGGGTTGAGGATGTCGCCGCGCCGGACGCCGAGCGAGCAGCCAGGGCTGTCTCTGCTGGCTGAACGGCCTGCGCTACGTTCCGCCGGCTAGTTCCTTTGGCAACGGAAAGACGACGTGCTCCGGGCTGCCTGTCAACTGGTGCACATTTTGTGCGCCGGCTTTCAGGATGAACGCAATCACTTCCTGCACTAGGACGTCGGGCGCCGAAGCCCCTGCCGTCACGCCGATCTGCCGCTTGCCGGCAAGCCATTCCGGCTTGATCTGGTCGGCGCAATCCACCAGATAAGCCTCCACGCCGCGGTTGATCGCCACCTCGCGCAGACGGTTGGAGTTTGAGCTATTTGGGGAACCGACCACGATGACGAGATCGCAGCTCGCCGCGAGCTGCTTGACGGCATCCTGCCGATTTTGCGTGGCATAACAAATGTCGTCTTTCCTGGGGCCGGTTATGTGCGGGAAGCGTGCTTCCAGGGCATGCACGATGACTCGCGCGTCATCGACGGACAGGGTCGTTTGGGTCACGTAGGCAAGATGGCTTTCATCCTTAACCTGCAGACGGGCCACATCGTCGACGTTTTCCACGAGATAGATGTTGCCGTCGGTCTGACCCATCGTCCCTTCCACTTCGGGATGGCCGCGGTGGCCGATCATGACGACTTCACGCCCGGCGTCGTGCATGCGCGTGACTTCGACATGCACCTTGGTCACCAGCGGGCAGGTGGCATCAAAGACGCGCAGCCCGCGCCGCTCGGCCTCCTGCCGCACGGACTGCGGCACGCCATGGGCGCTGAAGATCACTGTGGCGCCGTCGGGCACCTCGGCCAGATCCTCGACGAACACCGCGCCCTTGGCGCGCAGGCCGTTCACGACGAACTTGTTGTGCACTACCTCGTGGCGCACGTAGATCGGCGCGCCGTAGAGCTCCAGCGCCCGCTCGACAATCTCGATGGCGCGCTCGACGCCGGCGCAGAAGCCGCGCGGGTTGGCGAGAAGAATGTCCATCACAGGATTCCTATCACGTCCACTTCGAAGCGGATGGCCTTGCCGGCGAGCGGGTGGTTGAAGTCGATCAGGGCTTCCGCCTCGCTCAGCTCGCGCACCAGTCCGGTGTAGGCGGCGCCGTTGGGCGCCTTGAATTCGATGAGCGCCATCTCGCGAAGTTCCCCGGCATCGGGCAGCTCGCTGCGGGCGAGGCGCTGCATCAGCTGCGGGTTGTGCGGGCCGAAGGCTTGTTCCGCCTCGAGCAGGAACACCGTGCGCTGTCCGGCGGCCAGCCCGATCAGGCAGCGCTCCAGCACCGGCGCCAGCTCGCCGCTGCCGAGCTGCAGCGTGGCGGGCTTGGCGCCGAAGGTGCTGACCAGCTCGGTGTCGTCGGCCAGCGCCAGGCGATAATGCAGCGTGAGCAGGCTGTTTTCGGTGACGACTTCGCTCATGCCTTGTCCTTTTCGCCGAATAACAATTGCTGCAGGATGAGCAGCGCCACGCCCACCGAGATCGCCGAATCGGCGACATTGAAGGCCGGGAA
>Ga0233425_10008739_pt1 | contig 13229 bp, 11 predicted proteins | sample Watercolumn_Towu_2_FD_181712 | JGI IMG/M metagenome (GOLD analysis project Ga0233425, IMG submission 181712) | Freshwater microbial communities from Lake Towuti, South Sulawesi, Indonesia - Watercolumn_Towuti2014_140_MG | ecosystem: Environmental > Aquatic > Freshwater > Lake | place...
ACGGTTTCAAAAGATTGAAACGCTTTTTTATCGCTTCTTCTTCCATGCGGTAAATATAGCATGGAAAAATATTGATGGCTAGTAAAAAACTATAAAGTTGTAATACTTATTTAATGACAATACCTTACTACACATCTTGAATGGACCGTCCATCTTTGGGAAGACCTCGTAATAGGGTTTTCCGATAATCTCATTAAACGGCATACCTGATGCGTCTTTATACGCCTTGTTAGCCCTGACAATCCTGAACTGCCTGTCATGGACAAAAAGAGGGTCTTTTATACAGTCAAAGGTAACCTCCCAATCCTTCTTTGCCTTTTCTCGTTCACCGATATGTAACTTTAAAGGACGGAGCATGAAAAAGTAGATAATGGGAAATAGCAGTATAGATAAAGTGAAAGAATCAAAGAATATCCCAACAAAAGAAGAAAAAGGACATGGCCTATGAATAATCAAAGGAAGGATAAGCATTACCAATGTCTCGATAATGCCCGTTGAGACAGTTACTGTAATAAAGAGCAAAACTGGTGACTGATATAGGGGAATCTTGTCATAATTCTTTGCCATATCCACCCCCATTTTAAAGAATTTAGCCACACATTTTTAAACTATTGCAGTTTTTTACGTACAATAAAAAACCCCCAGTTACCATCGTATTGGTGTAACTGGGGTTTTTAAAAAGAAAATGGAGCAGAACCTCATTGTCTGCTCCATTTGAAATACAAAGAACTAGCGTTAGGGCATAGTGTGTGTATGTATGTAAAGCAGGCCTAATCATTTCATTTTGTAATTTGCTGAGTTAACTTAATAACCACTTTTATAAATATCTCCTGTGTTAAATCCTTGCCGATATCCGCGAGACTTGTTCCTTCACCTTTGTTTCCCTTCCGTAAGGTGATATTTCCCTCAATCTCCTGATAATAGGGGGAAGGTATTCGATTATGTAATCAACATCCTCCATGGTGTTATACCGGCTTAAACTCAGTCTTACAGAACCGTGCACCGCAGTAAAAGGAACACCCATAGCCCTGAGCACATGTGAAGGTTCCAGAGAACCCGAGGTGCAGGCAGAACCCGACGAGGCACAAATGCCTTTTTCATTCAAAAGCAACAAAATGGCCTCCCCTTCCACAAATTCAAAACTCATGTTGGTAGTGTTTGGAAGTCGCTGCGTTCTGTGTCCATTCACTCTGGGATCAGGCGCTCTCTTCAATATTTCATTCTCCAGCTTATCCCTCAGTTGTTTTACCCGTGTAGTTTCCTCGTTCATAAACTTCTTTGCCAGTTCGCATGCCTTGCCAAGCCCGATAATTGACGGAACGTTTTCCGTACCGCCGCGTCGATTCTTTTCCTGATGACCACCGATAACGAAAGGTGAAAATGTAATTCCCTTCCTGACAAACAATGCGCCTACTCCTTTCGGGGCGTGCAATTTGTGCCCGGAAAGGGTCAGTAAGTCAATAGTGCTTTTTGAAAGATCCAAAGGTATTTTCCCCACTGCCTGAACTGCATCAGTATGCAAAATAGAACCTTTTTGTTTCACAATAGCGCAAATCTCCTCGATGGGGAATATCACACCTGTTTCATTGTTCGCATACATAATCGAAACGATTGCTGTGTCTTCTCTCACCGCATCAGCTAATTCGTTGAGGTTAAGCATCCCGTTGCTGTCCACACCAAGCTCCGTTACGTGATACCCGCTTTGAGCCAAATATTTACCTAAATTATAAACAGCGGGGTGCTCTACCCTTGAAGTCACAATGTGTCTCTTATGCGGGTTTGCCCGGAGTATTCCCCAAATCGCCGCATTGTCACTTTCCGTACCACAGCTTGTAAACACGATCTCCGAAGGGTCGGCGCCAAGAAGGTCTGCCACTTGCTGCCGTGCGATATCAATCTTTTTCGCTACCTGACCGCCAAATGAATGCATACTCGACGGATTGCCATAATACTCTGTAAAATACGGCAGCATGGCCTCCACTACCTCAGGCGCAACCTTTGTGGTAGCGTTATTGTCCGCGTATACAACCCTCATGATGCCACCTCCTCGACGATAAGTGAATCTGTCACAAGCTCCCTGAGTTTTGCCTCAACCGTAGATTTCAAAGTGACCTTCGAACTGGGACATTCCACACAGCCCCCCCGGAAAGAGACCATGACCCGGTCACCGTCTATATCAATCAGTTCAATATCTCCACCGTCTGATTGAAGGGTGGGCCGGACAACCCTCTCAATGGTTTCCTGTACCATCTTTATCTTCTGGATATTGGTCAATTTTTTAACCGGCTTCCTAGCCTGTTCGATCATCACCTTTTCTTTCTCTTTCTGCCATACCTCATCTATGATTGCCTGGATTTGAGGATGACACGAACGGCATCCGCCGCCTGCCTTACAGAAGTTTGTAACCTGCTCAATCGTAGTTAATTTATGCTCTCTCACCTCATGAGCGATCTTATTGTCCGTTACACCAAAACACTTGCAGACAATCGTTCCTTCCTCTACGGGTTTTTCAATTTTTATTCCCCGATAACTTGCTATGGCTGCTTCCAATGCCTCACGGCCCATCACGGAACAGTGCATCTTCTGTTCGGGCAACCCATCGAGATATCCCGCAATATCATTGTCGGTAATCTTTGCCGCCTCTTCCAACGTCTTTCCTCTCACCATCTCCGTTAAGGCGCTCGCAGAGGCGATGGCGCTGCCACATCCAAACGTCTTGAATTTCACGTCCACAATACGACCGGATTTATCCAGTTTTAACATTAACTTTAATGCATCCCCGCAGGCCAGACTGCCCACTTCACCCACGGCATCCGGATTTTCAATTTCACCGACATTCCTGGGATGAAAAAAATGGTCTTTAACCTTCTCAGAATAATCCCACACTGCTTATTCCTTTCCTAATGAATTTTGCCGTAACAATAGTAGTATAAATATATTCTTTTATATCCGGAATGTCAAGCATCGCCTGTAGTTCATTGCCGTATGCACAGAAATGTTTGTTGAGTAAACACTTTCGTATGAATTTATATCTTTTTATTAAATTTATTCGCACTTATGCCGATAATATGTACATTGACTTGTTGATTGTGAAAACAAAAACTATACATTATTAATTACTCTTTGTAACTCCCAAGGAAGGGGATAGCCATGCATAAGAAATTTTTAGAATCCATTGGCGTCAGCGGAATAGACTTTACAAAATACCCTGTAGAACATCTACCCCGAATACTTCATCTCAGTATGATTATCAAAAATACCTGCTTCTGGATAACGGACGCTGTCGTCCCTTACCGTCTGTTATCCCCAGAAGAACAGACAAAAATTCTGGAAGAGTACGTCCAGTGCATCATCGCCTTTCAATTCAAAGAAACCTAACCCGAACGAACCGGAAGTGAAAAATTTATGTTATATACCATACCTTAATTTTGACTTTTGCATTTTGCACTTTATTTCCTGCTACAAATCTCATCCTTCATGTAACTTAACAGTTCAGCCCCGCTTCCCACGATAAACTACCGTAATAACTCAACCGCTTCAGAAATAAAGAATAGCTTGACAGGTAGTGGTGCGTGTCTTATAATCCGAACATACCTGAAATTGCAGCATTGGGACACAAAATATGAGGTTTTTAGGCTTTTTATGAACATCAACGTCAAAACAGGAATCGCTGAAAAGGAATCCGCCGAACTGCTGGTTTTTTACCTATACGAAGATGTAAAAACCGTCGAAGGAGCTCTTGTCTTCTTTGATAAAGCGCTGAACAATGCCATTACTGAATTAATTAAAAAAAAGGAATTTATTGCAAAACTCAATAAAACAATCACCCTTCCAACGTACGGAAAAATCCCGGCCAAACGCATCATGCTGGCAGGCCTGGGAAAGAAAAAAGATGTAACGCTCGATAAAGTACGGCAGGCTGCTGGGACTACCGCCAGCATCACTCGCGCAATGGGCGTCAGTGAAGTTACCAGCGTAATAGATTCCATTGAAATACCGAATCCCTCATCAATCGAATGGTATCAGGCTTACGTTGAGGGATGTTTGCTTGCCCTGTATAAATTTCAGAGATATAAAAATGTGCCATCCGAAGAGCAAAAGGAAATAAAATCACTTACGCTCCTTTTATCTAAAAAAGAGGCCGTTCAGCCTGCAAGCGAGGCAGTTAAGCATGGTCAAATCATCACAGATGCAGTCTGTCTTACCCGCGACCTTATCAATACCCCCGCACAGGATAAAACCCCTGCCATTTTAGCCGATACTGCCAAAAAATTGGCAAAAGAGCTTGGCATTCAATGTACAGTATTGTCTAAACCCAAACTTAAAAAGCTTGGGATGGGCGGCATACTGGGTGTTTCACAGGGCAGCATCCAGCCCCCTAAATTGATCATACTCGAATACAATGCGCGTGCGAAAAACCGCGATACGATTGTATTTGTTGGAAAGGGGCTCACCTTTGATTCCGGCGGGATATGCCTGAAACAGGCAAAAGATATGGACCAAATGAAAAGCGACATGTCCGGAGGCGCTGCCGTGCTGGGAGCCATTAAGGCTATATCCAGAATGAAATTACCTCAGCATATCATTGGTCTTATCCCCTGCACTGAAAACATGCCCAGCGGGTCAGCCATCAAACCCGGTGATATTGTCAAATTCCATTCGGGTAAGACCGCCGAGGTTGCAAATACTGATGCAGAAGGCCGCCTGATTCTTGCAGACGCCCTTGCATATGCGGAAAAATACAAACCCAGCGCCGTGATTGATCTTGCTACCCTTACAGGTTCTTGTGTGGTAGCATTAGGCAACGCCGCTTCCGGTATGATGGGAAACAATGAAGAGCTGAAAAAAAGGGTCAAAATAGCCGGCGAAAAAACCTGGGAAAGGGTCTGGGAACTGCCTCTCTGGGAAGAATATCAGGAGCAAATCAAGAGCGATATTGCGGACATCAAAAATATAGGAGGACCCCATGCAGGGGCGATAACTGCCGCCTGTTTCTTAAGCAAGTTCACCGAAAAATATCCCTGGGTTCATCTCGATATCGCAGGCACTTCATGGCGCGATAAAAACAATGCGTATGTCCAGAAAGGCGCTTCGGGCGTCGGAGTTCGGCTACTCGTACAATTAGTTCAAAACTGGATTCGATTCCCATAAGAATGTCCTCCTTTTAATCCATGCCCTAATTTAATGCTCAGGAATTTCAATCTTTTTGTTTGTTCTGTTAACACACCCCCGTCCCCTCTTTTTAGAGGGGAGGTTGTTGTGTTTTTCCCCTCTATCGCGAGGGGATTAAGGGGTGTGTAATAATAAAAAGTCGTTGGGTTTTAAAAGACAAAAACCCGACCTAATTTAAACATCTTACAGCTATCCATTTTTTACACGCATCAGCAGAGCCAGGTTTTAAACCTGGCACTGCTTAATATCTGCAATAATGACAATAGAAAATAACGCCAATAATGTTATTGCCATCCGCGGCGCCAGGAACCATAATTTAAAGGGAATCAACGTTGATATCCCGCGCGACCGGATCACGGTTATTACGGGCGTCAGCGGCTCAGGAAAATCATCCCTTGCATTCGATACCATTTACGCAGAGGGTCAGCGCCGCTATATTGAAAGTCTTTCCTCTTACGCACGACAATTTTTAGACCAAATACAGAAACCCGATGTGGAACACATTGAGGGACTCCCGCCCACAATTGCCATTGAACAGCGCACCTGCCCGCCTAGCCCACGCTCGACAGTAGCAACAGCCACCGAAATTTACGACTACTTACGCCTCTTATACGCAAAGATCGGCATCCCTTCCTGTTACCATTGTAAATGTGTTATCTCCCGTCAAACCATCGACCAGATGGCGCAAAAAATTATGGAACTCCCCCCGAAAACCAGGATTATGCTTCTTGCCCCACTCGTCAAAGGCAAAAAGGGTGAACACCGTGAAATATTCCAATCAATAATTCAAAAGGGATTTGTCCGCGCCCGTGTCGATAATGCCATGGTCGACCTCAAAACCATACCAAAACTGGCGCGATATAAAACCCACGAAATAGACGTAATTGTGGACCGGCTGGTTGTAAAAGAGGACATCCGGACACGCCTTTATGATTCTATAGAAACCTGTCTGGAACTGGGAGAAGGAGTCATGCTGGTAAGCCAGGAACACGAGAAATCCTGGACTGACCATATCCTCAGCGAACGTTATGCCTGCCCAAAATGCGGAAGAGGTTATGAAGAACTGACGCCCCGCATGTTTTCATTCAACAGTCCTTATGGCGCATGCCCTGATTGTGACGGACTTGGAAATACCTTTGATTTCGACCCGGAGCTGATTGTCCCTGACAAACACCTCAGCATCAAAGACGGCGCAATCGACGCCTGGCAAAACTGGGGATCGTTAACCCAGACCCATTACGATAACCAAACCAAACTATTTTCAAAAACTTTTTCAGTTTCCCTGAATACGCCTTTTATAAAACTCCCGAAAGAGACCGTAGATGCCCTGCTTTTTGGCGCCGGGGACTTTGAAGGAGTCATCCCCAACCTCAAGCGCATTTATGAAAAAACGACCGGCGAACGCATCCTGAACCGCCTTGCCGGTTACATGAGTTACAGAACCTGCACCGTTTGCAAGGGAGCCAGACTACGACCCGAATCCCTTTCGGTTAAAATCGAACACAAATCCATCCATGAAATAATGGATTTAACCATAGAAGAAGCCCTGTGCTTTTTCAAAAACCTGAAATTAAGCGGTCAACAAGCAATTGTTTCAAAACAAATCCTGAAGGAAATTCAAAGCAGACTTTGCTTTATGATAGACGTCGGATTGCACTATGTAACCCTGGGACGCAGCAGCGATACCCTTTCCGGGGGGGAAGCGCAAAGAACACAACTTGCCAAACAAGTCGGCTCCGGCCTTGTCGGGATTTGCTACGTGCTGGATGAACCCACCATAGGACTTCATCCGCGGGATAACGAACGTCTTCTGCAAACCTTAATCACATTACGAAACAACGGCAACACGGTCATCCTGGTGGAACACGACGAATACACCATCCGCCATGCAGACCACATCATCGACCTCGGCCCTGGAGCAGGCGAGCGGGGCGGAAGCATTGTCGCCCATGGAACACTGAAGGAAATCGCTAACAACCCCAATTCATTAACCGGACAGTATCTCAACCAAACTCTTACCATACCGCTTCCCGAAAAACGAAGGGCTATCCGTCTGAAAAACTCCGTGGAAATACGGGGTGCGCGCGCCCATAATCTTAAGTCCATCAATGTAAAAATCCCTTTAAAAACCTTTTGCTGCGTTACCGGCGTATCTGGCTCAGGAAAAAGCACGCTCGTTAACGACATCCTGCATCGCTCACTTGCTAAATTACTGTACGGCAGTCACGAACTCCCCCGAGCGCATGATAAAATCCTCGGCGTCGAACGCATCGACAAAGTTATCGAAGTTGATCAATCACCCATCGGACGCACCCCGCGCTCAAATCCTGCAACGTACACCAGGGCCTTCGACCTCATCCGCTCTCTCTTTGCGCAAACTCAGGAGGCGAAGATTCGCGGCTATACGGCTGGTAGATACAGCTTCAATATCAGCGGCGGGCGATGCGAGGCGTGCAAAGGGCAAGGAATCAATAAAGTGGAAATGCATTTTTTGCCGGATATGTACGTTACCTGCGAAGAGTGCAAAGGAAAAAGATATAACAAGGCAACGCTGGAAGTTACTTACAAAGACAAAAGCATCTCGGACGTTCTGGATATGTACGTTGAAGATGCGCACCGATTTTTCAAAAATATTCCAAAAATCGAACGCATTTTAAGAACACTTGTGGACGTCGGACTGGGATACATTAAATTAGGGCAGTCCAGCACCTCGTTATCAGGCGGAGAGGCGCAGCGAATCAAACTTGCCACAGAACTGTCCAAACAGGCAACCGGCAAAACCCTGTATATCCTGGACGAACCGACCACCGGACTCCACTTTGCCGATATACAACAGCTGCTAAAAATTTTACACCGATTAGTCGATCTGGGTAATACCGTACTGGTTATAGAACATAACCTGGAAGTCGTCAAAACGGCAGATTACATCATTGATTTAGGCCCGGAGGGCGGTATACACGGCGGCGAGATTGTAGCAGCAGGCGCTCCCGAACAAATTGCAGAAACCGACCGATCCTACACGGGCAGATTTTTAAGAAATGTCCTTCATTCCTCGGATGCAAGAAATCAGAGGCAAGAAGCAAGAAGCTAGGGGTCTGAGGCCGAGAATTAGTATCTGCTTCTCGGACTTCTTGCTTCTTGCCTCTGCCCTCTTGCTTCTTGCCTCTGGCATTACGTCTCGGTATCTGACGATACTCGCAATAACTCATCCAGCGTCGTTTCTCCCTTGCGAACGGAATCAAGGCCATCCTCCCACAAAAGTTTTGTCCCTCTCTTTACCGCTTCCTTCATGATCTCACTGGAATCCTTGTGGGCTAAGACCAGTCGCCGTATGGCATCGTCAACATACAAAAACTCCGCAATGCATTTTCTGCCTTTAAAACCCGTATTATTACATTCGTCACAGCCTTTGGGTCTGTATAAGGGATCTCCTTCCTTTAGCCCCGTCGTTTTGCGTAACTCCGCCTCCGGCACATACGCTTCACGGCATTTTGCGCACAGCTTTCGCACTAATCGCTGCGCCATAACGCCGATTATACACGAAGAAATCAGATAATCCTCCATCCCCATATCCATTAAACGGGTAAAGGCCGATGCGGAATCGTTTGTGTGGAGGGTAGAAAAAACAAGATGGCCTGTTAATGCAGCCTGTATGGCAATTGTGGCCGTTTCACGGTCACGAATTTCACCGATAAGAATGACATCCGGGTCGTGTCGCAAAATAGAACGCAGCCCTGATGCGAAGGTCAAATCAATCTGTGGATTTACCTGTATCTGATTCACGCCGTCCATACTGTATTCCACAGGGTCTTCCACCGTTACAATCTTTATCTCCGGCGAAACTATTTCCTTGAGCACGGCGTAGAGAGACGTAGTCTTCCCGCTCCCCGTTGGCCCCGTTACCAGCAGCATGCCCTCAGGCTTATTTATCATGCGGCGGAACTTAACCAGAAATTCCTGGTTGAATCCCAATTTTTCTAAATCGAGCATAACCGCTGTTCGATCCAAAATCCTCATCACCACGCCCTCGCCGTGGCTCATGGGGATAATGGAGACCCTCAAATCCACCTCTTTGCCCGCCACCTTCATCTTGATTCGCCCGTCCTGGGGCAGCCGTTTTTCGGCAATATTCAGCTTGGCCAGGATTTTAATACGCGAAATGATGGCATTATAAATTTCACGGGGCGGCGGCGTAAGCTCCCGCAAGACTCCATCCACACGATACCGCAGCCGCGCATTCTTTTCAAAAACCTCCAGATGTATATCGCTTGCGCCTACCTCGATTGCCTTCGTCAATACGCTGTTCACAAGGCGTATAACAGGCGCCTCAGAGGCCATGTCCCGCAACTGTTCGACGTCCTCCATCACCTCGATGGTGGACGTCGCAGCCTCTTCCTCTTTCACCTCGCCTTCATAAAGGGCTTCGAGAGAAGCCAGAATGTCTTTCTCGCAGCCGGCAAATACCCCTATTTGCTTATTCGTAGCGGAGGCAATAGTTTCTACCAGCAATGTATCCTGAGGATCTGCCAGGGCAATATCTAACACACCATCGTATACCCTGAGCGGAAGCACACGATTTGTCACAAAGAATACCTTAGGGACGCCCTCTATCAAAGGATATCGGTCTTCCTTTTTCTTCTCCCAAATCGGTATCTGTAACAATTTACTGTAGGCAAGCCTGAGGTCTTCTTCAGAAACTGTCCCCAAATCAATCAGGATGCGTCCCAGTTTCTGCCCCGTCTGCTTCTGTACCTCAATGGCACGATCCAAATCGGCCCGGGTCACCTTGCCAATTTCCACTAACACATCGCCAATATTATACGTAGCTGTTTGTTCCATAATTATATAAAAGCTCAAATATCAAAATCCAAATGACAAATAGAGCCCATCAAAGACCAAAAAATTTGTAATTAAAGAGTGCCCCTCTTTTTTGCTATAAGTATTGAAGAAAAAATTAATGCCAATTCTTGCGCTTCTTTCCATAGGTCTCTTGCAATTAATACACTTTTAGGGTTCGCTTTTGCAATCATTCTCAACCAATGCCTCGTTTCTTTTGCTTCTTTTTTACAGAGGGCAATTTTATGTTGAAAGTCTTTCTTTGATTCTGCACCATCCGCTTCCATATAGTTTGCGCCAACACTTGTACCGGATCGTACTATCTGACTAATGAGTGGACGGTTAATTTCATTTCTCTCAAGAATCTTTACAAACTCTAAGATATTTTCTCCAAATTTGGCAGTTCTTTCTTCCAAATCATATACTCTTTTATTCACATTTTGAACTTTGGCCTTTGACATTTGACATTATCCCCTTTACTCCCAGCTTGCCACATCCTTATCCTCTCCATCCCCTCCGGAATTCCCATCCGCGCCATAGGAAACGATATCGTAGTCCCCATGTTCGCCCGGATAGGTATACACATAGTTATTTCCCCATGGGTCTTTTGGAATAAACTTCTTTTTTAAATACGAACCCTTCCAATTAGTAATTCCCTGCGGTTGTGTTACCAATGCCTCCAAACCCTGTTCCTGCGTGGGATACTTCGTGGTATCGAGCTTATACATCTCCAGGGCGCTCGAAAACCCCTCAATTTGCTGCTTGGCCACGGTCTGGCGGGACTCGCCTACACGCCCGATCATCTTTGGACCAATCAACGCGGCAAGCAATCCAATAATAATCATCACGATCAACAATTCCAGCAAGGTGAAACCGCCCCGTTTCAATAAGTGCAGTTTTAACGTATTTCCCATTTTCTTGTCACTCCTTCAAAATTTATTAAATCCATCATATCTTCCTTTATCGCCATCGCATAAATGCCGTTTTTTGTCAGATATGCAATCACCTCGTCAGGCAAGTAAAGAGACGCAAACACAGGAATGAGCCTCTTCCCTTTGTATTCAGGAAAGTACTCATACAATTCCTTCAAAACCGCAATAAAATCTTCGATATACGATACTCGCGGGGTGGATTTTACCTCGACAATGATGACAACCGTGTTATATACTGCAATAATATCAAACTCTCTTCGTTTATCTTTATCTTTTGCCTTCCTTTTAAACCTTCTTACCATGAAATCTTCTTCGTCTCTGCATCCAAAATACTTTTGGGCAATCTCTCTCACACAGGGGGCAACGAAGTCCTCTGCCAGCGTTCCCATCTTGTTGGCAATCTCGCCCCACTGTTTGAATGCCTTTTTTCTATCTTCCCGCATCTCTTCTTTGAATGCGCGCATCTCATCCTTAAAATTACTCATTTCATCCTTAAATTCACTCATCTCGTCTTTAAACTCCCGAAGTTCCTTCTCCGTCTGCATCTGAGAATTACCAACATTTCTGATGTATTCCTCAAGCACCTTCTCAAGACTGTCGACTCTTTCTTTTACAGAGGGCATACATACCTCCTTTCCATCGCACGCGTCTCTATTTTATCACCCTTTTGGACGTACAGCAGTGTGTTTCTATAAAATTAAAATTCCTGAATATCAAGTTTTAGATGTCGGATGGTTACAACCATATAACCATTTAGCCATATTGTCCGGTTAGGTATTTGCTGGTCTTATTTATTGCTCTCATGATGTCATTCCCGCATGTTTTTAGCGGGAATCCAGGAAAAACAATGCCCACTGGATACCCGATAAAAGCGTTCGGGTATGACAAAAGTCGTGCCCGCAAATTTCTAACCGGACAACGCTGAGATTTAGTAATCACTCCTCATCGCCTTCTTCAGCGTCGGAATCATCCTCTTTGTCTAGCTCGTCATCATCAAACTCATCGTCCGCACTCATGACATTATCTAATCCTTCCGTGTCTATGTTTTCTGTTAATTTATCAGAATCTTTTGATTTATCAATATTTTTTTTGATCTCCTCTTCATCAGGAGTTTCTTCATTCTTTGTATAACGAACCACCTGTTCCATCTCTTCATTGATTTTATAATAGGCCATCCCGCCCAAAGACTCCACATGCAGCACCGCCGCCATATTATCGCAAACAAACCCCAGTTTATCCTCCAGGGCGGTTCCATTTGGATAAAACGTAAAAATCCTTGTTTGTTCATCCTTCGCTTCAAATTTATCGGTAAACACCTCTATTTCGCGGGGCATTATGAATATTCTTTTATCCTCATTATAGCAATACCCTCCCCGAAAATCGAAAACAACATTGGTTGCCTCAGCGTTTGACATCGCCTTAATACGCGCCTCCCTCAGAAAGTATACCAGCTCGTTCATCGTCTTCCTGAATTTGACGGAATCAAAAGAGCCGGCAAATCTGGGAACCGCCACACCGGCTACGATGCCAATGATCACCAAGACGACGATTAACTCAATTAACGTAAAACCTTGTTTTTTTCGCATAAGATATTTAACCACTGATGAACATGAATAATAGGTACCAAAAAAACAATTTGCCACAGATGAACACGGATTTACACCGATTCTTCAAAAGGAATAGAAGGATTATCTCTCACCCGACGAAAAATTTAAATCTTATTTTATCCATGTTTATTTGTGTTCATCCGCAGTTCGTTTTGCATTTGTTCCATCCCTGGTTAATATTAATAAACAAACCGTTTCCATTCAAGTTTTGGTTTCCCAAAATTAACCAATAAACCAACCCTCTTGTTTGTTGCTTTCAAGTAATTTATGAGTTGTGCCTCGTGTTCTGTGCCTATTGACTTAACGGCCTTTAATTCAATTATAACTAAATTCTCAACGAGTGTATCAGCATAAAAATCACCAACAACACGGTTTCTGAATACGACCCTAAGGGGTGCTTGCGTCTCTGCTTTCAAGCCCTTATCTGTTAAAGCGATAAGAAGCTCCTTTTCATATACACTCTCCAGGAAACCTGCCCCAAGCTCATTAGATACTTCAAGGCATGCAGAAATAATTTTTTCTGTCAGGTCCTTTTCTAATAATTCCATATGATCCTCCGTACTACAATCCATCAACTTTTTGTTTTTTATGCTCGTTTTTCAAACTGCATAACCGTAAGACATTGATTGGATGAGGCTTACGCAAAGTTTGGAGCATTGAGTTTTTTGTCATTTGAAATTCT
>Ga0233425_10008740_pt1 | contig 13229 bp, 4 predicted proteins | sample Watercolumn_Towu_2_FD_181712 | JGI IMG/M metagenome (GOLD analysis project Ga0233425, IMG submission 181712) | Freshwater microbial communities from Lake Towuti, South Sulawesi, Indonesia - Watercolumn_Towuti2014_140_MG | ecosystem: Environmental > Aquatic > Freshwater > Lake | place: Indonesia...
CCATTTCCGGGAGGTTCCAGTCCTCCGCAATGGTCTGCAAGCGATGCCGCAGATCCGCTGCCTGGGACTCGTCGATGCCTCGCGCGGCAAGATCGATCGCACCGGATTCCAGAAACGTCACAATGACCTTTCCTTGAACATTTGGGGGCGGCATTTCCAACAACTCAACCTTGCCGTCGCGATAGACGCCTTCGACCGACTTGAGCATTTGAGGTCTCCCAGGGATTCGACGTAGCCACGAACCACTCCCATTGTACACGGGCGGGATAAACTTGACGATTTCGCCTGGAGCACGGCCTTCCAGTAGGTGTCGCGACTGCTGCGCCTTGTGCTGCGCTCCGGGCGAAAGCCGCGATTTTCGCGGGTAAACTGGCCCGTGCGACTTGACTCTTAATCAGAGGGTTCTAGGTTCGAGTCCTAGAGGGGGCACTTTCGCTTCGGGCCGCACGCCGCGGCCCTGGTTCGCACAAGTCCGCAAAGCTGGCGGAGTTCCGCGAAGTTCGGCTCAAAGGCTTGTCTGCCCAGTTTTGTACCCTTCGGTACGACATCGCCGCGGAGAAGGTACAGGTCCCCAAGGTACCCATGGCTCCGCGCCAGATCTCGCTGAATGATCTGATGATCATAGCGGTTCTCACCAGCTACTTCGGAAACCAGTCTTTCGCGGAGAGCACGACTGCGGTCAAAGTGATATTTGGAATGATCGTAGTCATCTGCAACGCCAGTTGTACCGGCCCGATTCAGGTAGAGTTCTCCCAGCGCATGATGCGCCTCCGCTTCGCGCCGGGGCGGAATCCATTTCTTCGTCATGCATCCAATTCTGGAGATCGGCGGCCAAATCCTTGGCCGTCGCGTGTCGCGACGTTGGTGAAACTTGCATCGCCCTTAGGCAGATCAGTTCCAGGGTTCGAGGAACGCTGGAACATAGATTGCGTGGGGGGACAATGCGACCAGAGTTGAGTCGGTCGGCGAAATCCGGTTCAGGCGACTTGCAACCAGTCCCGCTGGTCAAGCCTGTGGAATGAGCGACTGCAAGTCTGATGTCTACTGTATCGCGATGGCAATGTCAAACATCGCATAGTCAATAACAAAACGCCCTGAACATCAGGGCCAATGGCGCTGAGCTATGCTGATTTGCGGTACCGCGAATTGGTTCACTCCCGACGTCACCCACCGTCTCTCGCAAATCGAATCCGGCGATCCGTCGTCAGCGGAGAGGCTCTTGCCGCTCGTGTAGGACGAGCTGCAGAAACTGGTTGCGGCGAAGATGGTGAATGAGCGGCCCGGGCAGGTGCTCCAGGGCACGGCGCTGGTTGACCAGAGAAGAAAAGGGCGCGAAACACTTGAGCGGGTGCCCACGGTTCCGCTACAAACTCGCTTGGTCTCATCCGGTGGACGTTCGCACGCCTTCTGTTCTGGGAGCCCTGCCGCCTGGGCCCCAGCGCTCTCATATCGTTGTGATGGAACTTTGCTGAGACATTTGGGGCAGATTTCGTCCAGCGGTCGACGCTCACCCGTGGCACGCAACTAAAGCGGAACGTGCGGATTGCCAAGATTGTCAAGGCGTCACATAAACATGATACGTAATGTCGACGATAAAATCGGGATTCTCGGGGTCCGCTCCAATCTGCCCGCCAATTTTGATCGTATGCTCGCCGGGAGCAAGCGATGGAATGTAGAACCAATAGCCGTCGGAGACCGCCGGCTTGATGCGCCCCGCGACGTCGACGCCGAAGAACTGGTAGATGTTATCTTCGACCGGCAGGATGTAATCAAATGTGGGCGACTTGATCCGCGAGACAAATTCGTTGCGGGAATCGCCGTCGATCGTCAGCTCATAGAGCGCGGTCTCAAGTAACGCCGCAGCGTCGGCGCGGAGCTGTGGCACGGACACCGGTGGATCGTAGAAGATATTGTCATTCTCGATGTTGATGAGCGGGCCGAATAACGGCGTGCCGCTGGGAATTGTGATGTGGCGTGTGGCCGATCCCGACTCGTTGATGACGCCCACGAGATAGAACGCCTTGGGATTTGGTTGGGAGTTATAGGCATTTTCGCCCGTCTCATCGAAGAGCGGATTGCCTGGGACCGGCAGCTCGAGCACCCACTGCCACCACTCGGCGGTCCAGCCGGCAAATTTTCCTTGACCGTCTTCCCGCTTGCCATTGTCAGCGGCACCTATCGGCGCCCGGGAAAGGAGTGCCGCAAACGCCAGCAGACTTGAAGTCAGAATGAAAATCCAAGATACGTGCCGCTTCGTTGTGCGCATGGTGCTGGCCCTTTCGATGAAATGGACGAATGGAAACTGCCGACACACGAGACGAGAACACTTGTCGACTTGTTCGAGATCTTAGATTCATGAGGGCGGAAAAGCAAGTTTCCCATAGGGCCGTTCGTCGCCCAGGCCGGCCACCGGTTCGCCATCGCAACTACCGGGTCGCGGCGGGTGCTGCGCCGCCCGACGACGGGCGTGCCTGGGCGCTCAACTGGTCCTTTACCTTCACCCCGCCTTTCATCACGAATCCGATCTTCTCCAGGGCCCGTATGTCCTGCAGGGGATCGCCGTCGACGGCGACCAGATCGGCGAACAGGCTGGGTGCCACTCGGCCGAGCTGTTTGGAGCGACCCAGCAGTTCCGCGGCGTCGGACGTCGCCGAGCGGATCGCCTGCGCCGGCGTCAGACCGTACTGCACCATATAGGCGAACTGTCTGGCATTGTCGCCGTGCGGGTAGACCCCCGCATCGGTACCAAACGCGATCTTGACCCCCGCTCGGACGGCTCGTGCGAAATTGTCGCGCTGCAGTTGCCCGATCTCCCGCTCCTTGTCGATCGATTCCTGCGGCAGCTTGAACTCGATCGCTTTCCCGAGCAGATAATCGTCATTATAGATGTCGGCCACCAGCCAGGCTCCCTGCCGGATCATCATCTGGATTCCCTCGTCGTCAATCAGACTGCCGTGTTCGATCGAGTCGACGCCTGCCACGAGTGCGTTCTTGATGCCCTGCGCACCGTGAGCGTGCGCTGCCACCTTGCGGCCGGTGGCATGCGCTTCCTCGACCGCGGCGCGAAGTTCGTCGATCGTGAACTGGGGAGCGCCCGGCGAGTTGCCGCGCGAGAGCACGCCGCCGGTAGCGCAGATCTTGATCAGGTCGACTCCATGCTTGATCTGTGCCCGCACGACCTGCCGCACCTGGTCCGGTCCGTCGGCGATCTGGAAATCCCGTTCGTTGGGAAACAGACTGACGCGCACCTGGGGCGCAAATCGATTCAGGTCGCCGTGGCCACCCGTGATCGAAATCGCCGGTCCGCTGGCGACAACCCGGGGACCGACGATGAACCCTTCGTCGATCGATTCGCGCAGATCGACCGCCAGGAACGGTCGCGAGCCGACATCGCGGACGGTCGTGAAACCGGCTTCGAGAGTCTTACGCGCATGGACCACAGCGGCGAACGCGCCGGTGTAGGGAGTATTCTTGAATCGGTAAATTTCGTCGTATCGGTCGGCTCGGCCCGAGAGGTGCGTGTGGCAATCGATCAGCCCCGGCAGCACGGTAGCACCCGACAGGTCGATCCATTCCGCGCCGTCGGGGATTGGAAGGTCCGTCGCCGGTGCGACGGCCTTGATCCGCTCGCCCTCCACGAGGATCGCCATATTCCGCCGGTAGTCGTCACCGCTCCCATCGAACAGCTTTCCGACTTTGATCAGTTGCACCCGCGGTGGTTCGTCGGCATGGATCAGGCGCGCGGTCGGTTGGACCAGCAGGATGCAGACGAGTGTTGCGAATGAACAAGCGCGGTTCATGGTGTGCCTCCGGAGTGCCTATTGTACACAGCGTCGCCTCGCTTCGCAGTCCGGCGCGGCGCGGTATCTCTAAACAAGTTTCGAGCTACGAGTACGCTGTCACGTTCATAACGTTATGCTGTATGTTAGTAACATGGTTTAGAAATACTCAAAGGAGCGAAGCCAGTAGCAAGGGTTAACAGGCATCACCTATCAGGCGAGTCAACCATGTCGAAATCAAATGTCGGCGCTTTGGCGCCGTGGGGTCAGGCGGAACTTCCCGATCCGCCTCGACTGAGCGGCCGGAAATGGCTGGCCATGATTGGACCCGGTGTCGTGTTGGCGGGGATGAGTATCGGGACCGGCGAATGGTTATTTGGGCCGGGAGTATCGGCGCAATATGGTGCCTCGCTTTTCTGGCTGGCGATGTCCAGCATTGTATTGCAGGCCTTCTGCAATCTGATGTTCATGCGCTACGCGATCTACTGTGGCGAACCAATCAACGTGGGAATATTGCGCTGCTGGCCGGGACCACATCTGTGGATGCTCTTCTTCGCGGTGCTCGACATCAGTTCGATCTGGCCCTACAACGCGTCCAATGCCGCGGTGCCGTTATCGGCGGCGATTCTGGGACGACTGCCAACTCCGGATGACGTCGTACTGGTTCGTGGACTGGGGATTGCGATTTTCCTGTTGGCATTTGTGCCGCTCGTCTTTGGCGGCACTGTTTATCGGATGCTGGAATTCGTGATGGCGGCGAAATTGGTGGTGGTGCTGGGCTATCTCAGCATCATCGCCTTGACCATGATTTCTTTCACCGTGGCCTGGGATGTCTGCACGGGTTTTGTGCGGTTCGGCACTGTTCCGCTGCGGCCGGACACATTGATCGTCGACCGACACTTCTCCGTTCATGAGAAGGGGGCAGGCGGTCTCGAGTATTTTCTCAAGGGGACATGGGAACGGCGTGACGATTCGGTGACGGGCGAGATGTTAATCGTCGAGGCAGGTAAGCCAGAAACGGTCAAGCTTGATTTGTCCAAATCGGAATCGTTCGACTCGGCGGCGATGTCTGTTTGGCAGCAGGTTATGACTCGAACTCGTCAATTCGTCGATACGCCGAACTTCGTCTTTGAATTGCATGACCCCGACCAGTTGATCCGTGTGGAAGGCATCGTGCGGAACCATCACGACTGGATAGCGGAACGAATCGAGATTTCGAAGTCGAAGCAGGAAATTCGAGTGAGTCGGTTAGAAGAACTATCGGAGTCGGACCGCGCGCGAATTGAAAATCACTTGCGACATGAAGGCTTGGCGTACCGGAACATTGTCGGCTATTGGCAAGAGAACAAGAAACTCCCGCCGCTGGATTGGGCCATGGTTGTGGCTTTTGTGGCGATTGCGGGCGCGGGTGGGATGACAAACAGCATGTTCTCCAACTATGCCCGCGACAAAGGCTGGGGGATGGGGAAACACGTGGGAGCGATCCCGAGCGCTTTCGGCGCCGTCACCGTTGGTCTGTCGCATTCCGGCTCAGTGTTTCCGCTGGATGAGTCGAATCTCGCCAAGTGGCGTGGCTGGCTGAAGCACATTCGACTCGACCAATGGATTTGGATCGCGGCCTCGATTATTGGCATGGCGCTCCCTTGCATGATGTCACTGGAGTTCATCCGCAACGCAAGCGTCGTAGGAGATCGCGTGGCGGCGATGTCAGCGGAGGGGATCGCGGCGCGTTATCCCGCATATGGCGGGATGTTCTGGATGTTGACATTGCTGTGTGGGTTTCTGATCCTGGCCCCGGGGCAGGTGAGCGCCGGGGACCAGATCGCTCGCCGCTGGGCCGATATGATCTGGTGTGGCACCAGCCTCGCCAAACGCCTTGGCGGCGTCAAGCAAATTTATTATGGCATTCTGATGGTCTATGCCGTCTGGGGATTGTTGGTCTTGACGGCTCTCAGCGCGGTGCAAACCGCCAAGATCGCCGCCGTATTGCAGAATATCGCGCTGGGATTCACGGCCCTGATGTCTTTGTATGTGACTCGACGCTTGATGCCCAAGGAATTGCATCCCGGCTGGCCGCATCAATTGGGGGTCATTCTCTGCGGGCTGTTTTTCCTTGGGATCAGCGGCGCCCTGATCTTCACGAACTACCTGCGCTGAACGTCCCACCGTCGCGCGATATCTCGGCAATTGGGCCCGTCTTCCATCACCACTCGGCACAAATTCGCGCCAAAATCTTCGAAATCCTCTCGTTGACCGGTGGACAATCTCGCTGGACGCTCGGTTAGGCCTCTAAAGGGCGCGGCAATCGGTGAAATTGCAGTACGGAGGCAGCCCATGCGCAATTTCTTATCAGCCTCATTTCAGAGTCACATGAAGCGTAATCGCAACCATCGCCGACCGAACGACAGACGCCGGACACGGCAACGGACACTCCGCCTCGAGCAGCTCGAAAAGCGGGAGCTGTTGGCCACCGTTAACTGGATCGGTGGGGATGGAGATTGGAACACGGCGAGCAACTGGAGTGACGGCGCCACGAATCGCTTACCCGGCGCCGGCGACGACGTGGTGATTGACGTGGCGGCTGCGATCACCGTCACACACTCGACCGGATCGCACACGGTGCAGAGTCTGAAGATCAATGAGGCGTTTAAGCATTCGGGCGGAACGCTGACGGTCAACGGCACGCTTGAGGTGAACGATGGCAACACGTACTCGCTGGCTGGCGGCACAATCGGCAACGCGCGGATTACGACACTGGGGAGCGCGAGTCTCATCGCTACTGCTTCTACTAGTATTCTCAGTGGAGTCACGCTGGCGGGAACGCTGGATCGGACCGTCGGCGGTGGCAGCTTGAATGTGAGCAATGGTCTGACGCTCGACGGCGGCCTGATCAAGATCGCTGGCGGCAGGACGGTGAGCCTCAACGGCACACAGACTTTTGGCGGCACAGGCACAGTACTGTTCGCGGATACCAATGGGCTCAACGCGCTCAGTGTGATCAGCGGCACTCCCACATTGGGCCCCAACGTCACGATTCGGGGAGGCGTGGGTCAGGTCACGGGTCCATTCATCAACCAGGCCACAATCACCGCCGACGGAAGCGGCTCGAAGATCAGTGTCGGCGGCGGAACTTGGGTCAATCAAGGGATCATCGAGGCCCTCAATGCCGGCGCGGTGACCGTGTACAGCTCCTGGAGCAACACGGGCACGATGCGAGAAGTGGACTCAACGTTTACTCTCGACGGCAGCTTCAGCTTGAGCGGCCTGGGGACATTCACCCGTACCGGCGGCACTGTCTTTTTGCGCGGCACCATGACCAATGACGGCACGCTGACTTTAGACGACACCACGGGTCCGTGGGTTTTCCAGGGCGGGGCCGGCAAAATCATCGGCGGCCGGGTCACACTCGCGGGCAGCGGCAATCTGCCCGTTGCCAGCTCGTCGGTCGGAATCCTCGACGGGGTCACGCTGTCCGGGGCGCTCGATCTGAGTGGCGGCGGCAGCATGAATGTCAACAACAGCCTGACGCTCGATAGTGCCTTGATCAGAATCGGCGCAGGTGGTGGTGTGAGTTTTGTCGGCAAGCAGACCTTGGGCGGGACGGGGACGGTGCAATTCGCTGATACGATTTCATCTACGGCAGTAAGGGCGCTGGGGGGCGAGCTGACGATCGGACCGAATATCACGATTGTCGGAGTAGCAGGGACTATTGCCGGGACGTTCGTCAACGAGGGCACAATTTCACTGACCGGGTCGCTCGGCCTCAACAGCGGGACTTGGGTCAACCAGGGAATCATCGAAGCGAATCGATCCGTGACCACACTTGGTGGGACCTGGACCAACAACGGCACGATCCGCGTTATTGAGGGGATACTGAATCTGACTGGGACGTTTCGGACGAGCGGCCTTGGGACCATTTCTCGCACGGGGGGCGAGATCATCCTGACCGGAGCCAGCACGATGACCAACGACGGGACGTTGGCTCTCGATGACACGACAGGCTCGTGGCTTGTCAATAATGGAACCATTATCGGCGGCCGAATTACCACGTCGGGAAGCGCAAAGTTGGAAGCCGGTGGATTCTGTTTCCTGCGTGGCGTTACGGTAGCTGGGACGCTGCTGGGATCCACTGGCAGCTTTCAGGTCACCAATGGACTGGTGCTCGAAGGTGGCGTGATCGAGCTCATTGGAAACAGCACAATGGGCTTCAATGGTACGCAGACCTTGGGTGGCACTGGCACGGTGAGGTTGTCCAAAAGTACCAATATTCTCTCGGCAACTAGTGCACAAGCCACCGTAACCATTGGCGAGAACATCGTCATTCGAGGTGTCTCGGGTCAGATCGGAAATTTCGGGGCCGGGCCAGTTATCAACCAAGGAACCATTGCGTCGGACGGTGGCGGTTCCGTGCTCGTCGTGGGAGTCGGCAATTTCTCGTCTGGTACACTGACCGGCGGAAGGTGGCAAGTAATCGGGAACAGTACGCTGCGTCTGCTCGACGCGAACATCACTACGAATGCGGCAAACATCCTGCTCGACGGGCCGAACGCCCGGTTGCTTAGCGACTTGGGTTCAACGGCGGCTCTTGCAGGCATTGCCAACAATGCAATTCCCGGACAACTCACCATCCGCAACGGAGCCAACCTGACCGTCGGGGGCGCACTCGACAACGCGGGGAGCCTGACCGTTGGCGATGGCAGCACGCTGACGGTAAGCGGCGGCTACACAACGTCCGGTACGACAACCGTCGATGGCACATTGGTAGCGCCCAGCGTGACCGTCAGCTCGAGCGGCGCGCTGGGCGGCTCAGGAAACGTCACGGGTAACGTGACCAGTGACGGGCAAGTTAGTCCGGGCAGTTCACCGGGCCACCTGAGCGTTGACGGCAACTACGCCCAGAGCGTAACCGGGTCGCTAAACATTGAGATCGGGGGCGCTACGGAGATCCAATATGACCAGCTAAGCGTCTCCGGCCCGGCGACACTGGCCGGTACGCTCAATGTCAGTCTCACCGACGGATTCGGACCCGTTGCCGGACAGGAGTTCACGATCATGAACTTCGGCACGAGAAGCGGATCGTTCGACAATATCAATCAGCCGCAGCTCGGCGGTGAGCCGGTTTTTGACGTTAATTTCTCGGCGACCAGCCTGATCCTCACCGCGCGCACGACCGCGCCCGACCTTGAGTTCGCATCGCTGACGCTTCCAACGGCGGCTGTTCCCGGCCAAACGGTGAGTGTCCCGTACACGGTTCGCAATCTCACGGGCACTCCTGCAATTGGCGACTGGTTCGATTCTTTTTACTTGTCGCGCAACTCGGTCTTGGATGCCAGCGACGCGCTTCTTGGTCGTGTGCAACACATCGGAGGTGTCTCCGCGTATTCCAGTTACAGCGGAACACTCGCTGCCACGGTGCCAGGAGTGGCCGATGGGAACTACTATGTCATCATCGTCGTGGACAGCCGCGGCGTCGTGCCGGACAGCAGCCGCGGCAACAATGTCGCCGCGTCCTCCCAATTGATTTCGATCACGGTCCCGGTCTTGACCAGCGGCAACACTGTCCCCGGGACGATTGCCGATGTTCAAGATCTTTATTACCGCGTGGACGCCGTGCCGGGCCGCGATTTCACAATCACTGCCGACTTCACGACATCGCCACAGGCCGAGCTCTATGTGCACCACGGAGAAGTACCCGATCGCAGCAAATTCGATCGGAAAGCACCGGACTTCTCGGCCCTTCAGCAAGAGATTCTACTGACTAATCCAACGGGCGGAACCTACTACGTGTTGTTGCACGGCCGAGAGGGTGCGAGTGCCGGGCAGCCATTCACCATCCGCACCGACCTGGTTCCCATGGAGATCCGCGGCATCAAGCCCAGCCGCGGCAGCAACCTGGGCAGCAGCACCATCACAGTCGATGCGACGGGGCTGACGCCGCAAGCGAGTGTGAGCCTGCGATCGAGCAGCGTATTGCGCACCGCCGCTGAAGTCATGTTTCAGGACTCCAGCCGCGTCTTCGCGACCTTCGACCTCACCGGCCTGGCACCCGGCACGTACGACGTCCAACTCGACGACGCCGGTCAGACGGCGACCGCCGTGGGCGCGTTTGAGGTCACGTCCGCAGCGCCCGGGCGAATTCGCACCTATATCTCCAGCCCGGCATTCCTGCGGCCGTTTCGCAGCGGCCTCGTCACGATCGATTTCTTCAACGTGGGCGACACGGACCTGCCCGCGCCATTGCTCGAGTTGAACGCCGACAATGCGCTGCTGCGACTACCGGGCGAGACGGCATATAGTTTCGATTCCGTGCACCTGCTCGGCATCAACCGCGACGGCCCTGCCGGAATTCTGCCCCCAGGTTATCACGGCACGATCACGTTGGAATTTAAGCCCAAAACGACGGCCAATGGCGATCGCTTCCACTTTGATCTTAAGGTGGTCGACTCGCCGGATGAGACGATCAATTGGAACGATCTCAAGAATGAAATGCGGCCAGCCGGACTGCCGGACGACGCCTGGGACGTGATCTTCGCCAACTTCACGGCCCGCATGGGAAACACGCTGGGAGCCTACCAGGCGATTTTGGACGGCGATGCCACTTATCTGAGCCGATTGGGCGAGTCGATCGGGGAAGTCTCACAATTCGTTCGTTTCGAAATGCTTAAGGCCGGGGCGACGTTGGGGATCGAAACACTCGGAGCGGCGCTGGATGTAGTCGATCCGTCACCTGGGCTCTCCCTCGATTTTAGTCGCGCCTTCCTGCAGCCGATCGCAGGGCGCTATCGTATCGGGGCTCTGGGACGTGGCTGGACACACACTTGGGATGCTTCTGCTTCGGCCGATGCGGACGGCTATGTGACGATTTGGATGCCGTCCGGAGTGCGCAACTTCCGCCTGCTCTCCGACGGAACCTACGAGCCTTTGTCAGGCGAGACCGCGACGTTGACGCGGACCGGCGGTGGCTACCGACTGCACGAGACCGGCGGCAACGTCTTCGTCTTTCGGCCGGATGGGTTGCTCGACTTCGTGGAAGAACTCAATGGCACTCGAGTCACCGCCGGTTACACAGGCACGCTGCTCACCAGCTTGACGCACTCGAGCGGCGCCACGCTGACGTTCACTTACAACGCTCAAGGCCAGATCACGGAAGTTGTCGACTCGGGCGGCGACCGCGCCACTTATATCTACGACGGCGAACACCTGGCGAGCGTGACCTCGCCCTATGGAACCATCCAATACAAATACGTGACCGGGCAAGGACCAGCCAGCGAACATGCGCTGTCGCAAATCATTTACGCCGACGGCACCCAAGCCAATTTTGAATACGACGCTCAAGGCCGAATCACCCGCACGTTCCGCGGCACTTCGGCCGCACCTGCTGAAACTCTTCTCTATGCATACGGTCCCAGCGGAGAGGTCACGGTCACGGATGCGTCGGGCAGTGCCACGACTTACCTCTTTAACCATCGAGGTGAGGTGGCCCAAGTCATCGACCCGCTGGGGCGGATTGTCCAGCTCGATTACGACGCTGACGGGCAGGTTGCGCGGACGTCAGTACCTGGCCATAGCGGCATCAGCTTGAGCTACGACCAGAATGGCAACCTCAATCGACTGGTGGACCCGCTCGGAAATGGCATCGACCTGAAATACGACGTCAATTTCAATCAGCTCACTCGCCTCGAAGATGCCCTAGGCAACACAACGGTCAACGGCTTGGACAGTCGGGGCAACATTGTGTCGACGACTTATCCGGACGGAAGTTTGGAAAGCTATTCGTACGACGCCGACGGAAACCTTACCCGTTACATCAATCGTCGCGGCCAGGCGATCGATTACACTCTCGACGAGCGAGGCCTCGTCACCCGCAAGACTCTGCCCGACGGCACTCACGCCGATTACACCTACGACGCGGATGGCAACCTGCTGACCGCAACGGACAGCCGTGGCACGATTGCCATGGAGTACAACTCCGCTCACCTGATGACCAAGATCACGTATCCAGATAGCCGGTCGCTAGAATTCACCTACGACGACGCCGGCCGCCGCACGCGCAGCGTCGATCACAGCGGCTTTATCACCAATTACCGCTACAACGCTGCTGGCCGACTGGTGGAATCCACGGACGGCCTTGGTCAGCGGATCGTTGCCTATCAGTATGATCCGCTCGGCCGTCTCGTCAGCGAAGCACGCGGCAACGGAACGACGTCAACGTACGAATACGATCTGGCCGGACAGCTGTTGCACCTCGTACATCGCGGGCCCAACAGTACCATCATTGAACGATTCGACTACGCTTACGATGCCGTGGGCCGCGTCACCAGTATGACCACGCTCGCAGGAATCAGGACCTACGGGTACGACGCGACCGGTCAACTCACGTCGGTCGTGCTGCCGGGCGGACGAACGATTACCTACCGGTACGACGCGATGGGCAATCGCATCGTTGTTAACGACAACGATGTCGCAACCAACTACGCGACCAACAGCCTCAACGCGTACACCACGGTGGGCGACGCTACGTTCGTCTACGATCTCGACGGCAACTTGATCAGTCGCACGGAAGCGGGTGTGACGACGACGTACGGCTACGATGCGGAAGGACGGCTGGTTAGTGTCGCGGGCCCGACCGGCACGTGGACCTACGAGTACGACGCGCTGGGCAACCGTGTGGCGGTCGTCCACGACGGAGTGCGCACGGAATACCTGGTTGATCCGATGGGTCTAGGTGACATCGTCGCCGAGTACAACGCCAGCGGTCTGGTGGCCCATTACACACAAGGCCTGGGCCTGACGAGTCGCGTGGATCCCAGTGGTGCCGCCGCCTTCTACCACTATGACGCCAACGGAAATACTGCTGCGTTGACCGAATCGAGTGGTGCCGTCGCCAACAGCTACAGCTACCTGCCGTTCGGCGAGCCGTTGAATGTTGCGGAATCCATCCCCAATGCGTTCGAGTTCGTCGGGCAGTTCGGGGTGATGGAAGACGCGGAGGATTTGTACTTCATGCGCGACCGGTTCTATGCCGGCGCGGACGGCCGGTTCACGCAACCGGACCCGATCGGACTTGCCGGCGGGATCAATCTGTATGCCTATGTTGGAAATAACCCTGTCAGTTTCATCGATCCAACGGGTCAACAATGGTCGGGCATTTCTAAGGATGTAGCGATTGCTGGCTTACTCTGCGGCGCCCCTTGCCAACTTGGTGCAATCGCTGGCCAAGTCGCTGGAAACCTTCTTGACGGCAAAGGTCCGTTCGGTGGACCAGGTGGCGGCGGTCCTGGTGGTGGCGGCGGTGGCGGTGGTGGCGGTGGTGGCGGTGGTGGCGGTGGTGGCGGTGGACCTGGTGGCGGTGGACCTGGTGGCGGTGGTAGTGGTGGACCGGCTCCGTCGTTTCCACCGACTCCTCCCACGGGCGTACCACCAACGCCAGATAAACCTCCTAAGTGCAAA
>Ga0233425_10008741_pt1 | contig 13228 bp, 11 predicted proteins | sample Watercolumn_Towu_2_FD_181712 | JGI IMG/M metagenome (GOLD analysis project Ga0233425, IMG submission 181712) | Freshwater microbial communities from Lake Towuti, South Sulawesi, Indonesia - Watercolumn_Towuti2014_140_MG | ecosystem: Environmental > Aquatic > Freshwater > Lake | place...
GTGTGCGCAGACGGGGCATCCGTTCGTCGCCGGTCCGAACATCCTCTTCGCCGACAGCCGGCGGCCGTGCCGAGTTCCGGCGGAGCGGGAAATCTGCACGGCGGCGAGTTGCCGGCTACTGTTTACCGAATCGGCCTGGTATCGGGACTTGATCGAAGCCCACCGAAGGCCGGCCAACCGGGCGCCGATCGTGCTCTGGCCGTATCCGATCGACCCGCAACCCGGCGGGCCGCTGCCGGCCGACTTCGATCTGCTGATCTATCAGAAGGGCCCGTACCGCCCGCGGCTGATCGAAGAACTAACGCGGCGATTCCCCCGCGCTCGGCTGATCGTCTACGGCGGCTACCGGCGGGAGGAACTGCTCGACGCTGCCCGGCGTTCGCGGTGCTGCGCGTACCTCTCGGAGGACGACCGCGGCCCGTTGGCGTTGGCCGAGATCCTGTTGGCCGGCTGTCCGGCGGTCGGCATACGCCGCGGGGCGCCGTTCATCCGGCCGGGACGCACGGGGTTCTTTGTGGAACGATTGCTGCCGGAGGAATGTGCGGCAGCGATCCAGCAGTGCCACACTCTCGACCGTCGGGCGGTTGCCGTGCTGGCCGTTGAGCAGTTCGATCCGCAGCGGATCGTGGCGACCATCGTGCGCGCGCTGGCGGCAAACTGCTCCTGACCATTTGCCGGGCAGACAATCCCCCATCGGTCCACCGCGTTTCGGTTCCCGGCCGGAGCGCTGCTAGCACCGCCCCCACCCTTTCCCGCGCCTGCCGTTGACAGTCGGGCGGCCGGTCGGTAGAGTTTGGAGAATGTCATATCTGTCCGGCGGCGCGGCGTGCCGGTCCGCCGGAGTTCGGCACGTGCGGACGTATTATTCCTCGCATTCATCCCTCCCCGTGCAAGGGCCCACCGACATGCAACGGACTGAGCATTGCGTGCCTTCTCCCGCCGAGACGTATCCGGAAACGGTTTTTCAGATCGAATCGGCCCTGTTCTCCCCACCCGCTCAGGACACCACCTACGCCCTGTTTGCACCGTTGCACTACGAGTCCGGGTATGCCTATCCGTTGATCGTCTGGCTGCACGGCCGGGGCAACGACGAGCGGCAGTTGCTGCGGATCATGCCGCAGGTGAGCATGCGGAATTACGTGGCGATTGCCCCGCGCGGTCTGTGCGGGGCGACGGCGGGGACTGTTTCGATTTTCGCCCCAGCGAAGATGGGACTGTCCCCTTCAGAGGGACTGTCCCCTTCGGCGGATTTCGGCTGGCGGCAGACCGACGAGGACATCCAGCAGGCCGAGCAGCGGGTGTTCGACTGCATCGCGGCCGCCGAACAGAAGTTGCACGTTTCCCCCCAGCGGGTCTTTCTGGCCGGATTCGACTGCGGCGGCACGATGGCCTTCCGCCTGGCCATGAACCGCCCGGAGCGTTTCGCGGGCGTGCTCTCGTTGGGCGGTCCGCTTCCCGCCGGACGGTCGCTGTTCGGCAATCTGGTTCTTGCGCGGCGTCTGCCCATGTTCTTGGCGGCCGGCCGCCACAGTGCCGAGTATCCGGCGGAGGCCGTCTGTGATAACCTCCGCCTGCTGCACAGCGCCGGCATGTCGGTGACCTTGCGGCAATATCCCTGCGGCCACGAATTGACGCCACAGATGCTGGGCGACGTGGACCGCTGGATCATCGAGCAGATCACCGCGTCTTGCCCGACTTCCGCCGACCCCGCGGAACGCCAGGTCGGCGAACTCGATTAGCCAGCACTGCTGGCGCTCTTCCGGCGCGCGGCAAACGTGCATTGACAGACGGCGCTGGTTTCGGGTAGAAATCGCCTCCCTTATCCCGGTTTCGCGCAAGGACGCCGTAGCAGCGGGGCCGTTCTGGCTCCCGTTTGCGTCGGGCTACTCGCGACAACCATCATGTCGCCGTACCGCATGTCTACCACAGCGCAACTATCGAGCGGCTTTTCCAATCCGCCTGCAACGGACAACGGCTCGCGCGGGCAATCGCTGCGCGGGCTGCCGCGCGCCGTGGCCGCTTGGGCCGCGGGGCATCGGCTGCAAGCGGCCTTGGTGGGCGTGGCCGGCGTGCTCGCGTTGGGCGCCTTGGTGGCAACCTGGGCCGCGATGACCGTGTCGTCGCAACCGGTCGCGGAAGCGGTCACGCTGGAAATGGCCCTGGAGGCCCTCGACCGCGGCCAGTACGCCGAGGCCCAAGCACTCGCCCGACGACTGCAAGAACAGGGGAGTCTCGCAGCGGAAGAGTACGGCGGGCCGGCGTTTGTCCTGGGCGCCGCGGCGGCCCTGCAAGCCGACCAGGCGTGGCAGCAGAAGAAGACGAGTCAATACCTGGTGGCCAGCCGCTACTTGGAAGAGGCCGACCGCCGCGGCTTTCCGCCGGGCCGCAGTGCCGAGGGACTGTACCTGTTGGGGCGGAGCCTGTACCAAGCCGGCCAGATGTCAGCCTGCCGGCCGGTGTTGCAGGAAGCGCTCAAGGTCGACCAGGAACGTGCGACCGAAATCCACCGCCTCCTGGCGGGCGCGTATCTCGGCGACGCCCGGCCGAACCTCGATCTGGCCCTGGCCGAGAACGCCCGCTACCTGGCCGACCGCCGGCTGCCGCCGACGGCCCTGCATCAAGGGCTGGTGCAGCGGGCACAGATTCTCCTTCGCCAAGGCAAGCTCAACGCAAGCGCGGCCACGCTCGACGAAGTGCCGCAGCAATCGTCCGTCTATGCCGATGCCCTGACGGTCCGCGGCCAGTTGCTCATCGACGAGGCTCGCGCGCTGGCCAAGAAGGGCGACGGCAGCCACGACGCCAAGGCCGAGGTGGAAAAGAAATACCGGACGGCCATCGAAACCCTGCGCACGGCCGAGAGCCGCGACTCGTTTACCGCCCAGGCCACGAGCAAGGCGCGGTTCCTGACGGGAATCTGCCTGCAGGAGATGGGCGACCAGCGGGCCGCCTTGGCGCAATTCGAGCGGACCCGCACGCTGCACGGCGACTCGCCCGAGGCCATTGCCGCCGCATTCCAGGGCGCCGAGTTGCTGCAACAGATGGGCCGCGACCGCGAGGCCCTCGACGCCTGCCGCTGGGCCCTAAGCGCGATCCCCGCGCCCGAGCAGTTCCACAATCCGTACGTTTCGCTGGACCAGGTGCGGAAGCGGTTGCAGTCGGCCGTGCAGCAGTACGTGCGGGGCGAGCAGTTCGACCTGGCCTTGGATACCGTGCGGCTGATGACGCCGCTGCTGCCCAAGACGCGGTCGCTGGAATTGACGGCCGAAGTGTATCAAACCCGGGCGCAGTCGCTACTAGGACAGGCCGAGCAGTTGCCGCCCCGCCAGGCCGAGGCGGCGCGGCAGAAGGCGCGGACCGATTTCCGCCAGGCGGGCCGCGTGTTGTGGCGCCTGGCGAAATTGCAGGTCGCCACGCGGCAGTATTCCGAGCATCTCTGGAACAGCGCCGCCGCCTACTTCGACGGCCGCGACTACCGCAACACCATCCCCGTGCTCCGCAAGTATCTGGACAACGAATCGCGGCAGCGCCGGCCGCTGGCCTTACTCCGCCTGGGCGAGGCGTTGTTGGCCAACGGCGAAGGGGACAAGGCCCTGGCGGCCTTCGACGAGTGCATCGGCTCCTTCCCCCGCGATGCCTCGGCCTATCGCGCCCGCCTGCTGGCCGCCCGGGCCCACCTGGAAAAGAACCAACCGCAGAAGGCCGAACCGCTGCTGCGGGAGAACCTGACGGGCGACTACGTGACGCCGGCCAGCCGCGAGTTCCGCGACTCGCTGCTGGCCCTGGCCGAGGTGCAGCACGGCGCCCGCCGCTATGCCGAGGCCACCGTGCGGCTGGAGGAGTTCCTCGAACGCTACGCCGACGCCCCGCAAGCGGTCTTCGCGCGTTACCTGTTGGCCGATTGCTGCCGCCGCAGCGCGCTGGCGGCCGAGGAGCAGCGGCGCAAATCGCCGGCCCGCGCCGAATCCGCGGCCGCGCGCGACGAGATCCACGGCCAACTCCGCCAGTCGCTCGAAGAGTACAAAGCAGTACAGGCGGCGCTGGGCCGCCGCGACGAAGGCCGCGACCTGACGGCGCTCGAAAAGTCGATGCTCCGCAACGCCTGCCTGGCGATCGGTAGCATCTACTTCGACCTGGGCGAATACCCGGCCGCCGTCAAGGCCTACTCGGCGGCCGTCAATCGCTATCAACACCATCCCGAGGTGCTCGAGGCCTACGTGCAATTGGCCGCCGCCTACCGGGAGATGGACAAACCGGCCGAGGCCCGCAGCACTCTGGAGCAGGCCAAAGTCGCGCTCGCGCGCATCAAGACCGACGCACCGTTCAACGAAACCACCAACTACAGCCGCCAGCAGTGGAGCGAGCGGCTGAGCACGCTGACGCGAATGTGAGGAAGGGGGCTAGGGACTAGGGTCTCGGGCCTTACGTGGTGCGAGGTATACAAATGCTGAACCCTGAACCCTGAACCCTTTGTCCCGAACCCCGAGTCCCCAGCCCCGAGTCCCCCGCCCCCAACCCCCAATGCCCGCCCCCGACACCGATATCCTGGCCGATCTGGTCCGCGCCAAGCGGAGTTGCCTGGTGCAACTCCGCGATGCGGGCCGCCGGCAACTGGAGCTGATCGACGGCGGCAACATGACCGCCCTGCTCGATCTACTGGCGGCCAAGCAGCGCACCATCGCCCAGTTGCAGCGGATCGAGCGGGCGCTCGATCCGTTCCGCGGACAAGACCCCGACGAGCGCCGCTGGCGCACGCCGCAAGACCGCGCCGCTTGTTGCGAGCAACTCGAGCATTGCGAAATGCTGCTCGGCGAGATCATCAGCCAGGAGAAGTGCAGCGAGAGCACCTTGAGCCGCCGCCGCGACGAAGCAGCCGTCCGCCTCCAGGGCGTCCACCTGGCCGGCGTCGCCCGCGGCGCGTATACCGCACAACCGCCAACCAACGTCAGTCAACTCGATCTCCTTTCAGAGCGCTGAGTCATATGTTGGGGCGGCAGTTGCACTGCCGTCCCGCAAAGTATCGCGTTTTCCGGGGGCGGCAGTGCAACTGCCGCTCCAACGAGAGTTCATCTGCCGCCCCAACCGGGAGGTGTACGATGCCCGAAACGACCGCCGACCACGACGCCCTTTCGCTCGACGCCCACGCCGATCTGGAGACCGTGCTGGCCGCCTGGCACTCAGCCACGCTGCGGCTAGAGCAGACGCACGCCGCCTTGAGCGAGGAAGTGCGGCGGTTGACCGACGAACTGGAGATCAAGAACCGCGAACTGGCCCGCAAGAATCGCCTGGCCGACTTGGGGCAGATGGCCTCGCACGTGGCCCACGAGGTCCGCAACAACCTGGTGCCGGTCACGCTCTACCTGAGCCTGTTGCGGCGGCGGATTTCCGGCGACGTGGGCAGCCTCGACGTGCTCGACAAGATCACCGCCGGCTTCACCGCGCTCGACGTGATGGTCAACGACCTGTTGAACTTCACCTCCGACCGCGACCCGCAATTCCAGACCTTCCCGCTCCGCAAACTAGTCGAGGACGTGTACGCCGCGCTGGCACCGCAACTGGCGGCGCAGCACATCCAACTCGAAACCGACGTGCCCAAAGAACAATTCCTCACGGCCGATCAGCACATGCTCCGCCGCGCGATGTTGAACCTGGTGATCAACGCCCTGGACGCCATGCCCGAGGGCGGCACGCTGACCGTCACTTCCTACTGCGGCCCGCAAGGGGTGGACCTGGAAGTGGCCGACAGCGGCCCGGGTTTGTCGGACGAGGCGCTGCACCGCGCGTTCGAGCCGTTCTTCACCACGAAACGCACCGGCACGGGCCTGGGGCTGGCCATCGTCTCGCGGATCGCCGAGGTCCACGGCGGCGAGGCGCTCGCCGTGAATTGTCCCGAGGGAGGCGCGGCCTTCACGCTCCGCATCCCGCACGTCGCCGTCCAGGAGGCCGCCGCATGAAAATGGGACTGTCCCCTTTAGATACCAAAACGAGCGGCGGCCGCGTGCTGATCGTCGACGACCACCGCGACGCCCGCGAGTCGATGGCCGACGTGCTCCGCCAGTCGGGCTACCGGGCGGTGTGCTGTTCCAGCGCCCGCGAGGCCCTGCAACTGCTGCCGCAGGAAATGTTCGATTGCATCGTCACCGACCTGCAAATGCCCGGCATGAGCGGTCTGGAGTTCATCGTGCAACTCGAGCAGCGGCGCTGTACGAGCCAAATAGTGATGGTCACGGCCCACGCCACGGTCACCTCGGCGGTCGAGGCCATGCGGCACGGGGCCTTCGACTACATCGAAAAACCGTTCGACGCCGACCGGCTCGAACGCCTCGTGAGCCAGGCCGTCCGCCACGGTCGGCTGGTACACCCGGAGGCCTTCGCGCCGGAACAAGCGGCCGAAAGCGACGCCCCGGCGATGATCGGCTCCAGTGCGCCGATGCAGGCCCTGCGGGCGCGGATTGCACAGATCGCGGCGACGCCGGAGACCGTGCTCATCACCGGCGAAAGCGGCACCGGCAAGGAACTGGTGGCCACGGCGATTCACGCCGCCAGCCAGCGCCGCAGTGCCCCGCTGGTCAGTCTCAACTGCCCGGTGCTTTCGGCCCACTTGATGGAGAGCGAACTGTTCGGCCACGAGAAGGGCGCGTTCACCGGGGCCGACGCCCCGCGGACCGGACGCTTCGAGATGGCCCACCGAGGCACCATTCTGCTGGACGAAGTGACCGAGATCGACCTGAACCTGCAAGCCAAACTGCTCCGCGTGTTGCAGGAGCGGGCCTTCGAGCGGGTCGGATCGAGCCAGACGGTCCGCGTCGATGTCCGCGTGCTGGCCACCACGAACCGCGACTTGCAAGGCGAAGTGACAGCCGGCCGTTTCCGCGAAGACCTGTACTTCCGGCTGGCGGTGCTGCCGCTCATGGTGCCGCCGTTGCGCGACCGCCGCGACGATGTACCGGAACTGACTGATTACTTCTTCGCCCGCTGCGCCAAGCGGCTGCAGCGAGAGCCGTGTTCGCTGGAGGCCGCGGCCCGCGAACTGCTCGCGGCGTATCACTGGCCGGGGAACGTGCGGGAGTTGGAGAACATCGTCACGCGCGCGAGCGTGCTCAACGCCGGTGGGCCGGTCACGGCCGACGAGCTGCGACGTTGGCTGATCGGCGGCCCGAGCGACGCCAGCAAGACCGCGGTTCAGTCGCTGCCCGTCGGCCTGAGCCTGGAAGAAATGGAACGCAAGTTGATCGAAGCCACGCTGGACCGCTTCGGCGGGCACCGCGCCCGCACGGCAGAAGCCCTGGGCATCGGCATCCGCACGCTCTCCGGCAAGCTGCGGCAATACGGCTACGCCCCGCGGGAGAAGACGTATTCGCGGGCCGGATAGGAGAGTTGGTAGTTAGCAGTTGGCAGTCGTCAGTGATTTGCGTTGGGGCGGCAGTTGAACTGCCGTCCCGACGAACCGTAGGACGGAGTCTTACTCCGTCCCGAAAAGGGAACACAGTGAGACTGCGTCCTACGGAAAGAGGATCGGCACAAACTGCCGGAATGCCGGCGCAGAATCTGCCGGTCGACAGCATTGATGGCAAGGAGAAGGCACGAGATTACCGGATGTCGCCACACTATCGGCCGTACTGAAGGGAAAGCGTTACTTTGACTTAGGAGAATTTTCCGGCCGCCCGGCGCGAGTCGCTCGCCGGCTGCCGGCACGCGGCTTGCACCACTGTGGCGCCATGCCCACGCTTGCGTGCGCATGTCCGAAACCAGAAACGTCGCCACATGCCCACGCAAGCGTGGGCATGGCACCGAGCGGACGGAACGAACGACGAATCGAGGATCGCACGATGCTCTCCGGCCTGTTCCAATCGACCACGATTCCCGTGCTGCAAGAAGTGGTAGGCTTCTCGCAGGCGCGGCACGCGGTGTTGGCGGGCAACATCGCCAACATGGACACGCCCGGCTACCAGGTCCGCGACCTCTCGGTCGAGGATTTCCAGGGCCGGCTCCGCGCGGCGATCGAGGAGCGGTACGTGGGGCAGGTTGCCAACCTGCCGGCGTCCGGGCAGGTTGGCAACCTGCCCCACGACGCCGACCCACAGAAGACCCGCATCGCCGAAGTCGCCAAGAACACCAAGTCCATCCTGCACCACGACAAGAGCAACGTGGGCATGGAATACCAGGTCTCGGAGATGGTCAAGAACCAGATGCAGCACAACCTCGCCCTGGCCGTGATGAATCAGCAGTTCCGGCTGCTGCAAACGGCAATCGCAGGAAGGCTGTAGCGGAAGGATGAAGGATGAGGGATGAAGGATGAAGGGGAAGCCGAGAGACGGAAGATCGAAGGGAGAGGGGAGAAGGGAGAAGGGCGAAAGCCGTCGTTCATACTTCATCCCTCATCCTTCATACTTCTCCCGGCTCCTGTCTACTGACTCCTGACTCCTTCCACCACGTACTACCCACCACCCACCACCCACTACTTCCCCCATGTTCCCAGCCCTAGACATCAGCACGAGCGGCCTGGTTGCGCAGCGGATGCGGATGAACGCCATTTCGAGCAACCTGGCGAACATCTCGACGACGCACAACGAGCAGGGCGAGCCGGAGGCGTTTCAGCCGCGGTTCGTGGTGTTCGAGACCGCCCCCGGCGTCGGCAGCAACGGCGCGGCGGGGGTCCGCGTGGGGCCGGTCGAGATCGACACGCACGTCGAGCCGCGGTGGAAGTTCGAGCCGAACCATCCCGACGCCGTCAAGGAAGGGCCGAAGAAGGGCTACGTCGCCTACCCGGCCATCGACATGATGAGCGAGTTCACCGACGCGATGGAGGCCGCCCGGGCCTATGAGGCCAACCTGGGGGCCATGGAAATCAGCAAAGACCTCGAACAACAGACCCTGAAGATTATCGCCTGATGACCCCGATCAGCAGTCTATCGCAGTTGGGGGACTGTCCCAATGTTCGTGTTCCGACGCGCAGCGGCGGCACGAAAATGGGACTGTCCCCTTTAGATGCCCCCTTGGCTCTTTCCGACTCGTCGCCCGCCGCCGCGGCGCCGGCCGCCGCGGGCGGCGACTCGTTCAAGAGCTTCCTGCTGGATTCGATCCAGCAGGTCAATTCGATGCAGCAGGCCGCCGACCAGGCCGTCGAGAAGCTGGCCGCCGGCGGCGACGTGAACCCGGCCGAAGTGCTCACGGCCGTGCAGAAGGCCGACATCGCCTTCAAACTCATGCTCCAGGTGCGGAACAAGATCGTGTCGATTTACGAGGAGGTGCAGGCGATGCGCGTGTAGCGCGTCGTGGAGCAGGTTGCCAACCTGCTGATGGAACGGCAGGTTGGTAACCTGCCCCACGTAACGAATAACACATCGATCCCCTTGAGGTTCCACGGATGGACTTCCTCAACAAGACCTTTGCCCAACTTCGCGATTTGTTCCGGTCGATGACCGTCGGTGCGCGGATCACCGCGGGCCTGCTGCTGGTCGTGGTCGTGGTCAGCGTCGTGTACTTGTTCCGGTCGTCGCGCGGCGGGCCGGAAGTCGACTTGATGCACGGGCTGCCCGTACCGGCCAGCCAATTGCCGGCCATGGAAGCGGCGTTCGACAAGGCGGGGCTGCGGGAATACGAGGTCCGCGGCACGCAAATCCGCGTCCCCCGCGGCCAGCAGCCGAAGTACATGGCCGCGTTGGCCGACGCCAAGGTTCTGCCGCCCAACTTCGGCAGTGCCCTGCGCGAGGCCATCAACGGCGGCAACGTCTTCGAGAACACCAAGACCAAGGACCAGCGGGTGAAATTCGCCCTGCAGGATGAACTGGCTTTGATCATCGGCTCGATGCCGGGCATCGAAAGCGCCTGCGTGTTCTTCGACAGCGAGACGAAGCTCGGCCTGAACCGCGAGAAGATCGCCACTGCCTCGGTGGTCGTCACGCCGCTGGGCGACAACCGCCTGGACGACGACGGGGCCGCCAAGTGCCGGCACCTGGTCTCCTCGGCTATCGTCGGCCTGAAGCCCGAGAGCGTCACCGTCACCGACACCAAGGGCCGCACCTTCCACGGCGGCTTCGGCGGCGGTTCGGCCGCCGACAACGAGTACCTGGCCGTCAAGCGCAAGTACGAACAGAGCCTCAAGCGGCAAATCCTCGACGCCCTGTGCTACATCCCCAACGTGGCCGTCGAGCCGAGCGTGATCCTCGACCCCCAGCGAATGCAGAGATCGCGGACCGAGAAAGTCGAACCCAAGCCGGTGGCCATCCGCGAGTCGGACACGAGCAGTTCCCGGAGCAACCAAGGGGCCGCGCCGGCCGGCCGTCCGGGCTTCGAGTCGCAACAGCCCAACCGAGGCGTGACGCTGGCGGCCACGGGCGGCGGCGCCCGCCAGGAAGACGAGGATTCGAAGAGCGAGAAGGTCTATCGCCCCTCCGTCGAAATCGTGGAGAAAGAAACGCCGGGCCTGATTCCGAAGCGCGTCACCGTCTCGGTCGGTATCCCCAGCAGCTACTTCGAGAAGATCTGGCGCGAACTGAACCCGGCCAAAGAGGGTGAGGAACCCAAGACGCCCGACAAGGCCGCGCTGGAGGCCATCCGCCAGGAAGAAACGACAAAGATTCAGAAGTACGTGGCCAACATCCTCCCGCCGGTGGAAGGCACGGCCGACGCCGCGGACTTGGTCGCCGTCACCACGTTCCAGGACATCAAGCAACCCAAGGCCCCGGAAACGCCCGCCACGTCGCAGGCCATCAGTTGGCTGGCGCAATACTGGCCCACGCTGGGCACGCTGGGTCTGGCGCTCTTCGGGCTGGTGATGCTGCGGTCGATGGTCCGCTCCGTGCCACCGCCCCCGACGGGCGCGCCGAGCCTGACGGTCGTGCGGGCCGACGACTCCTCCGTTGACACGGCCGGCGAGTCGGAGCCGGCTAGGGAAAAGCCCGCCGCCAAGCGGCTGCGGCGGTTCCAGGGCTCGGGCAAGTCGCTCCGCGACGAAGTGGCCGACATCGTCAAGGAAGACCCCGACGTCGCGGCCAACATCCTCAAGTCGTGGATCGGACACGTAGGCTAAGCAGGGCAAACGATGAGCATTCTCCGCACGAATCCGCAACACGAGGGCCTCCGCAAGGCGGCCGTCCTCGTGTCGAGCCTCGAAGCGGCCGACGCCGACGCGCTGTTGGAGCAGATGGGCGAGACGCAGGCCGCCCACGTCCGGCAACTCATGGTCGATCTCGGCGACATCGATCCGCGCGAGCAGCAGCAGGTGCTCGAAGAGTTTTTCCGCATCGGGCCGATGTTGCCCAAGAGTGAGCCGGCGGGCATCGAACTCGACGGCCGTCTGGCCCGCAAGCTCGGCCTGCCGCAGCATCCCTCGCTGCCGGACGATGAGGAGCCGGACGACGGCCCGCCCTTCCAATTCCTGGAAGAGGCCGAAGCCGACAAGCTGGCCCGCGTACTGGCCGGCGAACGCCCGCAGACCGCGGCGCTGGTGCTTTCGCACCTCTCGGCGATGCAGGCCGGCGCGGTGCTTACGCGCCTGCCGCCGCAGCAGCAAGCGGAAGTCATCCATCGGCTGGTCGATCTGGAAGAGACCGACACTGAGGTTCTCCGCGAGGTGGAGCGCGCCTTGCAGGCCCGGCTCTCGCAGCAGGTGCCCATGCAGCGTCGCCGCGTGGCCGGACTGGCCGCGATCGACGGCATCCTCAAGGCCGCCGGCAGCCACGTAGCCGTGCAGATTCTCGATAATCTAGCGCATTACGACCGGGCGCTGGCCGAGCGGTTCGGCCCGCCGCCGTTGAAGTTCGACAGGCTGGAAGACCTCGATGACGATGCCCTTGCCGCGGTGCTCCAGGCCGCCGAGCCCGGGCTGGTGCAGTTGGCCCTGATCGGCGCGCCGCCGGCGTTGATCGACCGCTTTGTGGCCGGCATCTCGCCGATCGAGGCCGACCGCGTGCGGTACGAACTGGATCATCCGGGTCCGGTCCGCCTGAGCGACGTGGAGTCCGCCCGCCAACAACTCGCCGACTTGGCGCGGCGGTTGTCGACCGCCGGCTGCATCCGTCTGCCGCAGCACTTCGCGCTGGAGGCCGTCGCGTGACCATGCAATCAGAAGTTCAGACTGCACACGCCACCGTCCGGGCTTGCCCCGGCGGTGGCGTCCCTGACCGTTCGTTTAGAACCCTGGCGAGCGTTTCGTAAGGATACAGTTCCGCCATGCCTACGATCATCCGCGCCACCGACCGGGAGTCCGCCACGCAGACGGTGGCGTTCAATTTCGACGACATGACGGCGCAGGCCAACCGCCACCTCGACAAGGTTCGCAGCGAAGCGGCGTTGATCGTCCGCCGGGCGCAGGAGCAGGCCGCGGCCATGCGCGGGCAAGTCCGCCGCGAGGCCGAATCCGAGGGCCGTCAGGCCGCGTTGCAGGCCGTCGGGCAGATGGTCCAGCAACAGATGGCGACCGCGCTGCCGGCGCTGCAAAAGGCGGTCGAGGACATCCGCCACGCGAAGCAGGCTTGGCTGAAACACTGGGAGCAGAGCGCGGTCCACGTGGCGGCCGCCATCGCCGCGCGCGTCCTCCGCCACGAACTCACCCGGCAGCCCGAAGTCACGCTGACGCTGGTCCGCGAGGCCCTGGAACTGGCGGCCGGCAGTGCGCAACTGCGGATTCACTTGCACCCCGACGATCACCGCGCGCTGGCCGGCCAGGTGGAATTGCTGGCCAAGGAGATGTCGAGTGTGGCCGAGGCCGAGTTGATTGCCGACCCCGAGATCACCCGCGGCGGCTGCCGCGTCGAAACCCGCTTCGGCACGATCGACCAGCAATTCGAGGCACAATTGGCAAGGATTGAAGAGGAGTTGAGTTGAAATGCCCGTTGGGGTGGCAGTTGCACTGCCACCCCAACGGAAGATTTCAGATTTCTGAAATCGCCCATCATGAATCTGAAATCATAAATCGCCATGCTCGAAATCTCCGCCCAACTCGACCAGATCATGCCGACTGCCCTATCGGGCAGCGTCGCCCGCACGGTGGGCATGACCATTTCGGCCGCCGGTTTCCCGGCCCCGGTCGGCGCGGTGGCCGAGATCCAGCGGGAGACGGGCGCCCCGCTGCTGGCCGAGGTGATCGGCTTCCGCGACGAGCTCACGCTGCTGTTTCCGTTCGCCGATCTGGCGGGCGTGCGGCACGGCAACCGCGTGCGCCTCGCGCGGACCGCGCGGTGGCTCCGCGTGGGCCGGCAATTGCTCGGCCGCGTGATCGACGCGAACG
>Ga0233425_10008742_pt1 | contig 13228 bp, 13 predicted proteins | sample Watercolumn_Towu_2_FD_181712 | JGI IMG/M metagenome (GOLD analysis project Ga0233425, IMG submission 181712) | Freshwater microbial communities from Lake Towuti, South Sulawesi, Indonesia - Watercolumn_Towuti2014_140_MG | ecosystem: Environmental > Aquatic > Freshwater > Lake | place...
TGCTAGGTGGGGCGCAAAGGGATTATCAAGCGGATCAATCTCTTCTTCTCCATTCGCCATCGTGGCCAGGTATCGATCTTCTTCTATGTGTTGCTCCAGGATATTTACTAATTGGAAATATAGGGAAAAAGCTCTTGCCGCTGCAATCGCTTCTGCTAAATCCATCTCGACGATTAGGTGAATTATTTGCTTTGATGTTTCTTCTTCATCACATAATTGTTTTAGTTTTAATAAACGTTCCGCTTGTTCAGGGGGGCATTCACTACGCAATACCGTGCGCCAAAGATCTTCCACCAGCTCTAGCCGTTCATCAAGTTGCCTGAGGATGCGGCGCCCCATCAAAACATCATTGCTCGTTTGGGTTTGCCTAATGGGCGCAGCCTTTGGGGCAAAGGAATCTTCGATCATCCCAAATAACCCTCTCTAACCAAAGCACCTGGCGATACCTCTGGATATTTTTCCTCTAATTCCATCGCGGTAGCTCCGGCGCCAATAATCGCACTAATGCTTTCACCGTTTTTGTACATTTCGAGCCAATTTATGGCGGTATTACCTGTTTCAAGCATTTGATCTAGGGGCGCTAACCATGGCAGGAAGGGGTTTGCCGCTGGCAGGCAACGCAATTCCGCCAGTTGATTTTTTAACCACCACCTCGTGTTGATCGGTTCCCCATCACGCCAATGCAGAAGGGTGGCCTCCAAGCTGCCTTTAGCTGCAGCTTGGTCGTTGGCATCAGCCAGGATTTGCAACTCTTCAAGGTTCAATTTGCTAGTACAAAGGGGATCATGTTGATTCGCATTTTCAAGCAGCTGCAGCAGTCTTAATTCAACAAAAGCGGTGATTGCCAGTAGCTGTTTTGGATCGGTTACCAAATCGCAGATCCTCAATTCCACCCGATTTAAAAGCTGCGGACGATCGGGCCCATTTGGTCGTACAGACGACCAAAGGTGTCGCACATTACGCATATTGCCATTACGTAATTGGCTTTCCATCCAAGCCACATAGTGATCATGGTTTTTAAAAAGTGGAACTTGGGTTGGGGTGATCGGAAATTGCAACCAACGTTGGGAATGGGCTCCGGTGGGTTTGCCATCAAGAAATGGGGAACTGGCACTTAAGGCAAGTAACAAGGCTGCTTCACAACGAAGTAAGCGACAGGCCGCAAATATTTGTTCCAGGTTTTCTAAGCCCAGGTTGATGTGCACACTTGCCGTTACCACTCGGGTGCCATAGGTGGACTCGATATAGCTGTGATATGGGTTGGTTGGATCTGAACGTTCAAATCGTTGGCTATCACCAAGGCTGAGGGTGCTGCCAGGTAGGAGAGTTAACCCCTTTGGGGTAAGCCAGCGACGCAGTTTGCGGCGGGGTTCTTGAAGTTGTTCTAATTGCTTGCTATAGCTTGATTCTGGTGCAGTGACGTATTCAAGATTACGGCAATCTGGTTCCGTTACTACATCATCTAAAGCGGCCGCGGCTTCAGCTGAACAGCCCACCACGGTGCCATCAGCCCTGCCGGTGTAAAGCTCCACTTCAAAGCCTTTTAACAAGCTTTTGCTCATGACAAACAGGCCAAGGCTTTAAGCAATCCTCGGGCCTTATTCAATGTTTCCTCATATTCAGAACTGGGGTCTGAATCAGCCACAATTCCAGCCCCTGCTTGCACCTGCACTTTCCAATCAGCTTTGCCATTACTTCGCACCACCATGGTGCGAATTGTGATTGCTGTATTGAGTGCACCACCAAGATCCATGGCTCCATAAACCCCTGAATAGGGCCCCCTTACCCCTGCTTCTAATTCGTGGATTAGTTGCATCGCCCTAATTTTGGGGGCGCCGCTAACGGTTCCTGCTGGAAAGCTGGCTTGAAGCAAATCCCACACATCGGTATTGCTGCGCAGTAGGCCCTCCACCTGGGAAACGATATGCATCACATGGGAATAACGTTCGATCGCCATTAATTCCTGCACCGACACACTGCCTGGTACACATACCCGACCGAGGTCGTTACGACCCAGATCCACCAACATCACATGTTCTGCCCGCTCTTTGGGGTCTGCTAATAATTCCTGCTCGAGGGCTAAGTCTTCGCTGGGGGTTTGGCCGCGGCGGCGGGTGCCTGCAATCGGCCTCACTGTTGCTTTTACCGTGCCATCGGCCTGGGGATCAGCTTTAACCATTACCTCTGGGCTAGAGCCGATCAAAAACCAACCATTAAAGGCAAAAAAGCCCATGTAAGGGGAGGGATTAACCATGCGCAAGCTGCGATAAAGCTCAAAAGGATCCCGCTGCACTCCCGCTTCCAAGCGTTGGCTCAACACCAGTTGAAATACATCACCGGCAAGGATGTGTTCCTTGGCTTTGGCAACTGCTGTTTCAAAAGCAGCCTTAGTTGTGTTACTTGTGATCGGTAATTGATCAGCGGCTTGATCTTGCCATTGCAGAGGAGAGATCCCCGCTGGTAAGGGTTGATGTAACTGTTGCTCAAGTGTTTCCAGCCTTTGGTTCGCTTCTGCTCGTGCACGGTTGGGATCTGCACCCTGGCTGAGGTTTGCGTAGCTGATCGCGGTGATCTGACGGCGCACCTGATCAAACACCAAGAGGTTGTCGCAAAGCATCCAGCAGCCATCGGGAAGATCATCTGGGCTGCGGGGATGGACGGGAACGCTGGGTTCAATCCATTCGATTAACTCATAACTCCAAAAGCCAAATAATTGCCCCACTGGTGGCAGGTGGGGGATGGGTTCAGAGTGATAGGGCTTTAATTGCTCACGCAAGAGTTCAAATGGATTGCCTTGCAGTTGTTCCTTGCGGCCATCACGATGTTCGAGGCAGCTTTCACCGCCCCTTGATGTGAGCACCCAGAGGGGATCACTTGCCACAAAGCTCCAGCGCCCCAGCTGATCTCCCCCTTCTACAGATTCAAGCAAGAGGCCATAGGGCCTGCCATGCCCCACCTTGAGCCAGGTGCTGAGGGGGGTTTCCAGGTCTGCGGGCCAACGCCGCCAGATTGGTTCGAAGCTGCTGCCTTGGTTTGAACAGACCATCGCGGCTTGGGCAGACAAAAAAAGCGGAACCAGGTTCCGCCTTTCTAGGTGATGAACTGGCCTAAGCCAGGGTGGAAACTAAAAGCTGATTCAGCTGTCGTGGTTGGCGCGGCCGCTGAACTTGAGGTTGGCGGGGTTTGGATTTTCACCAATCCGGCGGGCATTGTGGCCCACCATGGAGCGCCCATCTTTTACTTTTTCAGGAAATACCCCATCTTTAGGATGGAGGAATTCAATATCTCCACCAGGATAGATCCGGTAGATCTTGTAATCCTCGATTCTGGGTTTGAACTTGGTACGCAATTGAGTGCCTAATGCAAGGCACTGTTCTTTGCGGGCGAAATACATGATGTTTTCGCCTGGATTCATCATGGCGGCACCGCCGGTGGGCAATTCAAACGCCTGGGCGGTGCTGCTGCTCCAGGTTATGGCGTATTTTTCTTCGGTTTCTGCGGCATTTAATAAGCCACCGGTGCTACCGATGAAACCAGGAAGCTGGCCGGTGGGAGTTTCTACCGAGGACATTGAAGCCAGGGAGTGATTTAGTGGGAAGCTAGCACTGCACGTTGGCTCAAAACGTATTGGCGTTGCTCTCTTCACAGCCTTCAACAATGGGAGGGTTTGCCACCGGTAAGTAAAGGGTGAAACTGCTGCCCCTTCGTTCGGTGAATCGTCCCCCCAGGCTGGCGAATAGTTGCTGGGTGGCATGGGGGCTTAACTGCAGGCTGCCGGTGGCTGGATCCCAGGTGAGCACTGCCCCCACCTTTGCTTCAGCAGTTTGTTCCGATAAACCATCACAGCTTTCTTCAAAGTTTTGGCCGCCACTGAAACGTAATTTCAACTTTTCGCCCGCGGCTTGCAGTTCCACTTTCACCTTGGCGCCTGCCCGCAGAGAGCGGCTAAAACGATCCATCAGCCCCGCCAACATTTTTTCCAGTAGGGCAGGATCGCTCATCACCGCAGGGAGGTTGGCTTGAATTTTTAATTCCAATTGCAGTTCACGGCGACGTAATTGGTTTGCCCAATTCGGTTGCAGTTGCAGCAGTAATGCGGCGAGATCAGTGCGGGCTAGCAACCGTTCGGCGCGGGGTTGCCGTTGGGCTTCGGCGGCATAAAAGATCAAACCAAAACGATCGATTTGTTCACTGCATTCCGCATCGATTTGACTCAGCCTGGTTTGGGCTAAGGGGGGAAGATCCTCCCGTTTGAGCAGGGAGCGAATCAAGGTGCGAATCGTGGCAAGGGGGGTGCGCACCTCATGGGCTAAAGCTTCAAGCAGGCCTAGCTGATCACTACCGAAGGAAGCCCCATCATTTTTTGGGGGCAAATTCATCAAGGTGATGCTTGGTGCTGCCGTCGCTAGACGTTCAGCTAATCGGGGCCAAAACAATTCAGCACCCCTTAAGGAACTGTGCAAGGGGCCAAGCTTTTCTAAATGCTGCTGCAGATCTTGGGCGGCAAGGGGATTTTCCTGAGCCAGCCGACCACCAAGCCCCTGGAGCAACTGGGCGATCAGGTTTTGTTCAAAACTCACCACCAATTGGCGGCGATGGGGCTCCCCATGCAGGGCTAAGGCCACCTGCAAATCTGCAGTTATTAGGAGCAGCAGAGGATCGGTGCCATCCCCTTCTTGAAGTAACAATTGCCAAATTTTGGGGCTTAGATTTTCTTTTGCCGCTTGATCGCCTGGCAGTTCTGGCCTGATACCACCCCCTTTTGGTGGAGTCCAAACCCAACCGGGAAAACGTTGCAACAGGGTTGGTTCATAGAGAGCTGGCAGGGGAGATGCCAGCCAGATTCCGTTGAGGCAATCAGTTTCGAGCAAGGTTTCTTGCAAAACGGCAAGAGCAGCCCACCACTGCCGCCTTGCCCCCTCCTCATCACCACCACCGGGGGGTATGGGGGCAGATAGTTGCTGACGCAGCTCTGCGAACATAGGGATGGATGTCACCGGAGTTTGCAGCCAGCCTTTTTGCTGCGGCGTTGCACCGATGCCACTAAACCGATGCTGATGAAATTCACCAACATTGCGAAACGGCCATAACTCATCCAGGGCAAGGGAATGCCGGTAACGGGGCCGAGCCCGATCGTCATCGAGATATTGATCACCACTTGAAACATCACCATGGCGAGGATGCCAATAACCACTAAAGCCTCGAAATCGTTACCGGCGTTAGCTGCTATTTGCAGTAGTCTCCAGGCCAGCAGGCCATAGGCAAAAAGTAGGATTAAGCCTCCGACAAAACCAAGCTCTTCGCCAAGGGCGCTGAAGATGAAATCGGTATGCTGTTCGGGAATGAATTGCAGTTTTGTGAGATTGCCATGCATTAAGCCCATGCCAAATAATTGACCCGAACCAATTCCGATTCGGCTTTGAATTAAGTGATATCCACCCCCAAGTGGATCTTTGGAAGGATCTAAAAAAAGAATCAAGCGATCTTTTTGATAGTCCTTTAAGCCATGGGTCCAAAGCAAAGGGGTAATAAAAGCAAATAGGGTGTTAACACCAAGGTTGGCGGCAGTGCCGATTCGTTTCCATGGCAAGGTGCGCCAACTTAAAAAAGTAAGTAGGGCAAACCAGGGCAGCAGGCCCCAAGGGAATGTTCCTGCAAAAATTGCTGTGGGTAATGGCGAGATAAGTAGCAGCAACCAGGGCAGCGGTAACCCCGCCCAAAAAAGCATCACCAGTAAGATGGCTCCATAAACCAAGGAAGTGCCAAGATCCGGTTGAAGAAATACCAATGCCCAAGGCAGAGAAATAACTGCGAAGGGTCTTAATAAATCCACTGGTCTTTCCACTGGATGATTGGCAAGAATGCCCGCTAACAACAAAATTGCGGCCAATTTGGCAAATTCAGAAGGTTGCACATGCAAGCCTGCAATTGAAATCCATCGCTGGGCTCCTAAGGCGCTTGTACCCATCAATTTCACCCCAAAAAGGCTGGCTATTGTGAGGAGATAGATGGGTATTAGTGAGGGTTTCCATTTATCTAAATCAATCTTGGCAAATATCACCGCCAGGGTTAACCCCACGGTGCCGGTGATCCAGTGGTTTTCCCAATCTGCCAATGGCGAATCCCTTTGAGTGCTTGCAATTAACACTCCGGCCAGCAGGGTGATGGCGATTGGTAATCCCCAAAGCAGGGGATCGGCATCACGCCAAGGCCACTTACGCCGATGTTTAAGCCCAGCTTTCATGGCATGTAATCGGAGCAGACCAGGGCCACCTGGCGGGCTAGGGCTGCAAAGGCTTGGGCGGCAGCACTACTTGGCTGGGCCAAGCTGATTGGATTACCCCCATCACCACCTTGTTGAATTGGTAATTCCAGAGGGATTTGGGCCAAAAGGGGCACCTGGGCTTCGGCGGCGAGCGTGCCACCACCACCGTTACCAAAGATGGGGTACTGACGATCGGGTTGATCGGGTGGAATAAACCAACTCATATTTTCAACAATGCCCAAGATTGAAACACCCATCTGGCGAAACATTGCTAAACCGCGGCGTGCGTCTTGAAGGGCCACCTGTTGTGGGGTGGTAACTACTACCACGCCAGAGATGGGTACTGCCTGGGCAAGACTGAGTTGGGCATCGCCCGTTCCCGGTGGGAGATCTACCACTAAAAAATCAAGTGTTCCCCATGCCACTTGATACAGAAATTGGCGGATGATGCCATTAAGCATCGGGCCACGCCAAATCACGGGTTGATCGGGATTAATTAGCAAACCCATCGAAACCATCACAAGGCCACAACAGCTGATTGGGGTGAGGATTTGGCTATCGCCTTCACCGCTTACCCCTGGGGTTTCCCCTGCAACGCCAAGCATGGTGGGGGCATTAGGGCCGTATATGTCCGCATCGAGTAAACCCACCCGATGGCCCTGTTGGGCTAAGGCACAGGCCAGATTCACCGCCACGGTGCTTTTACCCACACCCCCCTTGCCGCTGCTCACGGCAATCACTTGGTTCACCCCCGGGATCGCCTGTTTCGGTTGCACTTGACCATGGCCAGCTGCACCGATTGGACCCGATTGGGTTGCAGGGGCTAATTCGATTTGCACCTCTTTAATGCCATCAAGCTGGGTTAAAAGTTTCCGGGCTTCTGTAGCAATGCGATCCCTTTGGCTTTGGGCAAAACCGGGTAGGGCGAGTTGAAATACAACCCGTTGTTCTTGAAGGCGCAATTCCTTAATCCAACCCAGATCCACAAGGGCTTTGCCACTACCGGCATCTGTAATTGTGGCTATGGCCTTGCGGGCCTCCTCTGCACTAACCATGGCTGGCCTGCCTATTGGTTTGGATCCTAGGGATAGCTGTTAAGACCTCTTGATTCGGTTGGGGGATCCATGAAAAGGTAACGGCACCATTGTGAGATGTTTTGGTAAACCCTCCTCCCCCTACCGATTCCCGTGAACGCATGAAAACCCTACTGATGGGTTTGCAAAACAGCATTTGTTATGGATTAGAAGCTCTTGATGGTGAAGGTTGTTTTGCTGAAGAAAGTTGGCAGCGTCTTGAGGGGGGTGGGGGCCGTTCAAGGGTGATGAAGGAAGGGCGGATATTTGAACAGGCGGGTGTGAATTTTTCAGAGGTGGAAGGCAGTAATTTACCCCCATCAATCCTTAGCCAAAGGCCAGAGGCGGAAGGACAAGCTTGGTTTGCTACCGGCACCTCAATGGTGTTGCATCCTCGCAATCCCTATGTACCAACGGTGCATCTAAATTATCGCTATTTCGAAGCCGGCCCGGTTTGGTGGTTTGGCGGTGGCGCTGATCTAACTCCCTATTACCCATTTTTAGAGGATGCAAAACATTTTCATCGCAGTCTTAAAGCGGCTTGCGATAGTGTGAATCCTGCTTATTTTCCAATTTTTAAACCTTGGTGTGATGAATATTTTTATCTAAAACATCGCGCTGAAACCAGGGGGGTGGGTGGTATTTTTTATGATTATCAAGAACCTGGAAGAGAAATATATCGCGGCCAAAATCCCGAAGGAGAAGCGGCAAAACTTGGCGCCAACCATGTTCCAGACCGTAGCTGGGAAGGTTTATTTCAGTTGGCTTCCGCCTGCGGAAATGCATTTTTGGGTAGTTATTGTCCAATTGTTGAAAAGCGTAATCCAATCGCCTATGGAGATAGGGAAAGACAATTTCAACTTTATAGAAGGGGTCGTTATGTTGAATTTAATTTGGTTTTTGATCGCGGCACGATTTTCGGTTTGCAAACCAATGGCCGCACCGAATCAATCTTGATGTCTTTACCCCCATTAGTGCGCTGGGAATATGGTTATCAAGCCGAGGCTGGTAGTAGGGAAGCGTTGCTAACTGAATTATTTACCAAACCACAAAATTGGTTAGAAGATAATTCATTGCTGGAGCGCTGTGCTCCCGTTGGTGCTATTGGCTAGACCTTTTTGCAGGGCTTTAACCACCCTTTCAGCGATCGCTTTTAGGGTGGCTTCACTACTGCGCGGGTTTCGTAAGTTGCGCTCTAAATTTCCTTCAAGGTTGGCGATTTCTAAAATTGAAATACCTCGACGCGGAGCGCCAAGCATGCCGCGATAGTCGTAGGGATAGCCACCAAATTCTTCAGAAAGGGCTTCATCTAGGCGCGAAAATTCAAATCGAACCGCTGGAATTACCCCTGCTCCACCGCCATGGGGGCTATGGGCGTCGTAATGAATTTCAACGGCATAGCCCCCTTGTTCTGCATGGGCATAGCCCACACTCCAATTGCTGCGGGGATCATTGGAGTTAGGAAGGGTGCGTAAACCAGGGTCGTAGTAGCGGATGTTTAATCCCCGTTCGCGGCCCAATTGCACGATTTTTTGAGCAGTGAGCAAATTCCAATAGAGTTCATCGGTTATAGCTGGATCCATGGGCCTTGCCCCATAGATCCCCACCGCTTCTCCGGGGGTGCCTGATCCCCTCAGGCGTTGGGAATCGGCATGGCCTGCCATCACAAGGATTGGTAAATCTTGGGGATGGCTTCTGGTGCCAAGCCAATTTTTACGGCGACCGGGTTGGGTTGGAAGTTGTAGTTCCCGGGGCTCCAATTGCCCCGTTGCTGCCTCTGTAGCTTTGGCCGGAACTACCACGGCAATAAACAAAAAAAGGCAAACCAAAAGGGCAAGTCTTCCCATCAATTCCGATCAGATTGGTGAGCTAAGCAACCGGCCATCACTATGCAAATTCAAACTGCGACCCAAGCTGCGTTCTAAGGCGATCAATTCATCACGATGGGCCCGCAATCTCAAAGTGGTGGGGGTAAAACCCTGAGGGGGAAGGAGTTTTAACTCCAAAGTTTCTTGACGCCGCGCTTTTTTTAAATAAATAAAGCCTGCGAGTGGGCCCATTAGGGCAAGCAGTAGGGTCCAATAGCTAAGGGTTGGCAGCAGCTGGCGTAATACCAAGCCAAGGGCGGTGGCTCCTGTTGCGCCCAGCAGGCTCAATAAAACTGCCATGGGAACACTTGCATCCACTTGGCCTTCAAACCGCAACACCTGTTGGGTTGGATCACTAGCAATGGTTTGCCAGCCCCGCTGCTGCAGCCATTGATCCAAACCTTCCAGCACCTCTAGGGGGGGTCTGGAACTATTCACCTCAACCACTGTGGTGCGATCTTTGCTGGCGGCCCTGAGAAAGAAAACCAGCCCAATGCCCATAAGCACAGTGAGCAATAAGGTGGAGGAGAGGATCGGATCCATGGCGAGGCATAAGCCAGGCCATTCTCACTACCTAGTGGGCTAAAACGGGGGCCCGTAAGGGCATGGAGTTAATCGTTGAGTTAATAGTTATGGAATGGAGGGAATGGGCCTCTTGAAGCCATTGCTGCCAAGCAGGCATCAATTCTTTTGCCTCCTGCCGAAAACCCTCACTCAGGTGCAGCATGCGACGGGGCCTGCCGCGGCTGGGACAGCGTTGGGAATAGCTAACGATGGCACCTTGCTGATCCAAAAAGGTGATCGCCTGTTGGAGCACGGTTTCGGAGAGACGCAATTTGGGATGGAGTTCAGCCAGGCGTTGCATTAAAGCGGTGGGATAGGAATCGGCCTCTAAAAGGCAATCAAGAATCCAGCACACGGCCAGTTCTAAACCGAGGTGTTGCAGGGGTGGTTGGTCGAAAAAACGTTTGATATCAATCAAACCATGGGTTTCTTGAGGGTGCCGCTGGGTCATCGAGTGGATTTACTCTGCTTAGGTACTAATCAATCTTGTTTTAATTCGCAAGTGAGATAAGCGTGATCATTCAGATTGGCGAAGTTCTTCCGGTTTTCTTTCTCTCCTATGGCCCCTGAACCCCTGCCGCCCGCCAAGGAATTTGCTGTTTTTGATGCTGATTTGGGCAACGAATGGTTTGAGCGCTATCGCTATACCTCTGCCTTGGCTGTGGATACAGAAGCAATGGGGTTAGTGCATGGCCGCGACCGGCTTTGTCTTGTGCAAATTTGCGATGACCAGGATCAGGTGAGTTGTGTGCGTATCAGTCGAGGACAAACCGAAGCGCCAAGGCTGAAGGAATTAATGGAGGCAGTTGAAATTGAAAAGGTTTTTCATTTCGCCCGTTTTGATGTGGCAGCCCTAGCTACTGGTTTAGGGATCAAGGTGAATCCAATCTTTTGCACCAAAGTGGCAAGCCGTTTGGGCCGCACCTATAGCCCCCGCCATGGCCTTAAGGAAGTGGTGCAGGAACTTGTGGGGGTGGAATTGGATAAACAAGCCCAAAGCAGTGATTGGGGCCGGGTGGATGAATTAAGTGATCAGCAATTGGCCTATGCCGCTAATGATGTGCGGTATTTGTTGCCCGTTCGGCAGCATTTGCATCGCATGTTGGCGCGGGAAGAACGGCTGGAGCTGGCGGAGCAATGTTTTAGATGCATTCCGGTGTTTTCGGAATTGGATCGGTTGCATTTCGGTTCAGTTTTTGAACATCGCAGTTGATCAATAACCGGGTACTGATCAATTCAGCAATAGCGGCACTACCACCAGGATTACCCATACGATGCCGGCCAATGCGGCCTAATTCCATTTGTAAAGCTGGTGAATTGAGCAGTTGACGCAAGGCCCGTTGCAGCTCCGGCCCTTCACGGCATACCCTTACGGCACCACCGAGTAGGCGGCTTTGCCGTTTGGCAAAAGCCAGGGTGAATTGGGGCCCGGGCCCTGCCAGGGATAGTGCACCACAACCGGTGCCCACCAGTTGTTCGGTTGCGGTGCCGGCGCAGGCCACCCCCACCTGGGCCCAGGGGGCCCAGGTGGCAAATAGGCCGCTACCAATCAAAAGCAAACCGGCTGGACCCTGCCATGCCGCTTGGGCTTGGCTGTCGAGGGGAATTTCGCTGCAGCGATAACCCAACCTTGGCAAGAGCAGATTTAATTCCGCTTGGTTTGGTCTAGACCCACAAGCCAGCATTAGAAGGCGATTTGCTGGCGGTTGGGGCTGGGCAAGGGCAAGCAAAAGTCTTTTCAGATTCCTTAGTGCTTCCGGGCAGCGGGACCCGGGCAGTAGTAAAACCCTCTCCAGGTTTTCGATTGCTGGAGGCAGTGGGTTGGTAATAAAGCCATCCATCATTGGATTACCTGGTGCGAGAGCCTTAACGCCATGGCGCCTTAAGCCCCTTGCGGTAAGAGAATCACGGCACACCACCAAACGGCAATTTGGCCTTGCCATCAAGGCCCATTCCCAGGGATCCCATTCACTACCTTTAAGCCGGTGATAGGCATCGGCTAAAGGATTGCAGCCCGGGCCACTACTCCAGGTGTAATCACTTTTGGGGGTGCCGATAAAGCCATAGGGTTTGCCGCTACCCCAGGCCATTAAGAGGGGCAGCAAATCACCCACTGCCAGCACAACCCCGTCCCCTGCCTTGCTCCAACGGCGGATGCTTTGCAGTTGGGCAAAGCTCAATGGGCCAAGGCCAGCCCAAAGATCTTTGAGTAGGGCCCACAAGCTTTGATTACTAAATCCACCGCTGGGAAGGCGTTGCAGTGGGCCGAGTTGAAAAACGTTTTCGAGATTGGCAAAACTTTTTCCTTCCCCCACCAGAGCTAAAACACTTATCTCAAGTTCAGTGCATTGCAACTGCAAGGCTTCGATAATGCGTAATGCGATCAGATCTTCCCCATGGCCATTGCTGAGTAGCAGCAGGCGAGTTGTCATAGGGGCGACTGGTACGATCCAATCTGGGGATTTTGGCTCCCCGAGCGGCGGCATGGCCAAGCGGTAAGGCAGAGGATTGCAAATCCTTTATCCCCAGTTCGAATCTGGGTGCCGCCTCTTTAACTCTCCTGGCAGAGGGGGTCGCATGGTCAGATGCTCGCCCTGGGGGATCAAACCCTCGTGGATAGGCGTTCATGGACGGATCCGCTCTTTTCTTGGCAGGGCGTGCTGGCGGTCTAGTGGCGGCGTAATGGTTGCGCTACTCCAGGTGGTTGGGGTTTATTTGCCAAACGCATTACAGACAAAAGCCCTCCTAAGGAACTAGTATGTATTAAGTCCACCCAGCGATCGACTCAACGACCTTCTCCACCCCTTAAGCAAGCGGCGAGGACCTGGGGCAAGATCTGGGCGGTCTGAATGACCTGTTTGTATGCCTGCTGTCGGGAGCCGCTCCAAAACCCAGGCGAGGTATTCCTAATACAGAAGCATCCGCCAGGGATTGCAGAGCACTGCTCTGGGCGAGTGCAGCCAAACTCCCAGTCTTGATGGATGCGGCGAAATACAAGCATCAGGTATGGGGTGCTGAATTAGGGGGATTTGGCACCGGTCTCCCGCCGCAGCAGCGCCCGGCCTTGGGCCTGGTCGGACTCGGCCACCAGCAGCGCCGCCCTAGCAACCTGCAGGTCCCGCTGCACCAGCAGCACGTCTGTGAGCGGCTCCACCTGGGCCTGGTAGCGCAGGCGGGCATCGCGCAGGGCCCGTTCGCCCGCCACCACCGCCTCGCGGGCTGCGTTGATCCGTGCCGGCGAGCTCTGCAGCTGTTGCCAGGTCTCGATCACCGCAGTGCGGATGCGCTGGCGGGCCACCTCAGCATCGGCCCCCAGCACCGCCGCTTCCCGCTCCGCCAGGGCCGCCCCACTGGCTGCCCGCCCGCCGTCGTACAGGGGTTGGCGCAACTGCAGCATGGCCCCCCAGTTGTAGAAGTTGCCCCGCAGGTTGCCCGGGCTCTCGAGGTTGGGCAGGGCC
>Ga0233425_10008743_pt1 | contig 13224 bp, 16 predicted proteins | sample Watercolumn_Towu_2_FD_181712 | JGI IMG/M metagenome (GOLD analysis project Ga0233425, IMG submission 181712) | Freshwater microbial communities from Lake Towuti, South Sulawesi, Indonesia - Watercolumn_Towuti2014_140_MG | ecosystem: Environmental > Aquatic > Freshwater > Lake | place...
GAAAACCGCACCAAGATTTCGCAATACGACCTGATTCGCTCTATTGAAAAGGTGCTCCTCGGGCCCGAGCGCAAGAGCCACTTGCTCTCCAAAAAAGAGAAAGAAATTACTGCCTACCACGAAGCAGGGCACGCGCTCGTCGCTTCCGTTTTGCCGCACGCCGACCCGGTACACAAAGTATCGGTGATTTCGCGCGGGCGCGCCGCCGGTTATACCCTGAAACTCCCGGTGGAAGACCGCCGTCTCCAGTCACGCCGCGAATTTCTTGACGATATTGCCGTTTCTTTGGGCGGGTTCGTCGCCGAAAAAATGCTTTTTGACGACCTTACCACTGGCTCCTCAAACGACCTCGTGGTAGCGACCGCGCTCGCGCGCGATATGGTCACCCGCTATGGCATGTCCGAGAAAATAGGTCCGGTCGCACTCGAAGAGGGCCCGGGGCTCTCGCCTTTTACATCAGGAGGTGGAAGCGCGTACTACTCAGAAAAAGTGAGCGCGGTCGTGGATGCCGAAGTTGCGTGCATTATGACGGAGGCGGAAACGCGGGCAAGCGAAACACTCACGCGACATCGCGCACTCCTCGACGCAATTGCAAAACGGCTCGTGGAAGCAGAAACAATAGAGCGCGACGAATTTGAGAAACTCCTCATCGTGCACGGCATCACGCCAAAACAAAAACAGGAATTGTGATATAACAAAGGGGGAGACCGCCCTTAGCTCAGCTGGTAAGAGCACCAAGCTTATACCTTGGGGGTCCTTGGTTCGAATCCAAGAGGGCGGAGAGAAAAAGTGGATGAGTATTATTCCAAAATCCCGTCTAAATTCACATCATAGAGAATCTGCTCCTGCACGAGGCGGTAATTCGTGAGTTCTGATTGAGAAAACCAGTGCGCGAGTTCCGCGTTCGCTTCCTGTACCGAGCCGGAGGCGTGTATGAGGTTACGCACCGCGCGACCATCAGCGTCCGACATCTGGTATGAGTCCAACACGAAATCGCCCCTGATAGTGCCCACATCGGAGGTGAGCGGCTCAGTGCCGCCCACCAACTTGCGGACAATCGCGACTGCGTGCGCTCCCTGGAGCGCGAGCGCAATCACCGGACCACTCGTCAAATATTTTTTGAGATTCGCCAAAATGCGTGCAGTAATTTCGAGCGGGTCGCGCGAAGGCGGGGTCAACCCCTTGCTTTCGTACCCCTTGATGGTCTTCTCGCCCGTCACGCGCCGCCAATTCGGATCCAGTGTGTAATGTTTTTCAATATGCGCCGGTGTGGGCGTCAACATCTTGAGCCCCACCATTTTAAGCCCTGCGCGCTCAAACCGCCCCACAATTTCGCCCACGAGCGAGCGTTGTACCCCATCGGGCTTAATCACCACCAGCGTCCGCTCTGTTTTTGGATGAGGCATACTATTTTTTGAGGTTACGCGTATCTATTCCTAAATCGCTGCATATCTTTTTGGCAAGAAAGTTATTGATTTCGTTGTGGCGCGGGATGCTAGAGGTTGTTCCTTTTTCTTTATGGAAATAAATAGAATGCCTTTTGCCTTCACGAATAAACGAACAGCCATTCAACTCAAGATAAGCGATAAGGTCCCGCCGCTTCATAACATCACACGGGTACCCCTACCTGCAAAAACTCTCTTTGTACACCTGCGTGTGTGCGAGAAAATTCCCGACGGGCAGACAAGACGAGAAAAAGTGCCTCCTTCAAGTTTTCCTGTGCTTCTTTTCTTGTCTTTCCTTGCGTATTCACACCAGGGATTTCTTCAATCCATGCGCTTATCCACTTTCCCGTCTTTTTATACATTGCCGTAAAAATGCGGTCTTTCATAGGAAAAGTATAGCATAACAAGATGTGGTCAATCAAATGTGGTTAAAATCTCAGCCCCGTCTTTTTTTACTACAATCGTTTGCTCAAAGTGAGCAGCGACACTTCCATCTACAGTACAGTACGCAAATCCGTCGGGACCTAGTTTTGTTTTCTCCGCGCCTAAGGTCAACATCGGCTCAAGCGCGAGCACCGTTCCCTCTTCTAACCGCGCACCTGCACCGGGTTTTCCATAGTTGGGAACCAACGGCTCTTCGTGCACTTCCCTCCCCACCCCGTGCCCCGATAAGTCACGGACAATACCAAGACCTCCTACACCACGCACAAACAATTCAACCGCATACCCAATATCACCAACCGTCGCACCGACACGCGCCGCACCCACTGCAACTTCAAGCGCGCGTCGTGTCGCCTCCACCAACGACCTCCACGCAGGCGGCACTTCTCCCACCGCAATCGTCACCGCCGCGTCGATGCAAAACCCGGCGTGCCGCAACCCAAGGTCAAGGGTTACTAACATCTCCTCACGAATTATTTTTTCTTTCGTCGGTACTCCATGTACCACCTCGTCATTGAACGACACGCACAACGCCGCGGGGAACGGCCGCGTATCCTCGGCACCCTGGTATCCGAGAAACGAGGGCTCATCCCCTCCATGAGCAATCAATCGCCGCGCTTCCTGCTCCAACTCACTCGACGCGAGCCCGGGGCGCACGAGAGCGGCGAGCCGCGCGAGATGCAGTGCGAGCCGCCTCCCCCCTTCGCGCAAAATTGCAACCTCTGCAGGAGAATAAATCATTGCTCTCACGACAAACCGACAGCGCGTTTTACCCCCGCAAACACTTCCTCGACCGTACCGTCACCATTTACGCTCACAAACCGGCAATGTGACTGCTTCTCAAAATAGCGCACCGAGGGCACCACATCGCTCTCAAACCACTTGAACCGTGCATCAATCTTTTCGTGTGTGTCATCAAAACGACCGCGCTTGATAAGGCGCTGTTTAGCCGCGTCGGGATGGGTATCAAGAAAAACGATGTGGGGTGTCGTTCCATTAGCATAAAAGTGGAGGGCGGAGTCAAGAATGGGCGCCTCCTCCTGCCGACGCGCCACCCCGTCAAAAATCATGTGGTCGCCGCCCCGAGCTTCGTCTATCAAAAACTGCGTCCATATCCATATAGGGAGAAAAGCGGGCAGAAGGTCGCCGCGACGGAGAACTTCCTTCACCTTCTCTGCCGTCTGACTGCCTGAATTCATAAAAGCGCGAAAACGCTCTCCCGTCTCTACATACACCACCCGCCGACTTGGGTCATGTGTTTTCAAATAGTCAATCAAAAGTTGCGCCTGCGTGCCCTTGCCCGCCCCCGACCGCCCAAAAAATACTACTATCTTTTGAGATACCTCGCGCGTCACTATAGACATATCCCCCTAATATAACACATCAATACTCCCGCATTGCGACTTGGGCTTCAATTTTCTTGACCAGATCCAATACCACTGAGACGACAATGAGGAGTGCAGTACCGCCGATGGCGAGGTTAATATTGCCCGTGACTCCCTGCATCGCAAGCGGGAGCACCGCGACAAATGCGAGAAATATCGCCCCCACCAAGGTAATGCGCGTCACGATTTTGGAGAGGTGCTCGGCAGTCGCGCGACCGGGTCGCACGCCGGGGATAAACGCGCCATTTTTCTGCAAATTCGTCGCCACCGACTCCGGCTCAAAAGTAACCGCGGTGTAAAAGTAGGTAAAGAGAAACACCAACACAAAATAGAGGAACGAATAAAGCCACCCCGCAGAAAAGAAAGGCAGGAGCAGAGCGGCAATCTTTTGTATCGCCGCATGCTCCACACCAGAGGCAAATTGCAAAATCATCTGAGGAAAGAGCAGTATAGAAAGCGCGAAAATAATCGGAATAACTCCCGCCTGATTAACCCGCAGAGGCAAATAGGTAGACACCCCGCCGTAAAGCCGGTTGCCGCGCACGCGCTTCGCATAGGTAACCGGCACCGGTCGCTCTGCCTCGCTCACGAATATCACTCCGTATATAATCGCGAGCGCGACGAAGAGAAACGCGGCGTAGAGCGGAATCTGGCTCGGGTCAAAGGAGAGCACGAGCGTCGAAACGGCGCGGGGAATACTCGCCACAATACCAGCGAAAATGATAAGCGACACTCCACTCCCAATACCAAATTCGGTGACGAGCTCCCCCAACCACATAAGAAGAAACGAGCCCGCCGCCACGAGGAGCATATTAGAGAGCATGCCAAACGCGGTGAGATCGCCCAACACCCCTTGTCGAGAAAGCAACACGAGAAACCCAAAACCAGAAATGAACGCAAGCGGCAAGGTCAGGAGCCGTGAGTATTGAGCAAACTTCTTGCGTCCCAACTCCCCTTCCTCGTGATACATCTCCTTGAGTTTTGGAAACACCATGGTGAGAAGCTGCATGATAATAGAAGCGGTAATATAAGGACCCACCCCGAGCATAACGATAGAAAGATTATCAAACCCACCTCCCGAGAAGATGCTGAAGAGCCCCAAGAATTGATTACCCTCTAGAAGCGCCGCCAAACGAGCGTGGTCAACGCCAGGAATCGGTACTGCGGCAAGCAAGCGAAAGAGTACAAAGGCGAACGCAATAAAAAGCAACCGACGGCGCAGGACAGAATCCTGAAATACAAGGAGAAATCGTGAGAAAAGATTTTTCATGTTGAAGAATGCGTTCTCCGCGTACGACGGAATGACTTGAATGAATTCGTCCCCCGACCGCGGCGCTTAGGCAAGCGCATTAAAAAGTCGCGGAACTCCGGTCTGCGCTTGTTCCCTGCCCGCGCAGTCTGCCCTTTACCACCTCGCCCAGAGGTCTTGCCACGCTTACCACCGCGCCCAACCTGCTGGGCACGCCGATACGGATGTTCCCTATGTAAGTGATGGAGTTGCATGTTGTTTTATCGCCTTGAGTTGAGCAAGCGCCGCAATGGTGGCCTGCGCCATATTGTACTTGTTTTTGCTTCCCGACAACACCTTCGCCGACACATCTCTGATACCCGCAAGCTCCAACACTGCGCGCGGCGCGCTTCCCGCGGCGAGCCCCCGTCCTGGCGCGGGGCGAATTTCTACAATCGCGCTCGCGTATTTCGCCCGTACTTCGTGTGGAATACTCCCTTCGGGGGTCAGGTGAGGACGAATAGCTGAGGCACGCGCCGTGCGCACTGCCTTTTCCAACGCCAGCGCGGTGTCCGCGCCCTTACCAATCGCCACTCCCACCGCCCCCCGCCGATTTCCTACCACCACCGCCGCAGAAAAATTGAACCGCCGCCCACCCTTGGACACACGAGCAACGCGCTTGAGCGCCAAAAGTTTCTCGTCAAATTCCGAGCGCACGCGCGGCACCCCACGCCCTCCACCTCGTTTGCTCCCCCGCTTTTTTTGTTCTCCGCTTGGTGTATTCATACAAAAATCTAAAAACTCAAACCACCGGCGCGCGCACCCTCGGCAAACGCCCGCACCGCCCCCGCATAGGCGAACCCCCCACGGTCAAACGCCGCCCGCTCTACCTTTTGTCCGCGCGCTTGATCGGCAAGGGCAGCGCCTGCGTTGCGGGCGCGCTCAACCGGTGTTTTACCCGCCGCACCCCTTGTAGAAACCGCAACCAGCGTCTTTCCCGCCACATCATCAATCAGCTGTCCGGAAAAGAAGCGGCTAGACCGAAACACTGATAGTCGCGGACGCAGTGCCGTACCTCGCACCTTCGCCCGAATTCTCTTATGTCTTCGTTCTCTTTGTTCTGTTTTATTCATACCTTTTTTATACGGTCTTCTTGCCTTGCTTGCGGCGAATCACTTCTGTCTCGTATCGAATCCCTTTACCCTTGTAGGGCTCTGGCTTGCGCGCCGCACGCACACACGCCGCGAATTGCCCCACCTCCTCTACATCCGGGCCGATAATAGAGATACTATTCTTTTCCACCTTGACCGAAAGCCCCACGGGAATAGCAAATGATACGGGATGGGTAAACCCAAGCGCCAGAACAAGCGTGGCACCTTTTACCTCCGCCTTAAACCCAATCCCCTCTACCACCAACTTCTTTTCAAATGGAGTGGCAACTCCCGCAATCATATTTTTGATATGCGCGACCGAGGTACCCACATGCGGGCGCAATTTCTGATTCGTGCCCAAGAGAGACACGCGTACCTCCCTACCCTCGACCACCACTTGCACCGACGGATGAAGCGTGCGCGAGAGTGTACCCTTCGTCCCCTTCACCGTTACGAGAGAACCCACCACAGATACCTGTACCCCCTCGGGAATCATCAATGGCTTTTTGGCAAGGCGACTCATAGAGATTTACCACGCCACAAACAAGGGCTCGCCACCAACACCTTCTTTGCGCGCCTCAGTATCGGTAAACACACCCTTTGAAGTGCTCACAATAAGTGCTCCCGCACCTCGTCGCACACGCTTCACCTCTGTTGCCGCCCGGTAGAGCCGCCGCCCTGGCTTAGACACACGCGCAATGGCGGAGAGACGGGGAGTGCCGTTCTCCCGTGCAAGCGTTACCGAGAGAGTACGCTCCACCCCTTCACCCTGCACCAACACCGACTCAACAAACCCAGCGCGACGGAGCGCTTGCAAGGCCGCTTCGGAAAGAGCGGAATAGGGTATCACCACCAAACCAGCGCGTGCCGCGGATGCGGCATTCTTGAGGCGGTTCACTAATGTAGAAAGGGTATCCATACAAGGGTTACCAACTTGATTTGCGCACGCCAGGAATCATCCCCTCGTTCGCCAATTCGCGAAAACAAATTCGGCACAGACCGAAATCGCTCATGTACGCGCGCCGTCGACCACAGCGAAAACAGCGCCGCACGACCCGTGTGCTAAATGCCGGTTTCTTCGCCGCCCGCGCGATTACCGATGTTTTCGCCATACAAAATAAAAGCGCTCCAAAAGAGCCCTGACAGGATAACAAAAGATAGGGTAAGGGTCAAATGCGATGCGCGAGTGAGAAAAGTTCATCGGCAATATCGTCCCACGAGTGTGAAAAAGAAAATGAACGGACTGTGGCGGTTTGGATAGTATAATTTCTTTCATCCGCGAGCCAGAGAATCTTCTCGGCAATATCGGCTTCGTCCTCCGGGTTCACCCACACCGCAACATCCTTGAGCCGTTCGTAGAGCCCTGTCTCGCGCGTCAAAATAAACGGTATACCAAAAGAAATTGCCTCTAGAATCGTGTTGGGAGACACATCACCAAGCGACGCGATAATCACCGCGTAACTATCTTTTATATCTTGGAGAAACTTCCCGCGGCTCCCCGTCTCCCATTGCAATAGCAAGGACGGGTCGCGGCGCTCTGCCACCGCAAACGCACGCTGGAGACGGGGCATATTTTTCCATTTCCGCTCACGCACCCCAGCAACAAATACTTTCTTACCGTTAAGAAACGATCGTGGCTTATTGGTAACCGATGGAACATAACAATTTTCCACCACAAAACACTTCTTTGAATTCAGGTGATACGGCTCTGCAAAAATGTCGCGTTGCCATGCGGTGCTAAAGACAACGACATCGGCGCGACGAAACACAAAACGCATCAAGCGAAAAACGAGGCGTTCTTTGAGATTCAAAGATGCCATACGAGTAGCATAAAAATTCCGTAGGAGCACTAAGTCACCCGTCCGCTCCACATACTCCTCCCAGAGAAAATCGCCGCCTGTGCGAATAATGATCTGCTTGCTAAGGAGTTTCGCGGCGCACACTGCCGGCAAAGCCGCGCTGAAAGTATCGGGTGAAAAAACAAAATCCACCCCGCGGAGTGCCCATAACACGCGAAAAAAATAATAAAGGTGGCGTATACCCGTCGGTAAACGCCGCTCGGTCCTGAACACAAGCACCTGCACGGCGTGCCCCGCGCGCGTCCACGCGCGCTCCATCTCGCGCGCATACTGCGCGGGTCCCCCGATATCGGGCGGATATATCCCGGTTGCAATCACAATTTTCATACGCTACTTGTACACATTCCCGCGCCAATCAATGGTATCAACAAAAACCTCCTTTGCACTGAAATAGAAAGCGGCGAGAATGCGAAGTTTACCTGTGCGGATACGGTGAAATCCCGCCCACTTCCCCTTCGTCTTGCGTATATCAATTGAAACATCCTTGCCGTCAAACTTCAAAAGAGCGAGGCGCACTTTTTCTATAATCTCTAACTCGGAAATATGATTTCGCGCCAAAAACTTCAGCGAGTCCGGCGAGAAATCAACATTCCATTTCATAGCGAGAGAGAAACGCTCTTCGCCACCTTGTGTGAAGGTAACCCGTAACGCCGTTCAATATCGCGCTGTTCTGCGTCAGACACAAACGGCGTAAGCATGGCGCGTGCCGCTATCAGTTCTTCGGCAAGCACTTCGCGAATGCTCTCTCGCACACTCGCGCGCACCGCGCTCTTGAGTTCCCTTTTTGACATTGCCAATGTATTATTCATAACCCGTATGGTATCATACCCGTATAGGGCATACAAATAAACACACGAACAGGTGCGATAGTACCTTTTGCTTTCATGTGCTATAAAATTAAGGAGGTCAACCAATTACTACCATAATTTATAATATCACTATGGAATCGCAACACCTTGAATCGGAAAAACAGAGATTGAACGCCGAGTATCGTAAATATGAACGCGATGCTAGCATTGCCGATACCACCGCCCAAAAAATCAAAGCACAAATAGAAACAGAAAGAACAGCAATGGCTACCGCAGAAAAAACTATAAAGATTCATGTAGATAAAATAGAAAAACTCCAAAGAGAACTTGTGGATGTTTCGCAAAATCTTGAAAGGGCAAAAGCGGCACAGTCAAAAGCGTCTCAGGATTTAAGAAAAGTTGAGCAGGAAATTCTTGCGCAATGGCGAGCGAAATACAGACGCTAAACCCCATGTTCACCCGAGTATGAGGTTTATCTTTTGTTAGTAATACTTTTCTCAAACACCGCCCTCATTTGTTTCGCAACAATATCCCAATCATACTTCTGCTCTACCATACGGCGGGCGGAAGAGATAATCGCTTCGCGGAGAGCGGGTTGTTCTTCCAAGAGAAGTACGGCATCAGCGATGGATTTGGGGTCACCAACCTTGCAAAAAAGCCCTGTTTCTTTGTCGCGCAGAAAGTCCACGATACCGCCAACGGGCGTGGTGATAACGGGAAGTCCCGCCGCCATCGCTTCAATAAACGAATTACCAAACCCTTCGGAAAGAGAGGGACGGCAGAAAATGTCTGCCGCGTGCAAATACTCTGGAAGCGCATCATGCGGTATAAATCCCAAAAAAGAAACGCGGTGTTGGAGCTGATAACTCGCAGCTTGTTTTCTTAACGATTGCTCAAGATATCCGGTACCGATAATAAGGAGTTTGACCCGCTCGGGTAAATACCGGAGTGACGCTATAATATCCCCTACCGCATTTTTTATCACCAACCGCGATGTCGTAATAATGACCTTCTCGTTATCTTGTATACCCAATTTTCTCCTCTGTTCTGCTCTCCCTACTCCTTGCAAGTCGCTAAACAATGTAACATTAACCCCATTTGGAACAACGGCTATTGGCGCCTGTACCCCCATCGAACGGGCAAAATCAGCTAGGTAATATGAAATAGTCTGAATGTAATCAGCACAAGTAAAAATAAGGCGAAAAAGCGGGTACACAAAACGCACTCGGTGCTTGATATAGGTAACCGGGTCACCCTCTTGAAGCGTTAAAAGAAAAGGAACGCGGCGATGAATACATTTAAAAAAGAGTGCCGCAAAGCCAGAGTAATTCGCCATAATCGCCCACACGGCATCATATTTTCTTTTGCGATACAAAGAACACGCTTTCACACATGCCAGAAATGGATAGAGATACTTGTTGAAGTGGAGCCATACAGGGAGTGAATCGCTCGAATCTCTCTGTTTCCCTGCATAACCAACACGATAGACATTCACATTTCCCACTCGTTCGTATGTGGCTAATGTGTGGTCTAAACGCAAAGCAATCAAATCAAAAGTGGTGTCCGCCTCAGCAATACGCTGGGTAATTTCTTTAACCGCAACTTCAGCCCCACCGATGAAACGCGGGTAGTATACCAGAGAAAAAATAAGAATCCGTTTGGTCATACCATTTTTACTTTATCCGCAAACTTCGCCTCATCGGTCCGCTCATCTTTTTCAAGAGGGCGAAACCGAAATGCGGCGAGCCCGGCAATACCCAGTAACCCAATCCCCACCGTCGCCCAGAGCCAGGGAGTAATATCGCGAGACAATACATCATCAGTAGAGAGAATGGCGGAGGCGGGAGTGGAAGTAGTGGAAATAAATCCACCCCTCTCGCCCCCCTCCTTTTCTAAAGGAGGGGGGTTGGGGGGAGGATTTTGAGCGGGTACTGGCGCGATAACCTCTACCTTCTCATACCCCGCCGCCACCTTTCCATTAGGAAAAAGAATCTGTGCATCGCCTTCGGCAACAAAAACACCAGTCACCGACGCGGGGTACGCAACTGTTGTTTTTGGTAACATAACTGAGCTCTGCGGTAAAACAAAAGAAAGCGCGCCGCTCTGTAGTATCCACCCAGACACATCCAATTCCACACCACTTTTGTTTTCAATTTCTATAAACCCCTCCGGCCCTGGTGTCGCCCGCACTAGAGCGAGAGCGGGCGCACGCACCAGCACCGTCTTTCGTGCAGTGCCCGAAAGACCACCCGACGACGCACTTACCAAAACAAGATAGGAGCCCGGAATGTTGTATGCAAAACGAACGGTGCGCCCCTCGCGGCTTGCCCCATTGCCGAAATTCCACACCACGCGCGAATTTGCTATCGGTTCTTTCTTCTCGCCAAACACGGTCGCCGAAAACTCCGCATCCGCACCTGCCCATGCAGTCGCGGGGGCAGAAATCTGTACGGTCAGTGAGGGTACGGGAGCGGATTGCGGTTGCACGGGCGTAGAAATATTTCTTCCCCCCTCTTCTTCACCCCTCGGTTCCGACACACCTCCGCTACCCCCTACCACTATCTCCTGACTCGTACTCCATCCCACCAACCACTCCGCCACTGGCCAATTCGCACACGAGCGGGTCTCGCTCTCGGGTTTAAGCACAAGACGCGCGGTGAGTGTATGCAGCCCTGCCGTATTTCCCTTGTAATAAAAATTGCGGTTGGCGGAATTCTTGTTCATCGTTAACACCGACACCGCGTTCCAACTTTCCGCGCTGGAAGAAAATTCTCCCGCGAGAGACGAGGAAAGCGCGAGACACCCGGTAGCGGGGAGTTTGAACGCATTTCCGTTTGCGTCCTGCGCTTGCACCGTCAATGTACCCGATACCGCACCAACCGCGATGGTCCGTGACTCAGAGGTAAAAACAATCTGGCTCGGCGCGGATTGGGCTACCACCATCACAGAAACAAAAAAGAGAGCGCCGACAAAAAATCGGTTCATATTTTTGGCTCTGAAGGCAAGTCGGCGCGGAGAATGCGTTCGAGGTCGGCGGGTTTTGGTTCTGAAAATCCACCCACCGAGGGAGGATTTTTATCCCCCTCCAATGCACTCTTCAATGCATCCCGCAGAGCAGTATTAGCACCTCCACCAACCTGAGGAGCCCCTGCTGGCTGTGGACGGCGCGGGAGCGTCCGGAGAGAAACCGGCGCGGTGGGTGGAGACATACGGGGAGAAGGTGGCGGCACTTGTTCGCGCCGCTCTTGCTTACGCTCTTGCCAGTAGCCGGGTTGAGTGCGGGGATGTGCAGGAGGGGAGGGCGAAGCGGGAAGAGGATTTTGGGGTCTAGTGGTAGGCGCATGCCACTCCTCAATTTTGCGCTCCACCTCCGCACGCGGCGCGCCGAATTGCCGCCGCGAGGCGGCGACAACCCGACTCTTGAGCGACTCACCTGTGCGCTCAATCGGCGGCAGGGTCGTCGCCGAAAACGGGGGCGACGAAATGCCATCAATCATCAACTTAAGATAAATCTGAAAAATACCGAGGTTCACGAGGTCCTCTGCTACAAACTGCGGCGCGAATTCCTTTTCTAAAAATTCGGCGTCACGCGCACCGACCCGGAAGGTCGCCATCGTGCCGACATTTCCAAACACCGCCGCGCCCACTTCCTCTTCCATCTGCTCTATGTACTGATGCGCGATAGTGAGCGCGAGTTTGTATTTGCGCGCTTCCGAGAGAATGTCGGCGAAACTCTTGTTTGCGAACGACTGAAACTCATCCACATACAAATAGAAAGGCGGGAGTTTTTTCATTTCTGTCTCGGAGACATCGGCACGCGACATCGCGGCAAGGTATATCTTAGTGACGAGCATACTCCCGAGGAGCTTGGCATTCCCCTCGCCCACCTGCCCCTTGGAGAGGTTAATAATGATAATCTTGCGCTCGTCCATCATCTTCCGTATATTAAAACTCGACTTCTCCTGCCCGATGATGTTGCGAATAAGCGGATTGGAAGTAAACTGCCCCACCTTGTTCTGAATCGCAGGCGTTGCTTCTGCTGCATAGCGGTCAGTGTATTTGGAAAATTCATCCACCCAAAACGAGCGCACCGACGGGTCCTTGATGTTGGTAATCACCTGCTTGCGATACTCTTTGTCCGCGAGTACGCGATTAATACCCAAAAGTGTTGTCCCCGGCATTTCCAAAAGCGCAAGTAAGGTGTTATTGAGAATGTACGCCATCCGCGCACTCCATGCGTCTACCCAGATCTTCTCAAAGGTGGACATAAGCCCGTTCGCCACCAAATGCCGCCGGTCCGCGCCCACATCCTCCATAATGTTGAAGGCGATGGGGAAATCCATATCAAAAGGGGCAAAATAGAGTACGTCGTTCACCCGCTCGGGTGGAACATAGTCCAGAAGCAGATCGGCAGTTTTACCATGCGGATCAACAAACGCAAGTCCCTCGCCGCGCTGAATATCTTGTATCGCCATATTCTCGAGCAGGGTGCTCTTGCCCATCCCCGTCTTGCCGATAACATACATATGTCGCGAGCGGTCTTTCTCTTTTATCCCGAAAGGCACGCGTTTGCCGCGAGCGTCGGTCTGGGCAAAATAGGTGATTTTCTCCGGCGTGTTCACAATACCTATTGTATCACAAAAGAAAAACCCCGGACTTGCACCCGGGGTGGCGAAACTACTACTTATCTCATCGGCGACGCACCGGAGCTGGTGCGAGATCCTTGGGAGGTGGTGGAGCCAATGGCTTCTTCTCCCCCGGTGTCATTTTTGTTTTGAACTCGCGCTGATACGCACGAACTTCGTTGAAATCGGTGGTCTCATGAAAACCACCGTTACCTTTTGGTATTCTCCACAGCGATGACATACTGAGTATCGTAGGTCGGTTATTTTTTTGAGGAACAACA
>Ga0233425_10008744_pt1 | contig 13223 bp, 5 predicted proteins | sample Watercolumn_Towu_2_FD_181712 | JGI IMG/M metagenome (GOLD analysis project Ga0233425, IMG submission 181712) | Freshwater microbial communities from Lake Towuti, South Sulawesi, Indonesia - Watercolumn_Towuti2014_140_MG | ecosystem: Environmental > Aquatic > Freshwater > Lake | place: Indonesia...
GGGAATTCGAGGCTGGACGCCCCTATCAGGCCTGCTAACCTACTATCGTTATGTCAACGATCGCCCCTCCGGCGCCCCAGAAGATCAACCTCCGGCGGCCCGACATCATGGAGGCCGTGCAGGCCCAAGTGCTGTCGCATTACCGCAGCGAGTTGGTCGAGCGTATCCGGGCCAAGGGGCATGTGCTCTCGGCCGACGGGCTTTTGACGGTCAAGCTCGCGAAGGAATTCGGGTTCTGTTACGGTGTCGAGCGGGCAATCGACCTGGCGTACGCCGCCCGCAAGGCTTATCCCAACCAACCGATCTACATCCTCGGAGAGATCATCCATAACCCCGAGGTGAACGATCAAATCCGGGCGATGGGCATCAAGTTCCTCTCGGGCAAGGAACAGAGCGCCGGCGTCGATGACCTGGGCCAGGGCGACATCGTGATCATCCCCGCCTTCGGCACCGAAGTCGCCACCCGGGCCAAACTCGAGGCCAAAGGCTGCCTCTTTGTCGATACCACCTGCGGGGACGTGATGAGTGTTTGGAAGCGCGTGCGCCAGTACGCGCGGGACAGCGTGACCAGTATCATCCACGGCAAATCGTGGCACGAGGAGACCAAGGCCACGAGCTCCCAGGCTACCGCCACGAGCGGCCATTACCTGGTGGTGTTCACGCTGGCCGAGACCGACTACGTCTGCGCTTACATCCTCAACGGCGGGAACAAGGCCGAGTTCCTCGAGAAGTTCAAGGGCGCCTATTCGCACGGGTTCGATCCGGACCTCCACCTCGAGGCGGTGGGCGTGGCCAACCAGACAACCATGCTGCGGGGAGAAACCGAGGAGGTGCAGCGCCGGGTGCGGCGGGCGATGGAAACCAAGTATGGCGCCGCCGACTTGCACCGGCATTTCCGCTTTTTCGATACGATCTGTGGCGCGACCCAGGACCGGCAGGACGCCCTCGAGAAGCTGCTCGAAGAGCCGCTGGACCTGCTGCTGGTCATCGGCGGCTACAATTCATCCAACACGTCGCACCTGGCGGAGATGGGCGAGGCGAAGCTCCCGACCTACTTCATCAAGAACGCCTCGAAAATGGTGTCGGACGGCCTGATCCATCACTACGATCAGCACAAACACGCCGAGGTCGAGACGGGCAACTGGCTGCCGCCCGGGCGGATCACCGTGGGTGTCACGGCGGGAGCATCGTGCCCGAACAACCTCATCGAGGAAACCATCCGGCGGCTCTTCGAGCTGCGGGGAGTCTCCGTTCAGGAACTGCTCGGGCAGTAGGCCCGGCGATCCTCGAGCGCCGGCGGGCGTTGGGACACCCGCCTCCGGCCCCACCTGCCCCCTCGAGCCGCGAATTCTCATTCGGACCCGCTCATGCCTTGCGGTCGCAAAGAGCTGGAACAGCGCGAGCGCCATGATCTCGCCCCCTATGCCCAAGCCAGCGGGGCGACCCGCGGCCGGGCTTACGCGGAACCGCCGCCTGAATGGCGCACCCAGTTCCAGCGGGATCGAGACCGCATCATCCATTCGCGCGCGTTCCGGCGGCTCGAGTACAAGACTCAGGTTTTCCTCAACGGGACCGGGGACCACCTGCGCACGCGGCTGACCCATACGATCGAGGTCGCCGCGATCGCCCGGAATATCGCGCGGGCCTTGCGGCTCAACGAGGACCTCGCCGAGGCGATCGCGCTGGCACATGACCTCGGCCATCCACCGTTCGGCCATACGGGAGAAGCGCTCCTCCACAAGCTCATGCGCGGGCACGGGGGCTTCGAGCATAACCGCCAGAGCCTGCGGGTGGTCGAGGAATTGGAGCAGAAGTACCCCGGCTTTCCCGGGCTCAACCTTTCCTGGGAGGTGCGCGAAGGGCTGGCCAAGCACGAGACCGGCTACGACCATCCCGCGCGCGGGCCAGGGTTCGCAGCCAGGCAATCTTCGCTCGAGGCGCAGGTCGCGAACCTCGCCGACGAGATCGCCTACTACAGCCATGATCTGGACGACGGACTCGACGCCGGCCTGTTGTCCGAGACGAGGCTGGGCCGCGAAGTTCGCATCTGGCAGGAGGCCTCGCGGCGAGTGCGGGCGCAGCAGGGCGAGTTGGCGGAAGAATGCCGGCGCTATTTCACGATCCGCTGCATCATCGACGACCAGGTGCATGACGTGGTCGAGACCACCGAGAAACAGCTCGAACGGGCGCGGGTGCGATCCGCCGACGAGGTGAGGCGTTGCCCGACGCCGTTGGTGCGGTACAGCCGCGGCCGCCGGGCGCTGAACCTGGAATTGCGGCGGTATCTGTATCGACGCGTCTATTTCAGCCGCGAGGTCCGCGGCGTGAACGAGCGGGCGGCGAAAGTGCTGGACGCCCTATTTCGATCCTACCTCGAGCGGCCCGCGGAACTGGGGGAACAGGCCCGCAAGCGGATCGAGCGCGACGGTCTGCGCCGGGCGGCGTGCGATTACCTGGCGGGCATGACGGACCGGTATGCCCTGCAAGAACATCGCCGGTTGCTGGGGGCTACTTCCCCGCCTTGGCCGTGACGGTGACGCGGCCATCCTTCACCTCGAGGCGGTCCAGTTTCCGCATGAACTCGGCCGCGTTGGGGTCGTTGTAGAGATCCTTGGCCAGGTTCTGCGACTTGAGCTGCGTCAGGATGTGTGGGGGCAGTTCCACGCCTTTGACCTGGAGCGACTGGAGCGTGACGATGAGCACGCCATTCTCGAGCGAAGCTTTGATGCTGGCGGCGCCGTTGAGGTAACGCCCGCGAAACATCGACCAGTCCTTGAGCTTCTCGAGCGGCACGCTCACCTGGCCCTTAAGCTGGTCGCCTTGTACGGCGATGTACACATGGTTCTTGAGTGGCAACGTGTCGGGCGTGCCGGTGATGAGCACATTGATCTCGCGTTCGTTCAACACCAGCGGCTCGACCGCCGTCCCCGCGGAAAGGGCGCCCTTGAACACCTTGACGCGTTCCTGGAGGTTCGTGACCTCGAGGGATGAGGCCTGGACCTTGGGGATCACCATGGGCTGGGTTTCGGTGTATTGCTGCACGGCCTTGTTCAAGGCGTAGCGGACCCCCAAAACCAGGCCCACGATGCCCAGCAGCACGATCACCACCAGCGTGAGGCAACCGTAGAAGAAACAACCACGTCCTTTTTTCACTTGTTCGTCGCTCATAAGAATTCGTGTTCGAGGCTGCGGGGATGCTCGCCCAGGCTGCTGGAACGTTCAACTACAAATGCCGCCATGAGTTGTAACCGGCCGCGGGGGCCGGGCTCGCGGCATTGCCCACCGGGTGGTTTGGCCGGCCAAAGGATGGGGGCCCATTAGTCCATTCTCGCCATCGGATACTGTCCCAGCGCATTCATAAGGTCGAGGGACTGCGCATGCTTCCCCGCGGCGGCCCGCTGGCGGCGCCGCGCGCGAGCGCCCTGCCCAGCGCCGCCAGGGCGCGATCCAACTGCGCACGCGAGATGGTCAGCGGCGGCGTGAAGGCGATGACATTGGACGCCGCACCTTCGGGAAGCAGAATGAAGCCCTCGTGCAACATGCTCTTGACAACCTCGAGAGCAAGCGCCGTCGCCGGCGTCCCGCCTTCGAGGCGCAGCTCGAGGCCAGCCATCAGGCCACGGCCCCGAGCCACCAAAGCCACCCCGGGAGGCGCCTCGAGTCGGGCCAGTCCCTCCACAACGTGGCGCCCCAGGCGCAGGCTGCGGGCCACCAGGCCGCGTTCGCGCACCTCGCCGATCTGCGCCAGCGCCATGGCACAACCCACGGGATTCCCGAGGAACGTGCTGGTGTGGATGGCCTCCCCGGTGGACTTGGGCCATGCCGCGTCCATCAGGTCGCTGCGTCCGATGCACGCGGACATGGGAAAGCCACCCGCAAGCGCCTTCCCGAGGCAGACCACGTCCGGAACTGTGTTTGAATGCTCGCACGCGAACCACCGGCCCGTCCGCCCGAATCCCGTGAAGATTTCGTCCAGCACCAGGACCGCGTCGAACTCGTCACAAAGGCGGCGCAGCAGCGGCAGAAAGCCATCCGCCGGGATGCGAATGCCGCCGCGTCCTTGAACGGGTTCGGCCAGGATGGCCCCAATCATCCCCCGCTCGAGCTGCCGCCGCAGGGCGGCGCGCACGGAGCCCAGCTCTCTGTCTGTCAGGGGGTACGGAACGAACCGGCCGAACTCGGCCAGTTGGCGGCGGAAAGGCGCGCGGAAATGGTCGCGGTGCGTGGCGCTCAGAGCGCCATAGCCCAGTCCGTGGTAGGCGCCCTCGAAGGCGATGATCCCTGGTTTGCCCGTGGCCAGCAGGGCGGTCTTCAACGCAGCCTCGACGGCCTCGAAGCCCGAGCTGCAGAAGATCGCCTTGCCCTGCCAGCGTCCGCTGCCGCGCGGCCGGCGCTTGCGTTGCGGTTCGGCCCGAGCCCAGCGCTCGAAAGTGAGCCCGCTCAGCTCACGCGCCAGCGCTGCCTTCAGCGCGTGCGGATGCACATCGCCCATGGCGTGAGGCAACCGGGCCAGTTGCCGTTGGCCGGCCCTGACCACGGCCGGGTTGGCGTGGCCGGCGGCCGCCACCCCGAACGCCGCCGTCAGGTCCAGGAACCGCCGACCTTCTGTATCCCACACGTGCACCCCCCGGGCACGGTCCCACACAATGGGCCACGAGCCGTCCGGCTCGATGAACGTGACGTTCGGCGATTCGTATCGTCGTAGAAGCTGAAGAGTCCGGTTCACCGGCAAGGTCGTGCGCACAAGCCGCCGCGAAAGGGCCCAACGCGGCCCCAGCCACCCATGCGGAGCGCGGACATTCCTGTCCGCTCCAACACGGTCCCAGCCACCCAAGCGGAGCGCGGACATTCCTGTCCGCTCCAACGCGGCCCCGTCCACCCAAGCGGACAAGAATGTCCGCGCTCCAAGAGCCAACGCCCTGCTACGGCGCCACGTAGCTTTGGCAGCGTGGGATCAGATGAAGAAATCTTCGACAAAATAGGTGATCCGGACGCTGTGTAGCACAGAGGAGCCGGCTCGAGGCGAGTTCATGGCGAGCTATTACACCAAAAGTCGCCGAGCTTGGTAAAGCGTGGAGGCGAACCCGAAGCCCTGGCGACCATCGCCCCGGGGTGACGGACCCGCCCCCGTGCGTGACCCAGAGGCCGCCAGCCGCCCCGGCACGCGTGGGCTGCCCGGCCTGCGCCCGTCCGACGCAGGAAGGACCATGCACGGGCTTGATTCTGGCGTGGTTCGTGCTTATAGATTGGGCTGTTGTGGTTAGCAATCTTGACGCTTCGGCTGACTCGAATCAACCACGTGCGGGCCGTTCCAAGGCCCGCTTTTCGTTCCCGGGACGTGGGTCGAGACACGCCGGCCGTATTTGTAAGTTGTTGATTTTATGCGATTTGGCCGTTTGGCTGGGTGGTCGTTGAAAGCTCGAACGTGGTCTTGCCTGCTGCCCTGGCTCCTGGGGCTCGTGGTCGCCGTGCAGGCTCAGCAGGTGCTCATTAGTGAGATCATGTACCACCCACCCTCGACCAATCTGCTCGAGCAGTGGTTCGAGCTCTACAACCCCGCGAACGCCGCGGTGAACCTGACCGGCTGGCGTGTGAGCAAGGGCGTCGAGTTCACGTTCCCCACCAACACTGTCCTGCCCCCGGGCGGTTACCTGGTGGTGGCGGCCGATGCGGCGACGTTCGCGGGCAAGCACCCGGGCGTCACGAACTTCGTGGCGGGCTGGCTGGGAAGCTTCGCCCGTTCCCTCGAGGTGTCGGATCGGGCGGGCAACGCGGTGAACACCGTGGCATTCCATGATGAGGGCGACTGGGCCGTGCGCATCATGGGTCCGCTCCACTACGGCCACCGGGGTTGGGAGTGGTTCGCCGAGCACGACGGCCTGGGCGCCTCGCTCGAACTGATCAACCCAAGCCTCTCGAACGGCGCCCCGCAGAACTGGGGCAGCAGCACCGTCTCCGGCGGGACACCGGGCGGCCCCAACTCGATCGCCGCCAGCGACGTCGCGCCGTTCATCAGCGAGGTGGCGCACTTCCCGGTGATCCCGAAGTCGAGTGAGTCGGTGACCATTAGTGCCCGGGTCACGGACGAGCAACCGGGCAGCGCGACCGTAACCCTGCACTGGCGGGTCGATGGCGCCGCGGAGTTCACTCCTGCCCCGATGCTGGACGACGGCACGCGCGGTGATGGCCTGGCCGCCGATGGCATCTACGGCGCGATCCTGCCGCCGCACCCCCACGGCACGGTCATCGAGTTCTACCTTCAAGCTCTCGACCGGCAGGGCCACCAGCGCACTTACCCGTTGTTCGTGCCCCCCACCGACTCGGCGCGGACGGCGAACCTCCTCTACCAGGTGGATGACGGCGTCTATGCCGGAGCCCAACCCGTGTACCGAATCATTATGGCCGAGCGCGAGCGGGCCGAACTCTACGCACTGGGCCGCAAATGCCCTGACTCGGACAGCGACGCCGCCATGAACGCAACCTGGATCACCACGGACGGGATTCTGAAAGACGGCGTCACCACTCAGTCGCGCTATAACGTCGGGGTCCGCAACCGCGGCCACGGCAGCCGCCAGGCCAACCCCAACAACTATCATCTTGACATTCCGTCGGATCGGTTGTGGAAGAACCAGCGGGGCATCAACCTGAACTCGCAGTACGCGCACAGCCAGGTCCTGGGCAGCGCGATCTTCCGCCGGCTCGGCCTTCCCATGCCCGATTCCCGCGCCGTGCAGGTGCGCATCAACAGCACCAACCTCATGAGCCTGCCGGGACTGCCCAACAACAACTCGTTCGGCTCGTACGCCGCCAACGAGCAATACAACAACGACTTCATCAAGCGCAGCTTTCCGCTCGATCCGGGCGGCAACGCCTACCGCGGCCTCCGCGCGGCGATCCTCTGCGACGGCTCCCGCTCCGGGGTGGCGGACCTCACCTGGCACGGACCCGACCCCGCGGTCAACAGCTATGCCTTCGCCTACTTCAAGGAGAACCGCCTGGTCGAGAATGACTGGTCGGACTTGCTCGAGCTCTTCGCCGTGCTCAACAGCACCAACGGATACGCACCAGAAAACTACGTCGAGGATGTCCGGCGGGTCTTGGATGTCGAGGAGTGGATGCGCTACATGGCCGTGCATACGTTGCTCGACAACACCGAAACCTGCCTCGCCACCGGCGTCGGCGACGACTACGGGCTCTATCGCGGAACGCTCGACCGCCGTTTCAAGGCACTCCCCTACGACCTGGACTCGCTCATGGGACGGGGCACACGAACCACTACCTCCGCCGCGGGGATTCTCGAAATGAACGCCCTGCCCGTCGTGGCCCGCTTCATGCGGCATCCCAGCTTCGCGCCGGTCTATTACCGCACCCTCAAGACGCTGGCCGAAACGGCCTTTTCGCCCGAGCGGATGAACCCGCTGCTGGACCAGTTGTTCCAGGGCTACCTTCCGCAGGCCAACATCGAAAACATGAAGGCCTTCAACGCCTCACGCGTGGCCTTCGTGCTATCCCAGTTCCCACAAACGCTGTCGGTATCGAACGCGCTCCCGATGAGCAACGGCTACCCGCGCGCCAGCGTCGCGACGGTGAGCCTGGCCGGCGAGGCCGATGCCACGCGCACCGAGGCGGTTTTCATCAACGGCGCTCCGGCCGCTTATGTCGCCTGGCAAGGCGCCTGGACCGCCGCCGACGTCCCGCTCCATCCGGGCATCAACCGCCTGACCATCCGCGCGGTCGGAGCCGGCGGCGAGGAGGTCGAACAGTTGGTCCACGAGGTCTGGTACGACGACGGAAATGTTCAAAGCGTCGGCGGCGCCCTCAATACCAGCGCCACATGGGCGGCGGCCAATGGGCCGTTCGAGATCACCTCGACGCTGACGATTGCGAGCGGCGCTACCCTGACCATCCAACCCGGCGCAACCGTCTATCTCAACGCGGGCGTGGACCTCGTGGTGGCCAACGGCGGACGGTTGCTCGCGGAGGGAACGGAGGACGCGCCGATTCGATTCAGCAGCCCGCCCGGCTCGAGTTCCTCCTGGGGCGGCGTCACGATCAATGGGGCCGTGGGTTCGCCCGAGACGCGCATCACGCACGCCTACTTCGAGGGCAACGGAACCAAGTGCATCGAGTTGGCCGCCGGCACTCTGTTTCTCGATCACACCACGTTCGGAACCACCACCCACCAGTACGTCTCCCTGGATGGCGGCTCTTTTGTTCTGAGCCACTGTGTTTTCCCGACCAGCACAGCCGCCTTCGAGTTGGTGCACGGGACCGGCGGCATCAAGCCGGGCGGCCATGGCATCATCCGCAAGTGCTTCTTTGGCTCGACGCACGGTTACAATGACATCGTCGATTTCACCGGCGGCAATCGCGAATTCAACCAGCCGATCATCCACTTTCTCGACAACGTCTTCATCGGCGCCAGCGATGACATCCTGGACCTGGACGGCACGGACGCGTGGGTCGAAGGCAACATCTTCCTGCATACCCACAAGGAACCTGCCACTCCGGACAGCTCGAGCGCGGTTTCCGGCGGCGACGACGGCCCCCGTACCTCCGAGGTGACCATCATCCGAAACCTCTTCTTTGACTGCGACCAGGCGGCGACGGCTAAGCAGGGCAACTTCTTCACCCTGATCAACAACACCATCGTGCGGATCACCAGGGCCGGCGGTACGGACACCGCCGACGGCGTGGTGAACGTGCGCGACTTCTCCGCCAGCGGCGCCCCAACTACGTTCGGGCGCGGTTTCTACCTCGAGGGCAACATCATCGTCGATGCCACGAAACTGGTCCGAAACTACGACTCGAACCAAACCACCGTCACCCTCCATCACAACCTGCTCCCGCTGGAGTGGGCCGGGCCGGGCACGGGCAACCTGCTGGCGGACCCGCTCTTCCAGCACACCCCGCGGATGGCGGAAACGGTCTTCGCGAACTGGGCGCAGGCTCAAGTGTTGCGCTCCTGGTTGAGCCTCCAGCCTGGGTCCCCCGCGCGCGGCTCGGGGCCAAACGGCGCGGACATGGGCGGGGTGCTCCCGCCGGGGGTCAGCATCTCGGGGGAACCCCGCGGCACGAATCGCCTTGACTCCGCCACGCTCACTGTCGGCTCGAACCGCTCGGGCGAAGGCATTCCCCAGCCCGGCTGGCCCTCGGGCTCCGGCTACGTGGCCTACCGCTGGCGGCTGGACGGCGGCCCCTGGAGCGAGGAGACCGCGATCGCCGCTCCCATCCAGCTCACGGCCCTCCCCAATGGCCCGCATTACGTCGAGGTCATCGGCAAACGTGACTCGGGCCTCTACCAGAACGATCCGCTCCTCGGCGAGGACGCCCTCATCACGCGCAGCCTGACCTGGGTGGTGGACCCCAACGCCCCGCTCCCGGCCGCGGCGCCCACCGTACGGATCAATGAAATCCTGGCCAAGAACATCACCACACTCACCAACGCCGGGGCCACTCCCGATCTGATCGAGTTGTATAATTTCGGACCGCAACCCGTGGACCTCTCGGGCATGGGCCTGAGCGGCCGAGCCGCGCAGCCCTATCAGTTCGTGTTCCCGGCCGGCACGGCCCTCGCGCCCGGGGGTTACCTGGTGCTCTACGCGGACTCGGCCTTCGGGGCGGGCGGGCTGCACACGGGCTTTGCCCTCAAGCAATCCGGCGAAGCCGTGCTGCTCTACGATGCGCCAGCACGGGGGGGGGGGCTGCTCGATGCGGTCGCCTTCGGGTTGCAGATCCCCGATGCCTCGATCGGGCGCGCCGAGGACGGCAACTGGGTCCTCTGCCGGCCGACCTTCGGGGCGGCGAACCTGGCCCTGGCATTGGGCGATCCCGCCGCCCTCAGGATCAATGAGTGGCTGGCCGACGCGCGGTTCGTCGCGTCGCACGATTTCTTCGAGGTCTATAACTTGGAAGCGCGGCCGGTCGCGCTGGGGGGCTTGTTCCTTTCGGACGCCGCGGGCGGGCTGGCGCTCAGCCCGATCCCGCCGTTGAGCTACATCGCGGGCGGCGGCTTTGTTGCTTTCATCGCCGACGGCGACCCTCAGCAGGGGGCGGATCACGTCAACTTCAAGCTCTCGGCCGACGTGGGCATGATCGTGCTGAGCGCGCCGGATTTGTCGCTCATCGACGCGGTCAATTACGGCCCCCAACAAACCGACGTCTCGCAGGGCCGCAGTCCAAGCGGCGGCGACACGGTGACGAGATTTCCCCAGCCCACGCTCGGCGGCCCGAACCCCAGTCCCGGGGTCATTTCGGTTACGAACATTGTGAGCACCGTGGTCCCGTTGGTCGAGGTGACCAATACCTCATGGCGCTACGATAGCTCCGGGACGGACCGCGGCACAGCCTGGCGCGCCGCGAGCTTCAACGACACGACCTGGAAGAGCGGGTTGGGACTCTTCGGCTACGAAACCACGCCGCAGGTCTATCCCTACGCGTTCAAGACCACCATCCCCGCCCCCGACCAGGCGGGCGGCCAGAATACGGTCTATTACCGGACCCATTTCACCTGGGCCAGCGAGTTGACCGGCTTCAGCCTCCTGGCCACCAATTACATCGACGACGGCGCCGTGTTCTACCTCAACGGGGTCGAGGTGGGCCGCCTGCGCGTCACTGCCAATCCGGTGGTATTTGCCTCCGCGGCGGGCAGCCAGCCCAACGAAGGCCAGGCGGAGGTGCTGAGCTTCCCCGCTTCCCAAATCGTCGCCGGAGACAACGTTCTGGCGGTCGAGGTGCACCAGGTCAACGCCACCAGCAGCGACGACGTGTTCGGCATGTCGCTGGCGGCCGTCACTTTCACCACCAACGTCGTCACGCAGAGCTTCGGCGAACCTGTGGTGTTGAATGAAATCCTGGCGCGCAACCAGACCCTCACCAACCTGGCCGGGCACACCGCCGATTTCATCGAACTGTTCAATCCCTCGAGCAACATCGTGAGTCTCGCCGGCTTGAGCTTGAGCAACGACCCCAATCAACCCCGGAAGTTCGTCTTCCCGGGCGATGCCACCCTGGCGCCCGGTGGTTTCTGGCGAACGTTCTGCGACGATTCACTCCCGCCCTCGAGCGACAACACCGGCTTCGCCCTCGGCGCCAAGGGCGACGGCGTGTTCCTCTTCGACCGCCCGCCCGGTGGCGCGCTGCTGGACGGCGTGCGCTTCGGGCTCCAGGCGCCGGACTTCTCGATTGGCCGCCTGCCCGACGGCGAGGGCGCATGGATTCTCACGGTGCCCACGCCCGAGGGGGCCAACAACGCGGCCGCCCTGGGCAGCGCCGCCAGCCTCGCGGTCAATGAATGGATGGCGGACCCGGTCTCCGGCGCCGATTGGTTCGAGGTCTTCAACGCCGATTCACTGCCGGTCGCGCTCGGCGGGCTCTACCTGACCGATAACCTGGCGGACAGGACACAGTCTCCCATCGAGCCGCTCAGCTTCATCGGGACCGGCGCCAACGGATTCGTCCAGTTCATCGCGGACGGTTCGGCCAAGAGCGGGGCCGGCCATGTCAGCTTCAGCCTCAAGAAATCCGGAGAACAAATCGGCATCTTCTCCTCCGCCGGCGTGATGATCGACGGCGTCACTTTCGGCCAGCAGGTGACCGGCGTTTCGCAGGGTCGCTTGCCGGATGGCGGCGCCCGCGTGGTCGCCTTCGCCGGAGCGGCCTCGCCTGGCGAAGCGAACTACCTTCCGCTGCCGGAAGTCGTGATCAGCGAGGTCCTGACCCATACCGATCCGCCCCTCGAGGACGCGCTCGAGTTCTTCAACCCCACCGGCGCCCCGGTCAATCTCGGCGGCTGGTTCCTCAGCAACGACAAGGCCAATTTCAGGAAGTACCGGATCCCCGACCCCTTCGTCGTCCCACCCAGCGGTTTCCGTGTCCTCTATGAGTACCAGTTCGGCGACGCGGCTTCGCCCACGGCGTTCACCTTCAACTCGGCGCATGGCGACGGCGCGATTCTCTCCCAGGCGGACAACCTCGGCAACCTGACCGGCTACCGTGCCCAGGTGAAATTCGGCGCCGCCGAAAACGGCGTGTCACTTGGTCGCTACCAGACCAGTGTCGGGCTCGAGTTCGTCGCGTTGAGCGCCCGCACGTTCGGCCAGGACGATCCCGCCACGGTCGCCGATTTCCGCACCGGGCAGGGCCTGCCCAACGCCGCGCCGCGTGTCGGACCGGTGGCCATCAGCGAGATCATGTTCCATCCCGTGGCCGCGGACCTCGCGGAGAACCCGGAGGACGAATTCGTCGAGTTGTTGAACATCTCGAACACCCCCGTTCCGTGCTTCGACCCGGCGCATCCCACCAACACCTGGCGCGTGCGCGACGCCATCGATCTTGATTTCCCTCCCGGCATCACCCTGGCGCCGGGCGCCCGCCTGCTCCTGGTGGCCTTCCCGGTCTCGGACGCGCGCCTCCTGGCTGCCTTCCGGGCCAAATACGCCGTTCCCTCCGAGGTCCCGGTGCTGGGCCCCTGGAATGGCCGGCTGGACAACACCCGGGACAACCTCGAGCTCTACCGTCCCGACACGCCGCAGGCGCCACCGCATCCCGATGGCGGGTTCGTTCCCTACGTGCTCGTCGAGCGTGTCGCGTACTCGGCCAGCGCGCCCTGGCCGTTGGCCGATGGCAACCGCGCCTCGCTCCAACGCCTCACGGCGACCGCATTCGGCAATGACCCCGTCAACTGGATCGCCGCCGCCCCGTCCGCCGGCCGGCCCAACAGCGGCGGCGTCGGGGATTCCGACAACGACGGCATGGACGACGCCTGGGAACTGGCGCATTTCCAAACGCTCGCGCGCGACGGCGCCGGGGATTTCGACGGCGACGGGATGACGGACCTGCAGGAGTACCTCGCGGGCAGCAACCCGACCGACCCCGCCAGCGTGCTGCGCATCCTGGCCATCGCCCCCGGCAACTCGTACACTCTCACGCTGCAGGTCCTCGCCGGCCGCGGTTGCACCCTGCAATTCCGGGATGACCTGGGGACGAGCGAATGGCGGAAGCTCAAGGACATCCCGGCGATGGCTGCCGATGCGGTGGTGCAGACCACCGACACCGGCACTCCAGGCCAGACCACGCGCTTCTACCGCCTGGTCACGCCTGCGCAACCGTAGGGTGCGCGCAACCGTGATTCAGTCCTGAAGGCACAAGACAATCAAATCCCCCGGACGCACAGCCGTTCCCAGGAACGCACTCCGGGCATCACGCGTCCCGGTGTTCCTTGG
>Ga0233425_10008745_pt1 | contig 13221 bp, 11 predicted proteins | sample Watercolumn_Towu_2_FD_181712 | JGI IMG/M metagenome (GOLD analysis project Ga0233425, IMG submission 181712) | Freshwater microbial communities from Lake Towuti, South Sulawesi, Indonesia - Watercolumn_Towuti2014_140_MG | ecosystem: Environmental > Aquatic > Freshwater > Lake | place...
GAGCAGTTTCTTGATGTCCACGAGCTGGCGGAACTGCCGCGTGGCCGGGTCGAACTCGAAGAGGAACGCGCTGCCACCAGGCGCAAGGTGGTCGCCGATGCTCGCGTAGTATTTGCCGTTGGCGAACATGCTGTCGCCCCAGTTGGACCACGGATTGCCGCGATACGTCTGGCCGGGGAAGTAGGCGAAGTCCACCGTCGGCGCGGCCTTGGCGACCTTCACATCCGCGCGCAACGTCGCGGGCGGCGCGAGAAACTCCACCGACGTGTCGGTGACGAACACCTTGCCGTCCGGCAGCGCGGGCGGATACGGCGGCTCGGGCGGCGGCGCGGCCTTGGCCTTGGCGGCGGGCTTGGCCTTGGCCTTTTGCTTCGCGTCATCCTTGTCCTTCTTCGGCGCGTCCTGAGCGAAGGTGAGGGGGCTGAGGGCAACCGCGGCAAGCGTGAGCGAGGCGGCGAGAGTGCGTGTGAGGTGATGGGATTTCATGCGTTCCAAAGTATAATTCGTGTTCCGTGTTTCGTGGAGTGCATTTGGAAGTCACAATGCAAATCACCCAGCACGGAACACGGAGCATTTCGTCTTCTCGTGTCCAATCGTGGTTACTCCGCGACGCGCAGCGATTGGTTGGACTTTACGCCGGGGAGTTTCTTGAGCGTGCCGTCGGGCAGCTTCACTTCCACGTCCACGGTCGCGGCGTCGGCGAGGCCGAAGTGCGCGAGCGCCGGCTGTCCGCTGGCGTAGCCATAGCCGGTGGTGATTTCCTGGAAGCCCAGCAGTGACTTCGCGTCGCCGAGTTTGCCCGCGGCGAACAGCTTCACCTGTGCACCAATGCCCATGCGGTTCATCTTTTTGCCGACCACCGTGACGTTCAGCCACGAGCGCGGCGGCGTGTCGTTGCGCAGCAGGCGGCAGTGGTTGCCCTGAAACCAGTTGATGAGAAACAGGTCGAGCCGGCCATCGTTGTCGAAGTCGCCGCTCGGGCCGGCGGGGAAGTAGGCGTTGGGCGGCGTCGCGGGGCCGTTGCGCACGAAGCGCGGCAGTCCGTCGCGCACGCCGGTGTTGCGGTAGATGAGCGGCGTGACCTTGCCGTCCGCGTCGAGCCACGCGGCGCTGATGTAGATGTCGGGCCAGCCGTCGTTGTCGAAGTCCTGCACCTCGACGTGCGGGCAGCGCACGGGCACGGCCTCGCCGAGGCCGACTACCGCCGTCACATCGCGGAACTGCGGCACGCCGTCCTTGAGGCCGTCGTTGATGAACACCTTGTTGCGCGCGGTCTTGTGATGAATCGTCAGCACGAGGTCGAGCCGGCCGTCGCGGTTCAAGTCGGCGAAGACTGCGCCACAGGGCCAGTCCTCGTTGTCGAGCGGCTTCCACGCGAAGAGTTCGCGCAGTTCGTTCGCCTCGCGATATGTGCCGTTCGGCTGGCTGAGGAAAAGCCGGTTGCTGTGCGGCACGAAGAAGTCCGGGCGGCCATCGCCGTTCAAGTCCGCCACCGCGAGGCCGAGGCCGTGCATGTCGTCGGGCAGGCCGACATCCTTCGTCACGTCCTTGAACTTCAGCCCGCCGAGATTGCGCATGAGCGCGCAGCGGGGCTTGAGGCCGCGCGGGACGAACTTGTCCTCGACGATGAACAAATCGAGCAAGCCATCGCCGTCGTAGTCGAGCACGCCGATGTTGCGCGCGCTGAGGAGCGATTCGGGGCACGCGCCGCTCTCGGCCGAGATGTCCACGAACTTGCCGCCGTCGTTGCGGAAGAACTGCGGGCGTCGCGTCTGCGCGGTGCGCTGCGGATCGAGGGTCTGGCGCGTGGTGGGGCGGGCGTTGTTGGCGACGAAGAGTTCGAGCGTGCCGTTGTTGTCGAGGTCGGCGAAGACCGCGCCGCTCGCGCGACCGAAGACGGACACGGCGGGGTCGTTGACGACGGCGAACTTGCCATTGGCGAGATTGCGCAGGAGCCGCGCGGGCACGGGACCGCTTGCGGGCGCATACTCGGAGTTCGGGCGGTCGCAGAAGCCTCCGACGAAGAGATCAATGAATCCGTCGCCATCGAAATCACCCCACGCGCCGCCGTGACCCATGATTCCCGCGAGCGGCTCGAGGAGGCCGGCGGACTTGGTCACGTCGGTGAACGCATTGGCGGGTATCGGTTGACCTTGGGCGCGCACGAGGAGCGCAGCGGAAGCAAGAGCGACGAGTGCGAAGCGCATGAGCGGGAACTTGGACGCGGGCCGAGGCGCAAGGTTTCAGCGGGCATGCTCGACTTCGGCCGCGGAATCAGGCGGAATCGTGCCCGACCATGAACCGCCAATCCTCCGAGCGACCGATGTTCACGTGGTGGCGCGGATTTCACCCGGCCCTCAACGTTTGGTGTGTGGTGGTGGCGTTGGCGACGCCGTCCGCGCTCGCGCAACAGAAGGTTGCGGCAGCCCCGACTTCGCTCGCGGAGTTGCAGGAACGGATGTCGAATCGCCTTGCCGAACCTCGATTCGCAGCCGCTTCGCTCGGCATCAAGGTCGCCTCGCTCGACACGGGAAGGGTCCTCTTCGAGCGCGACGCGCACAAGCTCCTCAAGCCCGCGAGCAACGCCAAGCTCTACTCCGGCGCGCTCGGGCTGGACCGGCTCGGTCCGGACTTCCGCATCCGCACGTCCGTGTTCGCCGGCATCGCGCCGCTGCGCGAAGGCGTCGTCCGCGGCGACCTCATCGTCTATGGACGCGGTGATCCCTCGATGGCCGCGCGCTTCAACGGCGGCGACTACTCGAAGTCGCTCGAACCACTCGTCAACGCCATCGCCGCTGCCGGCATCCGGCAGGTTGCGGGCGACCTCGTGGGCGACGACAGCTACTTCCGCGGCCCGCCGCTGGGAGACGGCTGGGCGTCGGACGACCTCCAATACTATTACGGCGCCGAAGTCTCCGCGCTGACGCACGAGGACAATGTGGTGGACCTGGTCTTCAAGCCGGCGGCGAAGATTGGCGAACCCGCGCAACTCATCGCCACGCCCGCGACGACGTTCCTCAACTTCATTAGCCGGGTGCCGACTGTCGCGACCAACGGCGCGCGCCTTGTGAACCTCCACCGGCCCATCGGCGAGAACACGGTCCATGTGACCGGGTCTGTCCCGCTGAACGACGCCGGGATCACAGATGCGGTCGCTGTGCACAATCCCGCGCTGTGGTTCGTCACCCAACTCCGCGACGTGCTCGCGAAGCGCGGCATCACCGTCACCGGCCGCGGGCGCTCGGTGAACTGGCTCGACCGCGAATCCGCGCCGCTCGACTTGAACAAGCTCTATGAAGTCGCGTTCGTCGAGTCGCGCCCGATGTCCGAAATTCTCGCGAAGATGATGAAGCCCTCGCAAAACCTCTACGCGCATCTTTTGCTTCTTCAGGTTGGCGAGCGATCACGCACCACGCAGCACGGAGCACGCAACACGGACTCCCTTGGCCTCGCCGAACTCCAGCAGTTCCTCACGACAGCCGGCATCCGCCGCGATGAAGTCCACTTGCAGGAAGGCTCCGGCCTGTCGCGCACCGCGCTCGTCACGCCCAACGCCACCGTCGCGCTGCTCCAACACATGGCCCGGCACCGGCACGCGCAGGTTTTCCGCGATGCGCTGCCCATCGCCGGAGTGGACGGCACGCTGCGCTCACGCTTGAAGGGGACACCCGCCGAGAAGAACGCGCTCGCGAAAACCGGCACGCTCGCGTTCGTCAACACCATCTCCGGCTACGTCACGAGCGCGGCGGGCGAGCGCCTCGTGTTCAGCATCATGCTCAATGCCTACTCGAATCCGGACCCGAAATTCTCCGGCCGCGCCGAAGTGGATGCCCTCGTGGCGATGCTGGCGGGGTTCAATGCCCGCTCGGATCAGTAGGGTTCAACATCCACCACACTCACAACGGCTCGTCACGCTCAGCCCTTTGCGTCGCAGCCGCGTTGGGAGCGGGCGATTCTGAAGCCGTCAGAACTGATCGGTCTTCTCCTTGAACAGCAGGTTGAACGTCGTCATCGAGCCGTAGCACTTGGTGAGATGCTGCTGGAGGTCCACCTTGTCGGCGTCGGCAAGCTGCGGGTGCGCGTTGAGCTTCTGTTCCATCACGCGGAGCTGGTTGCGCATCATCACGATCTTGTGGAAGAAGACTTCGAGCGGGACTTCCTTGGTCGCAAGCGTCGCATCGGCCGGATGCAGCACGAACTTGCCGCCGCGCCAGCGCGGACCGAGTTGCTCGACGACCGCGCCGGGCTGCTCGATGGCGAGCTTGGCGGCGACGGCCTCGACGGTTTCGCGGATGATTTGCGCGAGCGAAACGGTGAGGCCGGTGAGTTGCGCCTGCGCCTCGGCGGGCTCGAGTCCGCTGGCTTCGGGGGAGACAGTGTGCTCGCCGGAGTCGAAACGGACGGTTGCCGATTGCGGCGCGATGGCGACGACGACGCCGGCGCCGTGGTTCGCGTGGCGGACCTTCATGCCGATGTGGAGGGATTCGGTCTTCATACGGTTGGGTGGTTCGAGGAGGAGGACGAGGACGAAAGAGCACGTCACGCCCACTGCGCGCCGCCCTTGGCTTCGCGTGGCACGACCATCCGGAAGCGCGGGATGCGGACCAGCACGCGCCGGCCGAGTCCATCGAAACCGATGTAACTGCCCTCGGCTTCGCCTGTCGGAGTCCTCAACAAGTGGCGGCTCTGGTAGGAAAACTTCTCTCCGGGCTCGATGGTTGGCGTCTGTCCCACAACGCCGTCGCCCTCGACGATGAGCGTCTCGCCGTCCTCGTCGGTGACGACCCACTTGCGCGCCTTGATGGTGACGGGCAGGTCGGAGTCGTTGTGGATGCTGATGTAGTAGACGAAGCAGTGCGGTTGGTCGCCCGGCGTGGGCAGGTGCGGCGCGTAAGCGATGCGGTCCACGGACACGCGCAAGCCGGGGAGCTTGTGGAAACTGTCTTGCGAGCTCACGGGTGCAGCGTAACGCGTGGCGTGAAGGCGCGCCAAGAAAAGACGGGCGCGGTGGAAGGAGGGGGAAATCAACGAACGCCGAACGTCCAACGCTAAACATCCAACGCTGAACGTCGAAGGGCGGGCGCGTTCGCGAGATTGTTCATCATTCATCGGTCATGATTCATCGTTCCTCACTTTCGCTCGCAGTCAGAACCGCAGGCTCCACCCGACGCGGCCGTAGCGCTCGCGAACTAGCCGGGCGATTTCCTCGCGTGGCAAGTCGGCCTGCGCTTCGGTCGCGTTCCACGCGTCGCGCAGCGCGTTCTTCAACGCGGTTACAGCAACAGGAATGTTGCAGACGAAGTCGCCGTGGGTGCGGCCCGCGCGGTAGTCCGGCTCGCGCGAGGGATGGTGAAGCAGCGAGTCCATCAGCGCGAGGTCCATCCCGAGCAGACACGTCCCGTGCACCAGCACTGCGCGCTTCGCGCGGCGCTGCGCGTTGCCGGAGAACTTCCTGCCGCGCCACGCGAGGTCGCTCGTGCCGCACAGGGCGACGCCTTCGCCAAGCAGGTGCCCGAGCGCGGCAGAATGCCGCTCCAGCACGAATCGTGTCGAGGCGGTGACCGATGCGAGCCGCTCGCGCCCGGCCACCGCCAGCACGAGCGAGTAGTTCAAGCAGCCGCGCGCCTGCACCACTGACCCGCCGCCGCTGACGCGGCGCAAAACCGGAACGGCGCGGGATTCACAGGCCGGCAGGTTTGCCTCGACCGCGGCCTTGTTCGCGTAGCCGAGCACGACGAACGGCTTGGACGGCTCCCACACGCGGAGCACTTCGGGCCCGCCCGCCTCGTCGCACGAGCGCAAGAGCGCCTCGTCGCACGCGAGGTTCTCCGCCGGCGTCGGCAGCGTGTGGTCGAGGTATTTCATTGAGCGACGAAGCGCGCCCCGTATAGTGCCGCGCGCGAACGGGAGCAACACCAATGGACCAGATCGACATCGCCGTGCTCGGCGCCGGGCCGGGAGGTTACGCGGCCGCGTTTTTCGCCGCGGACCTCGGGCGGCGCGTGGTGCTTGTCGAGCAAGCGGCCCGGCTCGGCGGTGTGTGCCTCAACTCCGGCTGCATCCCGTCGAAGGCGTTGTTGCACGCGACGCACATGGTCTCGGCCGCCCGCGAATCCGCGGCGCGGGGCATCCGCTTCGGCGAGGCGCAGATCGAGCTCGCCGTATTGCGCGCGTGGAAGGACGGCATCCTCACGAAGCTCGGCGCGGGCGTGGCGCAACTGGCGCAGCGGCGCGGCGTGCAGGTTGTGCAGGGCAGGGGACGGTTCACGTCGCCGAACCAGCTCGAAGTGCGCACCGCGGACGGCGCGCGCGAGGTCCGCTTCGCCCACGCCATCATCGCCACGGGGTCGCGCCCGGTGTTGCCGCGCAAGTTCGACATCGGCAGCGCGCGTGTGATGACTTCGACGGAGGCGCTCGACCTTGCGGAGATTCCGGGCGAGCTTCTTATCGTCGGCGGCGGTTACATCGGGATGGAGCTCGGGACGGTCTATTCGGCACTCGGCAGTCGCGTGACGGTGGTCGAGGCGTTGGACACGATTCTCGCAGGGGCGGATGCCGACCTTGTGCGGCCCGTGCTGGCGTGGGCGCGAAGGCATTTCAAGGAAGTGCGGTTGAAGGCGCGCGTGACCGTGCTTGCCGACGAGGGCGCGCAAGTCCGCGTGACGATGGAAAGCGATGGCAACGTGTCGGAGGAGCGGTTTGACCGTGTGCTCGTGGCCGTCGGGCGCGAGCCGAACACGGCCGACCTCGGACTGGAATGCACGCGTGCCGAGCGCGATGCGAAGGGGTTCATCGTCGTGGATGAACAACAGCGAACGGCCGAGCCGGCGCTCTTCGCCATCGGCGACGCCGCGGGTGGCTTGCTGCTCGCGCACAAGGCGGCTCGCGACGCGCGGATCGCCGTGGCGGCCATCACGGGTCACGCGGACGATGTGAGGCGCGGCGTGATTCCGGCGGTGGTGTTCACCGACCCGGAGGTGGCGTGGTGCGGCTTGACCGAGGGGGAGGCGGAGGCGCGAGGTGTCGCGGTGCAAGTCGTGAAGTTCCCGTGGGGCGCGAGCGGGCGGGCGCTGAGCATGGACCGCACGGACGGAGTCACCAAGCTCGTGCTCGAACCCGCGACCGGCCGCGTGCTGGGAGTGGGCATCGTCGGGCAGGGCGCGGGCGAACTCATCGCGGAGGGCGTTGTCGCCGTCGAGCAGGGCACGACGGCGAAGGATCTCGCGAACAGCATTCACCCGCATCCGACGCTGTCGGAGAGTTACATGGAGGCGGCGGAGATGTTCTTCGGCCGCTCGACGCACACGTTCATCCGCAAACGCACTGTCTGACGCGACGCCATGCCCAAGGTCATCGGTCCACGGCTGCACGCGATTGCCGCGAACGTCATTCGCAATGCCACGCGGGAGCGGCCGGCGGACGCCGTGTTGCGTGACATGCTGCGGGCGGACCCGACGCTCGCGAAGGGCGACCGGCGCATCATCAGCCGGGCGGTGTTTGCCTACTACCGGTGGAAGCAGTTGCTGCCGCGCGAGGCGCCGATCCAGGGGCGGCTTGCAGTCGCACTGGATTGGCAGGAGCGGTTCACTCGCAATCCATTCTCCGTGCCCGTGGAGTTGCTTGCGCGCAAGGCGGTGCCGCGGTGGGTGGAGGAGCAGTTGACGTTTCGACCCGAGTGGCTGCGCTGGTTGCAGCACGAGCCGCGGTTGTGGCTGCGCGTGCGTCCGGGGCAGGCGAAGGCGCTCGAGGCGAAACTGCACGATACGAAGCGGTCGCGGCTGCCCATGCTTCGCGACGCGGTCGAATACACGGGCCGGAAGGATTTGTTCGCGCACGACGGCTTCGTGGCTGGCGATTTCGAGCTACAGGACATCGCATCGCAGGCGGTCAGCGTGCTCTGCGCGCCAAAGCCCGGTGAGTCGTGGTGGGATGTGTGCGCGGGAGAGGGCGGCAAGGCGTTGCATCTGGCGGACCTGATGGAGAACAAGGGTTCAATCCTCGCGACTGACCGCGCTGGTTGGCGGCTGCAACGGCTGATCACCCGCGCGGCGCGCGCGAAGGTCACGATTTGCCGGACGCAGGAATGGGATGCGACCGCGGACCTGGACGGTCCGGCGGACTTCGATGGCGCGCTCGTGGATGCGCCGTGCTCGGGGCTGGGCACGTGGCAGCGCAATCCGCACGCGCGCTGGACGACGAGCCGTCACGACGTGGTGGAACTGGTGCCCGTGCAGCAGAACCTCCTCGTGCGCGCAGCCGCGAAGATCAAGCCGGGAGGAAGGCTGGTCTATGCGGTGTGCACGCTCACCCGCGACGAGACCACGGGAGTTTCTGATCACTTCGACCGCTCAGTGGCCGGGTTCGAGCCGGTGCCGTTTGGCAACCCGTTCAACGAGCTGATTCCGGCTGCGCCGCGGATGCTGCTCGCGCCGAATGAAACGGGCGGAAACGGAATGTTCGTGGCGATGTGGAGAAGGCTGTAGCCCGGGCAGCGATCGGCGGACTCAACGTCCAGCGCGCAACGCAAAACGACCAGAGCTCAGAGACCCGGCTCAAGTGATGCCACGATTGCAACAGTGTCGCGATGGCCGGATTCGTTGCAGCGAATGGTCAGGCCGCGTGGCTCTCATCTATCCACTCGCGAACATCATGGCGGCGGTGCAACCGAGTGCCGCAAGGACGTGAACAACGGTGACTGAAACTGCGGCGCTCGGCAAGCGGCCGCGCAACCACGCGCGACCAAGAACCAAGCGATAAATCGGGAACTGCGAGAGCGCCAACTTCATCAGCAACCAGTCGGCATGATGAATGACGAATGCAGCAAGGAGTGCAAAGGGGAACAGCAGTGCCGCTGGGATATAGCTACCGAGGCCAATGCCGGCAGCTTGAAGAGCGATGAACGATGCAACGGCGGTCACGCCCACGGTCGTGATGATCGAAACTCCGATCTTCTGCGCGTGACTCACGGCAATGGGCAGACGCACGCCTGCCAACCAACTCCTAAGGCCGCGGCGGAGTGGACTCGCAGTCTCGGCTGCAACGAATCAATACTCGCGCTTGGTCTTCTTGCCAGGCTCGGGCACGGGGTAGAAGCCCTTCTCGTCGGACTTTAGCGGCGGCGGCGAGTCGAAGGTGTATTTGTCGGCGTCGGGAGCGTATTCGTGCTCGTGGTTGAGCAGTTCCTCGAGCATGACCTCCTGCCCGGTGTGCGCTGCGTAACGGCCCAGCGAGGTCACGAGGCTAGCCATCACGCCGCGATCCACCTCGTTGTGCGGTTTGTCGTTACGGATGGCGTCGGTGAGCACCTGCCACTCGTTGAAGTAAGGGTCGTCGGCCATCTTGGCATCAGACGTCCATAGCAGGTTCTCACGCGACATCGCCTGGCCCTTGAAGGTGCTGGACGGCCCGTTGCAATCGCCGGACTTGGCGGCGTTGGCCATGCCCTTGGTGCCGTGGACGAAGCTGTGATACATCGGCACGGCACCGATCATGCAGCGGCCGTTCATATACAGCTTCGCGCCGTCCTCGAAGGTGTATTCGACCGCGTAGCTGTCGAAGTTCTGGTCCACGTAAGGCTTGCCCTCGGGGCTGGTGCGAGACGTGCGGCCACCGACGCCCTGCGCCTTCACTGGCCACAGTTCCTTGCCCGGAGGGCTCTTCAGCCAGCACAGGTGGTCAATGTGATGGATGTTGAAGTCGCTGTAGCCGCCGCCGCTTGCCCAGATGAAGCTGTGGAAGCGGGAAATCTGCCACATCAGCTCGGAGCGAACGGTCGAGGTGGGGCCGGGATACTTCTCGGAGAAGGCCGAGCCAAGGAGCCCCTGCATTCGATAGCCGCGCAGGAGCAGCACGTCGCCAATTTCGTTGTCCTGATGAATTCGCGCGTGGAGTTGCTGGAGGCATTTCTTGTGGCGCGACATGAGGCCCACGCCGACCTTGAGGTTCTTCTGCTTGGCGCGTTTGTTGAGTTCGAGCATCCGGCGCGAGGTCGGGCCGTCCGCCGTCACGGGCTTCTCCATGAAGACGTTGATGCCCTTATCGATGGCATAGTTGAAGTGAACCCAGCGGAACGCGAGCGGCGTGGTGAAGATCGCCACGTCGCCCTTCTTCAGCGCGTCAATCGCGCCCTTGTAGGCGTCGAAGCCGATGAACTTGCGGTTGTCGGGCACGTCCACCTGGTCCTTGTAGCGGTTCTTGAGCACGTTAAACGCGCCATCAATCCGATGTTGGAAGACGTCGGCCATCGCCACGAGCTTTGGCGGACCGCTCTGGCTCATCGCGTTGCCCGCAGCTCCGGCGCCCCGCCCGCCGCAGCCGATGAGCGCGACCGAAAGCTGGTCGCTGCCTTGTGCGTGGACGTGCGGTAGCACGACGCCCGCGAGCACGGAAACCGCGGCGGCTTGGCCGGTGGACTTGATGAACTCGCGACGGGACGGCAGGGGCTGGGAAGAGGGCGTTTGCATGGGCAAATCCTTCGCGCAGCAGGAAACGGGTGTCAACGCCGGAGATGCCGCGGTGCAGCGGGTGCGGCGGATTCGGTGCTGGATACCCCGGCTAGGACTTGAACCTAGAACAAACAGATTAAGAGTCTGCTGCTCTACCAATTGAGCTACCGAGGCAGCACAGGGCGGAAAAGATTCCGAGCGCGGGGCGCTTTGTCAATGACGCTGTTGGCCGGCCGGCTTCGCCGGGCCTTGCCTCGGCACGGGCGGTGTGAAAGACTTCGACGTCGCTGAAGCAGAACCCACACGACCGACACCATGAGCAATCTCCTGTCCGCCTTGAAGCAGCACTCCCTGATCGTCGCCGACACGGGTGACTTCGAGAGCATCCGCAAATACCAGCCGCGCGATGCCACCACGAACCCGAGCCTGCTCTTCAAGGCGGCGCAGATGCCCGAATACGCCGCGCTCGTGGACAAGACGCTCGCCGACTCGAAACAGGAGGCCGGCGGCAACGCTGCTGCCGCGCTGGGCATCGCGCTGGACCGGCTCGCCGTTGCGTTCGGCCTGGAGATTCTGAAAATCGTCCCACAACGCGTGAGCACCGAGGTGGATGCGCGATTGTCGTTTGACACCACGGCCACCGTCGCGAAGGCGCGCTCGCTCATCGCGCGTTACGAACGTGGTGGCATCGGCCGCGACCGCATCCTCATCAAGATCGCTTCCACGTGGGAGGGCATCCGCGCCGCCGAGGCGCTCAAGGCCGATGGCATTCGCTGCAACCTCACGCTGCTCTTTTCGTTCGCGCAGGCCGTCGCGTGCGCCGAGGCGGGCGTGCAACTGATTTCCCCGTTTGTCGGACGCATTCTCGACTGGCACAAGAAGGCCGCGGGCCGGGACTTCGCCGGCACCGACGACCCGGGCGTGCAATCGGTCAGCCGGATTTTCACCTACTACAAGAAGTTCGGCTACATGACGGAGGTGATGGGCGCGAGCTTCCGTAATGTCGGCGAGATCTTGGAGCTTGCGGGATGCGACCTGCTGACCATCAGCCCCGCGCTGCTGGAGGAGATGCAAAAGACGGCAGGGACGGTCACGCGCAAGCTCTCCTCCGAGGCTGCGATTGCAAGCGACGTCGAGCGAATCCACATCGATGAGAAGACATTTCGCTGGATGCACAACGAGGACGCGATGGCGACGGAGAAACTTGCCGAGGGCATCCGGCTGTTCGCCGTGGACACGGTCAAGCTCGAGAAGTGGCTTGCGCCCAAACTGGCGTGACCGCAGCGTGCCGGCAGCAGCGTGAAACATCCTGAAAAAACGTGTTCCCGTTCGGAGCCGGCTTGGGCACGATGCAATCAAGTTCCATGAACAACCATTCGTTCCGGATTCGTGCCCCCCTTTCGGAGTCCATGCGCGCCGCCGCGCTGCCCTTTGCGGTTGTTCTGCTGTGCGCCGCCAGTCCCGCCGCCGACGGCGGCAAGGGAACCATCCGGATGATCAGTCCGGACTCGGCGACTGGCACGTCCGCAGCGGTGATGGTCAGCGGGGCGCATCTTGCGCACACGACTCAAATCCTGCCCCTCGGCGCGGACGGCACGGTGCAGGACAAGGGCGACGCAGGGCGGCAGGCCGGGCGCTGCATGGAACTGGTGGACGCCGCGCTCCGCGAAGCCGGTTCTGAACTCGGCAGGGTCGTCAAACTCCACATCTGCGTCGCAAGTGCGGACAAGCTCGCCGACGTGCAGCAGGTGCTTTCACTCCGGTTCTCCGCCGGGATCAAGCCCGCGGTCACGATGGTGGTCAGCGCAAGTCCCAACCCGGACGCGCTCGTGGCGATGGACGCCGTTGCTGCGACGGATTCCACCCCCAAACCCACTGCGGCGGGATTGATCTCAAGCGACCGCCTGAAAGCACTCGGAGGCGGCGCGGTTGTCGGCATCCTGCCGGCCAACACCCGCTCCGTTTACGTCTCGGGACAGTCGGCTGCAGGCGACCTCGCGGAGGCGACCCGGCGGACGCTCGACAGCCTCAAGCGCACACTGGACTTCATTGTGGTCAAACCGAATCAGGTCGTGCAAATGAAGGCCTTCATGGCTCCGGCGACAAACGTGGCGTCGGTGCGAACGGAACTCTCGAGGTTCTTCGGCACAAACACCGTCCCGCCGCTCGTCGTGGTCGAGTGGGTGGCGCCGCAATCCATCGAGATCGAACTCATCGCCACCACGGGCGACCTGCCTGCGTCCATGCGTGAAACTGTCAGCTTCGCCACGCCGCCCGGCCTGCCGGCGTCGCCGCTGTTCAGCCGCGTCGCCGTGCTCAACAGCGGCGCGCACATTTACGTCGGCGGCATGCAGGGCGCGGTTCAAGCCGACCCCGGCGCGCAAATCCGCACCGCATTTGGCGCGCTCGAAGCCGTGTTGAAGGAAACCGAGGGCAGTATGCGCCATCTGCTCAAGGCGACCTACTACGTCACGGATGAGCCGACGACCGCCGAACTAAGCAAGGTTCGCATGGGCGTCTTCGATCCGCGCCGCCCTCCCGCCGCCACCAAGGCCACCGTCCGCAGCGTGGGCCCGGGGCGGACATTGCTGATGGACATGATCGCCACGCCCGTCGCCCGCTGATGCGGCAAAGTCGCGCGCCGACTTCCGGAACGCGTCGCGCGGGTGGCCGAGGACGAAGTCGGTTTCCAACATCTCGTAGGGAGCGGGTGCCAATCCCAGCGCGCGAGATGCTGCCCGCGCCCGTTCGTCCCCCCCCCGTTCCATGTAGAGGC
>Ga0233425_10008746_pt1 | contig 13220 bp, 7 predicted proteins | sample Watercolumn_Towu_2_FD_181712 | JGI IMG/M metagenome (GOLD analysis project Ga0233425, IMG submission 181712) | Freshwater microbial communities from Lake Towuti, South Sulawesi, Indonesia - Watercolumn_Towuti2014_140_MG | ecosystem: Environmental > Aquatic > Freshwater > Lake | place: Indonesia...
CGGCATGGGCTGGCAGACGTTTCACCGCACGGCCAAGCAGGACAAGAGTCTGCCGGCGTGGATTCCGTCCACCATCCACTACGCTCGCTGGGGTTGGGGCGAATTAGAGCCGCAGCCCGGCAAGCTCAACACCGATTTCCTCGACAAGGCGTTGAAGGAGAGCCGTGAATCGGGGCAGCAGTTGGCGTTTCGGGTGATGTGTTGCTCGACCTACAAGGGGCATCCCTACCATCCGAAATGGATCAAGGAGATCGGCGGCAAGGAGCTTCAGGCCGATTACGAAGGACAAGGGCCGTTCGGGTTCTCGTCGGCCACGTCCTGCATTGGTTTGATGGCTTCCCGAATCGCGAAATTCAAGGACTCGATCTTCTTGCCCTGCATCGACCCTGAACAGTCGACAAGCCAAATGAACTGCAATGGCCGTTTGGCCAACTCGCCCCCGGGACGGTTACCCATGTCAACGAACTCCTTCCGAAGAAGTATTAGTTAAGGCCAACCAATGCGGTTAGTCTATCACACTTTCGAGAAGGCATCAGCAATCGCAACCCCCACTAGCGGCACATGCCTGGCAATCTCGCCACCCCCCTTTGACTCGACTAGATCAGCGGGGCCGATGGCACGCGCGCCCTTGTGCATGGTCCGAACCTTCGGCTGTCTGAGCGCCGTTGAGCCGCTGAACACCCAACATCCGCTAATCAAACGGTGCCCGTATAGGTGCCCATGGTGCCCGTATTGGTGCCGTCAAGTTCGCCGCGTACTGGCACACTTTGCATCGAATTGCATCGAAACGGCAGGAAGAAAGGGCCGACGACCAGAGTTGAACCGTCGGCCCCAAGGCTTTGGCCCGTCGCGAGTTGCGGACGCAACTGATTGCCTGCACATGGTTTGCATCTCGGCAATCAGCAGTCTCGCCGAAGTACGCCCGGAGGGATTCGAACCCCCAACCATCGGTTCCGAAAACCGTGGGCCCGTCGCCGCAACTACCAAGTGGCGAAAGGCTTTAGCGATCGACGCGAATTCGGGGTGCCCAGAGTGGTGCCGTCGAGTTTGCACCAATCTGCATCGACGGGACGCGGAATGTGTCGCCATCCACGCAACTTGCCAGGCCGGCATTGTGGGTGACGATCCCACCATCGCCGCCAGTCTTCCGTTGACCGCGGTGAGCAGGTGATCGTTATCGTGGGGGTTCATGGAGTCGGCACTCTTCGTCAACCCGTTGCTCCATCGCCCGCCCCGGCTTGAACGTGACGGTGTATTTCTCGGGCACGACGACCTTTTCGCCGGTACGGGGGTTGCGGACCTTGCGAGACTTCCGCCGCCGGACCTCGAAGACGCCGAAGTTGCGAAGTTCGACCCGACCGTCCTTCACGAGGATGCTCACGACGGCGTCGAAGGTCTTCTGAACGATCTGGCTGACCTGCAACTGCGTAAGTCCGAACTGCTCGGAGATCGTGCGGACGAGGTTCTTCTTGGTCACGAGTCGATACTCCTGCCGCGGGGCCTGGACAATGCTGTCACGCACCGCTGCGACGTTTCTCAGGCAAGTCCCTTGCGCACCGCCCACACTGCCGCCTGCGTCCGGTCGTTCACGCCGATCTTGCGTAGCGTGTGCTGCACGTGTTCCTTGACGGTCTCGTAGCTGATCTGCAGGGCCTTGGCGATTTCCTTGTTCGTCAGCCCCTTGGCCAGTTGCCCCAGCACTCCACCTTCGCGTCGGGTCAAAGGAGCTTCCACGTCGGCGGTGAGGCGCGGCGTGGCTAGAGCCCCAGTCATGCGACGAAGTTCGTCGCGGGTAAAGAGGCTCTCGCCTGCGGCCGCCTTGCGGATCGCATCGAGCAACGCGTCGCGGCTGCAACCTTTCAGCAGGTAGCCGCTGGCGCCCAGGGCAACCGCACGGGCGACGTAGGCGGGATTGTCGTAAGCCGAGAACAGCAGGATGGGCAGTTCCGGCTTGTCCAGCTTGATACGGCCGAGGGCCGTCACGCCGTCCCCCTCGGGCATACGGACATCTAGGAGCACCACATCTACGTCGTGCTTCAATGCGTACTCCACGGCCGCGCGGCCGGTGGCGACTTCAGCCACGACCTTGATTTCGGTGCCCGCCAGTATGGCCTTTACGCCGCTGCGGAGCACTTCGTGGTCGTCGGCAAGCAGCAGTCGAATCTTGCTTTGCTGGGGCATCGGAAACTCCTAGCGTTAGAGGAATACGGTAGCCACATCCGCGCGAGCGATTCAGCCTTCTTCGGCCATTCTCTTCAGCTTCCCCAGGGTGGTTTCACCTTGCGGGCGGCCGAACCGGGAGATCAACCAGATGATTACCCGGAAGACGACGTTCACCCCTGGAACGAAGAACTCAACACGCTCCCGCACCCGTGTTCGCGATCCAAGGTCGTCCAATTCATACGTGAGTGTCGCCGAAGCTCCAGGCTGGCTGGGATCAACGTCAGTGGATCTCACCTGGATCATCGCGCCGGGCTGCATGTCGACGATTTCGCAGCGTGTCGGAGTCGTCTTCGCACCCATCCGAAAGCCAATCGTGTACACCGAGCCGAGGCGGCCGCCTTGCCCACTGATCAGTTCGCATCCATCCACCTTGGCGTGGAAAAGCCCCCAGCGATCGGGCGAGCCGACATACTTCCACACCTTGTTAGGGGACGCGTTGATTACGATTGAGTCTTTCAGACGCATGTACGACCACTATTCCTTCTTCTTGGCACCGCAAACCTCAGGCCAATTCACGAAAGGCTACCTTTGACCGATGGCGACTACCTGTTCCGCCTCACGAACTAGGGCCGGACGCTGCAACGGAAACCGTATTCCCTACCCAGCTTGGCGATGGAGTAGTCGAGCCGGACTCGCGTTCGCCGGTCTAGCAGTGTTGCAGGGCGAACATCGAGGAAGACAACCAGCATCAACCGATTGCCCAAGGGTCGCTGCCGCAAGGTGGCGGCCCCTTGTGCATTGGCCCGCCGACGCCCGGCCGCGACAACGCCGCTCTTCGACACGTTAGAACGACTCTGGCGCATATACGCCTGATGTTTCATCGACAACCAACTGTATCCCGTTCTGTTCACACCACAAACGCAGTTTATCGTGAAGTGCGTCCCACGAGTTCACGGCCCAACGTGGAGCCACCTCGGCCCACCGCTTCTTGTTGGGCAAGTATACCGTGGGAACACCCATCGTGAATTCGAGTACAAACGAACCGCCCGTGCATCTGCAGACGAGCTCTTCTTTCCACCGCGGATGAAAGGAAACTGCGAAAGTCATGACTGGAATCCCTCGTTCGCCGGACTATGTAATCCTACCACCGGAGAAACGGATTCCGCAACCTGATACCACTGAGAACAGACAACATCACCGGGCCGGCGGTGACGACTCTCCAGCTGCAACCGGCTCGGCCGCCGCTCCAGTGAATGCGATGCTTCGGCGCGTGACACTACCGCCCTACGCTTGTTCGTTGCCGTCTAAGAAGGTGGTCATCCGTGCCCGACGGACCCCGCCAGCCAGCGAAAAGCCAACGCGCCCATTTTTCGCGTCCGGATCGCTCGCCGACCCCTGATCCCAGCGGGTTGTCACCCAGGAGCAGCTTCTGAACTTGCCGGCCGCCGAGAGCGGCCGGGCCGTCGTCACCGAACGGAGACTGCGACAGATCGTGGCGGAGTTGGATTGGGGAGTGCAGAGGGGGATGTGGGAAAGGATGGGGGCGGATGCGGGGTGAGGTTGGCAGCAGCGACGGCCGGTGCTCACCCCTGGTCTCGATTATGCTCGCTCATCGGCATCTTGCGGTTTCCGTCCTGAGTAGAGGAACCCCGGGGTGCTGACGCAATAGTGAATACGTGTCGGAGGTCGCATTACCACGTACTGGATCCAACGCATGAGGTCCCAGACAACAACCAAGATCAATCCGCCAACAAGTCCGGTGAATCCAAAGAATACGAGTTGCAAGAAACAGCCCGGCGTTTCCGCACGATTGACGTGCTTGTCGTAGATCCAGTACAGGACGTTAAAATAAAGCAAGGTCAGGACTATTCCCAGCGCCCAAGCGAAAGCCGTTGCTGGACGATCGCGCTGCCTAGGCCACGCGATCTCCGAAGCTATCAGTAGCGCCATAGGAATGCCGGTTGCGAGCACCCAGGAGATAGCGTGAAAGCGGGCCATGAGTTTCTCGCGTTCGCGTTCCGCTTCTGGCGAGATGTTTGCCATAGTCCTTCACCTTCGTGAGGGTTCCCAAAGATCGGCCACTCGGATACACTCAAGCGCTGAGTCCCGTCCTTCGTCGCACCGGTCTTGCAGGTGCGAACACATCGGGCGAATCGGTAAGGAACGATCTTCCTTCCGCCATCACCGTGTCAAGCGCCCGCAGGCTTCGCTGTGCCGAACGCTCCAACGCCAACAGAATGGTCAAGTGATCGAGCGACGCACTGACGGCGACGGGTCTGGCTACTGAAGGCAGAACTCGTGCCTGCTGTGCGGGCGACGGGCTCGTGGCGATTGGGAGCGCCGGGCTGGCCAGAGTCAACGCGGCATCTGTTGCGGCCGGTTGCAGCGTAGTTGACGGCAATGGCCCGACGAAGGTACTCTCTATCGAAACGGTCGCTACCGACATGGCGACTGCGGCCACTGGGGGCGATTGCGTAAGGACGGGTACGGGATTGGTGGGAATCTGTGTTGTCGAAGTCGTCGTGGCCAGCGACGCTGTGCTGCCCGGCGGAATGGTCTCTGCAATCACGACCGAGCTGCCCGCACCGATCACCAGCGTATCGGCCACGATGCTCGTGGCCGTGAGTTGGCCGGATTGCACATTGACGGTCGTGGCGTTGATGGGGCCGGCTTGCACTGTGGCCTGGCTGAAATGCAGCGTACCGTAGGCGGCCCCGTAGTTGTCGACAAGCACGTCGCCGAGCCCACGGCCCACAACGCTGATGCCGGTAACCTTGGCCGGATCGTGCGGCGGCACCGCATCGGTCGTCGTGCCCGTGCGGTAGAAGTGCAGCTTACCGTCGCCGCCCAGTGTGAGTGTCAGACCCGTGTCGGCCCAGTCGCTTGCGGTCACGGCAAAGACCTCGGGCTGGTCGGTCACGCCAATGATGAACGCCTTCTCGGTGTATAAGCCGCCTAGATCGGTGGTCCGAACACGAATGCTGTACGACGACTTGGCTTCGAAGTCAAACGCGGCGGCGGTGGTGAGCTGGCTGCCCACGATCGTGAACGAAGCATTGCCGGTGTCGCCTGTGCCCGCGACCAGCGCGTAGGCGAACGTATTGCCCGAGTCCGGGTCCGTGCTCGACAACGTGCCAACGGTCGTCCCCGCCGTTCGGTTCTCGGCAATCGAGGTTGCCGACAAGGCCAGGTCAATCGGTCCGGTGTCGAACCGCACCACGAATGCGTCGTCGTTGCCATTGTGGTTTGGGTCGAAACTCCCTGCTGTCGCGGGGAAACCGTTGGAGGCGGTCGCCCCGGCGATGAATACTCCGCCGCAGGAACCCAAGGCGATGGCGTTGGCCGTGTCGGTCGCGCTGCCGCCCAGGAAGGTCGATCGCGTCAGCAAGCTCCCGTCTGCCGTGAGCCTGGCGAAATAGGCATCGTTGCCGCCATTATGGCTTGTGTCATAGTCGCCGGCCGATGTCGGGAAGTCCGCGGAACTGGTCCACCCCGCCAGGTAGGCGTTGCCCGCCGAATCCACCGCGATCCCCATCGCCTGATCGCTGCCGCTCCCGCCCAACAAGGTAGACCACGCCAGTCCGGTCCCTGCGGCATTCAGTTTTGTCAGAAAAGCGTCCTCGTAGCCGCCGAATGTCGCTTGGACGGCGCCGGCCGTCACGGGGAAGTTGCTTGCGCAGGTCCGGCCCGTCACGTAAGCACAGCCGGCGGAGTCGACGGCAATTGCGTAAGGGTCGTCGTAGCCCGCACTGCCGCCAAGCCACGTGGAATACACCAGCGCGGATCCGTTGGCGTTGAGTTTTGCGACAAAGCCGTCGTGATCGCTTTGCGGACGCGCGATGCTCTGCTGATAGGCCCCGGGCGTAATCGGAAAGGCCGCCCAGGAAGAGCCGGTTACGTAAGCGCAGCCGTTGGCATCCACCGCAATCGCTGTGGCCCAATCATCGCTCCAGCCACCCAGGTAGGTCGAATAGAGCAGGCCGCTGCCGGTCGGGTCGAGCTTTGTGACAAACACGTCGTAGCCGCCGTTGTAGCTCGTGTCATAAGCCCCGCCGGTCGTGGGAAACGTCGAGCCGTTGGTGGTCCAGCCGGTTACATAGACGTTGCCACTGGGATCGGTCGCCAAGGCCTTGATCACGTCGTTGGCCGTGCCGCCCAGGAACGTGGAGTAGACGAGGCTCGCTCCGTCCGCGCTCAGCTTGGCGACAAAGCCGTCGCCGCTGCCGTGGTAGGTGCGGTCGTAGGCGCCGCCGGTCGTGGGGAAGTTAGCGGAGTTGACGTTGCCGGCCACGAACACATTGCCGCTACCGTCCGTGGCGATGGCGACGGCAAAGTCGTCGCCTGATCCACCCAGGAGCGTACACCACACCAACGACGTGCCGCCGGGCGTGAACTTGGCCACGAAGGCGTCGTAGCCGCCGGCCAGCCCGGTCTGATACACACCCGGCGTGGTAGGGAAGGAGGCCGAGTTGGTGCTCCCAGCCACGTAGACATAGCCGGCGGAATCGACCGCGACGGCGTTGCCCGCGTCCGCGCCGCTGCTACCCAGAAACGTGCTCCAATTGCTGGGAGTCACATGGACCGTCAGTGCCTTTTCGAACCACAGCCCGCCGGAGTCCGTGGCCCGGACGCGGATGGAGTAGGAACTCTTGGTCGCGTAATCGAATCGCGCCGCGGTGCGTAGGCCGCCGCTGGCATCGATGTTGAACGAAGCGTTGTCGGCGTCGCCCGCCCCTGCGGCCAACGCATAGACAAACGGCCCAGCCGGCGGCTCCGGATCGGTGGCCGTCGCAGAGCCCACGAGCGTCCCCGATGGCTGGTGCTCCATCACGCGGTTGGACGAGAGCCCAATGTCCGTAGGGGCCAGGTTCACGTCGGTTACGGTGATTGTGAAGCTCTTGTCGTGGCTCAGGCCGCCGGCATCGGTCGTGCGCACGGTAATGAGGTGACTAGTGACGGCTTCGTAGTCCAAGAGCGCGCCATGATCGACCTGCACCTGGTTGCCGACGATCTTGAATCGCCCGCCGGCCGTATCCAGAAGCGTGTAGGTGAAGGTGTCTCCCACGTCGGGATCCACGCTGCCCAGGTTCCCCACCGCGGTCCCCGTGGTGGAGTTCTCGGGCACCGGCGACCATGAGAGTGTGACGTCCGTGGGCGTTTCGTTCACGTTGGCGACCGAGATGCTGAACGACCGCTCGAGCCAGCTACCTGCCGAATCCGTGCTCCGAACACGGATGCTGTACGACGACTTGGCTTCGTAGTCAAACACGGCGGCCGTGGTGAGTCGGCTGTCCACGATCGTGAACGAAGCATTGTCGGTGTCGCCCGTGCCCGCGACCAGCGCGTAGGTGAAGGTGTCACCGGCATCGGGGTCGGTCGACGTGAGCGTACCGACGGTAGTCCCCACGGCCGCATTCTCGGCGACGGTCGTGCCGTCGAGCGTAATCTCGGTGGGAGGACTGACGGCGAGGAACCGCGCCGCTGCGGCCCCACTGCCCCCTTGGCCGGCCGCCACGATCCGGCCGTCGGGCTGCACGAGCGCCGTCGTCGCGGCACCGGTCCCGCCGAAGCTGCACGTCCGCCAGCCGCTGGGACTGAAGGTGGTGTCGGGCGAGCCGTCGGGCTTATAACAGGCCACGGCGAAGCTGCCGCCGTTGGCGCTGCCGGTGACTACGATCGTGCCGCAGGAAGTGATGGTCAGGTCGTAGGCCCGGTCGGCGACGTACCAGAAATCGGTGATCACCAGGCCGCCGCTGCCGAAGGTCGTGTCGAGGCTGCCGTCGGCGTTGTACCGTGCCAGGGCGAAATCGACGTCGCTGCTGCCGTAGCGGGTGTTGGTCTCGCCGGCCACCACGATCTTGCCGTCGGGCTGCACGGCCACGGCCCAGGCAATGTCTATCGTGCCGCCGAAGTCGGTGGTCACCATACCGCCGCTGCCGAAGGAAGTGTCCATTGCGCCGGTGCTCAGGAGCCGCGCAATGGCAAAGGTGCGGTGCGTGCTGGTGCCGGTGCTGCCAACCACCACGATCTTGCCGTCGCTCTGCAACGCCAGGTCGTTGGCCACATCGTCGTTGCCGCTGCCGAACCAGATGAGGACGCAGCCCGTGCCATAGTAGAAACTGGTGTCGGCGGTGCCGTTGCTGTTGTAGCGGGCGATGGCGAAATCGGAAGTGCCGCTGTAATTGCTGGAGCCGGCGGCCACAATCTTGCCGTCGGCTTGCACGACCACGGCGGAGAGCTTCTCGTCGCTGCCGCCGAAGTCGCTGTTGTGGACTCCGCCGTTGCCGAACGTCGCGTCCGGGCTGCCGTCGGCGTTGTAGCGGGCCAGGGCGAAGTCCACGTTGCCGCTGGGCCGCACGGTGCTGCCCACGACCACAATCCGGCCGTCGCTTTGCAGGGCCACGTCATAAGGAACGTCGTCGGCCGACGCACCGCTGTACCAGAAGTCGGTGCGCGCGTAGCCCTCGAAGCCGAAACTTGTGTCCAGCGAGCCGTCGGCACAGAGGCGGCTCAAGGCGAATGCCGTGCCGACCGTGTCGCTGCTGCTGCCGGCCTTGGCGGCCAGTACGATCTTGCCGTTGGACTGGAGCGCCGCGGCCGCGCCCACGGCGGACCTCATGACGGGAAAGCCGGATGCAACCGCCAAACCGTCGCCGCTGAAACCGGTGTCGTAGGAGAGGTCGGCGTTGAGATGGATGACCGCCAGGCTCGAGTCGCCGCCCGTCGTGGTGCTCGTCCCGGCCGCGACGATCTTGCCGTCGCCCGCCAGGGCAATGCCGCGGAGCGATTCGTTGTTCGTGCCGGAATAGTAGCGCATGCTGATATCGACCGGGCCGTTGGGCAGGAACCGCTTGATGACGAAGTCGGTGTTGCCGTCGGTCATCTGCTGTCCGGCGAGCAGGATCTTGCCGTCGGCCTGCACGACCATATCATAGGCGTAGTTCGCGGTGGCGCCGATGGTGTAACAGGCATAGGCGCCGGTGCCGCTGGTGCCAAAGGAGGTGTCCGCGGCGCCGTTGGCCAGGAAGCGGGCCAGGGCGAAGGCCCCCGTATTGTCGTTGTAGCGGCCGCCCACGAGGATCTTGCCGTCGGGCAGGATAATCACCTCGTCGGCGAAGCCCGTACCGCCGGTAGCCGAAGTAATGCCGCCGCTGCCGAACGTGGCGTCCAGCGCGCCCGCGGAGGTATAGCGAACGACCGCCATGTTCGTGGTGCCGCCGACCGTGGTCTCGCCCGCCACCACGATCTTGCCGTCCGGTTGGACGGCCACCGCCCTGGAGTAGTCCCATTCGGTGCTAGAGACGGCCGTAACGACCGTGCCGCCGCTGCCGAAGGTGGCGTCCAGGGCCCCGTCGGCCGTGAGTCGCGCGACGCCGAAATCGCCGAGCGACGCACCGCCGGAGGCCGTGCCCGCCACGACGATCTTTCCGTCGGACTGCAAGGTCACGGCCTCGGCCCCGTACACCGACCCACCGCCGGCGACGTAGCCGAATTGCAGCTTCCCGCCGCTGCCGAAACTGGCGTCCAGCCGGCCGTCGGCATTGTAGCGGGCGACCACCAGGTACGCTCCGCCGACCTGCCCCACGGCGACGACTTTGCCGTCGGGCTGAATGACCAGATCGTTGAAGATCGTGGCGAAATCGGCGACTACCTTGCCGCCGCGGCCGAAGGTCGTGTCTAGGATGCCCGCGGTCGTGTAGCGCGCCAGGATGCCCGTCGATTCGGCCTGCCCGGCCGCCACGACCTTGCCGTCGGCCTGTACGGCCACGGCATAACCGTTCTCCCGGGCCGACCAGCCGGGCATCAGGGTGCTCGTCATGCCGTTGCCGTTGAACGTCGGGTCGAGATCGCCGTAGGTGGGCGAAATCACAGCGTCGCCCTGGAAACGCACCATCGCGAAGTCGTTGCCCGTGGCGTTCATGTTGGCCGTGCCGGCCAGGACGATTCGCCCATCGGGCTGAAGGACGAGCCCGACGCAGGGATCGTCCAGGTGGTTGAAGTCGGCGGAGAGGAAGCCCTGGTTGCCGATCGTCGAGTCCAAGATCCCCTCTTTGCTGCACCGCATAAAGAGGAAATCGCCGCTGGTGGAACTGCTGGGGCCGATCGTTCCGGCCATTGCAATCCTCCCGTCGGATTGGACCACAATACCCGTGATCGAAATGTTGTATCCGCTGGGCGCCGTGATCGTCAGCCGGCCGGCTGTGCCAAAGGTGCTGTCGGCCGAGCCATCGCCTGGGTTGCGCCGCACCAGAAAAACGGTGCTTCCGAAGGTGTTACCGCCGACCAGGATCTTGCCGTCGGGCTGGACCGCCACGCAACTGGTGGTGCCGCTCGTATTGCCACGCCCGACGCCGCTGATGCCGAAGCTGGTATCCAATACGCCCTCTGTGGAGTAGCAGGCCACGCCCAGCCGTACTCCGCCGTACGGGTTTGGAAAGGACGCATGCACTCCCACGAAAATTCGCCCCGCGGCGTCCAAGACCACGTCGTTGACGCCATAGACGTTGGTGGCAATCACGGAGGTCGCAATGCCGCCGCTGCCGAAGGTCGAGTCCAGTGTGCCGTTGGCGTTCACGCGGAGCAGGACCACCGCGGCCGTGTTCGCCTGGGTGCGGCCGACGGCCACGATCTTCCCGTCGGACTGGATCGCGAGAGAAGTGCAGTAATCGTCATAATTGCCGCCGATGTCGAAGGCCGCCACGCCGCCCGAGCCAAATGTTGTGTCAAGCGTCCCATCACTGTTGTAACGCACCAGCGCATAATCGTAGCCCGAGGTCAAGCGATACGTCTGTCCGGCGACGACAATCTTGCCGTCGGACTGAATGGCCACGTCGTAGGCCGAATCGGATTCGGCGACGTCGGTCGTCACACGGCCGCCAATGCCGAAGGTGGGGTCCAGGCGGCCGTCGCTGGTGTACCGCGCCAGGGCGAAGTTGCCGGTGTTGCTGCCGGCCATTACGATCTTCCCGTCCGCCTGGCGGGCGACGCCCCGGGCGTTGTCGTCGCCTGGCCCGCCAAGATTGGTTGCGCACTTGCCGCCGCTGCCGAAGGTGGCGTCCAAGCTGCCGCCGCTCTGCCAGGAAACCAGGGCGACGTCGTTGCCCGTGGTGCTCGACTGCGCGTAGCCGCCGACGATCATGCGGCCATCGGGGCGAACCGCGACGGCCTGCGCATTCCCGGAGCGCGTGTTGCAGTCGCCGATGACGATGCCAGTGCCGTTGAGCGTCGTGTCGAGCGCCCCGTTGGCCGTGTAACGCGCCACGCCGAAGCGGTTGTAGACGCCGTCGGAGGATGCGGCGATCCCAGCCGCCACAATTCGGTTGTCGCTCTGCACGCACATGGCATAGGCGTAGCTGTTGTAGTCCAGCGTCGTCGATACCGTGCCGCCGCTGCCGAAGGTTGTGTCCAACGCGCCGCCGGTCGTGAACCGCGCCAGGGCGAACGTCGAGGGTGCGGGATACCAGAGACTACCAACCAGGACGATGCGATCATCGGACTGCACGCCGACGCCGTAAGCACTTGCGCTCTTGCTCATCTGCACCCAAGTCAACCCTGAAGTGCCAAACGAAGTATCCAATGTGCCGTTGGACAGGTAGCGACAGACGGCCAGGCAGTAGGTGGTGCTGACCGACTTGTCGGTAGCCACGACGATGCGGCCGGCGCTGTCGATGGCCACGGCCTTCCCCGACTGGTTGGCGCTGTCGAAATCGGTGACGACCTTTCCACTCGTGCCGAAGGCGGCGTCCAGCGTCCCGTCGGCATTAAGCCGTGCCAAGGCAATGTCGCCGCCGCTGCTGGTCCCTTTGTTGCCCACGACGACCATCTTGCCGTCGCCTTGCATCGCCATGCCGAAGGCCGTATCGTCGCCGCCGAAGTCGATGGTCGTCAGGCCGCCGGTGCCGAAGGTGGTGTCGATCGAGCCGTCGCTGTTGTAGCGCATCAGGCCCATGTCCAACGTGGCGCCGCGAATCGACCCGGCGACGACGATCCGGCCGTCGGACTGGACGGCCACGCCCTCGCCCCTGTCGATCCAGGCGCGCACGAACCCCGTGCCGCCGAAGGTAGTGTCCAGCGTGCCGTTGGTCTGGTAGCGGGCGATCACTGCATTGTTGGCCGACGAGCCCGCGACGACGAGCTTGCCGTCGGACTGTAGCGCCATAGAGAAGATGCCGTCGCTGCTCGCGCCGGGAAAGTCGGTGACGACCTTCCCTTCGAGGCCGAAGGTGGGATCGACGGTGCCTACCGAGAGGAGCGTACGCTCCTCAAGCGGCTCCAGCACGAGGCGACGGACAGGAAGCAAATTGCACATGGATGCAATTCCTCCTCGACCAGAGCAATTCTAGAAGCGGCCTGGCGGTCATGGAATCCCACCAAACTACTAGTGATTGTAGATCGGCGCCGACAGCGTTGTCAACTTCCGCGCACTTTACCCTACCCACCCATACTGCGCCATGATTGGTAAGTCTACTGTGCCATGAGTGGTAAGTCTTGTTGAGGGCAAGACCAATTTATGTCAACTGCGGCTGTTGTTTTGCGCGGGAGAGGAATGGCGATCTACAGTAAGTTGATTGATAGCGGTCGTCGATCGCCACGTCCGTTGCCCCGGTGCCCGAGACGCCCAAGCTGGTAATCACCATTCCACCGCTGCCGAAGCCCGTATCGAGCGCGCCGGCGGTCGTGAAGCGGGCCTGGGCAATGCTGGTGCTCGAAGCGTCCGGCGGCGAAGTCCGGCCGACGAGCACGATCCGGCCATCGGATTGCAGGGCCATCGCGAGGCAGTCGTCAATCCGGTTGGAACTGAAATCCAAGAGCGTCTTGCCGCCCGTGCCGAAGGTGGAATCGAGGGTACCGTCGGCGTTGTAGCGGGCCACGGCGAAATCGCCGTTCGTCGTCCCTCCGGTGGAAGTGCCGGCGACCACGATCTTGCCGTCCAGGGCCAGCGCGCACTCTGCGTAGTCCTGGGAAGATGGGGTGACTTGCGCTGGCGCGTGCAATGTGGTAGACCATCGTGTTGTGCTTCCCTTCCGAGTCGGTCGAACAAGGAGGACAGCGATGGC
>Ga0233425_10008747_pt1 | contig 13220 bp, 10 predicted proteins | sample Watercolumn_Towu_2_FD_181712 | JGI IMG/M metagenome (GOLD analysis project Ga0233425, IMG submission 181712) | Freshwater microbial communities from Lake Towuti, South Sulawesi, Indonesia - Watercolumn_Towuti2014_140_MG | ecosystem: Environmental > Aquatic > Freshwater > Lake | place...
ACGCTGGTGTCCTCCTGTAAATCCAGATAACAGTCCCCACCGTTTTCGACGATGATGGAAGACGAGAGAGATTTTAGACTCAACCCTACAGACTGAGCGATGGCGCCGGCCACACTGGCCATGGGGCCGACCCCGGCTTCTCTCGCTGCGCGAAGCATTTGTCGCACCAGAGGCGGTGCAAAGGGATCATCTGGCAAAGGAACCAGGGAATGGAGAAAGTCGGGGTGCTGCCCAATATACGCTTCCAGTTGGTGGCGGCAATTCAAAACCACCTCCAGGGCTTCCTTCTCCAAAAGACATCGGGCCCTTATCCAAAGGTCGGTCTCACGATATCGGGCTTGAAAGGAGACCCAGCCTTGCCTGGAGAGGTGCTGGTAGCGATAGAACCGATCGCTCTCACGAAACATATCAGCTCATCATGCCCCTTCAGACCACATGAAGACAATGAGAAGAGCCTGGGTGAACCCGAGATGCCAAGCGCGAAACCTGACCTTGATCACTCCCACTCGATGGTGCTGGGGGGTTTGGAGGAGATGTCGTAAACCACACGATTCACCCCTTTGACCTCATTGATGATGCGATTGGATATCCTCTGAAGCAATTCATAGGGAAGCCTCGCCCAGTCGGCGGTCATGGCATCCAGGCTCTCGACGACTCGGAGCGCGATCACCTGATCGTAGGTGCGCTCATCCCCCATCACTCCGACCGACTGCACCGGCAGAAGCACTGCGAATGCCTGCCAGACACGATCGTACCACCCTGAAGCTTCCATCTCTTCCATGATGATCAGGTCGGCTTCCCGAAGAATTCCCAGCTTCTCAGGACTGACCTCTCCAATGAGCCGGATGGCCAGGCCAGGCCCGGGAAAAGGATGGCGCATGACAATCTGCTCAGGGAGTCCCAATTCACGACCGACCAGCCGGACCTCGTCTTTGAAAAGTTCCCGCAGCGGTTCGATGAGCTCGAACTTCATCCTCTCCGGCAGGCCCCCCACGTTGTGGTGGGTCTTGATGGTTGCTGATGGACCTTTGAAAGAGACGCTCTCAATGACATCAGGATAGAGGGTCCCTTGCGCGAGGTATTTGACATTGGGGATACGGAGCGCTTCGTTTTCGAAGAGCTCGATAAAAAGGTTGCCTATGATCTTACGCTTTTGCTCGGGGTCGACGACCCCACGGAGGCGCTTCAGAAACTCCTCCGTAGCATCCACGTAAATGAGGTTCAGCTCGAAATGGTCCTTGAAGATCCTTCGGACACTCTCTGCTTCGCCCTTTCGCAACAATCCATTGTTGACAAATATGCAGTGCAACCGTGGACCGATGGCTTTGTGAAGCAACACTGCCACAACCGACGAATCCACCCCTCCGCTCAAGGCACAGATGACCTGATGGGAACCCACCCTCTCACGCAGCGATTGAATGGCACTGTCGACGAAGGATTTCATGGTCCAAGTGGATCGACAATGACAAATACGAAAGAGGAAATTCTCAAGGATGGCTCTTCCACACGGGGTATGAACCACCTCGGGGTGGAATTGGACCCCAAAGAAGCGGCGACCGGGATCTCCCATGGCAGCCACAGGTGAGTTCTCGCTGCGAGCAAGCACGGTAAAGCCTGGAGGCAGATCTAAGATGCGATCACCATGACTCATCCATACACGCACCCCTCCTCTCTCGATATCCCTGAAGAGCTCACCCGCGTGATCGAGATCGATGCTTGCCGGACCGTATTCCCTCCGATCCGCCCTCTCAACCGTACCCCCGAGCTGAAGAGACATGAGCTGCATGCCGTAACAGATACCCAGGATGGGGACCTGCAAGGAAAAGATGGAGAGATCGGACAGTGGAGCTCCAACATCGTGAACGCTGGAAGGGCTTCCAGAGAGAATGATGCCCCTAGGACGAAAAGTCCTGATCCTCTCCAGGGACATGTTGAACGGGTGAATCTCACAATAGACATGGCTTTCCCTGACCCTCCTGGCAATCAGCTGTGTGGTTTGGGAACCAAAGTCCAGAATCAGGATGCGTTCTTCGTGAAAATGATCGGAAGGCATAATAAGGATTCCTATCGATTAAGGGCTATCTCAGGTCGACCTGGTAATTCGGTGCCTCTTTGGTAATGATGACGTCATGAACGTGACTCTCTCTAAGTCCTGCACTGGTCACCCGGACCATCCGCGCCTTCTCGCGAAGCTCTTGAAGGTCCCAGCATCCCAGATATCCCATGCCCGCCCGAAGCCCTCCGATCAGCTGATGAACGCTGGCAGCAATCGAGCCCCGGTAAGGCACTCTCCCTTCAATCCCCTCGGGCACCAATTTGCCGGGCTCCTCCATCTCATCCTGTGAGTACCGGTCTCGGCTGCCATCCTTCATGGCCCCCAGGGAACCCATCCCGCGATACACCTTGTAGGTACGCCCTTGAAAGAGAATCGTTTCACCAGGGCTCTCATCGGTCCCGGCAAAAAGGCTTCCAATCATGACACTGTCCGCCCCCGCGGCTAGTGCTTTGACAATATCCCCGCTGTATTTTATCCCTCCATCCGAAATGATTGGAATGCCGAGGGTCCTGGCAACTTTCGCACACTCCAGGATGGCGCTGACTTGAGGGACACCAACGCCAGCAACAATTCGAGTGGTACAGATCGATCCCGGTCCCACGCCCACCTTTACCGCATCGGCCCCGGCTTTGATTAGGCTTTCCGCCCCCGCGGCCGTAGCGACGTTGCCGGCAACCACCTGGATCTCTGGATATTCCGATTTGATCCGCTCCACTGTTTTCAAGACGTTCCGTGAATGCCCGTGAGCACTGTCCACGGCAATCACGTCCACGCCTACATCTCTGAGGGTCCTCACACGCTCCAGAGTATCACTGCTGACACCCACTGCTGCGCCCACTCGCAGACGGCCGAGCTTGTCCTTACACGCGTTGGGGTACTTGATGATCTTCATGATATCTTTAATAGTGATGAGTCCCCGCAGCTTTCCTTCATCGTCAACCACCAATAGCTTTTCAATGCGGTTCTTATGGAGCAGTTTTTTCGATTCTTCCAGGGAGATCCCGAGGGGTGCGGTGATCAGGTTCTCCCTGGTCATGACCTCAGACACCTTGAGCTGAAGGTTGGTTTCAAAACGAAGATCGCGATTGGTTATGATCCCGACCAGTTGACCACTCTTCACCACCGGCACGCCGGAGATGCGATATTTCGCCATGAGATCGAGAACGTCAGATATGTTCCGGTCTGGTTCAACTGTTACCGGATCCACGACCATTCCGCTCTCTGATTTCTTGACCTTGTTAACCTCTTGTGCCTGTCGTTCGATGGACATATTCCGGTGGATGAAACCAAGACCTCCCTCGCGCGCCAGACTTATTGCGGTATCAGCCTCGGTGACCGTGTCCATTGCAGCGCTGGTAAGGGGTATTCTCAAGAGTATTTCCCGGGTCAGCAAGGTGTCCACCGAAGTCTCCATGGGTAACACCTCGGAATAGCCAGGAAGGAGGGAAACGTCATCGAAGGTAAGTGCTTCTGGGATCTTTTCAGCTACTATTTCCGCCATTTGATTTCTCCTCCAAAGTATCTAGGGAACAAAATCGAACGCCAAAAGCTAAGAGTCAAGTACTGCATCGCACAATTGAAGTGATCATCATCACTAGGCGTCATTCCCGCATGCTTCTGGCGGGAATCCAGAAGAAAAGCCTGGATGCCCGCCTTCGCGGGCATGACGAGTGAAACTGGACACTCATTTGTGTGGCGCTGTACTAAGGAAGAATTCCTATCCCTCCTGCAGGCTTAATGTCAAGGGTGATGATAGACTTGAAGGCCAACCATACTCGCTCTCAATAAGGTCAAGAAGCAATCCCTCAAGAAGGCCGCTGTCGACCACGGTCACCTGCTTCCGCTCCAACCCGCGCAACAATTCCCGAACAATCAACGCACCTCCCAAGATGATCGATTCTCGGCCGTTTTCCAATCCCGGGATCTTTCTCCGTCTCGCCACAGGCATGGCAGCCAGATCATCGATCAGCCGGGACAGCCACCCTTGCATCATGATGAGCCCATTAACCCGGGACGGGTCGTAGGCGTCCATTTCCAGGAGCATGGCAGCCAGAGTCGTCATGGTACCGGCAGTCCCGACAAGCTGTAGGACATCGAGGGGAACTTCGAGATCCTTTGATAACTGCTTCAGCTCGGACAGGACCTGTCGCAGGGCATCCTGAATGGATCCTGCAGCATGGCTAACGTCCTCCTTTTGCGGAGGGTCACCGGGCAGGCATCGTTCGGTAATCGTTGCTGCACCGATGAAAATGCTGGTGCTCAACAACGGTTGGGAGGAACGGGTATCCACGAGGATCAGCTCCGTGCTGCTCCCCCCAACATCGAAAGCCAGGACAAAGCGCTCTTCCTTCTGCAGTCCGCTCAGCATGCCCTTGGCTGAAAGAAGCGCCTCTTCCTGTTCTGAGAGGACCTGAGTATCGATACCGGTGGCATCCCGGATCTTCTGCAAAAAGTCCACGGCGTTCCTGGCACGGCGGACTACTCCCGTCGCGCGGCTGCGGACGGACTTTACATTATGGCGATGCAAGAGAGAGGCAAATTCCTGAAGTACAGCAATGCTCTCACGGATGCTTTCTTCTTTGAGGATTTCGGCCTCGAAAAACCCCCTGGAAAGTCGTGTGATACGGCGTGCCATTGCGATGGGAAATACCTTCCGGTCTTCCTGCACCCGCGCGATGATCATTCGAAGTGTGTGGGAGCCTATGTCGATGGACGCAAATCTTGAGTTCATGGCAGGACTAATCAAGCCGTCGTTCCTTTTCTCGCCGGTTCCTTTTCTTGTCTTGACAAGCCATTTTTCATATGGGTATTGTTCAAAGGGCGAAGAGTCGGCAAAAGACTATGGCTGAGAATCTTATTTCATTGGTTCTGAGGATTATGTCAAGACCTCCCTTGACAAAAAGCAAAATTCCAAGAGTTGAGAGACTCCCCAAAGCGTCGCAGAAGAGCACCTATCTAAACTTTTTGCTAGAAAGGGACACCTCATGATTCTGGAGATCAACCCCCAGCACCCTGAACCGAGAAAGATCAAGCAAGTGGTCGAAGTGTTGACAAATGGGGGGATCATAGCCTATCCGACGGACACTTATTACGGAATCGGCTGCGACCTCTTCAACAAAGCAAGCATCGAGAAGATCTATCAACTGAAGCGTCGATCCCATGTAGAACCTTTCAGTTTCATTTGCAGCGACCTGAAGAACATCAGCGAGTACGCCCAGGTTACAAACTATGCCTACAAGACCATGAAACGCCTGCTTCCCGGTCCATACACTTTTGTTTTAGAGGGATCACGCCTGGTTCCGAAGATCATGTTGACCAAACGTCATACCCTGGGGATACGCGTGCCCGACAGCCCCATTTGCCTTGCTGTTGTCCAGGACTTGGGACATCCCGTCATCAACACCAGTGCAACCAATCCAGAGACCAAGGAGATTCTCTCTACCCCACAGGAAATCAAAGAAAAGCTCGGTCATGCAATAGACCTCATCATCGATGGTGGGTCTGTGCCCGGAAAGCCGTCAAGCGTCATCTCACTGATCGGCGATACCCCGGAAGTGCTTCGGGAAGGGAGCGGCGACGTCAGTGTCTTCATGACCTGACGATGGAGCAGCAGTTAAGGCTTCGGGGGCAACCCAAAAACATCAAGCGCAGAGGACGCAGAGAGCGCTGAGAATACAATAAATCATTAGCCACTGGCCACTAAAACCCCGGCGCCTGATAGCGCAGGAAGTTCAAAGAACCGCTCAGCAGGGCATCAACTGTTTCGCTCATTCCACTTCCCAGGAGGAGATCCAAGAGGGAGGACTTCTTCTTTTTCGCGTAGACCAGCTCCGGCTCTTCCTCGATCTTGCCCAGCACAGCTGAGGCCTTCACCGCGTCCTCAAAATTGCCCAGTTCGTCCACGAGTCCAAGTTGCTGGGCTCGTTCTCCCATGATAATCCGCCCGTCGGCAATCTCACGTATCTTCTCCTCAGGCAGATTGCGACCGAGCGCCACATCCCGGATGAACTGACGGTGTGCTTCATCCATAGTGCCCTGAAGCAGTTCTCGCTCTTCCTGCGTCATTTCTCGATCCGGATTCCCGATGTCTTTAAAACGCCCGCTTTTGATAATGACTGCTGTGATACCTATCTTTTCTAAAAGTTCACGCAGGTTGGGGAAGTAGCTGATGACACCGATACTTCCCGTGATCGTGCCCGGATTTGCCACAATACGGCTGGCAGCCGACGCTATGTAATAGCCTCCGGAAGCCGCAATCCCTCCCAGGGAGGCTACCACAGGTTTCACTTCAGTGGTACGCTTGACTTCGCGGTAGAGCTCCTGCGATGCGCCAATACCGCCACCGGGAGACTCGATTCTCAGCAAGATACATTTGACATTCGCATCTTTCCGGAACTCTCTAAAGGCTTTCAATGAATCCTGAACGCTCTCAATCAGACCCCGGATCTCAATGACACCCACCCGGTTGGGGCTGGCAAGAAACTGCCAATCAGGAGTCATCAACCACACCAGAAACGTGACGAAAACCACCAGAAACAAACCGATCATGAACCAAAAGAACCGTTTCATAGGTGTCCCCTGAAATTAATCACCCGGCCTTATCCACAATAGAATAAGCCGGGTGAACACATCGGCAGCCTGCTGCGCCAAAGGCTACTTGGCATTCTCCGACGGCAACGCCGTGTTGGCACGAGCCTCCAGCTCTTCCTTCAGCAATTCGCCGAGGTTTGATGTGGCCGCCTTGGCATTGTCGACATACTCTTCATAGTTGGTGCGTTCTTCCTGTTCCTGTATCTTCTTGACGGAAAGTCCGATCTTGCGATCCTTGGGGGAAATGTTGATGACTTTGGCACTGATTCGATCGCCAGTTTTGTACTGGCCGACCGGAGACTTTATCTTTTCTTTGCTGATTTCGGAGACGTGTACCAAACCTTCAATGCCTTCTTCAATCTCAACAAAGAGCCCGAAGTCCGTCACGTTGGTAACCGGACCAGAGATGATGTGACCCATCGGGTAGCGCTGCGGTATGCTCTCCCATGGGTCCTGCTCCAGTTGTTTGATACCCAGTGAGAATCGCTCATTATCCCGATCAATGTTGAGCACGATTGCCTGGACTTCCTGGTTCTTCTTGAAGACTTCAGAGGGGTGTTTGATGCGCTTGGTCCAGGAGATGTCCGAGATATGCACCAGCCCGTCAATTCCTTCATCGATGCCGATGAAGACACCAAAATCCGTAATATTCTTGATCTTTCCTGCGATGGTCGTGCCAACAGGATATTTATGGGCGATGATGTCCCATGGATTGGGTTCGAGCTGTTTCATGCCGAGTGAAATGCGTTTATTGTCGGGATTGATGCTGAGAACCACCGCTTCGACTTCTTCTCCTACATTGAGCACCTTCGAGGGATGGCGTATCTTTTTGGTCCACGACATCTCTGAAACGTGTATCAGTCCTTCGACGCCTTCCTCAATCTCAACAAATGCGCCATAATCAGTCAAGCTGACGACTCGGCCTTTCACCTGAGTATCTACGGGATACTTTTCCTGGGCTTTTGACCAAGGATCGGCAATCAGCTGCTTGAGCCCAAGTGAAACACGTTCGTTCTCCCGGTCGAAACTGAGCACCATGACCTTGATTTTGTCTCCCATTTGGAACAGTTCGGAGGGATGTCCCACACGGCCCCAACTCATGTCGGTGATATGCAGCAGACCATCAATACCGCCCAAGTCCACAAACACGCCATAATCAGTGATATTCTTGACGATCCCTTCTACAACCTTGTTGTCCTCGAGGTTGGCAAGGGTCTGATACTTCAAATGTTCGCGTTCCTTTTCGAGGATCGCTCTGCGGGAGAGCACCACATTGCGGCGCTTCTTGTTGTACTTTAGGACCTTAAAGGGGTAAACCTGACCCAAAAGTGATTCCAAATTGCGGATGGGGCGAAGATCAACCTGTGAACCCGGGAGGAAAGCTTGCACACCGATATCAACGGCAAGTCCACCTTTGACCTTGGAGATCACTCTGCCCTCAATGATCCCGTCTTCATTGTAGATCCTGCTGATATCATCCCATATCTTGATTTTCGCAGCTTTCTCTTTTGAGAGGTGAATCGTCCCGTCTTCATCGTCATGGAATTCCAGCAAGACGTCAACCTCATCGCCGATGGCAGCCTTTATGTCGCCAGCCTCGTCCCTAAACTCTGTGACCGAGATTTGACCTTCAGACTTGTAACCTATGTCCACCATGACAAAGTCATCACTGACCTGGACGATTCGTCCACGGATGACTTCGCCCTCCTGGATATTTTGAAAACTCTGATCGTAAAGATCCTGCATTGAGTCTACGTCTTCAAGGTCGGTTTCAAACACACCCTCGTCTGTCTGTGATGGCACAGATCCCTCAGCCAGAGTAATCTGTTCCTGTTTGGTTTCATCTTTGTCAACCATTGAATTTGTTACCCCCTTCTCCGATATTTGCCCTCACCAATCAACTCAACTTGTAAATCTATCAGAACATTATCCTGACAACAATCCGAAAATCGTTGCTCAATCCTCAATAGATCAGTCTCCTTCCAATTCCTTACTCTGGATCATCTCCAGAAGCTGCTGTACAACTTCAGCAATTTCCATGTGAGTGGTATCCAGAATGCGTACTCCAGGAGCCGCTCGAAGAGGTGCCAGCGCTCTCCTCTCATCGGCCTCGTCCCGGGCTTGAATCTGCTCCTCCATAGCCTTGAATTCTGCTGGGATTCCTTTGCCTTGGTACTCCAGGTAGCGTCGTTGCGCGCGAACCTTCAGGTCAGCATACAGATAGACCCTGACCGGAGCGTCCGGGAACACGATCGTAGTCATATCCCGCCCCTCCGCCACAATGCCACCCTTCTCACCCAACTGACGCTGGCAGCGTGTCAGATAGTCTCTGACACACCTGAGCTGAGAGATCCGCGAAGCGAGATTGGATATCTCCGGCTGGCGGAGCTCGTCTTCCAGTATTCTCTCACCATAGGCTATCTGCATGACGCCGTTACCCATAGTAAAGCGCATGGGAAGCAACTCGATGTGCCGGGCAATATCGTTTTCATCTTCGATGTTCAGATTCTCCGAAAGAGCCGCCCACGCCATGGCTCGGTACATTCCACCGGTATCGAGGTAGGCGTACCCAAGTTGGCTGGCTAACAGCCTGCAAACAGTGCTCTTTCCTGCCCCGGCTGGGCCGTCAACGGCGACAATCAACCGCGTTCTCACTGCACCCCCGGCAATACTCTCAAGGTATGGCTAATGGTGTCCAAAAGCTTGGCGGGTCGATATGAAACAAGACTGGCAGCATGCACTGAATGGGTGAAGTGACTCATTCTTTTGGATGAGGACGCTGTGAACATTTAGAAAAACAATACCGCCTTCTTCTCAAATCTTCGGCCCCTTATATTCGATCAACACAGAAAAGGCAATGACTTTCTGTCCTTCGGATCAAGAATCCTCCCGGCTTCTGTCTTGTTTTGCTCCGCAGGTTATACTAGAATGGAATCTTAACCGCCGTGGGCGGATCATCCTCCAAGTGAGGTCAGGATTTATATGAGTAGCAACCCAGAGATTTTGGACCTTGAAAAGGATTCGACTTCGGAGAAGGGTGCCGATCCGAATGTGAATCCCGTTGCCGCCGCACCAGAGCGGCCCCACCTGGTTTCACTGGATCCGTTCCGACTGTACTTGGACGAAATCAAGAGGTATCCCCTACTCAGTCGCGAAGAGGAATGGGATCTGGCGATCAGGTATAAAGAAAAGAACGATATGGATGCGGCGTACCGCCTCATCACCGCGAATCTTAGGTTGGTGGTGAAGATCGCCATGGACTTTCAGCGCTACTGGATGCAAAACCTTATGGATCTGATACAGGAAGGAAACGTAGGGCTGATGCAGGCGGTGAAGAAATTCGATCCTTACCGTGGTTACAAGTTTTCCTACTACGCATCGTTTTGGATCAAGGCATACATCATCAAGTTCATCATGGACAACTGGAAGCTGGTTAAGATCGGCACCACGCAGGCACAACGGAAGCTTTTCTTCAATCTTAGAAAAGAAAAGGAACGGTTGGAAGCCCAGGGGATCGAAGCCTCTCCCAAACTGCTGAGCCACCGTTTGGATGTCAAGGAATCTGAAATCATCGAAATGGACCAGCGCCTCAACAGCTGGGAAATCTCTCTGGATAGCCCCCTGAAAGAGGACTCCGATGACACCCATAAGTCTTTCCTGCCATCAGAAGAGCTTCCGGTGGACGATCAACTGGCCGATCGAGAGGCCAAGGCCATCCTCCATGACAAACTGGAGCTCTTCCGCCAGCAACTGCACGGCAAAGAATTGGTTATTTTTGAAAAACGATTGCTGACCGACGAACCCATGACCCTCCAGGAAATCGGCGATCGCTTTGGAGTCAGCCGTGAGCGCGTTCGCCAACTCGAAAGCCGCCTTAAGAAGAAACTCAAAGCCTATCTCGAAGAAGAGATTGCCGATATGGATTTGCTGCAGGAGAGTCTCATAGAAGTATAGAGCCTGGTAGGAAAAGAAAAAGGCGCCTTGCTGGCGCCCCTCTTTCAGGCCTGTTTGGTTTCGACCATTTCTTTCTTGTTCTGCTGACGTCTCTTTGGGCGGCGCGGCGGCCGTGGCTGTAGAAAATCCACCCGGATATATTCATGCCTGTTCACGAAAGAAACAAAGACCCTATCCATTTTGAGCTCTTCCTGCACCACGGCACGTATGAGTGCAAGATCTGAATACTTATTGATTCCGTGTTTCCGATAATCCTCGGTTTTGATGTAAAGAGACATCGGATACCCTCTCCCCTGGGATGGAGTTGAAACAGCCTCTTTATGCACCTGGCTTTTCCAGCAAACGATCTTTCCAATCTCAGACCGATTAGTGCTCATATTAACACCACCCCTGAATTTGTCAAAGTCATATTCGCGGCCTGCAATACCAACAAAAATGATAGAATTCTTTGGAATAAACGATTATGACCAACACGGGCTAGTAGGAATGGTAAAGCCTCCCAATGTCATCATTGAGGGCACCGGGCTCGGACTGCTGGCTGCAGGAGCTTGGTAAGTGGAAGCAGGGCATGGCCGAAATCATCCAAGGATCAGTTGAACGGGTTACCTTTACCAACGAAGAGAGCGGCTACAGCGTCATCAAAGTGAAGGTTTCAGGGCGTAAGCAAGCGGTCAACGTAGTAGGCAATTTTGTCTCCGTCACCCCCGGTGAAGTGCTGCGCATGGAAGGTTCCTGGGGATTTCACCCTCGTTTCGGTGAACAGTTCAAGGTTGAGCGATACGAAACTACAGTGCCTGATTCCATGCAGGGAATCGGCAAATACCTGGGGTCGGGGCTCATCAAAGGCATTGGTCCCGTCATGGCCAGGCGTATTGTCACCCGTTTTGGGGCAACCACCCTCGAGGTCATCGACAACCAGCCGGAGCGCCTTCTTGAGGTCGAAGGTATTGGTACGTATCGCCTCGGCCAGATTCGCAAGGCATGGGAAGACCAAAAGGACATCCGAACGCTCATGATCTTCCTCAGAGGCCATGGGGTCAGCGCAGCATTCGCAGCTCGAATCTTTAAACACTATGGCAAAACGTCGCTCGATGTGGTCAAGGAAAACCCATACCGTCTGGCCATGGATGTAACCGGCATTGGCTTTCTTACTGCAGACCAAATTGCTCAGCGTCTTGGCATCCCTCTGGATTCCCCATTGAGGGCGGAAGGAGGCATTACCTACGTCCTTCACCAAGCCACAGAAGAGGGCCATGTCTGCGTGCCTCGTGAATTGCTCCTCGAACAGTGCCAGACGCTCCTTGAAATCCCTCGGGCTACCCTTGAGTCAGCCCTGGCAAGCCTGGCTGCGGAACAACACCTCGTCCTGGAAAGACTGCCTACAGATGTCGGCACAACTCTTGGAGATGCCGAAGCCGTCTACCTGAGGGGGTATCATATCGCTGAGACTCAGGCGGCGAAACGGGTGCTTAACTTGGGAGCCTTCCTTACCGCAAAGAACAAACTGGATGCCGAAAAAGCCATTGCCTGGCTGCGCCTGAAGCTGCCCTTCAAGCTCGCTCCGTTGCAGGAAAAAGCCGTAAGGCAGGCCTTGACCGACAAGATAGTCATTATCACAGGCGGACCAGGTACCGGCAAGACCACTGTCATTCGTGCTATTCTTGCTGTTTTCCGTCAGATGGACGCGCGTATCTGCCTGGCTGCACCGACCGGACGGGCTGCCAAGCGTCTGAGCGAAGCCGCTCGTTATCCCGCCAGTACGCTCCATCGACTTCTTGAATACAGTCCTCACCTGGGCGGATTTCAGCGCGACGAGCACCGCCCTCTTCCGGCGGATCTGGTGATCATCGATGAGACATCCATGCTGGACATCCTTTTGATGCATTACCTCCTCAAAGCCGTTCCCAGCCACGCGACTCTGGTGCTGGTTGGAGATGTAGACCAACTGCCCTCTGTTGGTCCTGGAAATGTACTCTTGGACACGATCAATTCCGGGAAGTTTTCAACAGTCAGGCTCACCGAGATTTTCAGGCAGGCTCAGCAGAGCGAAATCGTAATCAATGCCCATCTGGTCCGGGAGGGGAAGTTCCCGCGTCTGAGAACGGACCCGGAAAGCCTTTCCGATTTCTATTTTATCGAAAAGGAAGAACCGGAAGAGGTTTTGCAGATCATACTCAGGCTTTGTACGGATCGTATTCCAGCCCGCTTTGGTTTTGATCCGGTGGAGGACATTCAGGTGCTTACCCCTATGAATCGTGGGATAATCGGCACTCATAGGCTCAACACAGCACTACAGGGTGCCTTGAATCCCCAAACAGAATCCTTGGAGAGAGGCGGTACGGTGTACCGTTTGCACGATAAGGTCATGCAGATTCGCAACAACTATGACAAGGACGTTTTCAACGGAGACCTGGGACGTATCCGCAGGATCGACGTGGAAAACCAGGAAGTCGGGGCGGAAGTTGACGGGCGACTGATAACCTATGACTTCTCGGAGCTGGATGAACTGGTTCTGGCCTATGCCGTTACGGTCCATAAAGCTCAGGGGAGCGAATACCCCGCGGTGGTGCTCCCGCTCCTCACCCAACACTATGTAATGCTGCAGCGAAATCTGCTCTAT
>Ga0233425_10008748_pt1 | contig 13219 bp, 6 predicted proteins | sample Watercolumn_Towu_2_FD_181712 | JGI IMG/M metagenome (GOLD analysis project Ga0233425, IMG submission 181712) | Freshwater microbial communities from Lake Towuti, South Sulawesi, Indonesia - Watercolumn_Towuti2014_140_MG | ecosystem: Environmental > Aquatic > Freshwater > Lake | place: Indonesia...
GGATGGCCATGTTCTGCAACCAGCCGTTGATGGCCGCGACCAGTTCGTCGCACTTGCGGCGCGACGAATTGCCCAGGGGTTCCTCCATCGAAAACGACTGGTCCAGCAGGAACAGGAAGCAAGCCTTGTTCTGGCGGCTGATCTCTTGCGAATAGGGGGCTCTCGGCATCTAATGCACTCCAACTTAGCGAGCCCCGGGCGTCAGCCCGGGGATGATACGTCCGCTGTAGTACGCACACTCCGTGTGCCTGCTACACTGTCTAAGTACCCTTATATATCGGCGGCACCGTTGCCGCACAAGTTGCTTCGCACGGCCGACACGGCCGTGGCACACATATTACACCTTACCTTGCCAGTAGTTTCTGCAATTTGGCCCAAAGGGGTGAGGCCATGAGTTGCCGCAGCCCCCGCTCCTCGCGCGCGAACGAAAGCTCCTCCGGGCTGCTCCCCGGCTTCTTGCGGTATTCGGCCAGCGTGGCGTCCAACGCCCCACAAAGCTTGGCCAGGTCGCTCCACACCTCCGACTGCCCCGGATTGGCCAGCAACCGCCGCCGGGCCTCCTGGTAGCGGAAGACCGACTGCCGCGGCACCGACTCGCCCGGCGGGCTGGCCAGCGTGTCCAACCGGGCCGTGCCGACTTCGTACAACGGATTGCGGGCCTCGGCCGCCGTGGGATACCGCTTGTAGCCCACCAGCGTGCCGCCGGCGTCGCGGGCCTCGTTGAAATATCCGCGGACCATGACCCCAGCCTTGGTCTCCATCTCCCGCAAGGCCGGGTCTTCCTGAATCCGCTTCGTCGGGATCGCTTCGGCCAGCCACTCGACGACCAGCGTCCGCAGTGATTGCTGTACCTCCCTGGCCGGATAGCGTTCGAGGATGGCCGCGGCCGCCTCGACGCGGGCCGTGAAGCCGACCGGTGGTTTGCGTCGCAGCTTCTCGACCTCGACCACCGCGGCGGCGGCCAACTTGACCGCCTCACCGGCCTGTCGCAGGGTCTGCAACTCGGTCTCGAATTGGGCGACCGCGCGGCGCTCGGCGTCGGTCCACGCCTCGCGGTTCGGATGCGCTGCGACGAAGTCTTGCAGGAGTGTCAGCCGTTCGCCCGGTGTGGCGGCCATCTCCAGCTTCTCGCGCACGCGCTGCGCCCCGCGGTGGAACGCGGCCCGCAGCTTGAGCGTGCGGATTTCGGCCAACAACGTTTCGTCGGCCGCCGGGCTTCCCTTGGCCAGCAACTGGTCGCACAGTTCGACGCAGTCCTTGTACTTCTGCTCGCCGAAGGCCGTTTTGGCCTTTTGCGCCAGATCGGCCGTCTGCTGCTGGGTCTGGCCGCGACCGACCGCGCGATTGAGTTCCTCGCAACGGTCGGCCAGGAGCTTCAACAGCGTTTCCGTGCCCGGCGGCGGCAACTGCTTGTAGCGGTCTTGGAGTTCCGTGAACTTGCGCGCGGCCTCCTCAAGTTGCCTGGCGTCAGCCGCCTGAACCAGGTTTTCGGCGGCCAGGATGCCGGCGGCCATCTCCCGCGTGCGGACCCAGATCCGCCAGTCCTTGCCCAGCGATTGCAGACTGCTTTCCGGCGGCACGTCCGGCAGAAGAAAAGGGGACAGTCCCCATTTGTGCGAAGCACCCTCCGGGCCGTTCCGGCAAATGGGGACTGTCCCCTTTTCTTCCACCGCGTCGGGGTTCTTGGCCAATAGGTCGGTCTGCCGCAGTTCGCCCAACACCGTCCGGTCGGCGGCCAGCCGCTTCGCATCCGCGGCCGCCATCGCCGCCTGCTCGTCGCGTTGCGACGGCGCTGCCACGCCGACCGGCTGATCGCTCTGGCGCGCGAGTTCCACGAAACTCGCGGTCGTCAGCACCGCCAGCGGCAGGCAGGTCAGGATGAGCAGAAGGATAGACTTCATGCGTCCGGGTTCGGGCTACTTGAGTTTCAGATCTTCGATCGTCTGCGCGGGCACTTCGTGGCGGACCGTGTACTCCGTGCCCGGCTTCACGTCGAACACAAAGGGCCCGCTTTCCGTCAGGCGTTTTAGTTCCAGTTTCATAACGTTCTCGATCTCTTTGTAGAAGGCGAATCGCACGCGAATCCTCACGGTGTTTGCTGGGACGTCGATCTTCGCCGTGCCCGGCGGCAACGAGCCTTTCGCCGGCCCCTTGTCGCGATCCGGCTTGGCAATCAAGTCCATTTCGAAGACCTGTATCTTGCCGTCGGCAGAAAGGAACTGGCCGTGGCACTTGGCGAGGAACTTCTTGGTGATGTAGGCCGGCAGCACTTTGTCCTTGTCGTGGCGGACCTGCAATACAATCCTCGCAATGAACTCCTTGCTTGCGGCAACCGAGATGGGGCGAAACTGCACCACCTGCGTGTGCGGATCGTTGACGTCGGGTCCGGGCTGATGCTCGGGCTTGGGTTTGATCGGAACCGCCGGCGCGTAGACGACGGCCGCAATGGACCTGCAACGGGCGGCGATCTGCTTGCTGGCGTGCTCCTTCGCCTCCAATTCAACGGGCTCGAGCACGAGGAGTTCCGCTCCATCGTCGGAAAACCTCTTGGGCTCGACAACGAACCGGAAACCATCAGTGTCCTTGCGGATCTCGACCCAGACGGAGTCATAACCAAACAGCTTCTGGGCAATGTCCGCGGGAATCCTGTGGCGGCTTGTGGGTTTCGCCACGGCGAAGTCCTGCCCGAACTCGACGGATTCCTGGCCAACCTCAAGTCGGCCCACTGCCAAACGCAATTCGGCAGGGTTCTTCAGCTCCTCTAGCTCCTCCGCAGACAACGGCGTTTGGCCTTTCTCCATTGTGTCTTTCGTCAGGAGCCTCCCATTTCTCGCCTTGGCGAGTTTCCACGCCTCTTGCCGCCACTTCTGCTCTTCGTCCGGCTTCGGTTTGGGTGGCTGTGGAGGCTCTTTGGCCGGTTCTTCGGCAGTCTTCTCGGGTGTCTTCCCGGGCTTTTCGTCCGGCGTCTTCTCGGGAGTCTTCTGGGGAGGCGTCGTCTTCTCCCGCGTCTTGGTCTTGGCGGGCGGCGGCTCCTCGGGCGTCTTGCCCTTCGACGCCGCGGGTGATTTCTGTTCGTCCTCCGGCTTGCCGTGTTTGCCGTCGCCGCGGGAGCCGGCGAAGATCAACGCGCCGACGACGAAGGCCACGGCGGCCACTCCGGCCGCGACGATGTATGGACCTTTCCGCGATTCGGCCTTCTTCTTGGTGGCCGGCTTGTGGCCGTGCGATGCGGCGGAAAACGGCATCGACGATGGCGGCGGCGGTGGTGGCGGCGGTTGGGGCACGGACTTGCCGGCGGACGCCGACGGCCACTTGCCGCCGTCGAAGTATTGGGCCATTTTGCCCCACAAGGCGTCGTGCTCGCCGACGCCGGCCGGCAACAGTTCGCCGCCCAGGAGCTCGCGGCCGACGGCGTGTAGACAACCCAGCCGGTCGGCGCCGACGATCTCGTCGTCGTCGTTGACCGCGTCGTCGGGCAGGGCTTCAGCCACGGCCTCGGCCATTTTGCGGCAGGCGGTTTCCAAGTCGTCCGGCGACGTAAAGCTGAACGCGCTGCCCTGCCCGGTTTGCAGACTGCCCACCTCCATGATCGCGCGCCGGCAGGCGTCCCAGCAGACGACCGCCCGGCAATCGCGGTCGCTGGGGAGATGATCTTTGCCGGCCAGAATCGCGTCGAGCCAGGCGGAAAACCGCGGGCCGCCCTCGGGCAGCAAGGCCAGCAGCTCGTGCAGCTTACGGCCAAGCGTCGGCTCGTCGGCCGGATACTGTGCAAAGAACGCCTCGCCCGCAATGCGGTACACGTCGGCCACGGCCGCGGGCGGAAGCAGTTCGGCCACCGGCGCGAGGGCCTTCGACCCGGGCCCCGGCAGTCGCCGCGCCTGGAGCAAGGCCGCCAAGAAGGCCCCGCGGTACTGCTCGCCCGTATTCCGGCAGAACCGCTCGACCGTGTCGGGATCGAGGCGGGCCAAGAGCGACGGGAGCAGTGTAGCGTCCTCCCACAGCCACTCGCAGCCCGGCGGCACCTTGCCGTGGAAGGTGACGCGGCGGGCCAACACGTCGAGTTTGAATTGCGCCGGCACGCTGTCGAGCCGCACGAGCGCGCCGAACTGTTCGTCGGGCAACCGCTGCAAGAGATACTCGACCGCCGGACGGGCGCCCGAGTCGTCGGCCTCACCCGAAAGCAATTCCAACACGATCAGGTGCGCCGGCTTTCCGATCAGCTTGTTGAGCGTGGGCGCGATGTCGCGCCGCGAAAAGAGTTCGCGGGCGATGGACCGCCGCAGATAGGCCACCACTTGCGGCGAGCGCCGCCATTCCAGCCCTTGCAGCAACTCCCGCCCGGCAAGCAACGCCTGGGCCATCAACTCGACCGCAGTGAGCCGTTCGAGGTCGTCGGTCGAGCGGGCTGCAACCGCCTGCAAGTCCTCCAGGGCGCCATCGACCGAGTACCAGCCCGCGGTCAGCAGGCGGTCGATCATCGCATGGACGTAAGCCGACTGCCGCCGCGGCGACGGGGCGGGGCGGTTGTCGAGCGTATTGACGACGATGCCCCGCACGCCGAACCCGTCGGCCGGGACGCTGGCGTGCCCGGGATCGAAGAACCACGTGGCGGCCAGCGTGGTACAGAGGCGGTCGGGATTGGGTTCGAACGTTGAGAAGCTGAGCGTGTCGCGCAAGGCCCCGGCCGGCAACAGCCGCAACATGCCGTAGAAGAACAACGCCGCCAGCCCCGGCTCGATCACCAGCAGCAGCGAGGGTTGCCCGAGCGTGCCGATTTCGATCAGGGCGTCGAAAGCCTCGGTAAATGCCTGGCGGCGGAACACGGCGTCGAGGCGCTGCCAGCGCGGCGGAATGACGCCGCCGGGATCGTTGAACGCGCCGCCGGCCGGCGTGCTCAGGAAACTGACCAGCGTGCGGTCGTCGACCGCCGGCGGCCCGCCGTGGAGCAAGGCGTCGAGCGTTCCCAGCGACTGCAGGCGATGCGGAATGGCGGGCGAATCCTCTTGCACCCAGCCGGGCGCGCCCCACAGTCGCGCACAGTGCAGCGGCGACCAGGGCTCTTGTCCGTCCTGCCGGTCGCGGAACAAGACGTGGGCGAAGTACGAACCCGGGCGGCCTTCGCAATCGGTAGGCCGATAGCAGACCTGGGCCAGCATCTGCCGCTCGCCCAGTGCCGGTACGCACATGAGCCGCTGCGGCGACGTGGCGGCCGTCAATCCGAGTTTCGCCTCGCTGGGCGTGTCTCGCGGCGGATAGTAGTAGACGTAACGCTCGACGTCCCGATAGCATTGCCGCAGGTGTTCGCCCTCGTACGAACCGGCCCGCGCGCTGTAGCCGAGCGTGCGGTCGGCTAACTCACCGGCGTTGCGTTCCAAGGCCGAACTGCCGTAGGTGCAGTGGGTGCAGTAAAGCTGCTGGATGCTGCTCATAACGGCTCATCCTCCGGCACGCTAGGAGCCGTCTGACTGCGGCGCGACGCAAACAGCGGCCACTTCCACGAGCGGCGTTTCTCCAGTTGCCCGAGCACCAACGGCCGGCTGTAGAAGACCTGGAACCCCAGATCGACCTTCGCCCACACGACCGCGAAGACCTCGGGCCAGTCGGGCTGGCCGAGCAGCAGGTGGCTGCCGCCGGCGGCTTCCCACGTCGGCCGGTCGAGCAGTTGCCGGTAGTAGCCGATGATCGCTTCGGGATCGTCTTCGGCGGCCGGCTCGTTGGCGCAGACCACCAGCAGGCATTGATCGGCAAACCGCGGCTGCGGCCAAGTCCAACGCAGGCGATAGGCGCCCTTCGGCTCATCGACCGGCACGAGGCTCGCACGCCCGACCGCCGGGGCGAGCCCGATCGATTCGAGCGGGAGGATTTCGGCCGCCGTCCATTGCGCCAACAGGCCGCGGTACGTCTCGAAGCGGTCTGCCTGCTCGCGGATCAGCCGGGCGTCGAACAACTCGCGGAAGGCGGCCTGCTGCCCGTCGCGGAGTGCGGCCAGCAGCGTCTCCAAGCGTCCGAAACGGTCGAGGGTTTTCTTGACTGTCTGGCTCCAAGCCACCGGCAAGGGAAACCCGACCAGACACGGCTCTTGCATCACGGCCGCCACGGCCGCTTCGTTATTGGCGTCGAGCGCGGCTTTGAGCCGATGCAATGCGCCTTGGCGGACGACGGCCATATTGTAGGCCGGACGCCAGGCCTCGGCCTCGGGACAGTCGGCCAGCAGTTCCTCGTTCCAGGCGTCGAGGATGCGGCAGTCTCGCTGGTCGGCCGGCAACGTGGCGGGCATGTCGGTCAGCGATTTCAGCAGCGGCGCTCGCTGTTGCGCCACACCGATCCGCCAGTGATAGGCCGGACCGATGAGCGTTTCGCAGTGGGCCTCCTGCACGGCCCGCCACGCGGCCACGATGGCCGCTTCGCTCTCCGCACCGCTCAGCGCGCGATCGAGCCGTGCCAAGGCCGCCACGCACCGCCGCGCCTGATCGACCCGCGCCGAAAGACTGTGCTGGTATCCGTTGGGCAAATGCAAGGCCGCCTCGACGATCCCCTTTTCGACGGCCAGTGCGACGCGGCCCGACGATTGCTGCACCAGGTACCGCAGACGATCGAGCATGGCCACGCGGCGCCGCGCCTCGGCCACGCGGACCCGTTCGCGCTCGGCCGGCTCGAAACCGGCGAAGAGGCTCTCGTTCCAGGCATCGACCAGGCTGCGGTCGGCCCGCTCGCTGGCCTCCCAGGGAATCTGCTGGTAGGTGGTCCACGCCTCTTGCCGGCAGACCCACTCGTAGGCTTGGCGGATCGGCACTTTCAGGTGTTCGGGCGCATCGCGGAACTGCCCGCGGCGGTTGAGCAACTCGACGGCCGCCGCCCATTGCTGCGCGCGGAGCAGGTGCTCGACCTTCGCGTAGGAGTTCGCCAGTTGGCTGAGCGCGGGCACCTGGTCGATACGGGCCTGCGCCAGGCCGAAAAGCTGGCCGGTGAGGTCGCGGAGTTCCGGATCGGGAAGTTGCAGCAGGTCATAGTACAGCCCCGAAGTCTGCGGCGACTGGATGTCCTCCTTGCGGAACAGCAGCTTGTCGTAGCCGGGCTGCTCGACGTACTTCTGCCAGAGTTGCGGGTTGACGGCCAACGCCCGCAAGGCCACGTAGATCATTAGCGCCGAGAAATTGTCCAGATCGAGCGACAGGAGCGTGTGTTCGTTGCGACCCGGATGCTGATAGGGCTCGACGCCGACTTCCAGGTTCCGCCGCCCGACGAGCGCCGGCACGCAAAGGCAGTCGTAATCGACCAGCTTTACCTCGCCGGCATCGCTGACCATCACGTTGGCGTGCTGCAGGTCGCCGTGGGCCACGAACGCCTCGCCGAGTTCCTTGACCACATCGACCCAGCGTTCGGCGATCGTCGCAATCGCAGCGGCGTTGTTCTCGCGGCAGCGGGCGCGGACCCACTTGAAGAGCGTCTCGCCTTGCACCCATTCCATGAGAATCAGCGGATACCACTTGCCGTCGCCGGCCGAGCGGATGCTGCGGTCGCGGTACTCGAAGTCGCACAGGCAGCGGAGCCGCCGGGTCTTGAGATACTTGCTGATCTGCTCGTAGCGCTCGCGGCGTTCGGGTGATTCGCTGGTGAAGATCCGCACGGCAAAGGGTTCGTTGCGCTGCGGATCGACGGCCTTGTAAACCACGGCGAACGCTCCGGCCCACGGCCGCGGTTGGTTCTTCGCGTCCTTCTCGATCACGGCGCGCTGCAACTGCGGGTCGCGGAAGGCGACCTGCGGGTTCTGCAACATCGCGCTGAAGTGGGAAGCCAGCGGCCAGGACATCGGACGTTACTCAAGTACGGGATAGCCGTTCATCTGCAATAGCCACGCCAAGGGTTCCAGCAAGCCAAACGGAGAGATCGTGCGCAGGCTCAGGTCGGTCTCGCCGCGGCCGTCGAGCCCCACGGGCGTCAGCGGGAAGAACTGATACCGCCCGCCGAACAGGTCGTCGATCTGCCGCTCGATCTCCCACTCGGGCCAGATTATCTTACGCAGCCGGGCGGTGGCTTGCGAGCGGTCCCGCAACACCTGCCGCGAAAGCGATTCGCCGCTGGGGTCGATGCGGCTGAGTTCGGCGTAGAACTCGGCGGCCAGGTTGCCGCCGTTTGTGGCCACGTAAGGCTGCCGGGCGAGCATGTCGATCTTCGAGAGGCACAAGGCCACCGGCGTGCGCGTGCGATGGCCGGCCTTGATGCCTTTAACCGTCCGCAGGTCGTCGCGGAACGTCTCCAGGGCCTTGATTTGCGGCGCGGCAGGAAAGGTCGGGTCGAGGAAGAAGAAGAAGCCGTCGGCGTCCAGCGCCCGCCGCCGCCGATAGTCCTCGGCGCTCATGTCGGAGGTAACCTCGCCCGAGTAGTCGAAGATGTTCACCAGCACATTCGAGCGACCCCAGCGGTCGCGGTCGCGGAAGTTGAAGACCAGCGGATGCGGCACGTGGGAGCGTTGCGTGGCGGCCGTGCCGATGCGGGCGTAGAGGATTTCCTCGACGATGCGGTCGAAGTCCTGGGCCATCCGCGATTGCAGCTTGGCAAACTCGAGCGACTTGGGATGATGACCCGCGTTCAGTTGCCAATAGACCATCGCCAGCCAGTGCGTCTTGCCGGCCTGGGGGATGCCGAGCGTCGGGAAGCAGAACTTGCCCATCGCGCGATAGAGCGAGGAGTACGTGTAGCCGCATTCCTCGTAGGGCTGCCGGGCGATAACGTTCTTGCAGCGGACCAACATGCGCGCGGCCCGCTTGCCTTCGTCGTCGTCGCCTCCGACGCGCACGGACACCAGCCGGCTCGTGCCCAGACACAGCGGGCAGGTGTTGGCCGTCGTGCGGCGGCGGTGCTGCACGCCGCGCCAGAACAGCAGTCCGCCGCCCGCGGCCAGGCCGAGCAATGCCAGGCCCAAGAGCCCGCGGATCCAACGCTTCAGCTGCGCCAGCCGCACGGTGGCCTCGGCCGTGGCTCCCAGTTCGTCGTCGAGTCGCTCCAGCAACGCGCGGTCGGCGGCAATCGCCGCCGGCAGGGTTTCCAGGAGAACCAGCGAGGCGTTCATCTCGCGGACTTGATGCCGCGATTGCTGCCAAAGACCGGGCAAGGGCGAATCGGCAGGTAGAGACGCGGCGAGTTGCTCGCGATACGCGGCTTCGGCCTCGTCGTACTGGCGCTGCAGGTCGTCGTGCCGGGTCTGCAATTCCTCGGTTTCACGCTCGACTTCCTCAAGCTGCGCGGCAATGGCCGTGCGGGGCAGCGCCTCGCCGCCCGCGCCGGCGGTCATCAACGACTCGTACAGGCGGTCGCCCAGCAGGAAGATGGCCGCCGTCACCGCGATCAACAGGATCCAGGCCACGGAGAGGGCCTCGGACAGCCGCATGGCGCGGGCGCGGCCGCCATTGAGCAGGCGACGCAGTTCGTGCCGGCGGTCGTGGAACACTACGGCCAGTAACCCGGCCACCGCCACCACGCCAAAGAGCCAAAACCAGCGGTTGTCCACACTCAGCAGCGAGGCCAATTGGCCGGCAACTCGACGACTCCCTTGCACCTCGTACAGCAACAGTTGCTCTTCGTAGACCGCGGTCCGCAACGGGCGCCACACCTGCTGCAGCCGCTCGGCCTCCCCACGCCAATCGGCGGCCGATTGCCGCAAATCGGCGACGACCGGTGCCGCCTTGTCGTCGAGCGAGCGGAAGACCTCGGCGGTCAGGTCGCCCGTAGGGTGCGTGAAACGCACCAGTCGCGCGTCTTCCTGGTGCGTTTCACGCACCCTACGGGCGCTTTCCAGCCGCTCAATTTCTTCAACCAGAAAGGCGTTCTCGGCCCTCAGCCGTTCGCGGAGCGCAGCCTGCTCGACGTAGCGTTGCGCCAGATTGGCGGCGTCGGCGTGCGCGTCGGCAGCCGGCTCGGCATCCGCGCCGCGCGCCGCCGCAGTCCCGGCTATTGCCAACACGATTGCGGCACAGCAGCCCTGCCACCCGCGCCGCGCGTGTCTTTCCCTGTTCGCCATCGACGGGCCTTGCCTCGACTAGATACCCAATGTCCCAGTCTTCCAGCCTACCCGCAACGAGAGGGGCTGTCAAACGGGGGTGTCACGGGAAGGGACCGTCCCGATATTCGGCCCTCGTCCCCGAATGGGGGAAGCACCCTGGCATGCCCCCGCGAGTTGCTGCTGCCGCAGGAACCCGATTGCACTTGTCGCTCGATTCCGTTCCTGCGACACGCTATTCATGCAATGCGGCGGCCGTTGGCGCGGAGTCGTTGCGGCCGACAATGGGGCAGGGTAGTATGCTGGTAACGGCCGGCGGACGCATCGCACCGTTTGCGGGGCGTCCCGCGACGCCGGGAGTTGACTCGCGGAGCGCACTATGGTTGCATTTCGCCGCGTGGCGATCATGATCGATCTGCAGTGGCCGCTGAGCTACCATCACAACGTCTTTGCCGGCGTGCTGCGCTACGCGCGCGAGCGGGGTAATTGGGAGTGCGCGGTCGATTTGCATGCGGGAGGGAGTCTGCGAGCCGGACGCGGCCGGTCGGCCTACGACGGGGTCGTCGTCCGGGCCACGCCGCGACTGGTGGCGCGGGCGAAGCGGGCCCGCGTGCCCGTCGTCAACGTCTGGTTGAACTCGCCGGCCCGCAACGTGCCCTCGGTCTTCCCGGACGCTGCGGCGTCGGGCCGCATGGCGGCCGAGCACTTGATAGCCCGCGGACTGCGGCAGTTCGGTCACCTGGGTGACTTTCGCAATCGCACGAGCCAATTGCAGGCAGCCGCCTTCCGGGCTGCGGTATCGGCCGCGGGCTTTCCCTGCACATCGCAGTTAGTTCCCGGAGACTGCGGAAAGACGCCGGCCGCCTGGAAGAAGTTTCAGGCCACCCTGGAGCAGTGGATCGAGTCGTGGGCATTGCCGTTTGGGGTGTGCATCGCACACGACATATTGGCGCGTCACTTGGCCACGGTCTGCCAACGGAAGGGAATTCGCGTGCCCGACGACGCGGCGATGGTCGGCACGTTCAACGAAAGCGTCATTTGCCTGCACCCGGAGCCATCGCTGTCGAGCATCGATTTCGGTTTCGAGGGGATCGGTTGCCTCGCCACGGCTTTACTAGACCGGCTGATGGACGGCGAACCGCCGCCGAAGAAGCCGCTGTGGATCGAGCCGGCGGAACTGGCGGCACGGCAATCGACCGACGTCTTCGCGGCCAGCGACCCCGTGGTGGCCTAGGAGCGTCGCAGGAAGACGCGGCGTTCTCTCGGTTCTGCCGTTTGACGCATTTCCGGAGGAAATTGGCACGCAAACGGAATCGCATTCCGGTTCCGCCGCTTGACCCCACCGCCGCGATGCCGGAGAATGACGCGAACTTCGTACACCACCCCCAAGAACCGGTTTCTCGAATCATGACACGACAATTCATCCACGCTGCCGTGGTCGCTTTCTTGGCCACGTTCGCGTCCTCGACCCTTGCCCAAACGGCTGCCTCGGGCAAGACACTGAAACAGGCCGGCAAGAGCCCGGTCAAGGTCTTCATCCTCGCCGGCCAGTCGAATATGGAAGGCCAGGCCGTGGTCGACCTGGAGGGTAAGGACTACAACCAAGGCCGCGGCACGCTCGCCGCGCTGATGCGCGATCCGGCCAAGGCCGCGATGTTCAAACACCTCAAGGATGCCGACGGGAAGTGGACCGTGCGCGACGACGTGTGGGTCCGCTTTCAGCGCGAACGCGCGCCGCTGCTGGCCGGCCCGCTGGCGTTCGGGTTCGCGGTCTACGGCGGCCCGCATCACTTCGGGCCGGAGCTGCAGTTCGGCCACGTCGTGGGCGACCACCTCCAGAACCAGGTGCTGTTGGTGAAGACGGCCTGGGGCGGCAAGAGTCTGTACAAGGACTTCCGCCCGCCGAGTTCCGGCGGCGCCGTCGGGCCGTACTACTCGCGCATGATCGCCGAGGTCCGCGCCGCGATGGCCAACCTGAAGACGGACTTTCTGGCCTACGACGGCCGGGGCTGCGAACTGGCGGGCTTCGTCTGGTATCACGGTTGGAACGACGGCTGCGAGCCGAAGACCGCCGTGCCGGAATACGAGCAGAATCTCGTGAACCTCATCCGCGACGTGCGGAAGGAGTTCAACGTGCCGAAGCTGCCCGTGGTCGTCGGCGAGATCACCGGCCCGTGGGTCGATGCGCCCGGCGAGTGGAACACGTTGCGCAGGGCCCAGGCGGCCGCGGCGGCGCGGCCGGAATTCGCCGGCACGGTGGTCTTCGTCCCCACGCACGACTTCGTTCGCAAGCCCGAGGATTCACCCAACCCCGGCCACGGCCACCACGAATTCGGCAACGCCGAAACGTATTTTCTGGTCGGCGATGCCTTGGGCAAGGGCATGGTGAAACTGTTGAAGTAGCAAGGAACTGAACGGCAGCGGAAACCCGATTGGAGAGGAACCCGGAATGAAGACAGCGACCAGGGCAATTGTATTTGCGATCGTCGCCGCATCGGCGATGGCGGGCAGCGGACTGGCTGCGCAGCGGCCGCAAACGGCGCCCGACCTGACGAAGGACAGGGCAGTCGACCGCAAGCTGACCTACAACCTCGGGGCCACCGGGCTCCGCGGCTGGATCTACACCAAGCCGGCCACTCACTTCGACGGCCTGCAAGGGCGGACCACCGCGGCCAGCCGACAGATTCTGGTCACGCACGTCGGCGCGAAGTCGCCTGCGGACGGCGTGATGATGGTCGATGACGTCATACTCGGCGCCGGCGGCAAACCGTTCACCGACGACGCGCGCAAGAGCATCGCCGCGGCCATCCAGGAAGCGGAGAAGGAGTCCAACCGCGGCATCTTGAAGTTGACCCGTTGGCGCTCCGGCAAGACCGACGAGGTGCAACTCAGGCTGCGAGTCATGGGAACCTACAGCGACACCGCGCCATACAGTTGTCCCAAGTCCAAGCGGATTCTCGACGAGGCCTGCAAAGTGCTCGAAGAGGAGCCGTTGCCGCAGAACTGGCACGGCGCGATCAACGGACTGGCACTGCTGGCGACCGGCAGGCCCGAATACCTGCCGCGCGTGCAGGAGTTCGCGCGCAAGCTCGGTCCGCCAACGCTGAAGTTGGAACTGCGGGACGGGATGGTGGTCTGGGAATGGGGATACCGCAACCTCTTCCTCTGCGAGTATTACCTGCTGACCGGCGACAAGCAGGTGCTGCACGCCATCCAGGAATA
>Ga0233425_10008749_pt1 | contig 13217 bp, 13 predicted proteins | sample Watercolumn_Towu_2_FD_181712 | JGI IMG/M metagenome (GOLD analysis project Ga0233425, IMG submission 181712) | Freshwater microbial communities from Lake Towuti, South Sulawesi, Indonesia - Watercolumn_Towuti2014_140_MG | ecosystem: Environmental > Aquatic > Freshwater > Lake | place...
GTCGGTCAGGCCGCTGCCAAAGACCGCGTCGAGCGGGCTCGGAACGACCACCCCGTTCGGCGTCGGCGACAGGATGCCCAGCACGTCGGTCGCGGGCGACCGCTCATGGAAGTAGAAGGCACCGGCGGTCAGCTCGTAGCTCTCGCCATCGAGCTGGATCTGGAATTCCTGGCTGAACTGCTTCTGGCTGGTGTCGCGCGAGGTGAGCAGCGAGAAGAAATAATCGTTCGGACCGGGAATATTCGCCGGGTTGAACAGGGCCGCCTGGATCTGCGCCGGGGTCAACCCCGGTGTGATCAGCGCGCCGAGCTGGCCGAAAGTGAACCGCAGACCGCCGCTGGCGGCGAGGTCATACACGTTCGGATCCTGCTTGAACTTGCGATAGGCGGTGATGCTCTTCAGCGTGACGAGGTCGTTCGGCTTGACCGCCAGCGTCAGGCTGTGGCCCTGCGTCACTACGTGCTCGGCGCTGGTCGCGTTGGCGACCGCCTTGAGGCGGGCGTTCGGCGAGATATTGGTGATGCCGCCGAAGAAGGGCTGGAGATTGACGATCGGCTGCAGCAGCGCGCCCGACTGGTCGGGGATCACGCCGAAGCTCTGCATCGCACGACCGACAGTGCGCGAGTCGGTGTAGTCGAACCGATAGTCGGCGGTCAGATTGCCGAACTCGCCGCGGATCGCCAGCTGCCCGCCGTCGATGTTGCGACCGCCGAGCTTGTTGGCGAAGGTCTGCGTACCGAACTTCGGATCGCGCAGCGACATGTTCAGCGTCTTGCCGCCCAGCAGGTTGGTATAGTCGCCGCCGATCTCGTCATGGAGATAGGCGAACTTGACCGAGAAGGGGCCGAAGGCGGGAAGGTTGACGACGACCTTGCCGCGAATGGCGTCGTAATTGCCGTAGGACACATTGCCGCGGACGTCGAACTCGCCGGTCGGATCGGCGCTGACGAGGCTTATCGCGCCGCTGGTCGCGTTGCGGCCGAACAGCGTGCCCTGCGGACCGCGCAGCACTTCGACGCGCTGAATGTCGGCGAGGTCGAAGATGGAGCCGACGGTGCGGCCGATATAGACGCCGTCCAGATAAATGCCGACCTTCGGGTCGACAGCGTTGTTCGACACGCCCGAGGCGACCCCGCGAATCGCGATCGAGGGGTTGCTCTGCAAGCCCTGCGTCTGAATCTGAAGGCTGGGTGCGAGACCCGCGAGATTCTTGACGTTGGTCACGCGCAGCGTGTCGAGCTGCTCGCTGCTGATCGCGGTAACGGCGACGGGAACCTTCTGCAGGCTCTCGGCGCGGCGCTGGGCGGTCACGACGATTTCTTCGAGGCCAGCCATGTCCGATTCGGACGCCTGCGGCGCGGTGTCCTGCGCGACGGCTGCGGTGGCAAGAAGGGAAACGCCAGCAAGCGCCAGCGCGGTTGTGGTGAAGCGCATGAAATCCTCTCCTGAGTCGACGCTGTAATTTTCTCCGGCGCCGTGCCCGTTTCGGGTTCGCGCCACCGGCTCGGTACGTCTGGATGGCGTGCGGCCTCTTGCCGTCGCGCCGCCCTCAAAGGCTCAGCTCGCCCTATCCTTACATGTCGGCATGTCCCCCGCTCTCCTTTTTCGACTTGCGCTGGATATTTGTCTATCGTTTACGCAAGTGAGGAATGTATCGACAGATCGGCTGCCAATCCAGTCAAATTTGGACCGCAGTCGACGAATTCGGGCAATAAATGGGAAAGGAGATTGGATCATGGGCGAGGCAATGGCCGGCAAGGTCGTCATCGTCACCGGCGGCAGCGATGGCATCGGCCGTGCAACTGCGGTGGAACTCGCCCGAAACGCTGCGCATGTCGTCATCTGTGCCCGACGGGAGGCCGTTCTCGCGGAGGCCCATGCCGAGGTGCAGGCTGCAGGATCGGTCGAATCGCACATTCTCGACGTTGGCGATGCGACGGCGTTTGCGGGACTCATAGCCGATGTCGCGAAGCGTCATGGAAGGCTCGACGGCCTCGTGAACAACGCCATGGCCGTGACCTACAAGGATGTGCTCGATCTGACGCTGGACGACTGGCGCCACGACTTCCGCGTCAATGCGGAGGCGGTGTTCGTGGGAACGCAGGCCGCAATGCGCATCATGCTGCCGCAGGGCTGGGGTTCGATCGTCAACATCTCCTCGCTCAACGGCCTGCGAGCGATGCCCGGCATGGCGAGCTATTCGGCGTCCAAGGCGGCGCTGGTCCATTTCAGCGCGGTAGCGGCCGCAGAGGCCGCGCCGCATGGCGTTCGCGTGAACGTCGTTGCCCCAGGCCAGATCATGACGCCCGCTACGCGCGCCTTCGCCGCCGCCGATCCCGATCGCAACGCCCGGGTTTCCGAGACGATACCGATGCGGCGGGGTGGTGAGCCCGAGGAGATCGCGCGAGTCGTGCGCTTCCTTCTGTCGGACGAGGCCTCGTTCGTGACGGGCGCCTGCCTGCCGGTCGACGGCGGGAAGCTGCAGCAGCTTTACGTTCCAGCCTGACCTATCGGCCGGCCTGACCTCAGGGGCGGATCAGCGGGCGCATCGACCGGGCGACGGCAAGAACACAGTGCCACTCGCCCGGCAGCGCTGCGGTTCGCCGGTCATCCTGCGCGATGGCGCGCAGCTCCGCGCGAAAACGCTCGATCGACTCGCGCACGCGCGCCGCGCCCAACGGCGACAGCTTGATTGTCTCGGCGCCGAAGATCGTTTCCGGGTCGCTATAGTCGATAGTGACGAACAGCTGTTTGAGATGCCGTTCGAAATGCCGGCGCATCGGCACGCGCTGCCAGGCATGGGCGGGGCTGATGCGTGACCGCACACGTCCGCCCGGCAGGCGATCGACCAGAGCGAGCCGTTCCAGCTTCGCCACATGGCGCTCGACGGTATCGGGGGGGATGTGAAAGCCTTCGGTGGCCTCGCTCGGCGGCCAGCCGTTCACGATCAGGAAGAAGATCGTCGACAGATCCTTGTCCTGTGTCAGCGCCTCTTCCTGCGCCAGTGTGAGCTGGTCCTTTTCCTGCTCGGCGGTGCGGCTGCTGTCGGCAAGTTCGCCGAGTGTAGTGTCCGCAAGCCGGCACAACTGGGTCAGCGTGTTGAAGCTCAGGCCGCGACCGTGGAGCCAGCGCTTGATCGTGGCGGACCCCACCTCCAGCTCTTCGGCCAGCTTCGCCTGCGTCCAGCCGGCCGCGCGCAAGGCACGCCGCAAGGCGGTCAGCAGTGCCGCAGCCTCTCCATCGGCGGTATCATTTGCTGAGTCGTCCAGCATCTTTCGGTGATCCATCGTGGCAAAGTGAGAGCGACCCGGAGGGGAGGCAAGCATAATCTCTTTCCTGCGATGTCCGGCCGCCTTCGACGCTGTCGGTCGGACTTCCGACCCTCACTGGTCCGGCCGTCGTCAGCGACGGCCGGATCTCTTATTTCAACGTTCAGCGACCGCCATTGGCGGCGATGTCGATCCCGTTGACGAAGCCAGCGCGCGGATCCGCCAGGAAAGCGACGACATGTGCGATGTCGGCAGGCTCGCCGATCCGGCCCGCGAAGTTCGAGATCATCCCGTCCTGAACCTGCGCAGTGATGCTGTCCCAGTCCTCGGCCCAGCCATTGGCTTTCGCCATCTCCTTCAGCCAGCGGTCCGGGCCGGTCGAATGGGTCAGGCCGGGACTGATGCTGTTCGAGGTGATCCCGGTGCGGGAGAGGGCCATGGCGAGGCTGCGGGTGAGCGAGCGGATGGCGAGCTTTGCCGCCTGATAATCGGGGATGATCGCCATCGGGAAGTCCGCCGACTCGCTCGACAGCTGGATCAGTCGGCCCCAGCCCGCCTCGCGCATACCGGGGACGGCCAGTTTCACCAGCCGGACGATCGATCCGACATTGGAGTTGTAGCTGCTGTTCCAGATGTCGGCGTCGGTATCGAGCCACGCCATCGTCCCGCCACCCGCCGACTCTCCGCCAGCATTGTTGACCAGGATGTCGATGCCGCCCATCGCCGCAACCGCACCATCGAACACCGCCTTGGCGCCCGCATCGTCGGATAGCGAGCCGGTTACGGCATGTACCGCGCCACCGGCTGCAGCAACGCGCTCGCGCGCTGCCGTAAGGCGCTCCTCATTGCGACCGTGCAGACAGACCGCAGCGCCCTCTTCTGCGAGGCGGAGGGCGATACCCTCGCCCAGACCCGCGCTCGATCCGGTGACGAGCGCGCGCTTGCCTTCGAGCGGGCGCGCCATCAGCTATACTCCAGCTTGATGCGGGTGAGGCGGGTCGCCGACATCAGCCAGCGATCGCCGACCTTCACATAGCGGTCGTGATAATGGCCCCAGCCATGCATGCGCCCGGCGGGCAGCACGGGATGCCCCTCGGGCGTCCAGAGCCAGTCCTCCATTGACCAGATCGCTTTTGCTTCGGTCGGAGACAGCACGTCGATCCGCGGCATATAGCCGAAATGGGCGGTCTTCACACCGCCGAGGACATAGGCATTGTTCTGCGCAAAGGCCTTGGGATCGTGCGACAGCAGGTCCGGATTATGCGGCTCGACCGCCTCGCGCATGTCGGTTTCGGCATCGGGCGTGAAATTGGCGACGAGAGCGTCCCAATCCTGTTCGTCGATGCAGCGAAAATATTCCGCCTTGCAGCGCTTCACGCCTTCGATGGCGAGCAAGATATCGATCGGGTTCATGCGGTCACCTTTTCGCCGAGATGGGCTGCGCGATATTCGGCGAAGTCCTGCTCCACCAATTCGCGGGTCAGCCCGAAATCCTCGAGGGCATAGCGATGCGGCGCCCGGTCCTCTCGCTTGTTCGCCTCGACCCATTCGGCCATGCCGGCCTCGATTTCGGGCGTGACGGCGATGCCTGCCTCGGCCAGCACGCGCTTGCCCTCTTCGACCGGTTTCGTCGTCGTGTCGGTGTAGCGAACGTCGATGAAATTGTCCGGGCCGGCTTTGGCGCGGACCGACATGAACAGGTCGAGCAGTTCGGCCAGGCGCTTCTCCCAGAAGGCGCCGATCCGCTCGCGATCGACGGTCGACCCCATATGATAGAGCGTCGTCATCATCGAGCAGTAGGACGGCACTGTCTGCACAGGATCGCGATGCGTCATCACGATCTTGGCCTCGGGGAAGGTGTCGAGCACGCCGTCGAGCGCCATCAGGTGGCCAGGCGTCTTGAGCACCCACTTCGCTCCGCGCCGCGCGGGATCCTGCCACTGCAGCGACTGTAGGATTTCCTTGAGGTCGGCATAGCAGCGGGTGCGGCTGTTCTCGACCAGCCAGCGGGCATAGCTCGGCACATGATACATCCCCTCGATCATCGTCGAGGAGAAGAGCAGGCCGAGGATGATCAATTCCTCGTCCGACTGGTCGATGCTCATCGGATGGATGGACATCAACTCGGGCGCATGTTCCAGCATATAGGCGAGATAATGCTTGGCCGCTTCACGCCGCGCATCGGGCTTGCCGCGCTCCTCGCCGGGGAAGGGCGCGTAATTCTGGGCTTCCCACCATTTCACGCCGGTCATGCCCGGAGCGGACGAGAGCATCCGGTGGAGCATCGTGCTGCCGGTGCGCGGGAGGCCGACCACGACAGCTGCCACATCGACCTTCTCGTCGAGGATTTCGGGGTGGCGCTTGATCAGGTCGACATGACGCAGGCGGTTGGTCAGCGCGGTGACGATCATCGCCTCGGCTCCGCCGACGCCGACCTCGGTCAGTTCGGCCTCGCTGTTCAGGACGGGAATCAGCGCGTCGAGATTTTCGAAGATCCACGGATCGCCGAAATCCGACAGGCCGGTCGCTTCGATCGCGCGGGCCGCCAGCGTCGCCCGGTCGCTTACCTTGCTCATTGCATTCCTCTCCAAAAGGCTCAGACGCCGTACCCGCCGGCGACGGCGAGCTGTTGTCCGGTCGTGTAGCCCGCACGGTTCGATATCAGGAAGGATACGGCATGGCCGATCTCTTCCGCCTTGCCCCAGCGCCGCAGGGGCAGCTGCGATTGCACCTCCTTGACCCAGGCGTCGTCGAACTGCCCCTGGGCCAGAAGCTCATGAAACATGCCGGCGTCGATCACGCCGACCAGCACGCTGTTGGCGCGGATGCCATGGCGGCCCTCTTCCTTGGCGATGCCCCGCACCAGCGATTCGTTGGCTGCCTTGGGTGCGACCGAGAGGCCGTCGCGCGGCGGCCAGAAAAGGTCGCCGGCCGAGCCGAGATGGACGAAGGAGCCGCCGCCCGACGCGCGGAAATGCGGAATCAGCGCCTGCGCGGCAGAGAAGAAGCCGTTCACCTCGACCTCGATCGCGCGCTTCCACTTCTCCAGCGGGGTTTCGGAAAGATGGAGCTGGTCCACCAGCGGGCCGGCCGCCCAGACCAGCCCATGCACGCGCCCATGCTCTGCGATCGCCGCGTCGCGCGCCGCATCGAGCGTGGCCGGGTCGGTGGCATCGACCTGATGCAAGGACACCTTGCGCCCGTGCGCGCGCAACTCGTCGGCCAGAGTCTCGGCTGCGTCGCGCTTGCTGCGGAAGCACAGGGCTACATCGCTACCGTCGCGCGCGAGCGCGCGGGCGGAAGCTGCGCCAAGCCCGCCCGTGGCGCCGAGCACCATGGTTGCGCCGTCGGGAAAAATCTGATCGCTCACGCGTCCCCTCCTTATGGTAATGGCGGTTCGCATTCCGCCGCTCCATTATCTCTGCGTCACTGAATTGCAGACTGAGACGGCTAAATCAACACGCATAGCTTGACATGGAAGCGTGAAATGCGGAGGCTTGCGTAACAGAGCCGGTCACAAGCCGGTCATATTCGGAGGGGCCACATGGCGAGACTGGCAGGCAAGGTAGCAATCATCAGCGGCGCGGCGCAGGGTATGGGCGCGGCCACCGCGCGACTCTTCGTGGCGGAAGGCGCCAAGGTCGTCCTCGGTGACGTGCTCGATGAGAAGGGGCGCGCGGTCGCGGCCGAACTCGGCGAAGCCAATGCGCTCTACCAGCATCTCGACGTCCGCGAAGAGGACCAGTGGGCCGCCATCGTAAAGGCTGCCACCGATCGCTTCGGCAAGCTCGATATCCTCGTCAACAATGCCGCCGTGACGCATTTCGGCGCGGCCGAGGAACTGCGCAAGGAAGATGCCGAGCGCGTGCTGGGCATCAACCTGATCGGCACGATGATGGGCGTGAAACATGCGGTTCCCGCGCTCAAGGCCAATGGTGGTGGCGTGATCGCCAACATCTCGTCGGTCGACGGCCTGCGCGGCTGCAACGGCCTCGTCGCCTACACCGCCAGCAAATGGGCGGTGCGCGGTATCTCCAAATCCTATGCCTTCGAATATGGGCCGCACGGCATCCGCGTCGTGTCGATCCATCCGGGCGGGGTGAACACCGAGATGGGCAATCCCGGCCGCGAAAGCGTCGAGACGGTCAACGCCCGCTCCTTCCGCCGCGTGCCGCTGCAGCGCATCGGCGAACCCGAAGAAATAGCGCGGGCGACCCTCTTCGTGTGCAGCGACGAGGCGAGCTATATCTCGGGTGCCGAGATCGCGGTCGACGGCGGCTGGACCGCCGGCCATTATGAGCCCGCCCTGCCGGGCTGCCCAGACAGTCTGCGATAAGCGCCATGGCGAGGCTCGACAACAAGGTCGCGATCGTGACCGGCGCCGGACAGGGCGTCGGTCGCGGCATCGCGCTGGCGCTGGCGGCGGACGGGGCGAGTGTCGCCGTCGTCGGCAGGACGCTCGACAAGGTGCAGTCGGTCGCGGCGGAAATCGAAGCGGCCGTCGGAAAGGCGCGCGCCTTTCACTGCGACGTCAAGGATGCCGGCTCGATCGAAGCGCTGGTCGCCGATGTCGCCGGCGCTTTGGGGGGCATCGACATTCTCGTCAACAATGCGCAGGAAGTCCCGCTCGGTCCGCTCAGCGACGTCAGCGACGAGGCTTTTCTGGCGGGCTTCGAGTCTGGTCCGCTCGCCACCTTCCGCCTCATGAAACAGTGCCGTTCGCATCTCGCCAAATCGGGCGAAGGCGTGATCATCAACCTCGCCACCTCGGCGGCGGTGCGCTGGGACATGAGTGGCTATGGCACTTATGCGGCGGTCAAAGAGGCGACCCGCATCCTGACGCGCGCCGCAGCTGCGGAATGGGGAGTCGAGGGCATTCGCGTGCTGACCGTCGCGCCGCATGCGGACTCGCCCGGGCTCAAGGCCTGGATCGAAGCGCGTCCCGATGAGGCGGAAGCCTTCTTCCGGACGATCCCGTTGCGCCGCATCGGACGGTGCGAGCAGGATATCGGCCGTGCCGTCTCTGCCCTGTGCGGGTCCGAGTTCGGCTATCTGACCGGTGCCACCGTCCCGCTGGACGGCGGCCAGGCGAATTTCGACTGATCCGATGGGAAGCGCCTTCACCCCGGTGGCGATCGGCCCCGTCACGCTTCGCAATCGCTTCATCCGTTCGGGCGCGAACGAGATGATGACCTATCGCTCGCGGCCCACGCAGTCGCTGCTGGAGTTCCACCGCCGGTTGGCGGCCGGCGGGGTCGGCATGACTACGCTCGCCTATGTCGCGGTGTCGCCCGATGGACGGACCTTTGCCAGCCAGGGTGTACTCAACGCCGACAGCGTCGCCGATTATCGTGCGATCACCGACGCGGTGCACGCCGAAGGCGCGCTCGCCTCGGCGCAGATCACCCATGGCGGCAGCTTCGTCCAGCATAAGGAACTGTCGACGCCGCGCGCGATGTCGTCGTCGGGCGGCATCGACAAGATGGGCGTGATGATGGGCCGCTTCTTCCAGCGGCAAATGACTCGTCAGGACATGGACCAGGTCCGCGACGAGTTCGTGGCCGCCGCACGCTGTGCGGTCGAGGCCGGCTTCGACGCCGTCGAACTCCACATGGGCCACGGCTATCTGCTCAACCAGTATATCTCGCCGCTCTCGAACAAGCGCCGAGACGATTATGGCGGCACCGCCGAGAAGCGCGCACGCTTCCCGGCCGAGGTGTTGGCAGCGGTCAAGCAGGCGGTGGGCGATCGCATCGCGGTGCTCGCCAAGATCAATCTCTACGACGGCGCCAAGGGCGGTGCCACGGTCGAGGACGGCATCGTCACCGCCAAGGCGCTCGAAGCGGCCGGCGCGGACATGCTGGTGCTGTCGGGAGGGCGGAACATCGAGGCGAGCTATGTGATGTTCTCGAGCCCGCTGCCTTATGATGACCTGGCGCTGATGCAGCGCGGCTTCTTCGCCAAGCTGCAATTCCGCCTGCTCAAGATGGCGACGCCCAAGACGGTAAAATTCTCCGAGCTCTATTTTCTCGACGCGGCGCGCCGGGTTCGCGCTGCGGTGAAGTGCAAGCTCGGCTATCTGGGTGGCGTGCTGTCGCTCGATGGCGCCGAGAAGGCGCTGGCGGAGAATTTTGACGCGGTCGTCATGGCGCGGTCGCTCGTCCACGATCCGGCGCTGGTTTCGAAGTGGCAGGCTGACGCGACGCATCGTTCGGCCTGCGACGCCTGCAATCGCTGCGTGGCGGTGATGTACGGCCCGGCCGGCACCTATTGCACCCTGTCGGGGAATGCGATCGATCCCAAGCTCAACAAAATATATGCTGGAGAGGAGCTCAATCATGCTGCTTAAGGACAAGGTGATCGTGATCAGCGGCGTCGGCCCGGGGATGGGCCAGTCGCTGGCGAAGATCGCAGCCGCGGAAGGCGCGAAGGTCGGTCTCGGCGCGCGCAACAAGGCGTTCCTCGACGAGGTCGTGGCAGAGATCAAGGCGAAGGGCGGGCAGGCGATCGCGCTCGCCACCGACGTCACCAAGGCCGACCAGTGCCAGGCGCTCGCCAAGGCGACCGCAGAGACGTTCGGGCGGATCGATGGCCTCGTCAATTCGGCCTATATGCATGGCGAATGGCTGCCGACCGACATGGCCAATGCCGAGGAATTCGCCGACGTGTTCAACGTCAACTGCGCCGGTGCGCTGCGCATGGCGCAGGCTTGCCTCGACGAGCTCAAGAAGTCCAAGGGCGCGATCGTCAACGTGTCGACCATGTCGACCGTCAATCCCTTCCCGGGCGAGGGCGCCTACTCCGCCGGCAAGGGCGGCATGAACGCGCTGACCCGCCACATGGCGAAGGATTTCGGCCGCCACGGGATCCGTGTGAACGTGACCCGCATGGGCTGGATCGGCGGCGCGCCGGTGTGGGGCCATATCGACCGCGAGGTCGCCGGTGGGCGTGATCGCGACGAGGTCGTCGGCGAGATCACCGGCCGCATCCCGCTCGGCATCATTCCGCCCGAAGAGGATTGCGCCAAGGCCGTCCTGTTCATGGTTTCCGACTATTCCAAGGTGGTCAACGGGGCGTCGCTCGACGTCAACGGCGGCCAGTATATGGCGCCATGAGCGCCGAGGTGGATCGGGTCGCGCCGGGCGAGGTCTGGCGCGACTTTTGTCGCCGGCTTGAGAAAGCCGGCGACCTCGTCTTCAACGCCGAGGTGGCGGGCACGCCGATCGACCAGGCCGAGGGCTATCGCTATCTCTCGCGCCTGATGCGGATCGCGCTGGAGATGCATCTGGAGAATGCGGACACCGATTTCCCCGGCTTCTACCAGGCCTCGCACCCGACCGCGAAGATCGGTGCCGACAATCCCGACAATCTCTACCTGAACGCCTCGATCAGCGGCGAGCGGCGCTATCGCATCACCGGCAAGCGCGGCACGGTGCCGATCCTCAGCTTCGGCTCCAAGGCGAACCGCTATGCGGTCGACGGCACGATGGCGTCGACCGGTGAGATCGACTCCGCCGACATGGTGTTCGAGGCGGATGGCAGCTTCGAGATCATCGCGTCGAAGGAAAAGGCGAACGGCAACTGGCTGCCCCTGGCCGACGACAGCTCGATGCTGCTGGTGCGTCAGACCTTCCTCGACCGCGATAACGAGCAGCCGGCGACGGTGAAGATCGAGGCGATCGATCCGCCGCGCGCGACGCCCGAACCGCTGAGCCTGCCCAAGCTGGAACAGAGCTTCGGCAAGGCCGTCGCCTTCGTCGAGGGGACGGCGAAAACCTTCCTGCACTGGGCGGACCTGTTCAAGAAGGAGCAGCTCAACCAGCTGGCGACCACCGACCAGACGATGTTCTTCAAGGCCGGCGGCGATCCGACGATCTTCTACCTGCACGGCTATTGGAAGCTCGAGCCGGGCGAAGCGCTGGTCATTGAGACGCCGGTGCCCGACTGCACCTTCTGGAACTTCCAGCTCGACAATATCTGGATGGAATCGCTCGATTACCGTTTCCACCGCGTCCATGTGAACGAGCACAGCGCGAAGACCAACCCGGACGGATCGGTGACGATCATCGTCGCCGAACGCGATCCCGGCCATGGCAATTGGGTGGACACGGCCGGGCATGAACATGGGACGATGCTGCTGCGCTGGACCGGTGCGACCGAGCATCCGGTTCCGAAAACCAAGGTGGTGAGGTTAGATGGCTGATCTTGAAGAACGTATCGCAAGGCTCGAGGCGGAAAGCGACATCCGCCGGCTGAAGGCCCGTTACCTGAACGCCTGCGATGCGAAGGACGTGGAGGCTATCCGCGCCTGCTTCACCCCCGATGCCGAACTCGATTACCAGCCCGTCGGGAAGTTTGGCCCCGACGGGCTGATCGAGGCTTTCACGCAGATCGCGCTCCACAGCCCGATCGTCGACGTGCACCAGATCCACAATGGCGAGATCGAGGTGATCGACGCCGACCATGCGAAGGCGCGCTGGAGTCTGGGTTTCTCCACTTACGATCCGCGCGACGGCAGCTTCCGCCTGATCGGTAGCTTCTATCATGACGACTATGTGCGCACCCCCGACGGCTGGCGCGTGTCGAAATCGCGCCACGAGCCGCGTACCATCATGGATGGCAAGCTCGGTGAGACCGGCGTCACCGCACGGTCGATCCTCGCATGAGCGGGCTGCGCGAGGAAGCCCGGGCCTGGTTGTCCCAGGCGCTCGACGGTCCCTTTGCCGATATTCGCGGCATCGCCGACCTTTCGAGCGAATATGACCGCCGCAAGCAGTGGGAAATCGCGCTGGGCGAAGCCGGACTTGGCGCGGTCGGCTGGCCGGTCGAGCATGGCGGACGTGGTGCTACCATTGCCGAACAAGTCGCCGTGGCCGAGGAATATGCCCGTCTCCATGCCCCGCCGCGTATCGCGCATGTCGGGGTCGAGCTGGCTGGCCCGACCATCATCACCTTCGGCACCGACGCGCAGAAAAAGAAGTTCCTGCCCGGCATCGTGTCCGGCCGCGAGCTGTGGGCGCAGGGCTATTCCGAGCCCAATGCCGGGTCGGACCTCGCCAATGTCCGCACGAAGGCACGGCTCGAAGGCGATCGCTGGATTATCGACGGGCAGAAAATCTGGACCTCGCTCGGCATGATCGCCGACTGGGCGTTCGTCGTCGCGCGCAGCGAGGAGGGGAGCCGGGGTCCCAAGGGGCTCGTCTATCTGCTCGTGCCGCTGGACCAGCCCGGCATCGTGCGCCGGCCGATCCGCCAGATGACGGGCGAGGCCGAGTTCGCCGAGCTGTTCTTCGACGGTGCCGTCACCGATGCCGACAATATCGTCGGGGCACCGGGGCAGGGCTGGCAGATCGCCATGGCGACGCTCGGCTTCGAACGCGGCGTGTCGACCGTCGTCCAGCAGATGCATTTCGCCAACGAACTCACCGCGCTGATCCGGCTGGCCCGGGCCAATGGGGCAGATCGGGACCCGTCGCTGCGCCGCCGAATTGCTGACGCCTGGATTGGGCTCGAAGTGATGCGGCATGGTCTGGTGCGGACTCTGTCCGACGAAGCGACGGAGGAACTGAGCGAGGAGGCGCTGACCTCGAAGCTCTACTGGTCGCGCTGGCATCGCGACCTGGGCGATCTCGCCATGGACGTGCAGGGCTTGGCGGGCGAGGTGGCCGAAGGCGATCATTATCGCTTCAACCAGCTCACCCACATGCATCTGGCGAGCCGGGCGGACACGATCTACGCCGGTTCGAGCCAGATTCAGCGCAACCTGATCGCCGAGCGTGGTCTTGGCCTGCCCCGCGAGCCGCGCGGCGATCTGTAGGGACAATCCGGTCGCAACTTCGCTTCAGCTGCGATCTTCCGATCTAAGAGTGAGATAGAAGCCGGGGGAGGCAAAAGCAGGCTTCCCCCGGCTTCTCCTTGTTGTCAACGCGCCAGATAGCCGCCGTCGAC
>Ga0233425_10008750_pt1 | contig 13217 bp, 11 predicted proteins | sample Watercolumn_Towu_2_FD_181712 | JGI IMG/M metagenome (GOLD analysis project Ga0233425, IMG submission 181712) | Freshwater microbial communities from Lake Towuti, South Sulawesi, Indonesia - Watercolumn_Towuti2014_140_MG | ecosystem: Environmental > Aquatic > Freshwater > Lake | place...
CCCGCCGGGTGGGTCGGGCCAGGGCCGGCGACAACCTGCGGCTCGAACTGATCCGGGACGGCCGCCGGCAGACCGTCGTGGTGCGCTCGGGAACGCGGCCTTCGCGCGCCGATCTCGAGGCGGGCCGGGTCGGGCCGGACGAGACCGACGAGGAGGCGGCTCCGTCACAGGCCGGCGTCGCCGTGGCCGGCATCACCGTCGCGCCCCTGACCGCCGCCCTTCGCCAGCGCTACGAAGTGCCGGCGGGGGTGAACGGCGTGGTGGTGACCCAGCCCGGCCGCGGCAATGCCCAGGGGTTCCAGCCCGGCTATGTCATCCTGCGGGCGGGCGCCGTCCCGGTCACGACCGTCGCGGCCTTCCAGGCCGCCGTGCAGGCGGCCCGGACCGCCGGGCAGGACTCGCTGTTCCTTCTGGTCTGGACGCCCGCCGGCAACCGGCCGCTCGCCTACGAACTTCCGAAGTCTGAATAAGCCTTAACTGCCCCCATCGCCGCCGATGCGCTAACATCGGCGGCGATTCCGCATCTGAGGGGCTGATTCCATGCGTATTCTGGTGGTCGAGGACGACGCCGAGGCCGCGACCGCGATGGTCCGGGGCCTGACCGAGGCCGGTCACGAACCGACCCACGCCGTCGACGGCGCCTTCGGCCTGCTGGAGGCCCAGAAGGGCGGCTACGACGTCTATGTCGTCGACCGGATGATGCCCCGCCTCGACGGCATCGGCATGGTCGAGACCCTGCGCAAGGACGGCGACCAGACCCCGGTCCTGTTCCTGTCCGCCCTCGGCGAGGTCGACGACCGCGTCGCGGGCCTCAAGGCCGGGGCCGACGACTATCTGGTCAAGCCCTACGCCTTCTCCGAACTGATCGCCCGCGTCGAGGCCCTGTCGCGCCGCCGCGAGACCGGCTCGGTCGCCACCATGCTGAAGGTCGGCGATCTGGAGATGAACCTGATCTCGCGCTCGGTTCACCGCGCCGGCCGCGAGATCGACCTGCAGCCGCGCGAATTCCAGCTGCTGGAGTTCCTGATGCGCCACGCCGGCCAGTCCGTGACCCGCACCATGCTGCTGGAGAAGGTCTGGGAGTATCATTTCGACCCCCAGACCAATGTCATCGACGTCCACATCAGCCGCCTGCGCGCCAAGATCGACAAGGGCTTCGATCACGCCATGCTGCAGACCGTGCGCGGGGCGGGCTATCGGCTGGAGCCCTGACGGCCGCCCGTGAAACTTCCCTCCCTCCTTCGCCGCACCCCCTTCCGGCTGACGCTGCTGTTCCTCGCCCTGTTCGCGGCGGCGGCCAGCGCCATTCTGGCATGGGTCTATTTCGCCTCGGCCATGGAGGCGAGCAGCAAGGCCGAGCGCGACGTGCGAGCCGAGATGGAGGTGCTGACGGGCATCTATGACGCGCGGGGGCTGGACGCCCTGAACATGGCGGTGATCGACCGCACCCTGACCGGCCGCTACGAATATCTGCTGATGGACAAGGACGGCGCCCGGATCACCGGCAGCCTCAGCATATCCCCCTTCGAGACCTTCGAGGGGAACCGCCAGTGGATCACCTTCCCCTTCACCGACACCCTGCCCGACGGCACGGTGGTCCGGCCCCAGGTGCGGGGCGTGCAGGTGCGTCTGGCGGGCGGCGAGATGCTGTTCGTCGGGGCGTCGCTGATCGACACCGAAGCCTATCTGGCGCGCCTGACCCAGGCCCTGTGGGCCGCCATGGGCATCGTCCTGCTGCTGGGTCTGGCCGGGGGAATCCTGGTCAGCCGCAATCTGGAGCGGTCCATGGGCCGGCTGGGCAAGGTGGTCACGGCCGTGCAGGAGGGCGATCTCAAGGCGCGTGCGCCCGTGCGGAACTCGGGCGACGAACTGGACGAACTGGGCGCCGGCCTGAACACCATGCTGGACCGGCTGGAGGCCTCCATGGCCTCGATCCGGCACGCCGGCGACGCCATCGCCCACGACCTGCGGTCGCCCCTGACGCGGATGCGGGCCAAGCTGGAGGTGGCCCTGATGGACGCCGAGGCGGGCAAGATCGACGGCGTCGATGCGGTCCAGCTGGCCCTGGACGAGGCCGACAGCCTGCTGAAGACCTTCAACACCGTCCTGGCCATCGCCCGGCTTCAGGCCGGCGGCGCGCCTGACACCAGGCTCTTCGACGCCGCCGATCTGGCCGCCGACATGGCCGAGCTTTACGAGCCGGCCAGCGAGGACAAGGGGCTGGAGTTTTCGGCCGAGATCGAGCGCGGCCTGATGGTCGAGGGCAACCAGCCCTTCCTGGCCCAGGCCCTGGCCAACATCATCGACAACGCCATCAAATACACCCCGACCGGCGGCGCCGTGATGCTGCGCGCGCGCCGGCGCTCGTCGGGCGAGATCGAATATTCGGTCACCGACACCGGCCCCGGCGTGCCTGAAGCGGACCGGGAACGGGTCATCGAACGCTTCGTCCGTCTCGACAACAGCCGCACCGAGGCCGGCTCGGGCCTCGGCCTGTCGCTCGTGGGGGCGGTCATGGAGGCGCACGGCGGCCGCATCATTCTGGACGAAGGTCCCGGCGCCTACGGCGGCTTCGGGCCCGGCCTGCGGGTGGCGCTGGTCCTGCCGGCGGCCCAATGACCGGGCCTCTGGGCCCGGGCCTGCGCGCCTGCGGGCCCGTGGTCGACCCGGCCTCCGCCGCCCGCGCGCAGGAACGGCTGATCGAGGCGGCGGCGGAGGGCGGCTGGGCCGCGACCCTGCAGGCCGCCTGGCCTGCCCTGGCGCCCGTATTCGCCGCCTCCCCCTATCTGTTCGGCCTCGCCCGCCGGTGGCCGGAACGGCTGCGTGCGGTGCTGGAGGAGGATGCCGACGAGCGTCTGGCGGGTCTGCTCGCCGCTACGGACGCCCTGACCGGCGGCGCCGACGACATGCGCGCGCCCCTGCGGCGGCTGAAGGGCGAGCTCCATCTGCTGACCGCCCTGTGCGACCTCGGCGGCGTCCGGGATCTCGACGGCGTGACCTCCGCCCTCAGCCGCTTCGCCGACGCCTCGGCCCAGGCCGCCCTGCGCGCGGTCGCCCACGACCAGCGCGAGCGGGGCAAGCTGATCTCCGCGCCCGACGACCCGCGCGGCCCCATCCCCGGCCTGTTCGGCCTCGCCATGGGCAAGCACGGCGCCTTCGAGCTCAACTATTCTTCCGACATCGACATCAGCCTGTTCTGGGAGCCCGAGGCGCTGGAGAGCGCCCTGGCCGAGGGCGTCGAGCCGCAGAAATTCCTCGACCGCATCGCCCATTCCCTGTCGATCCTGATGCAGGAGCGGACCGGCGACGGCTACGTCTTCCGCGTCGATCTGCGGCTGCGACCCGATCCGTCCTCGACCCCGCCCGTCGTCGCCGTGCCCTTCGCCCTGTCCTACTATGAAGGCGTCGGCCAGAACTGGGAGCGGGCGGCCTTCATCAAGGCGCGGGCCATGCTGGGCGATATCGCCGCCGGGCGCGATTTCATCCGGGCCCTGCAGCCCTTCATCTGGCGCCGCAGTCTCGACTTTCCGGCCATCCTCGACATCCAGTCGATCAAACGCCAGATCCACGTTCACAAGACGGGCGAGGGACTGGATGCGGCCGGCGCCAATCTGAAGCTGGGTCGCGGCGGCATCCGCGAGATCGAATTCTTCGTCCAGACCCAGCAGCTGATTCTCGGCGGCCGCGATCCCGCCCTTCGCAACCCGCGCACGGTAGAGGCCCTCGTCCTGCTGCGCGACGCCGGCCATGTCGGCGCCGACGCCTGCGCCGAACTGACCGCCGCCTACGCAACCCTTCGCGGGCTGGAACACAGGGTCCAGATGCTCGACGACGAGCAGACCCACACCCTGCCGGCGGATCCAATCCGCCGCGCGGCGGTCGCGGCGCTGGCGGGGGAGGGTGATCTGGCCGCCTTCGACGCCCGGGTCGAGGCGCTGCTGGTCGGGGTCAACCGCCGCTATGGCGAGCTGTTCGAGGGCGAGGAGGCGCTGTCGTCGCCCTACGGATCCCTCGTCTTCACCGGCGTCGAGAACGATCCGGAAACCCTGCTGACTCTCGAACGGATGGGGTTCGCCGAGCCCGCCGGCGTGGCCGACACGATCCGCAGCTGGCACCACGGCCGCATCCCCGCGACCCGTTCGGCGCGCGGACGCGAGCTGTTCACGCGCCTGGCCCCGCGCCTGCTGACGGCTCTCGCGGACACGGGGGCGGCCGACGCGGCCTTCCGCCGGTTCGCCGTCTTCTTCGCCGGGCTGAGCGCGGGGGTGCAGGTCCAGGCCCTGTTCCTCGCCCAGCCCCGGCTGTTCGAGCAGGTGCTCGGCGTCATGGCCTTCGCCCCGCGTCTGGCGCGGACCCTGGGACGCTATCCCGCGGCGCTGGACAGCATGCTGGACGCCCGCTTCGCCCGCGTCATCGACGAGGATTCCGGCGTCGTCGAACAGCTGATGACGGACGCCGCCGCTGCTCCCGACTTCGAATCCGCCCTCGATGTCGCGCGCCGCATGCATCGCGAGCAGATGTTCCGCATCGGCATCCAGACGCTCAGCGGCCGCGCCGATCCCGAGGCTGCGGGCCGGGCCTATACGGCCATAGCCGACGCCGTCATCACCGCCCTGGCACCCGCCGCCATGGCCGAGGCGGTGCGGCAGGGCGGCCCCCTGCCCGGCGGGTCGGCGGCTGTGATCGCACTGGGCAAGGCCGGTTCGCGCGAGATGACGGCCAGCTCCGATCTCGACCTGATGACCGTCTACGACGCTCCGGCCGACGCCGTGTCGGAGGGCAAGGGCTGGGCCGCGGGCGTCCTCTATTCCCGCTTCACCCAGCGGCTGATCGCCGCCCTGTCGGCTCATACAGCCGAGGGCGGGTTGTACGAGGTGGACATGCGGCTGCGGCCCGGCGCGGCCAAGGGGCCGGTGTCGCTGAGGCTGGACGCGGTTCGGGACTATTACGCCGCCGAGGCCGACACCTGGGAGTTCATGGCCCTGACCCGGGCCAGGGTGGTCTGGACTGACGATCCCGCCTTCGGCGCGCGGACGCAGGCGGCGATCGAGGCCATCCTGCGCCGGCCGCGCCCCGGGGTGGACGTGGCGGCCGACGCTCGCCGCATGCGCGATCTGATGGCGCGCGAGCGGCCGGGGCAGGGCGACTGGGACCTGAAGCTGGCGCCCGGAGGGCAGGTGGACGCCGAATTCGTCGCCCAGGTCCGGCAGCTGACCGCCGCGCCGAGCGGCGGCCCGTTGACCGTGTCGACGCTGGAAGCCCTGTCTGACGAACCGGCCCTTGCTGCGGCATGGCGGCTGCAGCAGGCCTTGAACCAGATTCTCCGCGCCGCCTTCGACGACAAGCCCGATCCGGATCAGGAGCCCGAGGGCTTCCGACGCCGTCTCGCCGAAGCGGCGGGAGTGGCCGATTTCGAGACCCTGAAGGCGCATCTGGCGGACGTCCGGATCGCGGCCCGGGCGGCCTTCAAGAAGGCCCTTCCGCCTGTCCGCGACGGAGACTGACCCGCCGGCCGTTTCACTCACCGACAGGGACGAAGCGGCCGCGTCTGGCGGCCTTGGAGATCATCCGATGAGAAAGACCCTTCTGGCCGGCGCCCTCGCCGCCCTTGCCCTCGCCGCAGGCGGCGCCGCCCTGGCCCAGCAGGCTCCGGCCCCGGCGCCGCACGCCATGCGGGCCGACGCCGACGGCGACGGCCGCATCAGCCAGGCCGAGTTCGTCGGCCGGCGCGTGGAACGTCTCAACGCCGCCGACGCCGACCGCGACGGCTCCGTGGGGGCCGAGGAAATGCGCGCGGCCTTCCAGGCCCGTTCGACCGAACGCGCCGACGTCCGCTTCCAGCGTCTGGACGCCGACCGCGACGGCGCCATCAGCCGCGCCGAATTCGACGCACGGCGCTCGGCTGAGGCCCGCCCGCAGCGCGCGGCTCGCATGCACCGCGGCGGCGGACGCATGGCCCATCGCGGCCAGCGCATGGAGGCCCGCGGTCCGGTCTCGATCGCCGAGGTCCAAGGCAAGGCCGAACAGGCCTTCGCCCGGCTGGACGCCGACCGCGACGGCTTCATCACGGTCGCCGAACGTCAGGCCGGGATGCAGGCCGGCCGCGAACAGCGCCGCGAACGCATGACGGAACGCCGCGCCGCGCGTCAGGCGCAACGGCAGGCGTCGCCTCCGGCGCCCGCTTCGGAGTAGGAACAATGGGCGGGGCGACGGTCAGGGACCGAACGACCCTTTCGAGAGTAATGGGAGTGGGCCTGATTGGCGTTGGTCGCCGACCCGGACGAGGACCTGGTGCGCCGTGTGGGTCAGGGCGACCCCGCGGCCATTCAGGCCATGGTGGCGCGCAAGCTGCCGCGCATGCTGGCCCTCGCCCACCGCATGCTGGGCGACGCCGCCGAGGCCGAGGATGTGGCCCAGGAGGCCATGTTCAGGGCCTGGAAGCAGGCCCCCCGCTGGACGCCGGGGCAGGCCAGGTTCGACACCTGGCTGCATCGGGTGGGTCTGAACCTTTGCTACGACCGGCTGCGCCGTCGGCGCGAGGTTCCGACCGAGGCTCCGCCGGAGCGGCCCGACGAGGGACCGTCGCCGGATCGGGGTCTGATGGCGGCGGACGTGGGCAACCGCGTAAACGCGGCCCTGGCGCATCTGCCCGACCGTCAGCGCGAGGCGGTGGTTCTGTGCCATTATCAGGAGCTGACCAATATCGAGGCCGCGGCCCTGATGGAGGTCAGCGTCGAGGCGCTGGAAAGCCTGCTGTCGCGTGGACGGCGGGGGTTGAGACTGGCTCTGGCCGATATCCGGCCGGGGGCTGAAGGAGTTTGAGCGTGATGACGTCGGAACGGTTTCTCGCACTGATCGCGGCCTACGGCGCCGACGCGCGGCGCTGGCCCGAAGGCGAACGCGAGGCGGCGAAGGCTTTCGTCGCGGCGAATCCGGCTGCCGTTCATGCGGCCCTTGCGGAGGCGGACGAGGTCGACGCCCTGCTTTTCCTGTCGCGCGCCGTCCAGCCTTCCATGGCCCTGCGCGATCGCGTCATCGCCTCGGCCGCCGCAGCCGGGTTGAAGGCCAGGCGCGAGGGCCGCCGCTGGCTGGACCGTCTGGCGCTCGCCCTCGGCGCCGGCTGGGCGGTCGCGACCTGCGCCGGCGTGGCGGCGGGAATCATGCTGACCACCCACCTGACCGCCGACGCCCAGGCCGACGCCGTCCTGTATCAGGCGTCGCTGATGGCCGTGGATGACACGGAGGTGCTGGGATGACGTCGAAAACGCTGAAAAGCGTCCTGGTCGTCTCGGTGGCCCTGAACCTGTTCGCTCTTGCGGCGGGCGCGACCCTGCTGGTCACGCGCGCCCATGTCGAGAAGCGCGTCGAGGCCCAGCAGCGTCCGCCGCGTACGGCCTCGCCCATGATGCTGATCGGCCAGCTGGATCCCGCCGTCCGCGATCGGGTGCGCGACACCCTGCGCGCCTCGGCCCTGGAGGTCCGTCCCGATTTCGAGGAAGCCCGTCAGAAGCGGCGCGAGGCGGTCGCCATCGCCTCGTCCGACGCCTTCGACAGCGCGCGCGTCACCACCCTGCTGGCCCAGTCGCGCGAAGCCGAACTGCGCGGCCGCGCCCGGCTCGAGATCGACGCCGTCAATGTGCTGGAAACCCTGGAACCGGCCGACCGCAAGGCCCTGTCGGCGATCCTCACCCGCCGCGGCCGCGGCGTCGTGCGCAGCGACGGCGAAAAGAAGGCCCCGCCTCCCGCCCATTGAGGGGCTTCAGGCGGCGCGGGCCTGTTCGGTCCGCGCCGCGTCCGGCCGCCGGATCGGCAGGACGAAGCCCACCGTGGTGCCGCGTCCGGGCTCGCTGGCGATGGTCAGCTCCCCGCCGTGCAGCTCGATCAGCGACTTGGTCAGGGCCAGACCCAGGCCGGTGCCCTGGGTGGTCTTGGAGTGCTGGCCCTCGACCTGTTCGAACGGCCGCGCCAGCCGCTCCAGATCCTTTTCGGCTATGCCGATGCCGGTGTCGGTGACGGCCACACGCACCCGGTCGTCGTCCTCGCGCGTCAGGGCCACGACGATGTCGCCGCCCTCGGGCGTGAACTTCACCGCGTTCGAGATCAGGTTCAGCACCACCTGTTTCAGGCCGCGATAGTCGGCGTCGATCTCGGGCATCTCGGGCGCGTCGACCACCAGGTTCAGCCCGGCCTCCTGGATCTTGCCGCGCATCAGCCGTGTCGCGTCCTCGACCACCTCCTTCAGCGACACCGTCTCATAGTGCAGCGTCAGCTTGCCGGCCTCAATCTTGGCCATGTCGAGGATGTCGTTGATCAGGCTCAGCAGGTGCTGGCCCGACTTCAGGATGTCGGCGGCGTAGCCCTTGTACCGGGCGTCGCCCAGAGGGCCGAACATCTCGCCCGCCATGATCTCCGAGAAGCCGTTGATGGCGTTCAGCGGGGTCCGCAGCTCATGGCTCATATTGGCCAGGAATTCCGACTTGGCCTGATTGGCCGCCTCGGCCCGGGTCATGGCCACCTCATATTTGCGCGCCAGCAGCGACAGCCGCTCCTCGCGGTCTTCCAGTTCGGTGATGGTGACGTGCAGCCGTTCGGTGGCCCGCTGACGCTCGGCCTCCTTGCGCTTGATGGCCGTGATGTCCGCCGCCGTCACCACCGAGCCGCCGTCCGAGGTGAAGCGTTCGACCAGCTGCAGCCAGCGGCCGTCGTTCAGCTCGATCTCGCGCGCGCCGGCCCGGCCGCCGGCCGCAGGCTGGTCCGACTTGATGGCCAGGGCGGCGATCCGGTTCAGATCCTGTTTGAAGGCCCCCCGCCGGACGACGCCCTCCTCGAATCCGAACGCGTCCTGGAAGGCCTGGTTGGACAGGATCAGCCGGCCCTGTTTGTCGAACAGGACGAAGGCGTCGGACACGCTCTCGATGCCGTCGCGGAGACGGCTTTCGGCGGCCTGGGCCTGGGCCTTGGCGCGGCGCGCCTCGGTCGTGTCCAGCGCCACGCCCAGCACGCTGGTGAAGCCCTCGTCGCTGCGGTCGCCCCGCGCCTGGCCGCGGGCGTCGATCCAGCGCGCCTTGCCCTGGGCGTCGGCCACCGGGAAGCTGACGTCGAAGGTGCCGAAGGTCTGGGCCTGCCGCAGGGCGTGCAGCACGGCCTCGTGATAGCGCGGATGGATGCGGGCCATCAGCTCGTCGGTCGTGACCACGCCCTTCTCCAGCCCCATCAGCCGGGCCATGTATTCCGAGATGGTGACGGTGTCGCTGTCCGTGTCCCATTCCCAGACGCCGCATCGGGCCGCCTCGACGGCTCCGCGGAACCGCTGTTCCGACGCCGCCCAGACCTGGGTGATGCCCTGCTGCCGGCGCTGCAGCAGCAGGGCCAGCAGAACCACGAACGCGCCGATGCCGACCGGCGCGGTCAGCACCCAGACGTCGTCCAGCAGGGCGTCGGCGCCGACGGTGATCGGGGTCGAGGCCACGGCGATCAGGCCGGTGTCTCCCACCGCGACCCCCGTGCGGCGAATGGCGTGGCTTTCGCCGCGCAGGGTGACGCCCTGACCATTGGCCGCCACCGGCGCGGCCGACAGGCCCAGGGTCGTGGTCGTCGTGCCGACCCCGGTCAGGACCGTATCGGGCGCCGACAGTATGGTGCGGCTGATCCCGTCCTGCGGCGCCAGCGGCGGCAGGGGCGCGCGGCCGACCAGCCGTCCTCCGCCGGCCAGCGGGCGGGCGATCAATATGGCGCGGCCGTCCGCCGTCAGACCGGGACGACCGGGCGCGGCGGCGAACTGGCGGGCGTCTCCGCCCGTTGTCGCCACGGGGCGCCCGATCCCGTCCAGAACGGCGAAGGCCGCGCCCGGGGCGGCGGCGCGGGCGCGTTGCAGCATGACGGAGGGGGGCTCGGACGCGACCGCGGCGGCGCGTACGGCGGCCTGGACGGGGGCGATCCGGGTTTCCAGCTCGAGGGCCAGAAGGCGGGCTTCGCGGTCGACCGCGCTCAGGCGCAGGGCGTCCGCCTCCTGTCCCGGCCGGGCCATCTCGCGGGCGAACAGCAGCACATAGGCCGCGACGGCCAGGGTGACGGTCAGAAGGGCGATGCGCACCCACGACGGCGGGCCCTTGCGCCGGTCTACCGCGCGCCGTCCCTCGCTGGTTATGCGGCGCTCGTTGCCCCGCAAGGCGCTCTCCCGGAGAAAATCGACGTCGATCAGAGGAATCTAGGCTGCGTCGCGGATTCCTGTCGAGCCTTGCTTCCGAACGATCAACGGTTTCAGGCGGCCTGCGTTTCGCGCTGGTTGGCGCCGCCCCCGCTGTCGGTCGGCGAGACCAGAACGTCGGTGACCGTCTTCAGTATGGCGCGGGCCGTCCGGGCCAATTCGACCATCTCGGGCGGCGCGTCGTCCGGCGCCTCGTCGACGGAGGCTGCGAGCCGTTCGGCCAGGGCCAGAAGCCGGGGCGAGGCCGCGATCAGGCGCGCCTGGTATTCGATCTGGTCGGGGTCCCGGTCGTATTCCGCCCCGGGCACGCGCCAGCCGCCCCAGTCGGCCTTGTCGGTCACGACCACGGGATAGGTGCCGGGGAAGGGATGGTGGGGACAGTCGTCGGCGCTCTGCCACTTGTTGCGGGCGCGCATCAGCCGCCAGGTCTCGCCGGCGCTGGCGGCGGGGTCCTCGGTCGGCAGCAGCAGTTCGTGGGCCAGGAACTCCCGGCCCAGACCCACATCGTAGGTGACGCGAACGGGTTCCTCGAATCCCTTGGCCCAGACGGGCTGGACCTTCTCGATCTGGGCCCATGCGCCAACGCATTCGACCCAGACCTTCTGACCCTTCTGGAATTGCGCGCGCGCCATTCACGTCTCCGATCCTGAACGCCGAAAATGCGCCCTCGCGAGTGAACAGCCGGTTCCGCGAAAGGGTGAAGCAGACGTAAACGCCGGCCTCACCCCCTTGCCGGATCAGGCCCGGGAAATGTCTTCCAGCGCCTCGCCGGCGTATTTTTCCTTCACCCGGGTGGACAGATCGCCCAGCGAGACGACGCCGACCAGACGGCTGTCCTTGTCCAGCACCGGCAGGCGGCGGATCTGCTTCGACCCCATGGCGTCCAGCACGGTCTTCAGGTCGTCGTCGGCGTTGGCCGTGTGCGGATCCCGGGTGATGTATTCCACCACCGGGGCGCTCGGCGACGCGCCCTGGGCCAGGGCCCGGATCGTGAGGTCGCGGTCGGTGATGGTGCCGATCAGGGTGTCCCCGTCGGCCACCGGCATGAAGCCGAAGTCTCCGGCCGCCATACGCGAGGCGACCTCCTGCACGGTGTCGCCGGGGCGGGCGACCTGGACGTCCTTGCTCATCACGTCACGGATTTTCATCGGGTCTCTCCTTGAAGGGGGGCTGCCGTCAAAACCCCCGCCCGCCGCGCCGGTTCCGGTCGGCCGGATGACTGCCAGACAACAGGGCCCTCAGGGTCCTGTCAGCCTCGACATGGTTTTCTGCCTCCACGGTCCGCTGCGGATCGGGAACGAAGGAACACGAAAATGAAAACCGCCATGATCCGGAAGGCCCTGCTTTCCACGCTGGCGGCGACGGCGGTCATGACGGCCACGCCGGCGCTGGCCCAGAACGTCACCTTCTCCATCGGCGTCGGTTCGCCCGCCTACGGCCAGGGCTACGGCTACAACCGGGGCTACGGAAACGACCTGCAGTACCGCGCCCAGCGGGTGGCCCAGCAGATCAACCGCGTGGCTTACAATGGTCGTATCAGCCGCGGCGAGGCCCAGCGTCTCAGCTGGGAGATGCAGCAGTACCGGAACCTCGAGTGGCGCTATGCCCGCGACGGCCTGAGCCGTGCGGAATATGCGGCCCTCAGCAACCGTCTGACCCGCATCGAATACATGCTCCGTCAGGAGCGCCGCGACCGCTGGTAATCCGCGTGTCGTGAACGGAGGCCGCCCCGGCGACGGGGCGGCCTTTCGTTTGTCCGGCTCAGCCGTTAAGCCGCTGGCTCGAACCGGAGAACGACGATGACGGCGGCGAACGAGGCGAAGGCCATTCTGCAACGGCTGGGCGTGGACGACGCCGTTTGGGGCGGCGCCCTTGCGACGCGCTCGCCGATCGACGGCTCCAGCGCCGGCGTCCTGGCCGAGACGACGGACCTCGACGGCGTCGCCGCCCGCTCGGTCGCCGCCTTCCACGCCTGGAAGCGCGTACCGGCGCCCCGCCGCGGCGAACTGGTCCGCCTGCTGGGCGAGGAACTGCGCGCCTCGAAGGACGACCTCGCCCGTCTCGTCACCCTGGAAGCCGGCAAGATCGTCTCCGAGGGGCTCGGCGAGGTGCAGGAGATGATCGACATCTGCGACTTCGCCGTCGGCCTGTCGCGCCAGCTGTACGGCCTGACCCTCGCCTCGGAACGCCCCGGCCATCACATGCGCGAGACCTGGCAGCCGCTGGGACCGGTGCTGGTCATCTCCGCCTTCAACTTCCCGGTCGCCGTCTGGGCCTGGAACGCCTGCCTCGCCCTCGTCTGCGGCGACCCGGTGATCTGGAAGCCGTCCGAGAAGACGCCCCTGACCGCCCTCGCCACCCAGGCGATCTTCGACCGCGCCATCGCCCGCTTCGGCGACGCCCCCGACGGCCTGTCCCAGCTGGTCATCGGCGGCCGCGACGCCGGCGAGACCCTGACCGCCGACCCGCGCATCGCCCTCGTCTCCGCCACGGGATCGACCCGCATGGGCCGGGCCGTGGCCCAGGCCGTCGCCGCCCGACTCGGCCGCTCGCTGCTGGAGCTCGGCGGCAACAACGCCATGATCGTCACGCCCAGCGCCGACCTCGACATGGCCGTGCGCGCCATCGCCTTCTCGGCCGTCGGCACCTGCGGCCAGCGCTGCACCACCCTGCGCCGCCTGCTGGTCCACGAGAGCATCGCCGACGGCCTGGTCGCCCGTCTCAAGGCCGCCTATGAGACCCTTCCCATCGGCGATCCGCGCGAAGATGGCGTCCTGATCGGCCCCCTGATCGACGAGGCTTCGGCCCACGGCTTCGAAACCGCCCTGAAACAGGCGGTGGAGCAGGGCGGCGAGATCGTCGTCGGCGGCGACCGCGTCGACCGCGACGGCGTCTACGTCCGCCCCGCCATCGTCCGCATGCCGGCCCAGAGCGCGGTCGTGCAGCACGAGACCTTCGCCCCCATCCTCTACGTCCTGACCTGGTCCGATTTTGACGAGGCCGTGGCCAT
>Ga0233425_10008751_pt1 | contig 13216 bp, 11 predicted proteins | sample Watercolumn_Towu_2_FD_181712 | JGI IMG/M metagenome (GOLD analysis project Ga0233425, IMG submission 181712) | Freshwater microbial communities from Lake Towuti, South Sulawesi, Indonesia - Watercolumn_Towuti2014_140_MG | ecosystem: Environmental > Aquatic > Freshwater > Lake | place...
TCGACAGGGCAATCAAACGCGGAACCGGAGAAATTGAGGGTGAAAAGTTTGAAAATATAATGTATGAGGGCTATGGCCCGGGAGGCACTGCAATTATGGTCGAGGCCCTGACCGAAAACAGGAACCGTACCGCCGCAGAGGTCAGAAATATCTTTTCTAAAAATGGCGGCAATCTTGGAGAAAGCGGGTGCGTAGGATGGCTCTTTGAACGAAAGGGCATCCTTCTGGTTGCAATGGAAAAGGTTTCTGATGAGGAAACATTTATGCTTGAGGTAATTGATGCTGGCGCCGAAGACATACTGGAAGATGACGGGACATATGAAATAAAAACCGGCCCTTCGGAATTTATGCCCGTAAAGAAAAAACTTGATGAACTTAAAATTCCGATACAATCAGCGGAGATAACATATGTTCCAAAAACTACAGTCGAGGTGTCAAAAAAAGAAGCTGAAAAAGTACTTCGGCTTATAAACACACTTGACGATGATGATGATATCCAGAATGTGTATTCAAATATCGAACTGACCGAAGAGATGATTCAGGAAGCAGGTTAGCATTTTTATGAACAGTGGCTGCCTCAGGGTAATCGGGGTCGATCCCGGACTGGAAATTACAGGGGTTGCTGTTCTGGATGTCAGGGGTAACAGTTTTAGTCCCGTTTTCTGTGACTGTATAATAACGGGAAGGGATATTTCTCTTCATAAAAGGCTTGAACAGATTTACATCATGCTTTGCTCATATATCCGGCAATATAATCCTGACTGTCTTGCAATAGAAGATATTTTTTTCAGTTCCAATGTAAAGACTGCCCTGCTTATCGGTTCCGCAAGAGGGGTGGCAATGCTTGCAGGAACAAGCAATAACCTTGAAGTTTACGAGTATACACCCCTCCAGATGAAGCAGGCAATTGTCGGTTATGGCCGTGCGACAAAAAAACAGGTAAAGTATATGCTTAAAACGATCCTTGGGGTTAAGGATAATTTCTTTTCATCAAGAGACGATGCATGGGATGCAATGGGCATTGCATTGTGCCATGCAAATACACGGAAATTTGAAAAAAAAGTAAGTGACAGCATTGAGAAGAAAGTTTAATTTATTTATTAAAACCGAAATTATAAATGTTAAAATTCTAAAAGGCATTTGTTTTTATTTTATGGAATTTAAAATATGATAGCCAGACTGACCGGAAAACTAATCGAAAAGCTTCCCGCATATGTGGTCATAGACGTAAATGGCGTCGGGTTTGAAGTGCTGATAACCGGCAGGACCTTTGAAAGACTGCCTGAAAACGGAAATGTCGTGAGCCTTGATATCCACACCCATGTCAGAGAAGATGAAATTAAGCTTATCGGGTTTCAGGAAAAAGAAGATAAAGAAATATTTTTGAAGCTTACCGGTGTTTCGGGAATATCCGTTAAAACTGCATTAAGCTCGCTTTCAATTTACTCAGCATCGGAATTGAAGAGAATAATTATAAAAAAAGAGGTCGATTTAATCAGGCGGATTCCCGGAGTCGGCAAAAAACTTGCCGAAAGGCTCATAATAGAAATCCGTGACAGGCTGGACGAACAGGAACCTCAGGCAGGGTACTTCATGCCGGAAGGCGGGGAAAAACTTTCAGAAGTGAGACTGGCGCTTAAAACCCTGGGTTATTCAAGCTTTGAAATCAATGAGGTGCTTAAAAAAGTGAACCTGGAAAAAGTAATTGACAGTAAAACTGAAGAAATATTAAAGATTGTTCTCAGGGAAATGTGATGGAAGAAAATACCGTGCAGGAACAGCAGGATTATATTAATCCGAGATTGAAGAATGAGGACGTGGAGCTTGACAGGAGCCTTCGGCCCAGATTTTTTTCTGAATTTATAGGGCAGGACGGGCTCGTTGAAAATTTAAAAATTTTTATAAGCTCCGCAAAAAAAAGAAATGAACCTCTGGACCATGTAATATTATCCGGCCCCCCCGGCCTTGGTAAAACGTGTCTTGCGGAAATTATTGCAAATGAGCTTGGGGTCAATTTCAGGATAACAAGCGGGCCGGCAATTGAAAGAGCTGGCGATCTTGCTGCTATACTTACCAACCTTGAGAAATATGATGTTCTTTTTATAGATGAAATACACAGGTTAAACAGGGTCATCGAGGAGATTCTGTATCCGGCAATGGAGGATTTCAAGCTCGATATAATAATAGGCAAGGGCCCTTCCGCCAGGTCAATAAGAATTGATATAGCGCCATTTACCATAATAGGGGCCACAACGAGAATCGGGCTGATTGCCTCTCCCCTGAGGGACAGATTTGGAGTGAATTTAAGGCTTGACTATTACGATCACAGGAGCATAAATAAAATAATTAAAAGATCGGCAAAAATCCTCCAGTTAAGCATTGATCCGGAAGGGGCCGAAATAATTGCGGAAAGGTCAAGAGGCACCCCAAGGATTGCCAACAGGCTTCTTAAGAGGGTCCGGGATTACGCCCTGATAAATGGTGACGGAAACATAAGCAGGGAAATTGCCGAACAGTCCCTGTTAAAGCTTGATATAGATTCCCTGGGCCTGGATGTCATAGACAAGAAAATACTGAGCACAATTATAAAAAAGTTCAATGGCGGTCCGGTTGGAGTCGGCACAATTGCCGTATCGATTGGCGAGGAAACAGATACAGTCGAAGACGTTTATGAACCTTATCTTCTTCAGCTCGGATTTTTAAAAAGAACCCCGAAGGGAAGAGTTGCAACCGGGCTTGCCTACAGCCATCTAAATATTGAAATGCCTGAAAGCCTGTCAAAAAATGAGGGCAAACCCAAACTATTTTAATCCTGATGAAAAAGAGCTTATTTTACTATGAACTTCCTGCAGAATTTATAGCACAAAAACCGCTTGAAAAGAGGGACAGTTCAAAACTTCTGCTTCTTGACAGAAAAACCGGCAGAACTGGCCATGGTTTCTTTTATAGCCTACAAAACTATCTTAAAAATGGTGATGTGCTGGTCGTAAATGAAAGCAGGGTCATGAAATGCAGACTTGAGGGCACCAAAGAAAAAACCGGGGCAAAAATTGAATGTTTCATATTAAAAAAACTTGATGATACAAGTGCAGAGGTGCTTATTAAACCCTCCAGAAAGCTTGATACAGGATCAAGAGTGAATGTGGGGAAATATTTTTTTGAAATAACACAAAAAAAACCGTATGGAAAAGCAACAGCATCATTCAATGGCGAAGTAGAGACAGTAATTGGTGAATGCGGAATGGTCCCCCTGCCGCCATATATAAAAAACAGGGATATAAGTGCGGAAAGGTACCAGACAGTATATGCGGAAAAAAACGGTTCTGCTGCTGCGCCGACCGCAGGGCTTCATTTCACTGAAGCGACAATTGCCTCATTAAAAAGCCGGGGAGTTGTGTTTGCAAAAGTGAGCCTTGATATCGGGCTTGATACCTTCAGGCCCATAGTTGAAGATGATATAGAAGACCATGTGATCCACAGCGAAAATTTCCATATTGATGCAAATGAAGCGGCAAAAATTTCAGAAGCCAGAAAGGCCGGCAACAGGATAATTGCCGTTGGAACAACAAGCATGAGGGTTATTGAGACCGTTTTTGATGAAAACGGCGGCATATCGGAATATTCAGGCAGCACATCTCTTTATATTTATCCCGGTTACAGGTTTAAAATTGCCGATGCGCTTTTAACCAATTTTCATCTGCCGTATTCAACGCTTCTGGTAATGGTGAGCGCATTTGCTGGAAGGGAAAATATTTTAAGGGCATATGAAGAGGCAAAAGCCGGCAACTACAGATTTTTCAGTTTTGGAGACTGTATGTTTATTTACTGAGGGTTAGAATTTTATATTTTTAAGGTATTTCTGACTGAATGAATTAACTGTATGTTTTCGAATAATTAAAAAAATGGCTGATTTTTTTAAAATTCTAAAAAAAGAAAGCAGTTGCAGTGCAAGATCCGCTCTTATTTCCACGGCGCATGGAACCATAAGAACACCGGTTTTCATGCCTGTGGGCACAAAGGCAACAGTAAAGGCAATTGACCACAGACAGCTGTACGGGATGGGCTGTGAAATAATACTCGGGAATTTGTACCACCTCTATCTTCAGCCCGGAATCGAATTGCTGAAAAAAACAGGGGGGCTTCACGGGTTCATGAACTGGAACAGAGCAATACTTACAGACAGCGGCGGATTTCAGGTTTTTTCACTTAATAAGATACGTAAAATTAATGAGGATGGGGTGCAGTTCAGGTCTGTAATCGACGGTTCAAGCCATTTTTTCGCACCTGAAGATGTAATAAAATATCAGGCTGAAGCCGGTTCAGACATTGCCATGGTGCTGGATGAATGCATACCATTTACAGAGGATGCAAAATATACCTCCGGGGCCGCAAACCGGACGCTTAACTGGGCCGAACGAAGCATAAAAGCACTGAGCAGGATAAAGCAAGAAAACCCTGAGGCAGAGAAAATGAGGGTTTTCGGAATCATTCAGGGGGGTTTCATAAAAAGCATCAGGAAATTCTGCGCCAGGGCTGTCTCCTCGATGGATTTTGACGGAATAGCAATCGGGGGTCTGAGCGTCGGAGAGGAAAGAGAAAAAACAATGGAGATGCTTGCATATACCGCTGATTACACCGACAGGTCAAAACCCCTGTATTTCATGGGTCTCGGGGACCCTCCGGGTATTATCGATGCAATATATTTCGGAACAGATATGTTTGATTGCGTGATGCCCACAAGAATTTCCAGGATGGGCAGCGCATTCACTTCAGATGGTAAAATAAATATAAAAAATAAAAAATTCACCGATGATTTTGCCCCCCTTGATGCAGAATGTGCCTGCGGCACATGTAAAAATTTTTCAAAAGCATACATCAGACACCTGTTTAAGAGCAGGGAAATCCTGGCTGCCATGCTTCTTACCGTTCACAATCTCATGTTTATTTTCAATCTTGTTGAAAATGCAAGAGCTGCCATAGAAAAAGGCACATTTGAGGGATTCAGACAGAGTTTCAGGGAACGGTACCTGAGCAACGCCAGCCAATAAAAGCAACAAGGGAAATTTTAAAAACCAGGGCAGGTTACTTTGCTGCCAAACGGTTTTTTTCAATAATCCATCCCTGCCATTTAATCTGTTTTCCAGCACAAAATTTTGGATGCTTACATTTAATAAAAAAAGATTGCAAATTTTCTGAAAATGTTAATAATAATAATGTTTGATTTGTTAATAAATAAATTCGGGAGTAAATAATGTCAAAAAAGATTGTTTCGATTATTCTTGTTTGTATTATGGCAATGGGGATAGCAGGAGTTCTTGCCGGCTGTACGTCACTTTTCCCCACGGCCACGCAGGCAACAGACGCTTCAGGAGCAACCACGGCAACCACTGAAGCCCCGACAGGCTGGAGAGCAGTTTTTGCCAATTACGGGACATGGATATGGCTTGCTGTTCTGGCTGTCGCATTTTACTTTTTACTTATCAGACCCCAAAGGGTCAGATCCAAAAAAGCCCAGGATCTTATGAGCAACCTTAAAAGAGGCGACGAAATAGTCACAATCGGCGGATTTTTCGGGAGAATCAAAGATGTAAGGGAAGACAGCATTATTATAACAATTGCAGGTGGGGTTGACGTTAAGATTGCAAAGAGCGCAATAGCGAGAGTCGTAACTTCACAGGGAACTGTTGATACGCAAAACAAAATGTAGAAAGATTAAAACCCGTATATGAGAAGCAGGCTGTCCAATATAATCACTGTCATAGTTTTTGCTATTATAATAGGTATTTGTTTTTACTTTATCTATCCGTTCCAGTCATCAATCAAACTCGGACTTGACCTTAAAGGCGGGACTCAGATTATTTTAAAGCCAACCGAAACGGGCACAGAGGAAGTTACGGATGAGGCCCTTGACAAGGCGCAGCTTATCATCTTAAACAGAATTGATGAGCTTGGAATTTCCGAGCCTCTAGTTACAAGGGACTTTAACAGAAATATCATTGTTCAGCTTCCGGGAGTGGATGATCCGGAAAGAGCAATAGATGTAATTGGAAAAACCGCCCAGCTTGAATTTAAAATTCTGGAGTCTGCTGATGAAAATGAAAACCCTGTATTCGGCCCGACGCTTCTGACGGGAGATAAACTTGTCAAGGCTTCTGCGGGTTATGACCAGGGGGGCCAGATCGTTGTAACAATGTCATTTAACGATGAGGGCGCTGAGCAATTTGCAAAGATCACAACTGAAAATGTCGGCAAAAGGCTCGCTATAGTGCTGGACGGTGAGATGAAATCGGCTCCGGTTATCAGGCAGGCCATTACCGGAGGGGATGCCGTTATTGAAAATATCGGAACACTTGAAGAGGCCAAGGATGTTGCCCTTGTTCTCCAGACGGGCGCCCTGCCGGTAAACCTTGAGATTCAGGAAAGCCAGACAATAGGCCCAACGCTCGGACAGGACTCCCTCAGACAGAGCATGCTTGCCGGCATAATCGGCTTTGTGCTTATTGTGATTTTAATGGTGGCGCTTTACAGGGGCCTTGGCGCAATTTCCATTCTGGGTCTTCTCTGTTACATCATAATATTCTGGGGCATTCTTGCAGGTCTTGGAACCGCCCTTACTCTCCCCGGTATTGCCGGCATAGTACTGACAATTGGTATTGCTGTTGATGCAAATGTTCTGATATTTGCCAGGATAAAAGAGGAGATTCTGAAGAGTAAAAGCAAGTATGCTGCATTTTCCGAGGGATTCAGAAATGCCCTTAAAGCAATTATTGATGCCAATATAACCACTCTTATAACAGCAGCGGCTCTTTACAGGTTCGGAACAGGTCCGATAAGGGGCTTTGCTGTAACCCTGGCAATTGGTGTTGTCATTAGCCTTTTTACAGCGGTGATTCTTGTCAGGGCTATCCTGTTTTTGATTGTGGATTCAAGGGTGGTAACTCCGGGATTTATGGGAGTAAAAATCGATAAGAGATTAAGCGGTACTGCAGTTAAGGAAAAATAGGTAAGGAGCACAGTAATTGGTTTCCCGGAAAAAATCTTCAAGAAAAGCAGGCAAAAAGATTCAGAGACCCCAGGACAGCGCCGGTAAAAACTTTGCAGCACCCGTATCTGCTGATTCTGAAAAGACTGATGCCGTGAGGCCTAACCCGGCTTCGGTTGTGCAGGAAAAACAGGAACAGAGCATGTACGCAGGAGACAGGTCAGTAAAGTTTGATTTTATTGGAAAAAACAGATACTGGGTCATTTTTACGCTTATAATTATAATTACGGGAATTATTTTTTTCTTTGTCAGGGGGTTTAATTTTGGAATAGATTTTCTGGGCGGAAATCTGATGGAAATTAAATTCCAGAAGAATGTTACAGTAGCCGAACTCAGAAATGAAATGGAGGAAATAGGTTACGGCAAGGCGATCCTTCAAAACACGGCAGACGACCAGTTTATCATAAGAACAACGCCTCTTTCAGATGAGCAGAAGGAACTCATTCTTACCTCACTTGACGAAAAAATAGGAATTGAAAGACCGATTGTTCAGGACAGAAATGTCGCTCCGGGTTTTTCCAGGACAATTATCAGAAATACACTGATTGCAGTTGCCATAAGCATTGTGGGAATACTTATTTATGTATGGATAAGGTTCAGTGTAAGATTTGCCGTAGTTGCCATAATAGAGCTCATTCATGATGTTCTTCTTATCCTCAGTATATATACTATAACTTTCAGGGAATTCAATGCGACAACAATTGCGGTTATTCTTACAATACTGGGTTATTCTTTAAGCGACGCTATCGTTATATTTGACAGAATACGTGAGGAGCTCCGTATAAATAAGAGGGACAGATTCCCGGTAATCATAAATTATTCAATAAACAAGGTGCTCACAAGGACCCTTGCCACAATGGGTACGACGCTGTTTCCGATAATAGTACTTCTCATTGTGGGAAATGAGACTTTAAAAGATTTTGCTTTCGGACTGTTTGTGGGCATTATCTCGGGTGCGTACTCATCGATTTTTGTCGGTTCCCCCATTCTTATTGCATGGAACAGCAGGTTTCCAAAATATAAGAAGTAAAAATGCATGACCATCCAAATAACTGGCTGCAAAACAAACTTACAAGCGAAAGTTCCCCTTCGGAAGAAGCGGATTTCTTAAATCTTCAAAAACTTACGGGGCTTTCAGATTTAATCTTAAGAATCCTTGGGCTGAGGGGGATAGGAAGTTTTCGGGAAGTGTCGGACTTTATAAGTCCGCGTCGGTCAAATCTATTAAGCCCATCACTGATGCCTAATATCGGCATTGCCGCAGAGAGGCTTAAAAAAGCATATCTTGACAGGGAGAAAGTTTTAATTTACGGCGATTACGACTCCGACGGTGTGATAAGCACGGCACTTTCATACAACTTTTTAACCAGAGCAGGATTCAATGCTTCCTATTATATTCCGGACCGCTTTGAGGAGGGTTATGACATCAGCACGGATTTTATTGAAAAAACAGCAATACCACAGAATTTTGACCTGATAATCTGTGTGGATTGTGGAACAAACGCCCTGGAAGTCAGGGATTTGCTGTCTGAAAGCAAAACAGCAAAAATTGATGTGATAGTCTGCGACCACCATGAGCCTTTAAAAGATTATGACAGGCCCGAAAAAAACAAGCCAGCAAAAGAAACCGGCAAAAAAAATCCTGAATCTTCAAGCTACATTGTTGTAAATCCGAAACTGCCTGGCTCGGAATATCCATTCAGATATTTAAGCGGCGCCGGGGTTGTATTTAAATTTATAATTTATTTCCTCAGCCATGCCGATGAAACCATTAAGAGTGCGGCTATTAAGGGTTTTTCAGATGTCCAGCAATATTTGAAATCCATGATCGATCTTGTGGCAATATCGACAGTTGCTGATGTGATGCCTATTACCGGAGAAAACAGAATAATTGTTTATTTCGGATTAAAAAATCTTTCAGCAACATGCAATAAAGGGCTTAAAAAACTCATTGATAAAAATTTTACAAAAAATGAAGGTTTCAATACTTATGATGCAGGTTTTATTATCGCTCCAAGGTTAAATGCTTCCGGAAGGATGAAAAATGCAAATAAAAGCATTGAGCTTCTGATAGATGGTCTCCATCCGGATACAACTCTGGAGGAGATTGTGGCGGACCTTGAAGCCTTCAATACCGAGAGGCAGAGAACCCAGGAAGAGGTGCTCAAGGAAATTCTTGGGATATTGACAGAAAGTCGAGCCCTGCCATCGGAGGAAAGCAGAATCTTTATCTGCAGCTCTCCTGCCTGGAGTGAGGGAATTTTAGGTATAGCGGCTTCAAATCTTGTCAGGAAAATTAACCGGCCCGTGATTCTTTTTAAGAATAAGGGCGGTATACTTAAGGGTTCAGGAAGAAGTACAGGCGGTTTTAATCTGTATGAGAATCTTGAAAAATTCAGAAGTTACTTTATAAAATTCGGCGGGCACAGCCAGGCATGCGGGATAACAATCGATGAGTCCAGATACGGAGAATTCAAGTCCGAAATTGAAAAATACGCCAGATCTGCCATAAAACAGCAGGATCTTGAGAAGAAGTTTTATTACGATGCAGAAATAGGCTTTACGCAAATCGATGCCCGGCTGATAAATGAGCTTGAAAAGCTCAAACCTTTTGGAATTGAAAACCCCAAACCTGTATTCAGGACCGATACCTGCCTGGTAACTGATGAACCTTATGTGGCCAATAGCAGAGCTAAGGATGCCGTGCACATTTTTTTTAAACTGAAAAACAGCGGGAAAATTTTCGAAGCAGCAATGTTTAACATTGATTCCGGCATTGCTGACAGCCGGCAGAAGGCAGGGTTCTTGAACCTGCCCGAAAAAGGAGCAGTGATAAATATACTTTATTCAATTGAAAAAAAAATGATCGGCCAGGAGACAGGCAATAATGGCGAATACTCAATCCAGCTCGTGCTTCTGGATTTCTACAAACAGGAGCAGTAACGGTTATGTGCAATTTTGGGATAATAATATATAATTTATTTCATGGGAAAATTTAAAGATAAAACAGAAATTTTACATAAAGGAACCAAACAGGCCGGGTTCGCCGAACTTAAAAATATCAAAGAGGATGCGGACCTTGAGAAGATTGGAAAAAGCCTGATCTCATCGGATGCGGCCGATAAAAGGTATGAAAAACTTGTTGAGCAGATTAAAATTTACAATACCCAGATTGATGTAAAGCTTCTTGACAAGGCATATCTTATTGCCAAGAAACATCATGAAAACCAGTTCAGGAAATCAGGCGAACCATTCATAATCCACCCTCTGGAGGTTGCAGGAATTCTTGCTGATATCGAGCTTGACCAGGCGTCGATAATTTCAGCGCTTCTGCATGATTTGATCGAAGATACAAATTACACTTATGAAAAGGTTGTAAAAGAATTTGGCGTGACCATTGCTAATATAATCAACGGGGTGACAAAGCTTGATAAAATAGTTTTTTCAAGCCTTGAGGAAAAACAGGTCGAAAACTTAAGAAAAATGATCATTGCCATGTCTGAAGATGTGAGGATAATTGTCGTTAAGCTGGCTGACAGGCTGCACAACATGAGAACCCTTTCATTTCTTGAAGAGGAAAAGAAAAGGGCCAAGGCAATTGAAACGCTTGAGGTTTACGCGCCCATTGCCCACAGGCTTGGAATACACCAGATAAAAACCGAGCTGGAGGATCTGAGTTTTTCAACGATATATTCCAAGCAGTACACAACAATCAGGGAAATGGTCCAGGAAAAGATAAAGCAAAGGCAGTTTCAGATAGATGAAGCCATTAAATTTGTTGCCGGAAAACTTGATGAGGTTGCCATTCCTGCTGAAATAAGCGGAAGGATAAAAGGATATTACAGTGTTTACAATAAAATACTTCAGCAGAATAAAAGCATCGATGATATTTATGACCTGATAGCCATAAGAATAATTGTGGAAGACGTGAAAAGCTGTTATGCTGTTCTGGGTATAATCCATTCAATCTGGAAGCCTGTGCCCGGGAGATTTAAGGATTATATTGCAAATCCCAAGTTTAATATGTACCAGTCACTTCATACGACTGTCATCAGTCCCCGCGGAAATCCTCTTGAAATACAGATAAGAACTTTTGAAATGCACAAGTTTGCCGAATACGGTATAGCTGCCCATTACAAATACAAGGAAGGCATAATACAGCACACTGAATTTGACAAGAGGATCGCCTGGATAAGACAGTTGCTTGACTGGCAGAAGGAGCTTAAAGATCCGCAGGATTATCTTGAATCCCTTAAACTCGATCTTTTTCAGGAGGAAATTTTTGTTTTTACCCCCAAGGGCAAGGTCGTAAACCTTCCGAGAGGTGCGACGCCCATAGATTTTGCTTACCAGATACACACTGATATCGGACACAATTGCATAGGCGCCAAAGTGGATGGTGCCATGATACCGATTGAAAACCAGCTTGATAACGGGAATATCGTTGAAATAATCACTTCAAAAACACCAAAGGGTCCCAGCAGGGACTGGCTGAGCATTGTAAAAACCTCTTCGGCCCGCAACAAAATAAAACAGTGGTTCTCCAAGGAGGAGAGGCAGGAATCATATAATGTGGGCAGGGAACTGATGCTCAAGACATTGAGGAAAAACAGCCTTTCCTTCAAAGACATTCCCGCGAAAGTTTTTGACGAGGTGGCCAGGGAATATAATTTTGAAAATCTGGACTCTCTTATAAGAAATATCGGTTCGAGAAAAGTGTCTGTCCATCAGGTTTTTACAAAACTGCTTAAAAAAATCAGCCTGTCAACGGAGCCGGAAAAGGAACTTACGGTTCAGGATATCAAAAAATCCCGCACATCCGCAGACAGAACGGGAAGCGGAATTATAGTAAAAGGCATGGATAATGTTCTTATAACCCTTGCCAGATGCTGCAATCCGGTACCGCAGGATTCGATTGTGGGTTATATTACCAGAGGCAAGGGAATTTCTGTACACCGGACCGACTGCACCAACATAATAATGCTCAAAGAAAATGATGAGCAGCGTTTCATTGAGGTATCCTGGGACGAGTATGCTCCTTATAGATTCAATGCTGAAATTCAGGTGGAGGCCATAGACAGGACAAAGCTCCTTCGCGATATCACCAATGTCATAAGCGAGTACGATCTGAACATTATCAATGCGAGCACGCAAAGGTCAAATAAAAACAGCACGGTCAAGTTCAGATTTGTAATTGAAATAAGCAATAAATACATTCTGAAAGATGTTATGAATAATATCAGACAGGTTAGTTCAGTGTTTGATGTCTACAGGGTACTGCCGAGAAAGCCAAGTTGAAAGTAAAGAAATTAATACTGGGTTATTTTAATGTGAATTGTTATGTGGTTTCAGCCGGAAATTTCTGCTTCATCATTGATCCGGGAGCGGATTTTGAGGCAATAGAAAGTTACCTAAAAAGTGAAAATCTAAAACCGGATTTCATACTGAACACGCATGGCCATTATGACCACATTGGGGCAGTTCCGGAAACTGCCGGTGCGTATAAAATACCCTTTTACATCCATAAAGAGGATGAAATAATCATAACGGATCCGGATAAAAATTTTTCTTCAGTTTTTACACAAAATCCATTATCATTAAAAACTTACAATCTGATAGACGAAAAAGCTTTAAAGCTTTTTGACGGTCTGAGCATAGAAATTTTCAATATGCCCGGTCATACGCCGGGAAGCATAATAATAAAGGCGGATAAAAGTCTTTTTACAGGTGACCTTCTCTTCCGGGGCGGAGTGGGCAGGACGGATCTGTTTGGCGGAAACAGCGCACAGATGGATAGATCGCTGAAAAAACTAAGGAATTTTGATCCCGGTCTGGCAGTTTATCCCGGCCATGGTGCAAACAGTGCACTGGGTTATGAGTTAAGGAATAATTACTTTTTAAATAATCAGGAATATTTGTAATAAAATATCAATTATTTTTCAGGGAAGGTAAATTTGGATATCAATTCCCCGAGAGGAACAACGGACATATTCGGCCCGGATATAAAGTACAGGGACTTTATAATTTCCTGCTGCAGGCAACTGTTTGAAATTTTTAATTACCGGGAAATCATAACTCCTGCCTTTGAGTACACGGAAGTTTTTAACAGGGGAATAGGGCAGGGCACGGATATAGTGAAAAAGGAAATGTATACTTTCTCTGATAAGAAAGGCA
>Ga0233425_10008752_pt1 | contig 13214 bp, 10 predicted proteins | sample Watercolumn_Towu_2_FD_181712 | JGI IMG/M metagenome (GOLD analysis project Ga0233425, IMG submission 181712) | Freshwater microbial communities from Lake Towuti, South Sulawesi, Indonesia - Watercolumn_Towuti2014_140_MG | ecosystem: Environmental > Aquatic > Freshwater > Lake | place...
ACGATCATCTTCTTGAATTTGAGCGGAACACCCACAATTGAACCGGCCCAGCGGTTGGGGATGGTTTGATACAGCGGGTGGGTGCTTATGTCCTCCACGATGATCCGCTCGCCATGTTTCACCACTGTATGAGTCAACCCATCGGCGCGGGGCATGGCCAGCGGCATATTCCTCACACCTTCCGAGTTCAGCGAAGAACCAAATTCCAGTTTATCCTGCGAATACAGGAAGATATGTACAGTGCGTGCATTCCTCACCAGCCGCATCGCTTCATTGACTACAGCATCCAGCACAGTTTGCAGGTCAAGGCTGGAGGTTAAATTCAGGCTCAGACTTTTCAGCGCATCCAGTTCGGCTGCCTGCTGTTTGACCAGCGTCAGCAATGAATGTTTCGAGACGATCTCCTGCGTAAAGGTCTTGATGTGGTCGCTGCGTTCGCGCAAGTGCGGCGCTGACTCGGCGGCCTCAATCAATACCTTAATTAACTTCAGAATCGCCTCTCGTTCTTCAAGAGGAATTGATTCGTCCTTCTCGATGATTTCCCACGCGCGAAGGAATGTTCCCACCTGTGACTGGCTTTCAGCTTCCATTTTATCCTTTTACCATAACGCCCAATGAAAACGAACCTGACTATTTGTACTGCGACTGGCTTTGGGGGGCCTTATTAATGCCGCAATTATACTGTGTTAGAATGAAAAATATCATTTGACGAGAGGTTTACGTGTCAGACTCACCCAGGCTTGCCCCTGCAACACCGTTGAATCCGCGCCGTCGGGGAATCATCATCGGCGCCTCAGACGGAATTGGCGCCGCCCTTGCCCGCAAACTTGCAAAAGAAGGTTACGCGCTGGCCCTGCTGGCGCGCCGGAAAGACAAACTCGACTCCCTGTGCGCGGAAATCAATTCAGCGGCTGCTGAAACCCGCGCCCTGGCATATGAGCATGATGTCTTGAATTATGACGAAGTCCCCGCCCTGCTGACCAAAATCACCGCAGACCTCGGCGGGTTGGACTTGGCGGTCTTCATGGCGGGTGTAAACTTCCCGCCTGGCCTCGCCAGCTACAACTTCGAAGGCGACCGCAGAATGATCGAGGTGAATCTAATTGGTGCAATGGCCTGGCTCACCCCCGTTGCTGAAATGTTCCAAAGTGCAGGGTCCGGCCAGATCGTGGGCATATCATCTGTCGCCGGTGACCGTGGACGCGTGGGCAACCCCGGTTACAACACATCCAAAGCCGCGCTCACCACCTATCTCGAAGCGCTCCGCAACAGACTCGCCCGTCATGGCGTGCATGTGCTGACGGTCAAGCCGGGCTTCGTGAAAACCGAAATGCTCAAGGCCGCGCAGGGAGCCACTCCCTTTGCCGCCGACCCGGAAAAAGTTGCCGGTGATATTTACAAGGCCATGCTCAAGCGCAGGCAGGTGATCTACACCGCGTCCATCTGGCGCTGGATCATGCTCATTATTCAACACATCCCTTCTGTGATCTTCCGCCGCCTGTCATTCTAAATTTACAAAGCCCTGAAGGTTAAGCCTTTGGGGTTTCTTAAACCCCATGCAGAGAACATTCACGCAGTTTGAAAATTTCGGCCACTCGCTCAGCGTGCCCGCATACGCCGCCGCCCCGCTCACAACCGGGGAAATCCATTCGGTTTTTCAACTCGCAAAAAAAATGGGATTACCTGTCACCGCGCGCGGAGCCGGGCGCAGTTACAACGATGCCGCGCTCATTGGCGGCGGCATCGTACTCGATATGCGCGGCATGAATGCCATTACCAGTTGGGATGCATCCACGGGTCTCATCACCGCCCAGCCCGGCGCCACGCTTGAACAGGTCTGGCAAAAAGTGGAACCAGACGGCTGGTGGCCGCCCGTTGTCTCCGGCACAATGAAGACCACCCTCGGCGGATGCCTAAGCACGAACATTCACGGCAAGAACAATTTCAAAATGGGCACCATCGGCGAGCATGTTGTTGAATTCAGCGCCATTCTGCCGACCGGCGCCGAGATCGTCTGCGCGCCCAAAAAGAACGCGGATTTGTTCTACGCCATGATCGGCGGATTGGGGATGCTGGGTATCTTCACCTCCATCACTATGCAGATGAAGCGCATCCATTCTGGACTTTTGACTGTGGACGCGTTTCCCGTGCAGAATCTTCGCGGACATCTTTCCGCCCTGCTCGACGGCGCGCCCAACAACGACTACATCGTCGGCTGGCTCGACACAATGACCGGCGGTAAGGGGCTTGGCCGCGGACAGATTCATGCTGCGCGTTACCTGCACGAAGGCGAAGACTCCAATCCGCGGGAGACGATGAAGATCGAGAATCAAATTTTGCCGCCGCGCATCTTTGGCGTGTTCCCGAAAGGACTGCTGCATTACTTCATGCGCCCCTTTTCAAACAACCTGGGATGGCGTGGCGTGAGCACGGCAAAATATATTGCATCGCTGCGTACACACACCTTTCGCCAGTCTCACGCGGCGTTTCATTTTCTGCTGGATTACATCCCCGATTGGGAATTGTCTTATGGCCGCGGCGGATTGATCCAATATCAATCTTTCATCCCAAAGGAGACCGCCGAGTCTGCCTGGGCGGAAATGCTCAGCCTCTCTTGCAGAAACGGCTTGCCGTCCTATCTCGGGGTCACCAAACGCCACCGCCCCGACAAATTTTTATTGTCTCACGCAGTGGATGGATTCTCACTGGCCATGGATTTTAAGGTGACGAATAAAAACCGCGTGCGCCTTGGCAGCCTGCTTCAGGAATTTGACCGGATCACTTTGCAGGCAGGCGGCAGATTCTATTTTGCCAAGAACAGTGAAACCACAGCCCAATCTGCTAAAAGTTTTTTTGGCGGAGAGACCATCGCCAGATTCAAGAAATTGAAAAAACGCTGTGATCCAAACGGCCTGCTCGAATCGAATTTATACCGCAGGATATTTGGAGACTAAATACAGGGGCGGAAGTATCCGCCCCTGTAGCTTTTAATAACTGATGTTACGCAGTTCCTTGTAGCGCGACATTTATGTCGCCCTACAAACACGAGATAAACCTCGTGCTACCGCGTAAGGTGAGTTAATAACATGGATCTTGATGTAATTGACCTTGGCTTGCTCGAATATGAAACTGCATGGAAATTGCAGAATGATTATGCGACGGAAATTGCGGAGGGAAAACGCCCGCCGACATTGCTGCTGCTTGAGCATCCCCACGTTTATACATTTGGCCGAAAAGGCCGCGCCGAAAATTTGCTTTGGAATGAAGCTCAATTAATACAAAAGGGAATAACTGTCCATTGGGCCGATCGCGGCGGCGATGTGACCTATCACGGGCCGGGACAACTGGTGGGTTACCCGCTGCTGCCCTTGGGTGGAGTCCGAACGCTACGCGTCCTGACTTCGGATTTGCAAAGTCAGGAGACTTTGCAGTCCATACCTCAAGCTGATTACGTAGGCTATGTCCGCAGGCTGGAACAGGTCCTCATCACGGCGCTGAGTCGCTTGGGAGTGGAATCAGGCCAACGGTCAGGTCTGACCGGGGTTTGGGTCCGGCAATCCAAGATCGCAGCCATAGGCGTCAAGGTGGACGCGCGCGGGGTGTCGCGTCATGGGTTTTCTTTGAATGTCAACCCAGAGATGGGGTTTTGGAAAGGAATTGTCCCCTGCGGCCTGTCTGAGCCTGTCGTGTCGCTGGCAGATTTGATTGACCCTGTGCCGGCGATGGCGAAGGTAAAAGAGGAGGTCGTTGCTGCTTTTTGCGAAATATTTGAGGTGTCCTGCTGAAAAATTTCCCCGCTGGCAGGTAAATTAAATGATGACCGCTAGGGTGAGGGGGGCACCCTAGCGGTCATCAAGTGCAATATTACTACCACATCCAAAATTGTGCAAGGGATTTTTCTTAGAGTTTCCTTAAAATATTTTGGCTCAAGAAACCGCTGTGCCCCGAGTAGGAATCGAACCTACATCTAAGCCTTAGGAGTGCCTTGTTCTGTCCATTGAACTATCGAGGCGGGTAACGCGATTATACCAAAAGGATGAATCGCGCGATTAATATTCAAAGCCCGGCTTCTCAGGCCGGGCTTTGAATATTATTTTTTCTTTGCAGTCTTACGTTTGGCAGGCCTGGCTTTCGCCGCCTTTCGGGCTGGAGACTTCTTTGCTTTAGCCTTTGCGGCTATCCTGGGCTTTGATGCGGCGGGCATCTTCTCAAGTTCGTCCGCCAGTTTTGCGAGGACATCAAACCCGCCCTGCCAGAATTTTGGATCGCGGATATTAATGCCTGCTTCTTCAAGTATTTTTGCCGGCGCCTCCGACCCGCCAGCCGCGAGGATCTTGAGATAGCGCGGCTTGAAGGACTCGCCTTCAAGTTTGTATTGCTGATAAAGCGAGAAGACCAATAACTGCCCGAAAGCATACGCATACACATAGAACGGGGTGTGATAGATGTGTGGAATGGAGACCCATTCCCACATAAACTCATCAGTTAGATCGAGTGAATCGCCGAATTGCTCTTTCAGGTTTTCCATGTACGCGACGCTGATCTCATCCACTGAGGCGTTCTTTTGCACCATGTCGTGCGCCTGCTTCTCGAACAGGGCGAAATAGGATTGGCGCATGATGGTCGCGTATGCGTCGTCCATTTGTTTGAAGAGGATGTCCCGCCGCACAGCCTCATCCTTCTCTTCGGCAAGCAGTTTGTCGGTGAACATCATCTCGCCAAAAGTGGACGCAGTCTCTGCCAGAGGCAGGGACGAGTGAAATGTAAAGGTGCTGTGATGGGAAGCCAGCATTGCATGAATGGCATGGCCGAGTTCGTGCGCCATCGTGGCCACGTCGCGCGCATTGCCCTGATAGTTCAGCAAAACGTACGGTGTCATCTCCGGCAATACGGACCAGCAGAATGCGCCGTCGAGTTTTCCTTTACGGACTTCACTGTCAAGGCGGTTCTCTTCGAAGACTCGGCGGGCCAGTTCTCCCACCTTCGGGTCGAAGGCGCTGAACGACTCCAGCACCATGTCGGCAGCTTTGCCATATTCGTATTTCTTGTCCGACCCGGCCGCAGGCGCGTAGATGTCATACCGGCGCAGTTTCTTCACGCCGAGCGCCTTCGCCTTGAACTTGAAATACCGCTGGAATATTTTTACATTCTTTCGCGCGGTTTCAAGCAGGGCGTCCACGGCTTCATTGGGGATATCGTTTGAAAGGTTGCGGACGGCGAGCGGAGCGCTGAACTTGCGCAGTGAGATATTCTCGTTGTGCCAGTCGCGGGCTATGGTTTGATAAATCTGCCCGAGGATCGGAGCGGCCTCGCCGTAGACACGATACAGCTCCTGATAGGCCGCGGCGCGCAGTTTCGGGTCGGAGCCCTGCGTAAAACGCATGAGTTGTCCGCGGGTAAGTTCCTGGGTCTTTCCCTTCACCTTTAATTTGAAGACATAGCGGCTGGTGATCGAATCATACAAAGTGATTAAAGCATTGGAGCCGGTCACGTTCTTTAAATTCACCACCTTTTCCTCTGCCTCGCTTAACGTGTGCGGTTTGAACAGGCGGATGGCTTCAAGGAAATAACGGTAATCTCCCGATTCGGTCATCAGGCGTTTCGCGTTGTTTTCGTCCAGGTTTTTCCACCACAAAGTGAAGAACAATGTGCGGTTTTCAACCTCGGCCAGGAATTGCTGCGCGCGCGCCTGCAAAGACTGGGCGGCCTGATCCTGGGTATTCGCTGTAAAAGACAGCCCCGCGAACGCATAAAGTTTATAAGCTATGCGCGCCGTATCCTCGCTGGCGCGGATGACCTGCAGGAACTGTTCGACTGAAATATCAGGGTTGAGTTTTCCGCGCACGCCTTCAAATGATGTGACCTGTTCTTCAATCATGTCAAATGCGTTTTGCAGTTCGGCGCTTTTGTAGCCGGGGTAGAGCGGAGCCAGGCTCCATTTGGAAATCTTGTATGCCATGCTGTTCTCCTTTTATATTTTACAGGCTGGATCGGATGTGCATGATGTCGCCATCTTTAACCGGATATTCCTTGCCTTCAAGCCGTAACTTGCCTTTGGCCTTCGCTTCATTCATCGATCCGAGGCTGATCAGGTCTTCGTAGGCCACCACCTCGGCCCGCACAAACCCGCGCTGCAAATCGGTGTGAATCTCTGCAGCGGATTCCTGCGCGGTCGCGCCGCGGCGTGTGGTCCAGGCGCGCACCTCATCCTCGCCGACGGTGAAAAATGTCTGCACTTGCAGCAGGTCGTACGAAAGGTTGATCATGCGGTTCAGGCTCAACTCTTTGATGCCGTATTCTTCCATGAAGACCGCTGCATCTTCCGCGCTGAGCTGCGCAATTTCCATTTCGAGTTTGCCCATTAACGCCACAGACGAATGGTCCAGTTTGCCGGCGGCATCTGGGGCGGTTTGCCCCTCGCCCAGGTTAAATACGGTCAGGATGGGTTTGCGCGTCAGCAGGCCGTAGCTTGCCAGTTCGCGCTGTTCATCGTGGGTGAATTCCATGCTGCGCAGGGGTTTGTTATCTGAAAGCGTTTTATGAAGTTTTTCAAAGAGTTCCGCCTGGCGCGCATTGACGGTTTTGTCTGTGCCGCCCTTTTTGCGTTCCTCAGCCAGCTTTTCCAGTTTTCTTTCGACTGCGATCATGTCGTTCAACAGCAGTTCGGTCAGCATGTTTTCTGCGTCGCGCAGCGGGTCGATGCTGCCGTTTGGGTGCATGACGTTTTCGTCCAGAAAGCCGCGTACCACCAGGATCAGCCCTTCCATTTGGTTGAGTTGATTCAACAACTGGCCGCCGATTCCACTTTTGGCCGAACCAGCTTCCAGCCCGGCAATATCCGCATATGTCACTTTGGTGTAGACTGTTTTTCGCGGATTGAACATGCCTGAGAGTTTGGTCACGCGTGGGTCGGGGACGTCCACCACTGCGGTGTGGACTTCGATGCGTCCCGCGCTGGCGGTGGTGGGTGTGTGGCCGCGCGTCAGCGCGTTGTAGATGGTTGTTTTTCCAGATTGGGGTAAACCTATGATTCCTAGTTTCATGCTTGACCTTATCAGAGAGAGTTTGTTATACTAGCGGGCGCTCGATAACCATTGGCCGAAGTGGCGGAATAGGCAGACGCGCACGACTCAAAATCGTGTTCCCTACGGGAATGAGGGTTCGATTCCCTCCTTCGGCACAGCAGGAGAATGCCCGGAGCGGTATTATAACCGAACGCCCTTCCAGCGCTGGAAGGGCGTTCGCGTTTGTATCTGGGCAGCCGGGTTGACTCTAAAAACTCCGGAGCGTAGAATGGAATTGAGAACAACTCGAAATATACTTGAAGCGTAAATGGTGTAACGCGCCGCTTTTATTATTGGAGATGGTGAAGATGAAACTATATTTACTCTTTGCGCTGATTGACCTGTTGGTTTTGTTGATTTATCCGATCGCCTACATTATGCACCGAATGCGCAAACTGATGGGTTCAAGGCATTAGCAAGTTATCAAAAAAAAAGTAAAATAAATCCAGGAGGCACCCATGCCCTCATTGAATGATATCCTGGCAGTAATTCTGGGCGGCGGTCGCGGGGCGCGGCTCTACCCTTTGACACAAATGCGCTCCAAGCCGGCTGTTCCAATCGCCGGCAAGTACCGCCTCATTGACATTCCTATCAGCAATTGCATTAATTCTGAAATTTACCGCATCGCTGTGCTGACGCAGTTCAACTCTGTGTCGTTGCACCGGCATATCACCCATACCTATAATTTTGACGCGTTCCATACCGGCTGGGTGCAGATCTGGGCTGCCGAACAGACCGTTGAAAGCGCAGACTGGTATCAGGGTACGGCAGACGCCGTCCGAAAGCAGACGCTTGAGATCCAATCCAGCGGGGCGAAGAATGTCTTGATCCTGGCCGGTGACCACCTCTACCGCATGGATTACAAGGCGATGGCGGAATACCACTGGGCGAACAAGGCAGACATTACAGTGGCGGTCCAGCCTGTGCCGCGCGAGGATGCCCCCCGCTTTGGAATATTGAAACGTGAACAGGATGGCCGCATCACTTCCTTTGTTGAAAAGCCAAAGGATGCGGAGACACAGAATAAATTTATCAGCCGCGATGACCCCGAGCGCCCCTTCCTGGGTTCGATGGGTATTTATATGTTCAAAACCAGGGTGTTGATGGAACTCCTGACCAACTTCCCGAGTTACCATGACTTTGGGAGCGACATTATTCCGCAGGCGATCAAGACCTGTTCGGTCTTTGGTTTTGATTTTAACGGCTACTGGCAGGACATTGGAACAATCCGCTCCTTCTACGAAACCAACCTTGCGCTCACAACCCCGCAGGCGCCGTTCAATTTCTACGACCCGAAACTGCCCATTTACACCGATACCCGTTTCCTGCCCGGCTCCATCATCGAAGACAGCAAACTTTGTGACGTGTTGATCTCCGACGGCAGCCGCATCCTCCGCTCTGATATTTCACATTCGATCATCGGTACACGGAGTCAGGTCTCGGCTGGCTGCACGATCAAGGATACGATCATGATGGGCTCGGATTATTATGAGCGCGATGATGAAGGACCGCCCATCGGCATCGGTGCGAACAGTTATATCGAAGGCGCCATCCTGGATAAGAACGTGCGCATCGGCAGCAATGTTATCATCCGCCCCTTCTCGCGCAATATGGATCTGGATAACGAAAAATGGTACGTCCGGGATGGAATTGTCGTGATTCCCAAGGACGCGGAAATACCGGATGGGACGCATATCGAACCGAAGTAAATCTGTTGCGTATCCGCCTGGGGATTATTCAACCCCCTTTAAACCTGCAAGTAGTTTGTAATTTAAGGGATGTCTTAGTGCACAGGTCAACCTTAAAATTATGCTATACTCGCAACATATGAAGCCATCGCGCGAATATTGGCCGCGCTGGGCAGAGACCTTGCGCCGTTACCAACTTCATGAGATCACCGCCTCGTTCCTTGAAGCAGGAAGCCCTCTTGCTTTGCTTGGAGCGCAGGCGCTTTATTTTAGCCGGGGATTGATCGGGAACGAGCAACTGTCGGCATTGGCATCAACTTTGGAAGAGGAAGAGGAGGCGCGCGCCTTCGCATCCTACCTGAGCGGGGGGAGGGTATCAGCATGACCGGGTTGATCATTATCCTGGCTAGCGCGATTCTGTTGTTTGGCATCAGTTTGTCGAAGCGCAAGTCCCCTGCCAGCCTGCGCGAAATTCCTGCGCTTACCCGCCTGTACCGCACGCTGGGACTCAGCATCGAAGACGGCACCCGCCTGCATGTTTCACTCGGCTCCGGCAGTTTGCTGGATGCCCGCGGCGGATCTGCTCTGGCCGGGCTGGCCATGCTGCGCCAGATCGCCGAGCGTACATCGGCCAGCGACAAACCCTCCATCGCATCGGCCGGCGACCCAACCCTTGGTCTGTTGACACAAGACACATTACAGGCCGGCTATCAGGCTGCAGGCGTGGAGGAATTGTATGCACCTACGTCCGGCCGCGTGACAGGCCTGAGCCCATTCGGATATGCGGCCGGAGCGGCGAACATTTTACAGAATGAAAATGTCTCTGCCAATATCATCATCGGGCATTTTGGCCCGGAAGCCGCGTTACTGGCTGAAGCCTCAGACCGCGAGAATATGGTACTGATCGGCGCAAGCGACGAACTCAGCGGACAGGCCGTCTTATTTGCAAACACGCAGGACGCATTGATCGGCGAGGAACTTTTCGCCGCCGGTGCCTACCTTGGAGCGGGCGCTTCACACACAGCCAGCCTGACCGTGCAGGATATCCTGCGCTGGCTCGTGATCCTGGCTTTGGCGGGCGGCGCGGCCGCGAAATTTATCGGGGTGATCTGATGCGAATATTTACGGCAGTCATAGCCATTGCCGCCGGCATTTTAATTTTGGGCGGATATTTTTTCCCGGCGCTCGCAGGTGTGCAGACTCTTTTATTGAACTGGGCGATCATCCTCGCAGGGGCGGCGGCGCTGGCCGGCATTTTCAACCTGGTATCCGTCCACTCTGAAAAGATTCGACATCAGGAAAAAGGCAGCATGTACAGCGCGCTCCTCCTGATTGCGCTGGTTGTCACCTTCCTGTTTGCCATGATCCTGCGCCCCGGCCACGCCGCGATGAAGATTATATTGAGCGGCATCATCATCCCGGTCGAAGCGGCGTTGATGGGCCTGTTGACCGTCTCGCTGCTTTACGCAGCCATGCGCCTCCTGCGCCGCCGCGCAGATTTAATGAGCCTGGTCTTTTTAATTACGGCTGTCCTGCTTATCCTCGGCTCGGCCACCCTGCCCTTTGGGAACATGCCAGTGCTCGGCTCCTTTCTGCGCCCGTGGATCGCGCAGATTCTGGCGCTGGGCGGCGCGCGCGGAATTCTCATCGGCGTTGCGCTTGGCACACTCACCACCGGCTTGCGCGTCCTGTTCGGCGCAGACCGTCCGTATGGGGGCAACTAAATGACACAGATCATTAAATGCCCGGTATGCGGCGAAGACAACCCGCCAGATCAGGAATTTTGCCTGTATTGCCGTTCGCGGTTATCGCCCCTGACGGGCGCGCTAAAAGGGGTGGATGGCCCCATCAAACCCGGACAGATACCGACCAAGAAAAATACCGCTGAGCTTGAACCGATCCTGCCGCAATGGCTGAGGGATGCGCGCGACTCGGCGCGTAAATCTGCCGGCAGCGAACTTGTCCCGGAAGAAAAACCCAAACAGGATTCCTTTTCCGCGCTCCCGCCCGACCTGCTGGCCGGCCTGCAAACCCAAAAAGGAATCAGCGACGACGAAGAAACCCCCGACTGGCTCGCAAACCTGGCCGGTGATTCACTGAAAACGAAAAAGGACCAGCCCGAATCTTCCGAGGTGCGCTGGGTGGAACTGGGCGGCGTAAACGATTTTGCTGCGGAAGAAAGCGCCGAAAAAGAATCTGATGACGACTTAAGCGATTGGTTCCGTGACGCGAGCGGTTCTCAAACAGCGCCGAAAGCGGATCCTTTTCCGGCCATGAACAACACACCCGAATGGCTGCGCCAGATGGCGGCAGACAGCCAACAGAACAATGACCAGACCCGTCCGCTTGACTCAAACGAAACACCGGGCCTGACCCCGACAGACTGGCTGCGTAGTTTCGCCGCAGAAGATGAATCCGAATCGGAGCCGCCAAAAGATGCGGGGGCCGCGCCCGACGCAGACTCAGCGCTGGTTGAGGAACCCGACTGGCTGAGAATGCTGGGCGGCTCGCAGGAAGAGACTCAAAGCGCCGAGTCGCCGGCTTTTTCAGAACCAGCCCGGGCTGAGTCTGAACCGGCCGCAGGCTCATCCGCCGCTGAAATACCGGAGTGGATGAAAAATCTGCCGCCCGAAAGCAATAAACCCCGTCAAGGCACTGTCCCGCTTTGGTTGAAGGATGAGACCCCTGAACCTTCAGCGCAGGCGAATGTGCCGGCCTGGCTTTCAGCTCTGCCCGAACCTGCCGCCGAAGAAAAGGAAGAACAGCCCGCAGTTGAAGATTCTGCAATTGCCGATATTCCGGATTGGCTGCAAGCCGCCGCGCCGCAATCTTCGTTGTATTCTCCCGAAGAGCAGGCTCCCGCCGCCCCGTCATCCGATGGACCGGAATGGTTAAAGGCCTTTAAAGATTCCAAGCCCCAATCCACGCCGGCCTTCTCCGCCGACGAGCCGCTTGATTCTTCCCAGCCTGCCTTCACGCCGGAGGCGCAGGCAAGTTACAACATGGACGCGCTCTTTACCGACATGCCGGAATGGCTTTCGCAGGCGGCGGATAATTCAAACTCAGCAAACTCAACCTTCCCCGCCACCGACTCGCTGACGCCGGGTGAACTGCCTTCGTGGGTGCAGGCGATGCGCCCGATCGGTTCCAGCGATACTTCCTTCTCGATCGATGAAACGCTGGAGACGCGCGGCGCGCTGGCCGGTTTACAGGGCGTACTGCCGGCGGTGCCGGGCTACGCCGCCACGAGCAGACCAAAAGCGCATTCGATCAAACTTCAAGCCAGTGAAGAACAGCAGACGCACGCGGCATTTTTGGAACAGGTGCTGGCGGCAGAAGCCGCGCCCATTCCCATCGCAGTTTTTTCCCCGCTTCAAAAATCGCGCGGCCTGCGCTGGCTGATCGCATTCACCCTATTCGCGGTCTTGTCTCCTGTTTTATTCCTCGGCTCGCGCTTCTTCGCCATGCCTGCAGGCTCTCCGCGTGAGATCAACAGCGCCTTGCAAACCCTGCAATCCATTCCCGCCGGCGCGCCTATCCTCGCCGCTTTTGATTATGAGCCTGCCCGCTCGGCCGAAATGGAATCTGTGGCCGCGGCTGTATTTAAATTGATGCAATCCCCGAACCTGACAGTTATCTCGACCAATGAAACCGGCGGGATTTTGGCAGATCGCTTCCTCTCTGGACCTTCGGCCGGGTTCGGCGCCGAAGGCGGAATCCAGTATTTGAATTTGGGTTACCTGCCCGGCGGACAAGTGGGCATTCGTGCCTTTGGGCAGAATCCGCCCGCTGCCGTTCCATTCGATGTGTCGCTGGCCGCAGCATGGACCTCTCCGCAATTGCAGGGTATCACATCGCTTTCACAGTTTGCGGCGCTGGTCATTGTCACCGACAGCGCCAACTCGGCGCGCGCGTGGATCGAACAGACCGCAGCCGTGCGCGGGACAATCCCCGTGCTGGTCATATCCAGCGCGCAGGCCGCGCCGATGATCCAACCTTATTATGAGTCGCAGCAGATCAATGGCCTAGTGGCCGGCTTATACGGCGCGGCAGTGGTGGAGCAATACAACGGCGGATTCCCCGGCAGTGCGCGCACATACTGGGATTCCTATAGCATTGGAATGCTGCTGGCGGCGGCCTTGATATTGAGCGGCGGCCTGCTGAATCTCGGGCTGGGACTGCAAGACCGCGCTGCGGCAAGGGAGGCGAAATAACATGAACCTTTCCCTTGACCTGATCAGCGGCGGCCTCAGCTTTTTATTCACCCTGCTGATCTTTAGTTACCTCATCGGAGACAACCCGCTTTTTCGCGCCGCAGTGTATATTTTTGTCGGAGTATCCTCCGGCTACATTGCCGCAGTCGCCTGGTGGCAGGTGATCTGGCCGAAGCTGGTTTATCCGCTGGTATTCGGCTCCATGCTCGAAAAGGTTTTCATGCTCGTGCCATTGACCGGCGCGATCC
>Ga0233425_10008753_pt1 | contig 13214 bp, 1 predicted proteins | sample Watercolumn_Towu_2_FD_181712 | JGI IMG/M metagenome (GOLD analysis project Ga0233425, IMG submission 181712) | Freshwater microbial communities from Lake Towuti, South Sulawesi, Indonesia - Watercolumn_Towuti2014_140_MG | ecosystem: Environmental > Aquatic > Freshwater > Lake | place: Indonesia...
TTCGGTCTCGCCCTCGTCAGCGAAACCCGCGGTGGCTGCAAGCATAGAGATCGTAAGTATGGCTGCCGTTGCGAATATCTTCTTCATCTTGTTACCTCCGTGTGATTTTCCATATTCTATTATAAAAATAAGTCGCGTTCAAGTGATTTTCAATATGAATACGGATGGGGCCCGGCTATTTACCGACGCTAAGCCGCGGTGAGCGCTTCGAGGGATCTATTATAATAATCGCGGATGGCGTCTTCAGGCATGCGCCACGCGGGGGGCAGCGTTATGATAAGCCGTTTCATGAATGATACCAGGGCGTTGCCGTCGGACGGCAAAGACGTATCGGCGCCCATAATTATCCTGAATTGGCGTTTCATAAATCCGATGATATGGCTGTACTCGGCCGTGTCCTGGGCCCCGTCCGGTATGCAGGAAGATGCGACGGCGAGGTTGAGCAGGCCGGTAAGCCTTAATATGTGCGATCCGGAATCCATTCCAATGACGTCAACGCTGCCTTCGCCGGCGCCTCCTTCGTGTACGCACTTTACCGAAATAAGAGGCGCGGCCCCGGCTGAACGGACGGGACTTACAGGTACGCATTTGACGTCGCACCCGCTCCGCTTCGCCAGCGTACCGGCGTAGGTCTTCACTATCGCTATCTCGTCCCGGCGGAGCCTTGACGTATCGTAACGTATGGTAAATTCTCCGCCCGGCTTAAGGCCGTGGCCGATGTGATCGAGAGCCAGAGATATAACGGATCCGACGTCGTAAAGGTCGATCGTGTCGTCATAGAGCTCTCCCGCCCCGGCGGGCATGTCGTCTACGTGATATCCGCGCTCGAGATCCCGGCACTCATGCTGCACGATCTCCGTAAACGCCTTAACATTGCCCTGTCCGGCCGCCGTGCGGTAGGCATTGAACCCGAAATAGAGAGACGGAATATTCTGTCCCGTCTTTACGCCTTTACCGGCGTGCGCGACCAGATTATGGCACATGTCGTTATAGACCGGCGCAGGCGAGCCCTCCGGCTCCTGGAGGAAGCATATCCTGAGCCCGGGGCGGCGGCTTGCCTCCGGCACATCCGCCGCGGCCCGGCGGAAAGCCGCTATCAGGTCCTTCCTGTACGTATCGCTGCGAAGCCTGGATACGATCGCCTCTTTGGCGCGATCCCGGTCCGCGATATCGCGCACGTTGGCTATGATGCGGCTCGCCAGCTCTTCCGCCGGCGCATCGTCGCCGAGGACGCTCGCCTCGGCGAGAGTCAGGGCGAACATGCGCCCTTCCTGCGCGGCGCTGTTCAGCGCGGGGTGAGTCTCGAGCTCCTCGGACACGCCGCCTCGCGACATGTCGCTGGAGAACCACTGGGCTATCTCGCGCCTCAGTATATTCCTGAATTCCTGCGGAAGCGTCTCGATGTCCGGTATCTGCACGTTGTTCTTGTAGTTATGCGCCACATAGCTGATGCTCTGGTCGATGCCCACGCCTATCACCTTGACGTTCATGGACTCCGCGCGCTTCATGACATTCGCAAGCTCCACGCCCGTATTTCCCTCGCCATCGGTAAGCACTATGGCGACATTTTTGTCGCCGCCGTATTTTTCGATATCGTTCAGGGCGCGGTTCAGGGCTTCTCCGTCGGCTGTGGAGCCGCCGCAGCTCATCGTCGAGGCCAGCTCCTCCATGATGGCGTTGCGGTCTTTCGTGCTGTCGTATGAATTGACCACCTTCGGAAGCTGATGGTTGCGGAACGTCTTGTGGTAATAATTCTTGCTGCCGAATCCCATAACGCTGAAATCTATCCCGAGATTGTGCAAGACATCCATAAATATTATCGCCGCGTGGAGCGCATTCTCGCCCCGCGGTCCGCTCATGCTACCGCTCTCGTCTATGAGAAGCGTGAACTTTATCGACCTCTTTTTTGGGATTATCCGTTCGCGCCAGTATTTTTCGTCCGAGTAACCGCTCATGACCGATTGAAAAAACCGGTCCCAGTCGATATCCCTGCCGTGCGGCTGGTTCGTTATCCACCTGGGCTGCGTATCGTTACGGATGATGTTGGAGAGCTGCCCCGTCAGAATATTTACAAGCCGTGAGATGGTGAATAAATTGTACTGGTACAGGCTCATCCCTTTGGTCATCTCGTTCGAATAGTCTTTCATGCGCTCGAGCTGCCGCAGGAGGGAGTCGTCCGTCTCTGTCGCCGTCCCCTCATTCGCGCCGCGCTTCTCTTTAAGATCGCCGACAAACTCCTTAACGCGCTCTCTTTCTATATTCCTGTCGCGCTCCTGCTTGCAGGCCTTCTCCCAGTCGGGCGCGCCGGCGCGCGTCCGGTCTTTAAGCTCCTCTATGTACTTGGCGACCGCGTTATCAAGCTCTCTTTTCATGTCCTCCGGCAGGTCGTCATAGCGAAGGTCCATAGGATCTCCGTCGATAGGATCGCCTCCCGGAGACGTACCGCTGCCGGGCTGGCCGCCGTCCGGCATCCCGGATGCGACCGGCACTCGGCGCCCCGAGCCCGAGCCGCCTCCTCCGCCGCCCAACATGACCCTGATCGTCCTGCGCAGCCCGCCCCTGCCCATATCTTCGCGCATCTTGACAAGGTCGTCGCGCAGGAAAGTCTTGTATTCCTTCATGACCTTTCGCTGCAACGTGTCGAGACGCTTCGCGGCGGCGGCCGACACTTCCATCGGCGTAGGATCGGTATTGACGATCTCCTCGCCGGTCTCCGTCTTCATCTTCGGGATCGATTCGAAATATTCATCAAACTCTTTCTGTATATCCGGCCGGCGCAGCACTTCCCCTACTTTACCGCCGAGCTGATCGGGTATGCGGCCGCGCTGGCCGTAATACAGGGCCCCGAAAGCGAACTTGACATGGTCCGGGACCTTATCGCCGAAATGGCTCTTGAGCCAGTCCTTATCGTCCAGTTTGTCATAAAGCCCGTCGAGCATTTCGCCGGAACCTTTGGCGAGATGCCTCCCGAACCGCTCTATAGCCACGTCCTCAGCCGCGTTGAACAGCATGTTGGTATACTTGTCCATGAATGGCATAAGATCGGGGCCCTTAGCGACGTTATAGCGCGTCAGAAGCCTGTGGAGCCCTTCGTGGAAACCTATCGCGCCGAGCTTATCCTGCGGCGTGTCGAGAAGCCGGTCCAGCGGATATGTGAGCGTCTCGGTATCGCTGAAATACGCCCAGCTCCTTCCATGTCTGATCTTGACCAGGCCCTTGCAGGCGCGTTCGAAGAAAGAGTGGAATTCCCTGGCCCTGGCCTCGATAGCGGAGAGCAGGCGCGGGTCTTTCTGCACCTCCTGGTGAAGCTTGGCATTTACGATATCGTCGGGATGCACGTCCATCTCTACGCCGCGCCGGCGCTTTCCGTCATCGAGGTCTCCTTCGTCGTTCTCGATCATGGCCGCCGTCCCGCCGGGGGCGTTGGGCCCGGCGTCCTGTTCGCCCTCGACAAAGAGAAGGCGTTTCGCTCCGGGGGCCTTTTCGCCGTCCTCGCCGTCCTCTTCCCCGGATTCGGGCGCTATCATGCGCGACACCAGCTGCTCCCTGATGGTGCCGGCCCTCTCTCTCATCGCTTTTGCCGCCTCGCCTATGGCGTCTTCGGTCCGGGCAAATGTCTCGGACCTGCCTTCGGTCGCCACGGCCGCCTTTGTCAGAAGGCGCTCGATGATATGGAACTGCTCCTGCGGCCCCTTCTCATGCACCCACACCAGCTTGAAACGGTTTACGAACGGCGCCGGCAGGTAATTTCTCCCCAGCGCGACTCGCGTCTTCCCCTGGACCGGGTTCATTGTCGCAAAGAGCCGGAAGTCGGGATGGACCGCGATCCTCTCGTGCGTCTTCGGGTTGGTGAAGTACCCCTCATCGACCCATTCCGATATGACCTCGAGAAGCCCCGAATCCATGAAATTGATCTCTTCCAGGACAAGGCAGGTCCCGTTCTTCATAGCCTCTATAAGGACGCCGTCCTTAAAATGAAGCATGCCGCTCTTCGGGTCGCGCGCCCACGTGCCTATGAGCGTCGAGAGCGTCGTATCCCTCATATTCTCCGAATGATACTGCCAGCCGCGCAACCGGGCCAGCTGGGCGATTGTGTCGGTCTTGCCGCCGCCGGGCTGTCCTATTAGCATCACCGGCCTGCGGGGATTCTTGAATCCGTAATTGGCCGCGCGCATTATATCGACGGTCCCTTCCGTGTAAACAAGGTCCGCCGTCCGGATGTCCGGGATCTTTTCCCGGTCGACGGTCCCGGGCGACGCCGGCGAGGCCAGCGATATACCGTCGATCTTGTCATCGTTATCCGTGAATTTGAAAGATATGTCCGGTATCTTGGCCCCTCCTTGGAACGACAGCGCTATATGATTCTTTAAAAGCTTGACGTTTGAGGGGTCTCTGTGGAGTATGTCACGGTATTCGATGAAGATCTCCTTCAGGAACGCCTCTTTCGACGAAAGCGTATTTCCCGGCTCCGCCAGCCTCATGGCGGTATTGCTCAGGATGGCGATCATGTTGCGTATAGTAAACGGATACGGCCTCTCGTTCTCGAATCCCGCAAAACGTTTCGCTTCGAGCAGTTTGGCCATGGCGTAGTTTAGCTCCACAAGCGATTCTATGTCATCGAAAGATATCCCTTTTATGGGAAACAGGTCATACAGGATAAGCGCTTCGTCCCGACGCCCCATGCGCGACATGTTGAATATCTGGAACCTGTTCTCGAAGGCCTCGCTGAAGAGCTGCCTGCCCAGGTCGTAAGACAGGTTCCCGGCCGCGAATATCATACCCCCGCGCGACTTGACGTCGATACGTTTGCCGTCATACTCCAGGTACCCCCTGGTAAGCAGGCCGTAGAGCACGCCGAGGCTCTCTTCCCGGGCGAGATTTATCTCGTCAAGAAGTATCCAGTCGCCGCGTTCGAGGGATAGCAGGAACTCCGCCTTGCGGAACTCAAGTTCGACGCCCGACGCTCCATGCAGGAGGATATGCGCGATACCTCTGACAAGCTCTCCGTCGGTCTTCCCCAGGTATAAAGCCGCTTCGATATGCCTGCGGGCGAACTCGAGGTCCGTCCCCGCTTTCTGGCGCATCTTTTCCGTAGGCAATACCAGCCCGAGCGCCTGCTGCAGCTGGGCCCATGACCCTTTTGCCATGTGCTCCTGCACTACATAAGAAGCCTCGGGGTAACCGATCGAAACGCCCTTGGGCATGAAGTGACCTATTAGGTCGAATTCGTCGGTCTGGGCGTTGAACTGCACGCGCCTGAAATCTTTTCCGACGAGCGCAGAGAGGTAGCGTATCTTGGCGGTCTTGCCGATGCCCGTAGGGCCGAGCAGGAAGACCGGCACAAGCTCGTCCATGGAAGTAAAAAACACCATGTCTATGAGATCCTTCATAACCCTGTCGTTCAGTTTCAATTTTGCCGCGGCCAGGCGCTCCCGGTCTATCTTGCCGAATATCTTCTGGCGCACGAGGTCCTTGCCGCCGTACTTTCCTATCAGCACTCCCGAGGCCTCGTCGATGTCGATCGCGTATTTTCCTTCTTTAAGCTCCGAGACCTTGATCTTCCTGGACAGCTTCCCGCCGGCGCGGCCTTCTTTTTCAATGACCTTGCGCTCGATCGCGCGCATATCATCGCGTATCATGGCCTCGATGATCCGGCTGATACGCGCCTGGAATTCTTCCGATTTGAACATCTCGAAATGCGCGCAGACGCCGGTGATTATTTCGAATACCTTGTTGAGTATGCGCGCCCTCTGCATCTTGTCCTTCACCTTGTCCTTGAACTGGTCGAGCGCCGCGATGAAGGCGCCCGCCGTCGTGGGCAGTACGGTCTTGTTGTCATACAGGTCAAGGAGGGCGTTGATCCGGTCCTGTTGCGCATCTTTATCCGCAAGCGAACATATAAGTATGCCGGCGCTTTCGAAAGCCTTCATCTCGCTATCGGCGTCAAGCCCTTTGCCGATCTGCGAAAAGAACGCCTTGATCATACTCTCTTTCGCCCGCTCATCATCGGATGTGGCAAGAAACCGCGCCAGCCCTTTCAGCGCGGCGCCCTTCGACGCGTCTTCTGTCCGGCTGACGCCGCTCTGTATGATCGCGAGCGAACGTTTCCTGGCGCCCTTGTAGGAGAGGCTTCCGGCGACGCCGCCGTACGCGTTGACCAGCTCGCCGAGCATATGCGGCCGGTCCCGCAGGATCACGCCTTCCAGGGCTTCGGCTATCTTAAGCCTCAGGTTTTCGTTTTTTATCATAACCGCTATGGCCTGGAGCGTATCGAGCGACCGGATCTTCTTGTCCGGCCACGCCTCCTCGATCGCGTACTTCAGGAGATCTTCGACCATATTGTATTTAAGCTCATCCGATGAGATGCCGGCGGCTATATCCCGGAGAGCCCACGAAAAGCTATCGTTGGCATATCCGACGCCATGACTGTCTCTGAACGACAGCAGTTTTTCCGCGGCACGGCGCCTGTCCTTCTCATCCGTAAAGGTTCCCGCGATCATGGCTACAGAACGGATCCTCGCGCTTATCCGCGCAACATCGGGTCCGTGGGACCATGCGTTATGGAACAGGTATTTATTGAGAAGAGCGTCTATTGCCCAACCCTTCTCTTTCTGGCTCAGTCCGGGTCCCAAAAATCCCATGCCGTGCGAGGCCGGGCCGTTGCCCCACCCCTCTTTTATCATATCCATAAATTGCCGGTACGCTTCGAGCGTCGTCTCCTGGTCGATCGACGCCGCGAGGACGCCGAACGCCTCGGCCAGCGGATACAGGACCTTGTGCGTCGCGCTCTTTTCGCGAAGCAGTATATCGTTTACCTTGCGTAACAGCTCGCGCCTGGCCGGCTCCGGGCCGCCCTTTGCCACCGCATGGGCGATGGCAACTATATAATTCGGAGTTATCTTGGTTACCATCCTGAGGGTCTTTATAGATATAGGGGGCGGCAGCAGCTTTAAAAGAAGGAATGCCTCCTCCATGTGCCCCCTCTTGATGTAATAAGACAGGTTGTTCATAAAGACCTTTATACATAACGACTCGCTGTCTGCGGCCAGATCCTTAAGAGCCGCTTCCGCGAAGGCCGCGTCGGTATGGCTGTCGGAGTAGTCCGCCTCCTTGCTGAAAACGGTGGTAAAATCTATATTCTGCAGAGCCGGCGAGGATATGATCCTGTTCACCAGCAGCGTCTTCTCCTCCTCCTTACCCAGCCGTTTGAAATATACCTCTTTGATGGCCCAGCCGAGCGCCTCTTTCTCTCCCATGACCGGCGCGTGTTTTTTTATAAAACGCGCCACGCGCATAAGCTCGCGTATCGTCACCTTGTAACCTTCGGGCGTCTCCTGGCCGAACACTTCCTGGTCGACCCACCGGTTGAAATCGCAGTGCATGCGCACGAGGTCTTTTATGCATCCGGTATTAAGGCCATATTTCGCGAATATCTCGCCCATGATCGCCACGAGCTCGTCGTATGCCGGTTCCGCGATCCATGCGATCTTGAACCGGTTCAGGAAAGGCGAAGGGAGCTTGTTCCTTCCCTTGGAAAACCTGTTGGCGCCTTTTATCGGGTTCATGGTGGCGAAGAACCTGAAATCTGGGTGCACGGCGATCTTTTCGTGAGTCTTCGGATTGATGAAATATCCTTCGTCTATCCATTCGGATATGACCTCGAGAAGCCCGGTCTCCATGAAATTTATCTCCTCAAATACGAGGCAATATCCCTTCTTCATCGCCTCGATAAGGATGCCGTCCTTATAGCTGAGCACGGCGGTTACCGGATCGCGGCGCCATGTGCCCAAAAGGCTTGAGAGCGGCGTATCGCGCAGGTTCTCCGAATGGTACTGCCAGCCGAGCAGCCGGCATAAGTTCTGTATGGTATCGGTCTTGCCGGCGCCGGGCGGTCCGACCAGGAGGACGGGCCTGCGCGGATTGCGGAAACCGTACAGGGCGGAGCGCATCGTATCGAGCATGGTCGGCGTCCCGACAAGCTCGACGTCTTCGGCTGTCGGCACGCGCGACCTGTCGATATTCGCCGTGTCGCGCGGCCCCGGGAAATATAGGCCGTCGAGCTCGATCCCGTCGTCGGATATCTTCAGGTCCGCCGGCGGGATCGCCGTATCGCCGCCGAAATGTTTTTTGACCGCCTGGCGTAAAAGCTCCAGATTGGCGTCGTCCCGGCACAGGATGTCGCGGTATTCGGAATATATCTCTTTGATGAGCGCTTCCCTCGACCCCGCATCCTTGCGCCAGGATGTCCTTATCCCGGCGTTGATAAGAATATTTTCCATATTCCGTATGGTGAATGGCATCGCCCCTTCGCCGTCAAAACCCTTAAAGACCTCCGCCTTCGACAGGTCGTCCAGCTCCCTCGTAAGCCCGACGAGCCGCGTCACGTCGTCCTCGCCGATGCCAGCGATGGGATACTTTTCATACAGTATCCTGCCGAGCCTTTTCGCCGAAAGCGGGGGATACGAAATGATCTGGAACCTGTTCTCGAGCGCCTCGCTGAAGAGCTGCCTGCCGACGTCGGTCGAATAATTTCCGGCCGCGAAGATCATGCCGCCGTTCTTCTTGACGTCGTACCGCGTGCCTCCGATATCGATATACCCTCTCGTGAGAAGCCCGTATAGGATCCCGAGATTCTCTTCGCGCGCGAGGTTAAGCTCGTCCAGCAGGATCCAGTCTCCTCTTGTGAGGGCCTGCAGAAAATGGCCCGGCCTGAATTCCATCTCGATGCCGGTCGTCCCGTTTATAAGTATATGCGCGATGGCGCGGATAAACTCCCCGCGGCCTTCCCTGAGAGACAGTATGCCGGCGGCCGTCTCGCGCGCGAACACCGCGTCGGTAAGCGCGCGGCGTTTCTGCGCGTCGTCGGGCAGCAGGACCGAGAGCGCGTACTGGACCTTGAAGACGCTTCCCTCGGCCAGGTACTCCTGGATGACGCGCACCGCGTCGTCGAGTTTTATGCTGACGCCCTTCGGCATAAAATGGCCTATCAGGTCGAGCTCATCCGTCTGGGCGTTGAACTGCACCCTGGTGAACTGTTTTCCGACGAGCGCGGAGAGGTACCTTATCTTGGTGGTCTTGCCGGTCGCGGTGGGCCCCATAAGAAATACCGGGGCCAGCGTAGACTGTGAGCTCGCCAGCATGAGATCGGCGAGTTCCCTCTTTGTATCGTTATCGAGCACTATGTTCTGGGCCGATACCGCGGCCTCGTCTACGACGCCGAGCACGGGCTGCTCGACGATCGTCCTACCGTTGGCGCGGGCGATGATGACGCCGCGGGCGCCGTCACGGACGATCTCGTATTCACAGCCGCCGTTCAAGTCCCCGAATACGGTTCGCATGTCTTCCGCGTTGGGCTTCAGGACCGGCTCGATGCACGAGGCCATAACGTGGGCTTTGTCGGCCTGGCGCAACCTGTTGACGTAGACCTCCCTGACCGCCCACAGCAGGGCCTCCCTGCCGGAGAGCGTCCTCCTGTGCTCCGAAAGAAAGTTCACGACGCGCACAAGCTCCCTGAGAGAGGTCCTGTAACCTTCGGACGATTCCGCGCCTATCTTTCCGAGGGCGGCCGCCTTTTCGAACGATTCATGGAAACTGGCGATTGCGCCGGCGAGCGATACATCGAGCCCCCTCTTCTTCAGCAGCTCCTCCACGATCTCGCGCTCTTCGGAGCGCGTCTTATCGTTTACCCAGATATATTTGAAACGGTTGATGAAAGGATCCGGCAGGACGTTCCGCCCCTGGGCGACCCGTGTGGAGCCCATTACCGGATTGAACGTCACGAAGAGCCGGAAGTCGGGATGGACCGTGATCCTCTCGTGCGTCTTGGGGTTTGTAAGATACCCCTCGTCTATCCACTCTGAAATGACCTCGACCAGCCCTGAGTCCATAAGGTTCACTTCTTCCAGCACCAGGCAGTATCCTTTACGCATCGCCTCGGTGAGGATACCGTCCCTGAATATAAGTATGCCCGTCGCCGGATCGCGCTCCCACGTTCCGATCAGCTTCGAAAGCGGCGTGTCCCTGAGGCTCTCGGAATGATACTGCCATCCGAGCATCCGCGCCGCATAAGCGACCTGGTCTGTCTTGCCTACCGCGGTCTGTCCCGAAAGCATACCCGGCTTTCTGGGATTTCTAAAACAGCTTACGATAGACCGCATAGTCCTCTTTGTCGAAGACGTCATTACCAGGTCGACGTCTTTTTCCGTAAGGATCTTTGCGGGGTCGGCGTCTCTGTCGGAAGGCCGCGGAAGCGGCATCCCGTCAAAGCCGTCGGTTATTTCGCCGAGATTCTGTTCGGGATAGAGGATAGACTCTTTGAAGCCGGGGAAGTGCCTGGCTATGGCTGCCCTGAGAACGTTTATATTCCCACCCTTCGCGTCCGCGTCCCGCCTGTCCAGGATGTCGCGATATTCGGCGCAAAGCTCGGTCATGAGAGCGTCGCCGGCGCCGATCGAGCCCGCGGAAGCCTCCGTCCTCATCTTCGTGTTTATAAGTATATTTTCCAGGTTCCGGATCGTGAACCGGTACTGTTTTCCGCTGTCGAATCCGCTGAACCCGGACTTTTCGGCGTAACCGGCGAGTTCCTCGTTGAGATCGACGAGCGCTTCGATGTCCGTCCCGGCAAGGCCGGGGACCGGGTACTTCTCTTTCATTATGCTCTTCATGCGGTCAGCGGACAGCGGAGGCGTATTGAAGAATATGAACCTGTTCTCGAGCGCTTCGCTTAAAAGCTGGCGGCCGCGGTCGGTCGAGAAATTTCCGGCCGCGAATATCATGCCTCCGTTATTCTTCGGGTATATTCGATTGCCGCCGAATTCAAGATATCCGCGCGTCAGCAGCCCGTAGAATATCCCGAGGTTCTCCTCGCGGGCAAGGTTAAGCTCGTCGAGCAATATCCAGTCGCCGTTCTCGAGCGCCTCCAGGAACGATGCCTTCTTGAATTCAAGCTCGACGCCGCCGACGCCGTTGAGCAGGATGTGCCCGATCGCCCTCAAAAGATCCGCGTCCTTCTTTCCGTCCGTAAGAAGCGCCGTCAGAAATTCCTGCATCCGCTGGTGGTCGCCCAGGATCGCCCGGGACGCCTCGGTATCGGGCATCAGGATGGAAAGGACGTGGCGCAGTTCGGAATATCGGTTCGATCCCATGAACTCATGCACGATCTCTTTGGCGCGGTCGACGCTGAGGGATATGCCCTTTGGCATGAAGTGGCCCAGGAGATCCAGCTCGTCGGTCTCCGCGTTGAACTGTATGCGGCGGAAGGCCTTCCCCGCAAGGGCCGAGAGAAGCCTGATCTTGGATGTCTTGCCCGTCGCCGTCGGCCCGAGAAGAAAGACGGGATGAAGTTTCCCGGACGAGGTAAGGAACATGAGGTCGACCATTTCCCGTATCGTATCGTCGTCGAAGACCATCTTCTGCAGATCAAGCGCCTTCCGGTCCACCTCCCCCAGCATCGGCTGTTCCACTACGACCTTACCGTTAAATAACCCCCTGACCGTCCTGCCGTCAAAGCTCACTTCGATATCCGCCTTGCCTGAGCCGCCGTCGAGAAGTATATCCTCTATGTCGTCGATCTTCTTCAGCGACGGAAGGGCTTTTATAAGCCGTTTGAATACGACCTGCTTGTCCTTGGTCGAAAGCCGCTTGAAATATACGATGCGCATCGCCCAGGCGAGCGATCGCTCGACACCGAGCACCTCTTTATGCTCGAGCATGATATCTATGACGCGTATGAGTTCCCGCAGCGTTATGCGGTATCCTTCGGGTGTTTCGCAGCCGATATTCTTTTTATCCACCATCTCCATAAAGCTGTTATGGAAGATGACGAGATCCTCAACGTTGACCTTCTCAGGCATGCCAAGCGCTTTCTTTACGCTGCCGGCGACAGAATATGTCTGGTAGAACCTCATGCCGTCGTAAATGGCTTTGCGCACCATACGTTCGCGGTCGCTTATGTCCCAGAACTCGCTTGTAAACAAGTCGTGTTTTCTCGAGTCGATAACATCCATAATAGGCGCCAGCTGTTGCGGCACGTCCTTGTCTTCTATGAACCCTTCGTAGGCGAGAAGCCTCCACGATATGGCGTTCGCGACAAGGTCGTTGACATATAAGTCGGCTGATGTGTGGAGAGGCTCTTTTGGAGGGAAATTTGCGAGAATAAGATCGCGGATCCGGGCGTAGCGCGTATCTGCCGAGCGCCGGCCCTTATCCCTGTGTATCTGGAGGATCGCTTCTATCTCTTCGTGTGTCTTTATAAGAAATACTTTTGCGTCTTCTCCGTCCGCATCCTTACTTATCAATATCTTGCCTGATGACAGTAAGATGCCGTTTGCGGGGCCATTCGCCGCCAGCAGGTCGGCTTCCGCATCTTTTGTAGCTACCACGGCCCCGGAACGCGCGTGCCCGGCATACATCTTAAGCTTAAGGTCCTGGGGTCCGTAGCAAAGCCTCGATGGCGCAGAAAGCGGGAACGCGCTCTGGTCGATGACCAATTGCAAAGCGAGGAAGATCGATATTGTCCGGATTATGTTTTTTCTCATATATTGTTATTTAAATAAAAACCCATCTAATACTATATTGATCCAAAGTCGCATGCAAGTAGTTTATCTAAATTTTTTTACTCTTAATTTTAATGACGGATTTTATGTCATGATGTCTATAATGATTGGATGTGCTTGGTATATGGAAGGGCTTTGTCGATATGTACTATGTGAGCTGTCCGGCCTGACAATTCCTATATCGAACTTTCGGAGGATAAATAGGCCATTCGGCTTGTTTTGGTTGTCTAAGGGCCGATTTTTGCATAGCAGAATTTGGCGCGCCTGGGCAGATCTACTTCGCCCATCGGACTTCGGCGCCGGTAGGGCTTCGTAGTATCTTGCTCCGGCGCCAATCTCTGCGAAGCCGGACCAGGGCCAGACCGTTGAGCGGCGAAGCAGGATGGCGCGCCTGGGCAGAATCGAACTGCCATGACCAGCTTCGGAGGCTGGTGCCTTATCCATTAGGCCACAGGCGCCGGAACAAATTTCATCAATAGCCTACTATACCCCACGACTATATTCAAGCTGAAACGAAAACCAGAAAGCCCCCATCGCGTTCCGCGAAGAGGGCTTTCTGGTTTCAGGCCGCAGGATGTTATTTCGCCGCTGTTGCAGCCGCCTTCCTGGCGTCCAGTTCGGACTTTATCCTATCCTTCTCGGCCTTATTTTCAGACTTCT
>Ga0233425_10008754_pt1 | contig 13214 bp, 6 predicted proteins | sample Watercolumn_Towu_2_FD_181712 | JGI IMG/M metagenome (GOLD analysis project Ga0233425, IMG submission 181712) | Freshwater microbial communities from Lake Towuti, South Sulawesi, Indonesia - Watercolumn_Towuti2014_140_MG | ecosystem: Environmental > Aquatic > Freshwater > Lake | place: Indonesia...
TGGCATCAAGCACTCGGGCGGTGATACCGGTCCCCGAAAAATAGACGCGGCGGATCTCGTTCAAGTATTGCCCGCCGACGGTGACCTGCAGTGTGGTACCCTGCCTCGCACCGGCCGGGAAGGCGTAGCCGATGCGGGGCGTGGTCTCCTGGGCTCCGGCGTGGGCACAGAAAATCAGCAGCAACCAGACCCCGCAGGGACCGGTTCTCAACCCCGCGGTGATTGCAGAATGGGATCGGCTCATCGTGTCCTCCAGTCGTTCACATGATCTCCTGCAATCTCCCGGCCATCGGAATGCCATCCGCAGCGCTTGGCGTCACGGTCAGTGCCAGGCCCAAGGGGTTCGGCAAGGCGGCGTCGGGATCGATCCCCAGCAGCTGATACATGCTGCCGATCAGGTCGCAGGGATAGACAGGCCGATCCTGGACCTCCTCTCCTTTGGCGTCCGATGCGCCGACAATCTGACCTCCTTTGAATCCACCGCCGGCGACGACCGCGGAAAAGACCTTCCCGTAGTGGCCGCGGCCGCCGTTCCAGGGTGCTTGCCAGTCCACGCGCGGTGTGCGGCCGAATTCACCGCACCACCAGACGATTGTGGTATCCAGCAGTCCGCGGTCGGACAGGTCCTGCAGCAATGTTGCCAGACCCTGATCCAGTTCCGGAAGTTTCTGCTGCAGTGTCCGGAAGTTCTCGATGTGGGTGTCCCATCCCCCGTAGTTGATGGTGATGTAGGGAACTCCTCGTTCCACGAGACGCCGGGCTGCCAGGCAGGCCTGGCCGAAGGTAATCAGGGCCGTCTCGCTCCAGGGGCGATGACCGTACCGGCTTCGCAGCGCGGCATCTTCCTGAGACAGATCAAATGCCTTGGCTCCGTCCCCCACGATCATGTCGTAAGCCTGATCTTCCGATTCGTAGTAGGCCGCCAACGTCGGGTGGCCCGGGGCGCTGCGGCCGAGCGCGTCGAGTTTGCGGAGCAGCTCGCGGCGGGCTTGCTGTTGTTGGTCCGAGATTCCTTGCGAGACGACGCCTTCGACCATGAACCGTTGTTGGGCCGGATCGCCTCCCGTAGCGAAAGGCAGATATCGAGGTCCAAGAAAGCCGGCCTCGGAGAATCGTCCTTGTGACTGCGTCAGTACGACGTACGGGGGCAGCAGGCTCTTGTATCCGGCGTCCTGGCCTTTAAACAACGAGACCACGGCGCCGGCACACGGATAGACCAAACGATCGCCCGGCCGGCGCCCCGTTTGCGTCAGATACGCGGCCGTCTCGTGGCCGTTGTTACCGTGAGTCATGCTGCGAATGAGGGAGTACTTGTCCGCTTGCTGCGCGAGCAGTGGCAACAGTTCGCTGATGCGGACGCCGTCCGCGTTAGTCGCGATGGGCTTGTTCAGCGGACCACAGTAATCGTTGCCGGCATCCGGTTTGGGATCAAACGTGTCCAGATGCGACGGGCCGCCTGCGGCCCAGATCTGGATCACGGACTTGGCGCGGGCCTGCAGCGGCGGCGTGGGAGCGGGAGCACTGATGGCCGGTCGGCCCGACAGGAACAATCCGGCGGCACCAGCCAGACCGCAACACAGCGCCTCGCGCCGCGACAGGGCTGCGACCCGCTCAACGCTGCCAGCGTGTCCGGATACGGCAACCTTGGGATTTCTTGTACTCATGTTCCCACCTTGTCACTGGAGGACGGGTAATTTCGCGCACCCTGCGATAGGTTGGCCATTTTGTCCGCTTTGATCTCGGTGATCGGACTTGTTGCGAACTTCTTTCAGTGCCGGTACGAAAACTCCGGGCAATTGATCAGCGCCCAAGCCAGATCGCGCAGCGCTGTCGATCGCCCGCCGCTGCGGAAATACGTCTCCATGATCTCCAATTCCTCCTCCGTGGGAAACCGGGAGAGGATCGTCAGGTAGAGTTCGGTGACGGCCTCGGCATGATTGTCTCTGCCGCTCGTGCGCAGCAGGGGTTGCAGTTTGGGACCTGATTCGAGCTTGCGCCGGATGTGGCTGGAATTCAGCATGTGCAGCCGCTGCGCGGGCGTAGGACGACTGCTGCGGTCCGATTCCATGCCGCTATCGCGCGACGAACGGCCGTACTTCTCCAGAAACGGGCTCGTGATACTGGCATCGGCCAGCATCATCGACCGCTGGTTCTCCGGCATGAACGTGTACGGTTCCGGAATGATACTGGAGTATTGCTCCGTCGTGCCGCTGATCTGACACAGGGCGTCGATCAGAACCTCGGCTTCCAGACGGCGCAAGGAGTAACAGGCGAAATTCATTTCCCCGCGGTCATCGCTCGTGGTGGAGATGTGCGAACACTGATAGGTGGCCGAGTTGAGAATGAGCCGGTAAAGATGCTTCAGGTCGTACTGGTGGGTGACCAGTTCCTCTTCCAGGAATGCGAGCAGTTCCGGATTGCTGGGTGGATTGTCCGGGCGAATGTCATCCGGCGGGTCGATGATGCCGCGCCCCAGCAGCCAGAACCAGACCCGATTCGCGATGGCGCGACCGAACCATGGATTGCGGGGAGCCAGCAGCCATTCCGCGAAGGCCTCACGCGGATCCTGTCCGGGCGACAACGTGGCTTTCGTGCCATCCGGATAAGCAGCCATTTGCAGCGCCTGCACACCGGCCTCCGTAGCGGCCTTATCCAGATCGAACAAGACGATCTCTTCCTTCCATTCGCCCGTAGGTTTGTAGGCGATCTGCGAAAAGAAAGCGGCCATGCCGGACCACTGTTCCTGCGACCAGGTGCCTGGACGCACGCCCAGGAAGCTGAGCGCCACGGCCTGTGCAGTCGTCATTGGCTCCTTGCTCTGGATGGCGCGGTAGAAATTGACTTGAGGCCTGCGGAAATTGCTGCCGCTGGCAGTCAACATCTCCCGCACAAACCGGTCATAAGGCATGTTTTCCTTGATGCACGTGCGAATCCACCGATGATAGGCCTGCACGGCATTGGGCCACAGATTGATCGGGAACTCAGACTTGACGCGCAGCAGATCGCACCACTTCATCGTCCAGTAATCGACATACTCCTCTCGCTCCAGCAGACGATCGACAAGCTGGCTGCGTTTTTCGGGATTGGTGTCCCGGAGAAATTCCTTCGCTTCCTCGACGGTGGGCAGCGTGCCGATTACATCCAGATAGGCGCGCCGCAAGAACACCTCGTCCGAACACACTCGGGCCGGGACAATGTCCAGCGTCTTCAACCGGCTGCAGACCAGTTCGTCGATGCGGCACTTGGCCACCGACTCCGCATCGCTTTCAAACGGTTTCACCGGTGGGCTTGCTTCGGCCAGAACGGCCAGCGTTGCAGCCACAACAAAAACCATCCCCGAGCATCTTGGCATGCGATTGTCCCCGTCTGATGGTGCAGCAGGCCCGGCACAACCCCACGTATGATAAAAAGGGGGGAAGGCCTGGGGAAGCTTCAGCCTGCCACAATCCTGGGAGATCACGGGTCGCTTCGGGCGGCGCAGTGACCAGCGGGGGCGGGAGTGGCGCGGGCGCTCACCAGGAACGGCGGGGAGGCGGCGCGGCCAACCACACCACGACCTCGCCTCGCGGACGGCCGCGGACATCACTGAGCCACACGATCTCCTCCGCGTTTTCCGGCATGGGGCAGGTTGGTACCCATGTCCGCACCGGTGATTCCGCGTGCACCCAACGCGGACTGCGAGAGCGGACAGCCATCAATTCGGCCTGGGCAGCCAGAAACACGAAGGCCGCTACCAACACCAACGTGCCGTTGGAGACGAGGCCCAGGAGCCCGAGCAGGATTGCGATGCCCTGGCCTACTCGAGCGGCGATCGCCGTGGCCCTTTCATAGGGAAGTTGCAGGGCCAAGAACGCGCGTAAGACGCGCCCGCCGTCCATCGGAAACGCCGGCAACAGGTTGAACACCACCAACGCAACATTGATCCACATCAGATTCCACAGGAGCGATCCTCCCGCCGGACTGAGCAACGGCATCGGATAGGCAGCACTCAACAGGCCGGTCCCCAAGAAGATCGCGCCGGCGATTGTCACGTTCACCGCTGGACCGGCGACTGCAATGACCAGTTCTTTGACAGGGTTTCTTGGTATGCTCTCAAGGCTGGCGACACCTCCGATTGGATACAGCGTGATGTCCCGCGTGCTGATCCCGAATTGGCGTGCTGCGAGCGCATGACCGAGTTCGTGTAGAACGACGCAACCGAACACGGCGAACAGCAGGATCAACGACGACAGCACAGCCGGAGGGCCACCTCCCGCCGTCAGCGCAATCCAAACCGGCAACAGCCAGAACGACCAATGCACGTAAACGCCGATGCCCGCCAACTCACCCAGTTTCCATTTCATCCCAAGTCCCCAAACAAATCTGCAATCAGTCCGACCAAAGCACAATCTTCGGGCGAGATCGATTCTGTTCCGGTGAACATTCGATCTCCCCGTCAAGATCTTGGCGGGTGATACTGCACTTTGCGTGCCGAAAGCTGCGACTGCCAGGGAGGCAATACAAAGGTGCGCCCGAATGGGGGCACGCATGCGCCGATGGGCGCGGCATTTGTGGTGCCGGACCGCCATGCCAAAATGGCAGGAAAAGTCAACTGCTGGACGGAATCGTCCGCGCGCTGGATGCGGCAGGCGCTCAGTCGGTGTGGAAAACTTCCTCCATCTGCACCCACCATTCACTGGGGTTGCGGTCCGCCAAAGGTTCCTGGCAGGGTTTGCAGTAGCTCCACCAGTGCTGGGTCGTGGGATCCGCCGCCATTTTGGCCATATCTGCGGCGAAGTCCGAACCCACGTATTCGAAATAGCTGAACAAGCAGGGTCGTCCGTCGTCTAGCGTACGCAGGTAAATGGAGTAGTTCTGGATATGGCACTCGCGGATCATCTTGAGAACATCCGGCCACGCGGCCGCGTGCAGCTTCTTGTACTCCTCGACTTTGTCCGGGCGCAGGTAGAGAACCATACCGTAGCGTTTCATGGCATGCCTTTCACTTTACAGGTCCAGTCCGCACTTGAGCGCGTCGTGATTCGGGCGTTACCGTCAGTGATTCCAACTTGCCGTCACGCACGATACCCTCGACGATCGTCTGTTGCGGTGCGTGGAGTTTGAACGCGACGTCCCATTCCTGAGGCCAGGCGGGCAACAGGAAGATCTCTTCGCCATCGGTTTGCAGGAGCATGGCTTGCAGGGTCTTCATGAGCACACCGCCGTGGTCTTGGTCGGGGGTCCAGTCGTAATTGGGCCCCCAAAATGCCGGGAAGCGCTCGCCACGGTCGTAACTGCGAGCCCGGGCCACGATACCTTTTCTTGCTTCGTCGGTGAGTCCCAGATAGGCCATGAAGATGTCGTCCTGGCGCCAGCCGTGATGGCCACGATCCCCACGATGCTCCAAGGCTGCCAGCGCCAACTCGACGTCGGGTCGATTGAAGGCAAATAGGCGAAACGGGAAGACGGCATAGAGTTCCGGGTTCTCGATGTTGCGTTTGTCGGCAAAAGTCTCCGCGGGCGAAAGGGCCTTTTTGCCGTCAACCTCGCGCAGCGGCACTGCGGGAAGCTTGGCGCGAAACCGACCCCAGAACTCGCGCTCGGAAGCCGCGGCAAGTTCCGGGGGTAGAGCGAGCAGCCGATCCGTGACGGCGATGCAGCCGGCGAGTTCCGGCATGGGATTGGTGCAGTTCCACCAGGTTTCCAGTGATTGCGAGGGATGCATGACCAGTTGCCCCTGGTCGTTGGTGGAATAGTGTTGATCGAAGAAAGTGAGGATCTCTCGAGTGAAGGGGAGAGCGGTCTCGCGCAGGAAGTTTCGATCGAGCGTGTGATCATAATAGTCCAGCATCATGCTGCTCAGTTCCAGACCGCCGACCCATTCCCACTTGTGCCAGCCGCTTTCCTGCAGCTTATCTTCGCGTTGTTGGAAGGGAGTCCAGCCGTAGGTCTCGCTGAACACGGCGCCCCAGAACATGATGCATTCCGGGTAGAACGCGCCCTCATGCCCCAGGTAGTGCTTTGTGCGGTACTTGCAGAGCGGCAGCAGTTCATCCGCGTACATGCGGAACAGCGGTCGTTGCAGATCAAAGTCTCCGGAAGTGCACAGGCTGATGTAAGGCAACCGGGTATTCTGCCACCAATAGCCAGGTCCCCAGCGCCGGTAGTCGGGATCTTTCTCCGTGGGGCCTGGCGGAACGGTGAAGAGGGAACCGTTGAATTTGATCGGGAAGGCTCCGCGTCCGGCACATGCGGTAATGAATCGTTGCAGATGGTACATCTGGCTGACGTAGGCGGCTTCGTCGCGCACGCGGGCGCCCGCGTCACTGGCCACGAGCGAGCCATTAACGTACAGGTTGCAGCCGCCGGTTTCCGGATCCGCGACAGCCGCCACATGGGTCCACTGGCCAGACGGTACCGCGTTTTCCAGCGCGAGTTGCGCTGGGCCGCAGATGAATCGCAGGCTGTTTCCGGGGAATGTGTCGAACAAGAAACCGTCACGGCCTCCGGGCGTGATCTTGTCCACGAGGCGCGCGCCGCCGCTGGGAAGCTGCTCCGGTTTGACCCAGGCCTCGATTGTCAGGCCATCGCGGAAGTCCCACGTCGCGGACTCGGCGAGGACTTGTGGCAGGGAATTGGCCGCGGCGAACAACGGCCGTGCGCTGCCCGCCGTGCGCTCCTCCTTGCCGCGAGAATTATCGCTCATTGCACCCGGGAGAACGGTCGCGACAGATTGTGTCCGCTCGAGCTGCGCAAACGCGGCGATCTCCGCTTCCGACAGCGCCCGCGGGAAAATGCCGACCCGCCCCAGTTCGCCGGCGAACCGGTTGCCGTCCCCCTGGTCCGAGCCGATTCGCACGGAGTGCTTGTTGGACGGTACGATCGAGGCTTGTGACGGCCGGGCATTCGGGCTCGTTGACGCGCGAATCCAACTCCGCTCCCAGAACTCGCTCCACCAGCGTTCGTGTTCCCGGCGGCGCGCGGCGAAGTCCTGGGATTCCACGCGACGGATCGTCTCATCCATATCCGCCAGCCAGCGCTCCGGTGTCGAGGGATGTCGCGTCAACACATAGATACTGAAGCGATGTGCGTTGCCCCGCGGCGAGCGCAATTGCTGATCGTCCAGCCGCTCACCTTTTTCGGCGGTGACGACTGCCCCGAACGTGCGCTGGAGGAGCGGGTCCGGTTGCGGGAAACCGGTCAACCCCTGCACTTCCGCCATCAGTTGCGGGCCGACCGATTTGATGTTGTGGTGCAACCAGCCAATGCGATCACGCTGCGCGGAGAGCACCGTGTCGGGTTCGATGAGCGTCTGATTCTGCTTCTGGTCTGGCGCCTTGCGGTTCATCAGCACGTCACTGACCTGCAATTCGGCAAGTTCGTGCTGTTGCGTCCGCCAGACCTCGACGAAGGCCGTGGCCTCCAGCGGCAGCGCGCTGTCGGCAGTGATTTGAATCACGGGATGGTACGCGTCCACCCAAAGACGCAGCCTGAATTGTGGATCGTGCTGGGCGGACTGACCGGCCGCGTCGGCTGTGCTTGTTGTGATCTCCATACAGCCTTCGTGCAGCTTGAGTTCCTGGCGGAAAGACCCACCGGGGACCAGGGGATTCGGCTCCCAGCGGATCCGCACCTTGCCGACTTTGAGCAGGCGGGCATTGTCGTCCCAGGCGTCGGTCTTGCTGATGTAGAAATGCAGGTCGCCATCCCTGGTCATCCAGGCATTGAGCGCGATGTCGCCGTTGCCCAGCGGCATCGAGCCGTGGTGGTCTGCACTCGGTGAGTCCCAGACGACGTTGAAGTCATCGACAGGTGTCGCCGCCGTTGCTGTGGAGGCGACCGCGGCCACGTACAATAGCACGACAATCGAGTTGGTCTTCATAGGAATCCGCTCCCTCTGTGAATTCGAATCAGATTGTACACCAAACGGAGGTGCAGGCTCACATGCGCTGGTCACATCGTTCTATGTCGTATCTCGTGGGCTGGGGCGGCCTGACCACCCTATTGTGGATTTGTGTTGGCATTCCCGCGCCGGCCGGCACGGCCGCGGAGATCTGCAACCTCAAGGTGGTTACCGATGCCAATCCGGATTACACCGACATCGGGAGCCTGATTCACAGCGCCACCTCGCGATGGGCGGAGTCCAAGGACAAGTGCTGGATCCTCTGGTATTGGAATCACATCGCGCGCCGGCAAACGGCACCCATGGTACTGCACGGCCGTGAGTTGACGGATCCCATCCGCCAGTTCAACGACTACGGTTACACGATGTGCAGCACGGTTGCCGGGGTCAATTGTGGCATCTGGGGCGCGATGGGTTTTGACGTGAAGTTCTGGGACATCAGCCTGCATACGGTTCCGGAAGTCGAGTATGGCGGGCGCTGGCACATGTATGACAGCTCGCTTTCGGCGATCTATACCCTGTGCAACGGAACCACGATTGCCGGGGTGGAAGACATCGGGGCGGAGGGCGCTTGCGCGGCCAGCGGAGGGCGCAGCGAACCGGGCCACGTCGCCAAGTACCATTGCCTGACGGCCACGGGCGCACAAGGCTTTCTCGCGGGTTGCGACACCATCCGCTCGCTCGACGATGAGTACCGCTGCTTCAATCCCCGCGGGCTGAAGTACCGCTACTACCTCAACAATTGGGAGCTGGGTCATCGGTACATCCTGAATCTGCGCGACAATGAAGTCTACACGCGCTACTATCACCGCTTGGACGCCGATCTTCCCACGGCCCGCGCGCAGGGTGAAGGACGCGCGAACTATCGGGCGGATTCCTCCTACTTCGTGCCCAACGAAAGCAACGGGCAGGACCCGGAGTCCGCCAACCCTCGCTACCGCGTCCGCGGTAACGGACTGCGCCAATGGACGCCACCGCTCACGGCCGCCAACTTGCTCGAGAACGCCCATGCGGTGAATGGTCTCCAGGCCTGTGAGCCCGCGGGCGTCGAACCCGTGCAGGCAGGCCAGGCGGGGGAGATCACTTTCAAAGTTGAGGGCGCCAACGTGATCACTGCGTTGAGCATCAAGGCCCGCCTGGCGCGAACGACCCCGAATGACTTGGCGAGGATCGCTCTCAGCACCAACAACGGCTTGACCTGGAAGGACGTCTGGCAACCCCAGGAAACGGGCGACCTCCGAGTCGAGCTGAACCTCACGGAACCCGTGAACGGCGCGTACGAGGTCCTGGTCAGAGTGACCTTGCAGAGCGCGGCGGCTCCTGCCGACATGCGGCTGTCGGCGATCACCTTGGATGTTGTGACTCAGGTCAACAGCAAGACCCTGCCCGCGCTACGTCTCGGCAAGAACACGGTATGTGTCGCCGCCGGGGATCAGTCCCGGTCCATTGTGCTCTGGCCGGACCTCACCACACCGCGCTACAAGGACTACGTGGTCGCGGAACAGAACGTGGTTCAGCCCGCGCAGGTCGGTTACCAGTCTTCGCTCTGCGCCGCGCGCGCCGGTGAAGAATCTTACGTCGTGTTTCGGATCGATGCGCCGAGCGACATCCGCAGCGTGACCTATGGAGGGCGTTACTACAACCGCGGCGCCGGGGCTCACATCGACCAGCTCCACAGCTTCGACAACGGCAAGACCTGGGCCTGCAGCTATTCCCTCACCAGCACGGCACCTCCTTGGGATGTGCTCCACTACGAAAAGACAACGGACATACCTGCCGGCACCAGGAGCGTATTGTTCAAGTACCGCTGGAGCGCGGCCGGCGCTGGGCGCGACGTCTGCGGTCTCTACGCGGTGCGCATGGAGGCCGCACACCGCGCGCCGGCGCAGGAACAGAAGCCGCTCGAGGTGACTTTCACCTGGAACGAGCACCAGACGGACTACTCCACGATTACGCGCAGCCATACGCAACGAGTGTATTCGCTGCCGTGCTCCTACGAAATCCATGTCGCTGGGGCCGATCATCCTCGAATGGAGTCACTGCGGATCAGCCTGCCCGACCAGCCGAGCGGCGGGGACGTCGCGGCTGCGCACGGTTCTCGCGACGGCGCGGACAGCCAGGGCGCCGGGAGGTTTCAGGATCGATGGGTAACCTACGGGAAGAACCTCGCGCAGGGCAAACCGTACGTCTGCTCGGTGCCTTCACGAGACAACTGGGAAGCCGGCGATCCGGCAGGGACCATTCTGACCGACGGCATTGTGGGGCCGCCGTATACGGGCGGCACGGCCTATCGCCACGGGGCGCTGTGGAACAAGGGGGACGCTGCGATCGTAACCGTCGATCTGGGCCACGCGGAATCCTGCGCGGCGTTTCGTATCCAGGCGGGCGGCTATCCGTGGTGGGACGCCCTGCAGGGCGAAGTGCAGGACCAGGTGGAGGTGCAGACGAGCGTGGATGGCGAACAGTACACCAGCCAGGGTTCTTTCAATTTCCAGCTCCGCTGGAAGGACATTCCGGTCAACGAGACCTGGCCGGACGAAGAATCAATGTGCGCTCCCAATTACCTGTTGCTGCCTCTCCAACCGGTAACGGCGCGTTTTGTTCGCTTCGTGATCAGACCACAACGGTTCCTGTCGGTCAGTGAGGTCCAAGTGCTCGATTCGATCACTTTTGAGCCATTTGACCTGAAGATCGCACTGCCGGACGGGACCGACCGCTCGGATATCACTCAGTACAATCCGCGGGCAAGACCTCACGAACCCAGGTGACAGAGCGCGCCGGCCTATTGCGGCTGCTCGTAGATCTCGATCTCCCAGATGCGACTGATATCGCCTTTCGTTTGTGTCACGACCAGGCGCAGGCGATCGGTCGAGAGCGGCGCGAACTTCCGCTGCCAATCGACGAGTTGGTTGCCTTCACTGCGCGCGTCGGGGACATCACGCCAGGCGTTTTCGTCGGGAACCTGCCAGGTAAACGTATCAACCGGATCTCCGGGCTTCCCTGCCGCAAAGTAGCCGGAGACGACCCGGGCACCGACAATGGTGTGCGGCTGCGGCCAGCGTAGTTCGATCCAATGGGGGACCGCGGCAGCGCTGAGCCATCGCAGGTCGTTGCGCTGTGTTGCGCATTGACCGTCATTGAGGAACCGTACGGGATTGGACTGCGGATCGCGATCACCCGAAGTGGTCACGGTCGCCAGAGGCGCAATGTTCGGCCCGACGCCCGACAATTGCGGTGGCATCGCGGGGATGGGCTTGCCAACGCCGACGCGCATCAATTCCTGGAGTTCCTCCAGGTGGCGCTGATACACGGCGCGCGGATCGCAGTCGCGCTTCCGGCAAATCGCCGCCGCCATCCCGACGATTTCCCCCATACAGCCTCCTGTGCGCATCACGCGCACCGTGCCCAGTGCCTCGTGGGCCACGCTGATGTTTCGTCCGGCCATGAACAGGTTGGCAATGTTGCGGGAATAGAGGCAGCGATACGGTACCCAGTAGGGAAGCGGGCATTTGGTGTAATGGGCTTTCGAGATGAACGCATCTCCCTCAAAACCCCGGACGTACCGCTCATCGGGCAAATGCAGATCGATCAGCCAGCCGGTTGGCACGCAGCCGTCAGGATACGGCGTCGCGTGGACAACATCGTGCTCGGAGAGTATTACGTCACCCAGCAGGCGGAGCGACTCACGCTTACCCGCCACAAATGCAGCCCAGTTCAGCTTATGATTCGGCAGCACGTGATCGACGTTCTTCAACGCGTCCCAAGCTCCGTACATGGCGAGGAAATTCCAGTCGCGGATGTATTCCGACATCGCGATGGGGTCGTGGTCAAAGCCGCTTTCCCAGTACCAGCCCCCCAGTTGGTTCGTATTGGGGGGCGTTCCCCGGCCCGGGAACGGCTTGTCGCTGAGATCCAGGGCCCACGGGCAGCGCGGAAAGGTTTGAGGGCGATCCGTCTCCAGTACATTCCACAAGTTGCACGGTCCCATGTGGCCGCGCAGCGTCACTTCGTGGTCGGCTCCGGCCAGAAACCCAATCGAACCATCGCCGGTGCAGTCGGCGAACCAGCGAGCCGCGAAGCGGAGGCGCCGGCCGCTCACCGTACTTTGCGCCACGACTGCTGCGAGGTGATCCCCCTGCATCTCCACTCCGTTGGCGCGATGTTCGAGAAACAACTTGATATTGGCTTCCGCTTGCACGAGCGCGAGTTTTCTGTCGTCCTCGTACAGATCAGCCGTGTTGTCAGGACCGTAATGCGCACGCCGCTGCTGCTCCAGTTCCGCCACGATGTCACCTACGCGCGGAAACGGTTCGACGTTGCGAGCGCCGTTGAGCCACACACGCACCTCGGAACTGTTGTTTCCCCCCAATACCGGACGATCCTGGATGAACGCGACCGACAGCCCGAGTCGTGCGGCAGCCAAAGCCGCACACGTGCCCGAGATGCCTCCCCCGACGACCACGAGATCGAAAGGTCCCACCTGCTCGGGCTGCTCGGGCAAGGCGAGCCGCAATCGCCGCCAACGCTCCATTTCTGGATCAGCATTGGGTGGTACGGACTTCAGGTCCGGCGAGAGCACGATGGCATCGCAACGCCCCTCGAAGCCCGTCAAGTCGTGCAGTGCCAGAGTGACCTTGGTGGTGGACAGCGTAATCTGGCCTCCGTCCTGCCAGTGCCACTGCGCTCCCTCCGTGCCGAACACCGTCGGCAAGGGAGTTCCGTTGATGAGCACTTGGAACTTGCCCGGAGCGCTGGCGGCCCTGCCGCCCTGTGTGAGTGATGGAGACGGTTGTTGAGTCTCGCGCGCTGTCAAGCGACCAACGGGAGCGGGTTCTTGGCCCGGTGCGGTAGCACCGATGTGGTTGGCGGCCCTGCCGCCCTCTGGGATTGCCGGCGGCGATTGTCGAGTTTCTTGCTCCGTGGAGCGACCAGCGGGAGCGGGTTCTTGGCCCGGTGCGGTAGCACCGATGTGGTTGGCGGCCCCGCCGCCCTTTGGGTTTGCCGGCGGCGGTTGTTGAGTCTCGCGCGCTGTCAAGCGACCAACGGGAGCGGGTTCTTGGCCCGGTGCGGTAGCACCGATGTGGTTGGCGGCCCTGCCGCCCTTTGGGTTTGCCGGCGGCGGTTGTTGAGTCTCGCGCGCTGTCAAGCGACCAACGGGAGCGGGTTCTTGGCCCGGTGCGGTAGCACCGATGTGGTTGGCGGCCCTGCCGCCCCAGTCGCGCGTGCGGACCCAGACTCGATAGGTGCCGGCGTGAGGCAATTCAACGTGAGTCGTCGCGTCCGCGACCGGCACTCCCAATCCATGGGCCAGCAGAAAGGGCGATCCCATCTG
>Ga0233425_10008755_pt1 | contig 13213 bp, 12 predicted proteins | sample Watercolumn_Towu_2_FD_181712 | JGI IMG/M metagenome (GOLD analysis project Ga0233425, IMG submission 181712) | Freshwater microbial communities from Lake Towuti, South Sulawesi, Indonesia - Watercolumn_Towuti2014_140_MG | ecosystem: Environmental > Aquatic > Freshwater > Lake | place...
AAGTGACGACAAATCGATATTTTCCTGATATAGACGCAATTGAGACAGCAGTCAGAAAAAAACAACGTCAAATTAAAAGCAATAAGATTCGATCAACATGTAATGTTATTTAATGCCGTTACTATAGATGTATAAATATCAGGATAGAAATACCAAACCGTTGTTTCAGGAGTTGTTCCCGTTGGGGGGAAAGCTAGATAAGGAGAACCGGGGGTTAAAGGTAGCAGAGATAATACCGTGGAAGGAACTTGAGGGGGTGTATGCGGCACGTCATGCGAAAAGAGGTAGACCAGCGAAAGATAGTCGTCTCATGGTGGGATTACTGGCAATAAAGCACATGAGGGGATTAAGTGATGAGGAAGTGTTGGATTCCGTCAGGGAGAATCCCTACCAGCAGGCATTTTGTGGGTTTGACCAATTGGTAACGGATAAGATACTTGATCCAAGTACCTTAACGAAGCAGAGGAGGCGGTTAGGGAAGGAATTTTTCGAGGAGTTAGAGAAAAAGGTCTATGAAGCATTAATCGAGAAGAAACTACTCAAGGCCAAAGGGATGTATGTGGATGCAACGGTATTTCCTGAATCAATCAAGTATCCCAATGATGTGGGGTTATTAAATGATATGAGGGAATGGCTGGTAAAGCGGATAAAGGGATACGGGGAGAAGGCGGGAGAGAGGATAAGGACATATTGTCGGAGAGCAAAGCAAGAGTTTCTGAACTTTGCCAGGAAGAAGGTAAAGCAGAAGAAGACAATAAGGAAGGCGCGGAAGCAGATGCTCCAGTATGTCAGAAGGAATCTGGAACAGGTAAAAGGGTTGGAGGAGAAATTGGAGAAGAAAGGCGAAGTGATAGGAGAGAAGGTACGGCGGAGGCTTGAGGTAGCCGGAGAGATCTATGAGCAACAGAAGACTATGTATAAGGAGAAAGTGAACCGGATAAAGGCTCGGATAGTAAGTTTTGCCAGGCCGTACGTAAGGCCAATAGTGAGAGGGAAGAATGGGAAGGAAGTGGAGTTTGGGAGTAAAGCGGGATGTGTCCATGTGGATGGATTTGTATTTTTAGACCATCTTGAGCACAGGGCATTTGCGGAAGAAGAGTTCGTACAGAAGCATGTAGAGACATACAGGGAGCGATTTGGAAAAGCCCCTCCATCGTTCACAGCAGATAAGAAATATGGGACGAAAGATAATAGAGAGTATTTGGAAAAAGAAGGAATTCGAGTGGGATTTAAGGCGCTTGGACGGAAGCGAAAAGATGCAGAGAGAAGCAGTCGATGGTTAAAAAAGAAACAGCGGGAGCGAAACAGAATAGAAGGGGATTTTGGGAATGTGAAAGAACATTACGGGCTGGACAGGGTACTCTATAGCATAGAGAATGGATCGGAGATATGGGTAAGACTAGGACTCTTAGGGATGAACCTGAAAACAGCGCTCAGAAAGATACAACTCAAGCCATTAGGATGCTAATTTGCACAAGAAATATGGTGTAGTGTAAGATATCAAATGGTAAAAAGAATGTTTTCAATAGTACCTTTGAATAAAATGAATTTTTCAGTGAACCCTAACCTATCCTTTTTTTTCAAAACTACAAACAAAAAGGGAGGCCAAAGGCCTCCCTTTTAAGAACATATTTCAGTAATGATTCTTTTTTGATTCGTTACTGCATAAGAGCCTCCACCGCCGCAATAGCATCCTGGACGGCTTGGTAAACCGGCGTCTGCTCTTCACAAGTATCAATCCAGTCATTCTTGTCAGGCACCCCTGAAGTTGCGCATCCATCGGTCTTCTTCAGGATGTCATTCTTCAATTGCGCTATGGCATCCGGGTAGTTACCCGCCTCAATATTCGCTATAGCGGCATTGAGCTTGTTCAAGAGGGCATTCTGCATGGTGGTGTTCTTGAATGCATCAGTACCCACCGACACAACCACTGTTTCAGAATCCTGAACAGTCATGATAGCCATTGTTTGCCCAGTAACAACTTCTATTTGGATAGTATTTGGATCACTATCCAGGTCCCCATCATTTACCACCAGTTGTACTACATAGGTTCCAGCCACATCAGGAACAAAAGTCGTTGTTGTGGCGGCTGCGTCTGCTATAGCAGACTGACTTCCAACAGGAACCGTGATAAGGGTCCACTGGTAGGTCAAGGAATCTCCATTTGCATCCGTACTTCCGCTACCATCAAGGATTACCGTATCGCCAACTACAGATGATTGGCTTGTCCCGGCATGGGCAATGGGCCTTATATTGTTAAAACTCACGCTCACAGCATCGGGAACGCTTTGTAACGATGCATCCCTTACAATAAGCTGTATTACGCAATCACCCCGTATATCCGCTTCAAATGTCGGTGTGGCAGTGTCTGCATTGACCAGAGAAACAGAACTTCCATCAGGCGCGGAAACAAACGACCACTGATATGTCAGGGAATCCCCTTCCAGATCGTAACTCTGCGTGCCATCAAGCGAAACTGTGGTTCCTATAACCGTTATCAACTGATCTTGCCCTGCGCTAGCCACCGGCGCTGAGTTCAGGGTAGTGATCGTCACCGTGTCAGGCTGACTGTCCGCCGTGCCATCGTTCACCATCAGACTGACCACGTACGTGCCCGCCTTGTCTACTGTGAATGTTGGATTTACTGCATGCAAATCACTTAAAGTTGCGCTACTGCCCGTTGGCTTTGTGGTAAACGCCCACGTGTAGGTTAGCAGGCGCCATCCACGTCCGTGCTGCCGCTGCCGTCCAGCGTCACTACGTCATTCACATACGCCGACTGGTCTGCACCTGCCTCTGCCACGGGCGCTGAGTTCAGCGTGCTGATCGTCACCGTATCCGCCTGATTGCTGTCCACCGTGCCGTCATTCACGACGAGGCTTACCACGTACGTACCTGCTTTATCGATCGTAAAGGTGGGATTGACGGCTTGTACATCGCTCAGGGTCGCATTGCTGTTTGCAGGCCTTGAGGTAAATGTCCATGTATACGTCAGGAGATCGCCATCTACGTCCGTGCTTCCTCCTCCATTTAATGTTACTGTCTCATTAACGTAGGGCGTCTGGTCTGGGCCGGCATTCGCCACGGGTGCCGAGTTCGACGTGGTTATGGTCACCGTATCTGCTACGCTATTCACGGTACCGTCATTTACTACAAGGCTCACTTCGTACGTTCCAAATTTATCTGCAGTAAATGTTGGACTTACTGCCACCCAGGGCTATGAGCACCTTCAGCATTTCCAAAGGCCTTTTCTGAACCTTCCCTGATGATGTTAAAGGCTTTTCGTCCTTCAGGAGACTGAATTGCCCGAGAGTAAATACTCTTAACGGCCATGGCCAGTCCTCAATTTCAAGCGGAGGGACATCAGGGATGAGATTCCGTTTGCGAATAAGGCTCCTGACATACTCCACCTCAATTCCTGATTCCAGCGCCTTTACACATAACCTGGGCATGACATCATAGCGCCATCCATGCATATTAACGTAGCCCTATTCCCTGCCAAGTTCCATTGCCCTGCGCAGGGCGTCTAGTCCATGCTTCACAAATTCCGATTTCTGATTTTGTATTGCGGAATGCTTGTTGCTTCTTGTCAAATCTGCAATCCGCAACCCCATATCCGCATCCCCACATTTTTCTCCTTCTCTGGTTTCCATATCCAGCGTAAACTGGGCGTCTGCAAGCAGGCACATAAACTCAAGATTCTTGCTCTTCATCTGCCTGCCAATCTGGCGGGCAAGGTCGAGCCTGGCTTCTGCTTCCGTGGTCTTCCCAAGTTCAAAAAGTATTTGCGCCTCACATAAATGGCACACCGCTACGGGGAAGGGGGAGCCTATTTCTGTAGCAACCCCTATGGCGATTTCTATATGTCGTGCGGCAGACGGCATATCATCATTCAGGAGGAACTTCCATGAATACAGATAGTGATAATGCGCGACGTCTATCTTTTTCGCAGTGGGCAGGGATAACTCCATTTTCCCAAGTAAATCGGCGGCTGTGCTGATATCCCCTGCGCTTAAAGAGGCTAACGTCCCATGGGCAAGGAGTTGGTTATCCCAGATACGCACCCCGGTTTTTTTGGCAAATTTCAAGCCGTCAGAAACCATGCGAAGACAGGAACTGATGGAACCGGAAACAAAGGCATACATGGACTCTGCCGCCATCCCAAAAAGCGACAGTAATGGCGATACGGCTCCTGACCGGCTATCCTTCTGGAGAAAATTGGCAACTATGTGCATCTGTGCAAAATTGCCTGTCCAGAAATAGTAAACAGCCAAATAATATCCAATCTGCATGCGGAAATGCGCATCAGAGGATTTCTGTATTAGCGTAAATACCCGCTCTGCCCATACTGAAATCTCCGGGTGATCCATCTGCCTCAGCACCATAATGATAAACCTGCACGAAACAACACGGGATTCAACGCTTGAGGAAGGAAATGGCGCTTCCTTCCGGTAAATATCATGAAATATCCTGACATACTTATCGAGGGGGGAAATATCTTCCCACTCATAAAAAATGGTGTCCACGGCATATGACCATGATAGCCATATTCCTGTTTGATCCGCCTGAGCATAAAACCGTTCAAAGGCAGCGTCAAAATAATGACGGCTCTCAGACGGATTAGACGGCAACCGGCAGACGCCCAGCCAGTAAAGAAGCCAGGGGGTATTCTCCAGCATGTCACGCGGAAGGCTCAGAAGCCATTCCTCAAGGGGCTTGTTTCTTCCCTGTGCTATCATTGATGCCGCCTGATCAAGGATCAGTTTTTCAAGACCGTTCCAGTCGCTGTCGTCCATGAGGAGTGAAGCCGCATCTTCAACCATTCCTGACGCTTCCAATATTTCAGCGGCGCATCGTCTTGTTTGTGAAAGTTCTTCCGTGTTATACGAACTCTTTGCCAGCGACAGAAGAAATTCCCGGAAAAGGGGGTGGTACTGATACGACAGGAGGGCATGGGAAGGCTTTTTCTTTTCCTCCCGTACACCGGAAGGCTGCGAATCGCGCAATGATGTTCCCACCTGTCCGCCAGAGTCTTGCGCGTGATAACCGTACTGTGTGGTAAAATAGTGTTTCTTATTCAGGTTTAAAAGTATCTGTTCAGAATTGTTGTTGCCGGTAAGCTTTTCTGCCATGTGCGGCGTCATCCTGGGCAAGAATGCTGTTTTCAGTAAAAACGTCTGTGTCTGTTTGTCCGTCTTCTCAAACACCTCGTTTGCAAAATAATCAAATATTTCCTGAGGGGTAAGTTCCTTCAGGATAGGATGCACGATGTCCTTTGTCCTTGCAATCTCCACCATGAGCACCAGTCCGGCAGCCCACCCATCCGTCTTCTTATGCAAATCGGCGATAACTTCATTGGTGAACAATTTCCGGTTTTTCATTCGGACAATTCCCCTGGATTCTTCAAGGGTAAGCCTGATCTCATTCCACCCCATGAAATGTATCCCATGATTTGCCCTCAAGCGGGAAAACGCTGGCAACGGCTCGTTCCTGCTTACTACGATGACGCGTATCCCTTCAGGAATCATGGATAAACCCGCGCTGATAACGTCGTGAAAATTCGATTTGTCAGGCGCGTCCTGGTAGTTATCGAAGACAATGATAAAGGGCGGTTTTAATTTGCCGTAAAGTTTTTCAAAATACCGGAGGGTAAATGAGGAGATGTCTGAAAGGTATTCAGGGGTTAATAACGGCAGGGGTTTTTGTTTTCCGGGGAACGCTTTTTTTACCGCCATACCCATATAATAAAAGAAGGTTGCAATGTCTGCATCCCCCCTATCCACCTGATACCACAGAAAGGGAACCCTGCGGGTATCAAGATAGGTTGCAACCAGTGTGGCTTTACCCGAACCAGGCGGTCCTGCCACCCAGGTAACAGGATAGTCTCTCCCCGCATCCATTCGCTGAAACAGTCTTTTTCTGAGGCAGATACCCCCGATTTTAGGGCGGGTTATCTTGGCTATCGTTACGCTTCTTTTTGTCATGTCAAGAGACCCACAATGGGTCTTTTTCGTTCCGTGCGGGCAAGAGGTATAATCATTTTTTCATGAATTTGTTAAAAAATCACCTAGTGTAAAAAATTGGCCGCTTACGTATTGACAAAGCACTGTTTTGATTTTGTACTAACTTGATACGAAACAGATCAAGTTATGAAAAAAATAAAGTAAATATAATGCCAGAAATAGTTAAACTTTCAAAGTAAAAAAAGAAATCAGCCCATAGTCAAAGACTTAATTAAATTTGACAAATTCCCAATCAACCATTACGATAATACCTTAATTTTATTTGAATAATTTATTGATGGATAAATAATCATTTCCATACCACAATGGACAGGATACAGGTAAAAACAAATTCCAGGGCTGAGTTTATTGATATTACTTCAAACATAAGTAAAATTGTGCAAAAACGTGGAATCAAAGAAGGGGTATGTTATGTATACGTGCCCCATACCACAGCCGCCGTTACCATCAATGAAAATGCCGACCCTTCCGTTCCAAAAGACATACAAAACGAACTCAATAAGATTGTGCCATGGGACGACCGTTATGCCCATATGGAAGGGAATGCCGCCGCTCATATCAAATCTACGATTGTGGGGTCTTCTGTTTATATCCCCATCTCGGATGGGAAATTGGCGCTGGGCACCTGGCAGGGTATTTTCTTTTGTGAATTCGATGGACCCAGACACCGGGAAGTATTTGTTCAAACAATTAAAAGTGAATAGCACACAGACCAGACAAAGGATTACGTTTAACTGCCGATGGAGCATAAAGGACGCAATAAAGGTGTTCCTGGCTTATGTTATCCTCATGTTCGTTGGAATGCCGTTAATCATACAGTTTGTCTCAGCGGTCTTCGGTCACAATTTTCTCAAAAATATTGGGCCTCGTAACATTATTCTCTTCGTCACCCTTTTTATTAACTTATCAGTTTGTTCTTACGTGTTTTACATTGTTCACGTAGAATGTCATCAATCAATTACCGCCCTGGGACTTTCTCTTGTAAACGTATTGAACAACATTAAACAGGGTATTAAAAAATATCTGATTACGCTTCCCCTCATCATCCTGGCCGGGTTCGTCATTAATTTGATCTCGAACTATTACGGAATAAATCCGGAAATGCAGGACGTTGTTAAATGGATTTTAGAAGAAAAATCTCTGTTCATCTTGATAAGTTTGGTATTCTTTGGGATTATCATCGCCCCCTTGATAGAAGAAATCATATTTAGGGGATTTTTGCAATCGGCATTGAAAAACTATTTTGGGGGACGATATGCCATTTTAATTAGCGCATCCCTTTTCGCTGCTGTACACATGGATATATTTGCCTTTTTTCAAATACTAATCCTGGGCATACTCCTGGGTTATTTGTATGAGAAAACACAAACCCTCGCTGCCTCCGTAGTCATACATATTTTACATAATTCATTAACCCTGGTTTTCCTGCTGTATTTTAAATATTTTTTGAAAGGGAAAATCCCGGTATTCTAATCCGATTTATTGGTTATAAGATTTTTGATTTTAGATTTACGAATTACGATTTGAGAATTACAATTTATGGTTTTGAAACGCAGTAATCAATATGAGCAAAAGAAAAATACCATGGAGGTATTATGTTTAAAGACGTAGATGAACAATTAGAAATTATCCTGCGGGGAACCGTAGATATTGTCACAAAAGAAGAGTTAACAAAAAAACTGAGCAGGTCTGTAAAAGAGAATAAACCACTCAGGGTAAAATTAGGACTCGACCCGACTGCCCCGGATATCCACATAGGAAATGCCATTCCCATCCACAAGCTGCGTACGTTTCAATCGCTCGGACATACTGCCATTCTCATCATCGGCGATTACACCGCGACGGTAGGCGACCCGTCCGGCGCAAACAAGACACGACCTATGCTCTCCCACGACAAGGTCATGGAAAATGCCAGGACATATCTCTCGCAGGCTGGCAAAATACTCGATTTGAATAAAACCGAAGTAGTCTATAACAGCAAATGGTTCGAAAAAATGACGTTTAACGACGTTATCAAACTCACGGCACAGATGACCGTGGCGCGGATGATGGAACGCGACGACTTCACAAAACGATACAACGCAGGTATCCCGATCAGCGTTAATGAATTTATCTATCCCCTCATGCAGGGATACGATTCCATTATAGTAAAAAGCGATGTAGAACTTGGGGGCACCGACCAATTATTCAATTTGCTTGTGGGGAGAGACCTCCAGAGGGACTCCGGCATGGAACCGCAGATTGCATTGACTACTCCGCTTCTTGAAGGAACCGATGGCAACAAAAAGATGAGCAAGAGCCTTGGAAATTATATCGGCGTAACCGAATCCCCAGGTGAAATGTTTGGCAAGGCGATGTCCATCCCGGACAATCTTATGCGTAAGTATTTCGAACTTGCCACAGACCTGAGCATCAGCGAAATCAACCAACTCCTTGACGTCCACACCCATCCGCGTACAGCAAAGGTTGCGTTGGCAAAGGCGGTCGTTCGACGGTATCATACTGACAAGGATGCAGATGCTGCTGCTGCGGAGTTTGACCGCATTTTCAAAGAGCATGCGCTCCCGGAGAACATCCCGGATGTCCAAATAGCCAGCAGCGAATTAACGGATGGCAAGATATGGATTACACGACTCATCGTCCTGTGCGGCTTTGCAAATACCAACAGCGAGGCGCGGCGACTGGTTCAGCAGGGCGGGGTAAGCATAAATAATGACCCCATTACCAACCCATCTCTAAACATCGAAATAAAGCCCGACATGATCCTCAAGGTGGGGAAACGCCGATTCGCCCGTATTGTACTAAAAAATTAGTAATGATTCACCGCCGAAACGCGGAGTCACAACCCCCTAAATCCCCCTTTACTAATGGGGACTGCTGAGGTGTAATCTCCTTTACGAAATAGGAACATCCTCAAAAAATCTCCCTTAATAAAGGGAGACCGAGAGGGTTATTGTGTGATCACTGCGGCGAGCTAAACTGTTATTAAATTTATTGTATAGAAATTTTCATTTTGTTTATGCGGGTTTTGGGATGGCACAAATTATTCCCCCCTTGGGAGGAGACTTAACAATTCCCCTCTTGGGAGGGGCAAGGGGGTGGGTTCCTTTCCCCGTTTTCACGAGAACAAGGGTCGTGAAATCTCAGCGAATATCTCACGAATCTGCCTGCGCGTGACACACAGACAGGTCAACGACTTACCCACCCCTTAAATCCCCTCCCAAGAGGGGACTTTCTAACTCGAAGACCCCTCCAAACATGCTCTGAAAATGTCCTTCAATTTATCAAGTACCTGAAGCGTCCTCTCGGACACATTATTTGCAGTCAAACAGTCTCCCTCTTGTTTAACCAAAGCATTGACTTTTTCCAGCAAAAGATATTGCCTCTTATTAAATACTATGGGTCGCATGGGTTTGTACGTCGTATCAAATTCCTGTACAAGCCGTCTGTTCAAATCCTCAAACCCTGCCTTATTCAAGGCAGATATACAGCATACAGGTTGCAGAAGAACAGGCTCGATCCTTAACTTGTCTAATTTTGCAGGCAGGTCGCATTTGTTAACCACGGGTATAATCGCATGTGCATTTGCCTTTTGTTGTGAGTTGCCAACACTCTTTGTCGTTTGCCAGAAGCTTAAGGCGCTCAAAATCCCCTCGTCTTCCTGATCAAAATTTCGTGAATTATCAAATACTGTAATAACCTTATCGGCACGCTGGAGTTGTTCCTGTGTCATCTCTATGCTCATGGATTCGAGCCTATCGCTCGTTTCCCGCACACCGGCAGTATCCACCAGTTCGAAGGGAATACCACTGACAGAAATGAACTCACTGACATAATCCCGCGTCGTCCCTGGCTCATGATGCACAAGCACCCGTTCTTCACCAAGAATGGCGTTGATGAGTGTTGATTTACCTACATTAGGTTTGCCCAGAATTACCAACACCTGCGGCGTGGTCAACGCCATACCGAAAGGAGCCGTTTTCAATAAATTTTCAATATGATCTATCAATGTAGAAACAGATGCATTCCAATTATCCCCCTCTCCCCCTAATCCCCTCCCACCAGGGGAGGGGAATGTATTTGGCAATGGACCGTTCGATTCCTTCCCGCTGAATGGAATGGGGTGTGGTAGATCATTGGACTCCCTCTTATTTAAGAGGAGGGAATTTGGTAGATTATTAAATTCCCTCCCCCTGTCCCCCTCATTGAGGGGGAGGGGGGAGGGGGGAGGGTTAGGGTGGGGGTGAACAATTTCATTCTCGCCTTCACTCCGCTCTTGAGAAAGAGCGTGAAAATCTATGGTTCCACCCCCCTGCTCCCCCCCTTCGCAAGGGGGGGATGGAGGGGGGGTATTTTCACTATCCTTTGTAAGTAAAGACTGCCTGATTCTCTCAATGATTTCCAGTCCTTCCTTCAGTGCCTTTAATAAAGCTCCTGCATACTGATCCAACAACACCTTTACACCCAACTTTGTCCGGGCTTGAACAAGTTCCTGAAGCGCCTCCCTCCGGACGAAATCCATTTTGTCGTTTTCAAAGGACTGCTGGAGCAGCGAATCCCACTCGGCACCCTCTGCGCCCAGAGATTGCAAACACTCATAAATCCGCATTACCACACGGATGCCGCCGTGACAGTTTATTTCTACAACATCTTCGCCAGTAAAGCTGTCACATTGTTTTGTCACGTTTACAACTACCTCATCAATCCTCTCTCCTTTATCATAAACATGTCCATAATAAAGCTTATGGCTTGCGGCCTCACGAAGATCGGCAATACCCTTCCCCTGAAACACCTTGTTGGCAATACTTAAGGCGTCCGGGCCGGAGACAATGATCTTCCCAATGCCTCCTTCGCCCAAAGGTGTTACAATTGAAGCGATGGTTTTATCTTTTGTGGACTTTTGCTCTTTCATCATTTCCATAAAACAATGATAACAACTATTATCAACGAGAACAAGAATGGGTTTATTAAAATATTTTTAAGCCGTAGTTGCACTATTGACAATTTTTATTGTAGTGATACTTTGTACACGATAATAATTCTGCGTGTTTCTTCTGACAACAAGTATTGTCGTGCCAGGCAGAAGAAGATGTTATGAAAGTGTTGGATGTCTGTTTAAATTGTTGCTTTCCCTTTTGATGATAGGTAAAATCAAGGCAAATAATCGGGAATATAAGACGGAGTACAAAATGAATGCAATTGAAATATTAAAAAAATATGAAGATGTTATAAAACAAAAATATCATGTAAATAAAATAGGAATATTCGGCTCATTTGCAAGGGGCGAAGGAACGGAAGGCAGCGATATTGATGTCCTTGTTGATTTAAAAGATGGATATGAAACGTTTGATAATTTTATGGATCTCAAATATTTTCTTGAAGACTTATTTCATAGGAAAGTCGATTTGGTAACTATTGATGCATTGAGACCTCAGTTAAAAGACGATATTTTACAGGAAGTAATCTATGTGTAGAAATTATATGAATACTTTGGGGTAAACTATAAGATCATGTGGGACATTATTAAGAACAAACTTCCCAGTTTACAAAAGGAAATTCAGTCTATTCTCAAAAAAGAAAAATGACACTCTGCAGCATGTTACGACCGTAAAGAAATACCAGCCTGTTCCCGATAAAGCCTGCGGTACTTGCTCATGGTTAGACCTTTTATTGTGGTGGATTCGCTCACGCTTAATCCACCCTTACAAAACTCTCAACCTTGGAATGGGCGATTGGCAAAAAAATGCAGAAAAAGCTTGATGCGAAACTAATTACAGTGCGTGAAAAAAAGACACTAGGGATATTTAGCATGAATACATATCCTGATTTCTTGATATCACTCAATTTGTAATGTTAACAAGTTAGAATTATAGTAGTGAAAAATTTATATGTCAATATTTATGTCAATTATTCCTTGACTTACGCTGTACTATTTGTCAAATTAAAGAAAACTTGTTAATAACATAGTTAGCCGGACGCGGCTATGAAACTGACACGAGCGAGGAAGCAAGAGGGCACGGACCGAAGGACATGAAACTCTTTAAGTACCTCAATCCTGCGAGAATCTCGGACGTGCTCGAGAAGCGGATGCTCCGATTCACTCCGCCGGCCCATCTCAACGATCCCTTTGAGGCTCTGCCGATAATCTCCGGCCTTGCCCCAGACCGGCCTACGTTGATCCAGGTTGTAGCGAGAATGATTGCCGCTCTCGAACGCGACCAGCCGCTGTCGAACCTAGTTCCGCACCACATCCGCACCGGGAGTGAGGCAACCATTGCGAGCTGGCTGACAGATCACCCGGCAGCGTTCGAAGGGTTGATGGCCGAGTGGAATCCGGGCGGTGCCCTAAAGGAGGCGCTCATCAGGGAGTCTTACGCCGCGTCCAACCGAATCGGCATATTGTCCCTCAGCGCTGCTCCGAACAACATGTTGATGTGGTCACATTATGCAAGCGAACATCGCGGTTTCGTGGTCGAGTTCGATTCGGAGGACGCCTTCTTTCAAAAGTACTCGAGCCGCTCAGACATGTTGGACATCTGTCGCGAGCCACAAGCGATGCGGTACGTGACCACACGGCCGACCGTGGATCTCGAGTCCATGACGGAGATCGACGTCTTCCTTACGAAGGTCCGGGACTGGGCATACGAAGAGGAGTGGCGTTTCGGCCGCGGCTTGGCCGACGCGGATGCTGTGACAGGGGAAGTGCATCTCTTTCAGTTCCCCCCGTCGTGCCTCTCAAGTGTGATTCTCGGATGCAACATGTCCACTGAGGCAAGTAGGGAAGCCATTAAGCTTGTGAAGGCGAACCACGACTATCGGCATGTTCTTGTCAGGAAGGCGCTCACGTCATCGACCGGATACGGGTTGTTCATTGTAGACCTACTCTTCGATGCTGGAGACGTCGACAACGTGGACCTACGCTCCGCGGACAAGCGTTGAATGGGCGCCGGCTAACCCGCGCGTGCACCTGACGGGCTTCGCCCGCAGGTGACGCGCCAGTCGTTAGCCCGACCTTCGCAATTCGAGGGGTATATAAGCCGCTAAGCCAGTAAATAGAGGGGGTCATACAAAAAGGTCGGCACTACAGACTGGTTTGTCTGGAGGCATAAACCTTGGGCGGCGGTTGTTCAGGAAGCGATAATTTCAACTGCGCTAAAAGGAGAGAAACATCCTTTTCAGGTTGGGTATAG
>Ga0233425_10008756_pt1 | contig 13211 bp, 12 predicted proteins | sample Watercolumn_Towu_2_FD_181712 | JGI IMG/M metagenome (GOLD analysis project Ga0233425, IMG submission 181712) | Freshwater microbial communities from Lake Towuti, South Sulawesi, Indonesia - Watercolumn_Towuti2014_140_MG | ecosystem: Environmental > Aquatic > Freshwater > Lake | place...
AGAAACCCGTTTTCCGCTTGCGGCGGAAAACGGGTTTCGCGTCCCCATTTTGTGAAGCCGGCTACGGCGTGTATGTGCCAAACTGGAAGAACTTGCCGTTTTGCACCTGCCCGACCAGGAAGTAGGGAATGGTGATATCGCCGTTGCTGTCGAATGACCAGACCCCGAGCGCGCCATCGAACTCCCGGATCGCAAAGACAGTATCGCGGATGGTTTGGCGGTCCAGCGGGTCGCCGCCCGCCGCGCAGACTTTTTCGATCGCGTGGAACACCACGTTCATGGTCTCGTAACCGACGATGGCGTAGGGTTCGGTTGTCTCGCCGAATCTCTTTGTGTAATCCGCATAGAATTTTTGTCCCGCCTCGCCGAGGTCGGCAAGCGCCAGACCGGGGATGGTGGCAAAGGCGCCTTCGGCGGCTGCCCCCGCGGTTTCGACCAGCCCCTCGGTGTATATCCCGTCCGGACCGATGAACTTGACCTTCTGGTTGTCTCCCAGCACGGCGACTTTATCTTTGAGCAACTGCCCGGCGTTGTTTTCCACAATGCCGCCGAAGAAAATGGCATCGGGCGCGCCGCCATTATTGCTGGTTGAAATGGTTTTCATCAAATCCAGGTAATTCGATGCCTGCGGATCGAAAGGCTCGTCGCCGACGATTTCGACGCCTGCTTTTTTCGAGGATATGCTAACCGCCTCTGCCACGCCCTTGCCGTATACCTCGCCGTCGTTGAGTATGAAGACGGTTTTTATCCCTTGCGATACCATAAAGTTGACGATGACGGGTCCCTGCAGGTCGTCTGTCGCTACCAGTCGCGCATAATTTCGGACGCCGGTAGGGAAGTAGACATACGGCTCGTCGGACTTCGTGACGCCTTCCACTTTATGCGTCAGCCCCGGATATGTGTTGCCGGGCGATATCATTGCCATTCCTGCCAGATTCAAGATCGGCATGGAAAGCCCTGCGGCTCCTGAGTTGAAGGTCCCCAGGTAGGCAATGACCGATGGGTCGTCCACGGCATTGTTTGCGTTTGCAATCTCCACATCGGGGTCCCATTTGCCCAACGCGGCTGACGCATCGTCCCACGACTCATACACAACCCTGTATTTTCCATCGCAGGCTTTGTTCCTTGCCTGCTCCACCCGCAATTGCATGCCGTTGGCGATGGCAAGCGACTGGGGTCGCGCGGAACCAGTCAAGGGCAGGCTCGATACGATTTTCAACGTGCCTACCTCCCTTTCCCCGCAGGCGGAAATGATTAAACCTGCGATGATGGCAGGGATGACAAAAACATGGAATCGTTTTGGCATGGTTGCTCCTCTCGAAGGTTGAAACAAGCGCCTTTCCGCTGTCCGTCCATTTGTTCATATCATGAGGGCGCGTTTCGACTGAAATGAAACACACCCATATCATAAATCCGTTTTCCGCCGAAGGCAAGGAACAGGGCGCGGCGGGTCATGGCTTTCTCAAAGTCGAAAAGCACTTAACGCGAAAGCCGCGAAAAAAGCGAAACGCGCGAATTTTTCTTGTTTTTCGCGAAATTTGTACTGGTCAGGGATTGGCTGAACACCTTTTGAACCACTGAGACACGGAGACACTGAGAAAAACAAGGGTAAAACTCCGTGTCCCAGTGTCTCCGTGGTAAAAGGTTTTTGTTCAACCTTTGTTTGACCAATACAGTTTTTCGCGAAATTCGCCCATTTTGCGTAATTCGCGTTATGCCTACGCCACAAACTCAGAAATCCGTCAACCTACTTTGAGAAAGCCATACGCGGCGGGAATTTAAACCACATTGTACTCGCGAATAAGCCGTCCCTCGGCGAAGCGCTTCAGGTCGAGCATCGAAACGTCCAGCGTCGCATAGCGCCCATCCAAAATTCTTTCCGCCATCAGCCTCCCTGAAACGGGTCCATACATGAACCCGTGTCCTGAAAACCCCGCGCAAAGATAAAACCCGTTCACATCCGTTTCGCCGTAGATGGGGTGCGCGTCGGGCGTCACCTCGTACAAACCAGCCCAGTGCGCGGCGCGCCGCGCCTTCTCCAGCAGAGGCAGCCGTTCGATGGCGGCTTCGAGGTTGACCAGTTCAAAATCCTCGTCCACATTCTGGTCGAAGCCGGGCTGTTCGTTTTGGTTGCTCATGCCGACCAGCAACCCCTCCCCTTCGCGATGAAAATAAAGCGACTTCGCAAAGTCGATTACGAAGGGAAAGTCCGCTGGAATTTCATTGAGCGGGTTGGTGGTGAACATCTGCCTGCGTAGCGGGGTGATTGGGATTTGGATTCCCGCCATTTGACCGATTCGACCCGACCATGGTCCCGCCGCATTCAGGACGATCTCCGTCCCGACCGCGCCCAGGGTTGTTTGCGCCTCCCGAACCTGATTCCCGCTGACGGCGATACCGGTCACCTCCGCGCCCGGGATGGTTTTGACTCCCATTCTTTGTGCCGCGCCGATGTAGCCCATCACCACGCTGTTCGGGTTCACGATGCCGTCCCTGCTGTTGAACGTTCCCGCCAGCGCGTCGTCGAACCTCATCAACGGCAGCCGCCTGCGGACCTCGTCCCCGCCCAGCAATTCGGTTGCCACGCCGAGACTGTTTTGCAATCCGACGTTGCGCCTGAAGGCTTCGGCATCCCTTTCATTGGTCGCAACCAGCAGGTAGCCGCAATGTTTGTAGCCGATCTCCTGTCCGGTTTCCTCCTTGAAGCGCTCGAGCATCGGCAGGCTTTCGAGCGAAAGTTTTACGTTGATCTCCGTCGAAAACTGGTAACGCACCCCTCCCGCGCGCCTGCCTGTGGCTCCCTGCCCGAAAAGGCTTTCCTTTTCGAGCAGGACGATCCCTTTCACGCCGCGCTACGCGAGATGGTAAGCCGCGCTGGCGCCCATCACGCCGCCCCCGATGATGACAATCGTTGCTGTATTTGGCAGTTCCATGATATTACAAAGAAACCCGCTTGTGCAAGCGGGTTTCTTTGTAGGTGTTTTTCCGTTTTCGGTTACTCGACCCCGAGGTAGGTCTTCTGCACCATATCGTTGGTCATCAGTTTCTTGGCATCGTCTGCAAGCACGATTTCGCCGGTCTGCAGGACGTATCCGCGATTGGCGATGGAAAGAGCCGCCAGCGCATTCTGCTCCACGAGCAGGATGGTGGTGCCCTCTTCATTGAGCTTCTTGATGATGTCGAAGATCAATTCCACAAGGATGGGGGAGAGACCCATGGACGGTTCGTCCAACAACAGGATTTTCGGCTTTGCCATGAGCGCGCGCCCCATCGCCAGCATTTGCTGTTCGCCGCCTGAGAGGGTGCCGCCCTTCTGGCTGATGCGTTCCTTCAAACGTGGAAAGAGTTTGAAAACGTGCGCCAGGTCGTCGTTGTAGGAGGTCAGGTCCTTGCGGGCATACGCGCCCATTTCCAGGTTTTCGAGCACGGTCATGCGCGGGAAGATCATGCGTCCCTCGGGACTTTGCGCCACGCCCATGCCTGCGATCTCATGCGGGGGGAGTTTTTCCAGTTGAACGTCGTCCAGCAACACCGAGCCGCTGCGAGGTTTGTTCAATCCCTGGATGGTTCGAAGAGTGGTGCTTTTACCGGCGCCGTTGGAGCCGATCAATGTGACGATCTCGCCGTCATTGACCGTGATTGAAATCCCTTTCAAGGCGTGGATATTGCCGTAGTAGGTGTTGACATCTTTTAATTCAAGCATGTGGTCCTCGCCTCTCGTTATTTCGTCGCGGTGCCTTTGCCCAGGTAGGCTTCGATCACGCGCGGGTTCTTTTGCACTTCAGCGGGCGTGCCCTCCGCGATTTTCTCGCCGTAGTCCAGCACGGTCACGCGGTCGGAAATCGCCATCACCACGCGCATGTGGTGCTCGATCAACAGGATGGTGAGATCGAGATCCTTGCGCAGGCGCTGGATGAAGTTGGTCAGATCGATGGTTTCGTTGGGATTCATGCCTGCTGTGGGCTCATCCAAAAGTAGGAGTTTGGGTTTGGATGACAAGGCGCGGGCAATTTCGAGGCGGCGCTGCAAACCGTAGGGCAGGTTCTTGGCGGTCACCTCCGCGTCGCTGCGCTTCAATCCGACGTATTCGAGCATGTCAAGCCCGCGTGCGCGGGCTTCCTTTTCTTCTTTCATGGTGCCGGGGGTGTGAAGAACCTGCCCGAACAGGTTGGATGTCAGACGGCAGTGTTCGCCGACCAGAACGTTCTCAATGGCGGTCATGTTGGCGAACAGGCGGATGTTCTGGAAGGTGCGCGCGATGCCGAGCGCGGTGATGTTGAAAGGCTTCAATCCTGCCAGGCTGTGACCGTCGAAATGCATTTGACCGCTGGTGGGTGAGTAAACGCGGGTGATGGTATTGAAGAAGGTGGTCTTGCCTGCGCCGTTGGGACCGATCAGGCTGGCGATCATGCCTTTTTCAATTACGAAGTCCACCTTGTTGACCGCAATGAGACCTCCGAATTGCATGGTTACTGCTTGTGCGTCAAAGAGTTTCATGGCAGTCTCCTAACCTTTCTTCGCCTTTGCCGGTTTGTCGTTCACGGTCGGGACATCTTCACCCGCATGCAGGACAGCCCGCATTTGCGCGCTGGGAATCAAACCTTCAGGACGCACGCGCATCATGATGACCAGCGTCAACCCGAACAACAGGAAGCGGTAGAGGATGGGATTGGCGTTTTGCGATACGGCGTCTTGCAAGCCCGGATTGGAGGCGAGGGCGGGCAGAATGGTGAAGTCCATCAACCCTTTGAGGAAATCCTTGAGGGCGGGCAGGAAGAGGCGGTCGGCGGTCATGATGACCAGCCCGCCAACGATGACGCCATTCATGTTGCCGATGCCGCCGAGCACGACAACGCACAGGATGATGATGGATGCGCTGAAGTCGAACACGCTGGGGAAGATGGCGCGAATATACGCCGCGTAGAACGCTCCAGCAAAGCCGGCGAATATTGCGCCGAGGGCAAACGCCGCCAGTTTTGTCTTGACCGGGTCGATGCCCATCTGGGCGGCAGCCAGTTCGTCTTCGCGGATCGCCATCCACGCGCGCCCGAGGCGGCTCTTATGCAGGCGCTGGATGATGAAGTATGTCAACGCGATAATGGCGATGATCAGGAAGTACCAGGGGGCGGTGTTGTTCGACTGGAATTCATACCCGAAAAGCGTGGGTCTTCCGATAGGGTTGATTCCCTTTTCGCCCGCGGTCAGATCCATGTGGCTGACGAGGTTGATGCAGGCGACGGTATTTGTCGCGCCGAACAGCCGTTGAATGCCGGGGATGATCCAGCAGGTGAGCGGCTCGTTGATCGTGACGTCGATCAGATTCTTGAAGACCACAGGGATGATTTCGCCGAACCCGAGGGTGACGATGGCAAGATAGTCGCCGCGCACGGGCAGGGTTGGCGCGCCGAGGATGAAGCCCCACAGGGCAGCCATTGCCGCGGCAAGCCAGATGACCAGCCAGAAGTTCATGAAAATATCGTGTTGTGGCGAGGAAAGAATACCCGTGGTGTATGCGCCAATCGCGAAGAAGGCTGCATAACCCACGTTCAATAATCCGGTGTAACCGACCACAATATTCAAACCCAACCCCAGGATCACGAAGATGAGCGCGAAGATCAGATTCGAGGTCCAGCGCAGGTTGGTGAAAATATCGATGAAAGGAAAGGCGACTATGATCACAGCCAGCAGGATGATCTTTGCCCTTTTTTCCCACGGCTCGTTCAGCCCGCGGAAGGATGCGGTTAACGCTGTAAGCCCGACCATGGCGACGAAACCAATGATGACGGCGGCTATGAGGGTATTGTAGGTGGAGCCGAATTTCCCAATAGCCGGTTGAATGACGAAGTTTTCCAGCAAACCCAGCGCCGCCAGCAATCCGCCCGCAACGAGCCCGGCCGGAAGGGATTCCTTTGCCTTTTCGAAAGGTGTCCCGGTACCAAGTTTTCTTTCGAGGGCGAGTCCGAGCCCTGCGCCGGCGAATAACCCCAACACAGCGACGGACCAGCCGCCAAAGAGGAAGGTGAGCAAACCTGCCAGAGCGCCAAATGTGACACCCGTTTTTATGTGTTGCATGGATGTTCTCCTTTAAGCCTTTTGCCCGGTCTGTTCGCCGAGTAAACCGTTGGGGCGGAACAAGAGGATGAGCACCAGGGTGGCAAACACCCAGGCGTTCGTCCAGCGAGCGTTGAGGTAGCCGTCGCTGAAGGCAGCCAGCAATCCGATCAGGAAGCCGCCAAGCATGGCGCCGGTAATATTGCCGATGCCGCCTAGCACAGCCGCTGTGAAGGATTGCAGTCCGGCGCGGAAGCCCATGAACCACCAGGCGTTGTTGTTATAAAGCCCAGCCATCAAGCCTGCGGCGCCAGCCAAACCTCCTCCAATGAGGAATGTGGCGGTGATGACCCAGTCAATGTCAATGCCGAGCATTTTTGCGGCATCGCGGTTTTGGGCGGTGGCGCGCATGGCTTTGCCGAGTTTGGTGTGTTGGACGAACAGGCGCAACCCGATCATCAATGCGCCTGCAAGCACGATCACGAGCAGGTCCTTGATGGTGAGGCGCAGCCCCCACTCCGTGCTTGCAAGCAGGTTCGGGTTCATATTCATGTTGACGAACATGCGGCTCAACAGGTCGGGGAATTCCTTCTGTGCGCCGCCGCCGGTGGTGCCGAAACTTGGTACGAGCCAGGACTGTCCCGCCCAGATAAGACCGATGTTTTCAACGATGAAGGACATGCCGATTGCGGAAATCAACGGCGCGAGGCGTGGCGCGTTCCGCAAAGGGCGATAAGCGAGGCGCTCGATGGTCGCATTCAGCGTGGCGCATACCACAATCGCAACAACCAGCGCAACAACAATTCCAATGGCAAGCCGCGCGGGATCCTGACTGGTTAGAGTTCCAGTAAGCGAAAGCGTGGTCAATGCGGTGAAAACGCCAATCATGTAAACATCGCCATGGGCAAAATTGATCAGTTCGATGATGCCGTACACCATGGTGTAGCCCAGGGCGATGATGGCAATAATGGCTCCATTCGCCAGCCCGATAATCAAAAATTGCAGGAGTTGGCTTGGGTTCTCCGCAATGCTGGCTGCGATAACTGGAATATCCAGGGCGGCAATCGGACCCAGCAACAGAACAAGGTAGATCGTGATGATTGCAATGGCGGGCCGTGCGAATTTTTGAAGTGTGGATTTCATTTCGATGACTCTCCAGGCTTCGCAAAGATTTGACTGCACAAATCCATTCTCTGCGATTTCAAGGTTGGGGTATAGAAGAAACAGGAGGGCAAAACTGCCCTCCTGTCTTTACTACCACAAAGAATTAAGGTGTAAATGTGCCGTAGTCAGCGTAAACACCATTCTGAACCTGACCGACCAGGAAGTAGGGCAGGGTGATGTCGCCGTTTTCATCGAACGACCATTTGCCGAGTCCGCCATCAAAGTCTTTGAGGGCAAACACAGCCTTGGTAATGGCGGCGCGATCGGTGGGGTCTCCACCGGCGGCGCAAACATCTTCAATCGCCTTGAGCGCTGCGCCCATGGCGTCGTAACCCATGATGGCGTAGGGTTCCTTGGTTTCGCCGAATTTCGCGGCATAGTCTGCGTAGAATTTCTTGCCGGCATCGCTTATGTCCTTGAACGCGAGACCAGGGGTTGTGGCATAAACGCCTTCCGCAACTTCTGCGCCGGCGCCTTCGATCAGGGCGGCGGTGAAGATGCCATCGGGACCAACGAACTTGACGGTTTCGTTATCGCCAATGATGGCAACCTTGTCCTTGAGGATTTGCGCGGAGTTGTTGTCAACGATTGCGCCGAGGAAGATCGCATCCGGAGCGCCGCCGTTGTTGCTGGTGGAAATCTTGGTCATCAAAGCCTTGTAATCGGCGGCTTTGGGGTCGAAACCTTCCTGCGCAATCACGGTAAGTCCAGCGGCTACTGCAGCCTGATTGACGGAATCTGCAACACCCTTGCCGTAGACTTCCTGGTCATCAAGGATATAAACGGTCTTGACTCCGAGGGAGAGCATCAGGTTGACAGCAACAGGTCCCTGGAAGTCGTCGGTGGCGGCGACGCGGGCGTAGTTGCGGGTGCCGGAGGGATAATACTTGTCGGGCTCGTCAGCTTCGGTGAGTCCTTCAGCGGCGTGGGTCAAACCAGGATAGGTGTTGGCGGGGGAGATCATGACCAACGGGCCGGCTTGATTCAAAATCGGAATGGAGAGTTTGGCGGCGCCAGAGTTGAAGGTGCCGAGGTAGGCGACAATGCTCTTGTCGGCGGCGGCTTTATTCGCATTTTCGGTTTCAACAGCGGGATCCCATTTGCCGAGGGCTGCGGAAGCGTCGTCCCACGGTTCGTAGACAACGGTGTACTTGCCATCGCAGGCTTTTCCACCAGCCTGTTCAACACGCAACTGCATGGCGTTGACGATGGTCTGGGTTTGGGTCAGGGATGCGCCAGTCATGGGCAGGCTGGACACGATCTTCAGGGTGGCTCCTCCGCCACCGCCACCGCCGCCGCAGGCTGTAAGCGCCAGGCTGGCAATGACCAACACGGAAAGCAAAGCAAATAAACGTTTGTTCATGTTTCTTACTCCTCCAAATTGTGTTAGGTGAATTCGACGCCCCGCGCGCGTGTGCGGGGGTATGCCTGAACAGCGGACAATGCTTGCGGTGTCAGCCTCACCTCCTTTTGGTAAGGTATTTCAAACAAAGAAATCTCGAAAAAAACGAATTTTCGAGGACTTGCTTCAGAGAAACATATTGTGAATGACGGAATCGCTTTTACCAAAAATAATGATAAGTTGCTTTTTATCTCAAGTCAAGAGTTGTTTTTACAGCAATTCCAAATCTAAAATCAACTTGCCCGAAATCAGGCAGATTTGGCTGCCCAGAAACAATTTTTGGCGCCTCGTTGTCTTCGGATGAGAGAACCACCAAGCAAAACTTTGTCAAAAGAGCAATTTTCTCCCAAAACGACTTTCAGATTTGGAATTGCTGTTGTTTTTAATTTCTTCGAAGACAAATGACATTTCGATTTCTCTACCGTACATTTTCCAAACTGGACGCGGACGAGCGCGGATTTACGCGGAAAAACCAATTAAAAATCCGCGTTTTCAGCGTTTATCCGCGTTCCAAAATGGTTTTGTACGGTAGCAAAATTTTGATTATGTGATACATGAGAAAGGGGGGGCATTCATCCTCCGTCCCGTTTGAAGTGGGGAAATGGTTCCAAATGTCCGTACGATGTTATTTCTCTGCGGGTTTGTAGAGGAGCTGTTCGCGGATTCTCAGATCGGTGTTGCGGATTTTCATGGCGAGGTCAGCCGCCAGGTTGTACATCAAACGATAACCAAGTTGAGGGTAGGTTTCGCATAGCATAATCAACTTGTCGCGCTGGATGATGACCAGGCGGGTGTCTTTTTGCGAAGCGCGGGCTGAAGCCGAACGCAAGCCTTCATCTACCAGGGCAACTTCACCGAAGGATTGTCCCCTGCGGAGTCGCGCCACAGCCGTCTCGTGCTTGTCTGTCCCTCCGCGATTGATCAGGATGTCCACTTCGCCTTGCAGGATGACGTACAACTCCTTGCTGCTACTGTTCTCCTGGAAAATGAGGTCGTCGGCGTTGTAAACCACTTCCTGGCAAATGTTTGCCACCAATTCCAACTGGGTTGGGGTGAATTGGTAGAAGATGTCGCTTTGCTTGAGGAAGTTGACCAGGCTCGTCATCGCGGTGAGTTTAGCATACTTCCAAGTGATGTGCAATCATTTTTATCTGGAAGTTATGGATACGTGTAGTTGAGCCAATCCAGCGGGTCGACCTGGATTCCGTTGACCCACAATTCCCAATGCAGGTGCGGACCGGTGACGCGCCCCGTGCCGCCCACCTCGCCGATGACCTGTCCCTGTTCGACCACGTCTCCGGGCTGAACATAAAATTTGGATTGGTGCCAGAATCCGCTGTACACGCCCCAGCCGTGGTCGATGATGGTGGTTCCGCCACGCACCGTCCAGTTTTCCGCGAGGACCACTTTTCCTCGCGCTGGGGCGGTGATGGGGAGTCCCGTTCCACCGCCGAAATCGAGACCGGTGTGAAATCCATTGACCGACAGGTCTGTATTGATCCCGATATAAGTACGGCGGTTCCCGAAGCGCGAAGTGAAGTAGGTGGACTCGGCATATTGCGAAGCCGGGGAATAGAAATCGCCAGTCCAGAATTTTTCGGGAGTCACAGGACTGGTAATTCCGATGAGTTTGTTCAACTCCGGCTCGGTTTCTTCGGGGTTGATGGTGACCGGGTCCACATATAAAAGTGGGTCGTCCGGATAATTGCCTGTGACGATCAGGACATTTTGTTCATAAGATTGTTTGCTCCCGTCGGGGAGGGTGGCTTCCACCCGCAACGGATACACACCCGGCGACAGGAGGGCATGGACACCTTGCAAGGCGACCTGTGTGCCGTCTTCCAGCGGGAAGAAATTCAACGGGTGGTCGACCAAAATCCCGCCGAGTTTGGTATCGGGGCTTGCAGTTTTGACCTTGATGACTCCTGTGCCGCCTTGTTTGATGGGCAGGTCGCGTATCTCGGCGCTGAGGAAGGCGGAGGGCAGTCCGCCCGCGCTTTGCTCCCCCGCTTCGCCCGGCGCAAAGAGGATGTCGCCGGGCAGGGCATCCCATGAGCCTTGTAATTTGTTGTAATGGGCGATTGTCCACACATCCGTGTTTTGCCTGACCGCCGCCTCCAGCAGGGACTCGCCTGTCTTGGGCGCGACCCGCTTGTTGAGTAGCTGACTGCCGTCCTGGGCCGGCACGATCATGTTGACGCCTACGTAGAATTCGCTGGGGCTGACGATGTGATTCAGCCTCTTGAACATATCCAGCGGAACCTGGGTGCGGCGGGTGAGGCTTCGGAACGAGTCGCCGAAATTAACCCGCTGGGTGTTGATGACGCCGCTCATGCCTTCAAGACCGGGAATCACCAATTGCTGTCCCGCGGTCAACTGGTTTGGGTCTGTGATGTTGTTCACCGTCATCAGGTCTGCGAGGTCAATGCTGAAAAAGACGGCAATGGATGAGAGACTGTCGCCGGGCTGGACAACGTAAACAGGTCCGCCGGCTGACTGCGCCTGGGCGGGCTGTGAGGGGACGATTAAAAGGCAAAGAATCAGGGCGAGCGGAAGGATGTATTTTTTCATGGGGTTGGGAAATGCTGGCTATGCCGGGTTTTCGAATTTGACCTTGTCGCCCACTTCATAGTCCCCAATGCGGTTGGGGTGAATTTCCAGCGTGTATTTTGCGTCGGCTTTGGGGAAGTAGGCGGGATGCCAGGATTTGGCGATGATCTTGTCCACCACGGTCATTTCGGAGTTGATCCAAAAGACGGCCAGGTCGAAGGGGACGAAGAACATGTGGATGGATGTGTCGATGCGCGAATCCCGTTTTTCGACCAGGAGCAGTCCCTCGTCCAGTCCTAGTTGGGAGCGGAACATCAACCCGCGCAGGCGGCACAAAAATGAATCACAATATCCAATGCGAGGCGGGTTTTCGATTTCTTTGCTCAGGTTGCGGACAATCATGGGGCGGGGCATTTTACGCGGTGATAACTATGCTGACGGTCCAAACACCTTTTCCACACTGTCTATCAGTTCCTGCGGACTAAAGGGCTTTGCAATGTAATCATCCACTTTTGCAATGTGCAAGCCAAGCACCTTGTCTATGTTTTGTGCCTTGGCAGTGACGACGATGACCGGGATGCCGCGGGTGGACTCTTCGGCTTTCATTTGTTGGTATACTTCCCAACCATCCATGTCGGGCATCATGAGGTCGAGCAATACCAGGTCGGGACGTGTGCCGCGCACCAGTTCAAGCCCTTCCTTCCCGCCCGATGCGCCGGTGACTTCGAATCCGCGGCGACCGAGAATGAGTTGGATAAGGTCTATCATTTCCGGCTCGTCCTCAATGCAAACAATGCGTTTGACAGTTTCGTGATTCATTTTTCTCCTGTCTGTTTCGGCAAGTTTACCATAGAAAAAAAGAGGAATAAGCGATGAAAATCATCACCTGGAATGTAAACGGAATCCGCGCTGCGCTGGGCAAAAATGCCCTCGATTGGGCTTTTGAACAAAAGCCCGATGCGTTGTGTTTGCAGGAGGTAAAGGCACGCGAGGAGCAACTGGATGACGAGCAGCGCGCTGCGCTGAAACTTCCCCACCTTTGGAATGCGGCGCAGCGACCCGGCTACAGCGGGGTGGCGACCTTCTTCAAGAATCAGCCCGAGGAGGTGACGATCGGATTGGGCGAGGAGAAGTTCGATGTGGAGGGGCGGGTCATCCAGACAGTTTGGAACGGGATTCGTCTGTTTAATATCTATTTCCCCAACGGGCAGCGCGGACAGGATCGCGTGGAATATAAGCTCGAATTCTATGCGAGCCTGCTGAAACTGTGTAATAAACTCCACAAGCGCGGCGAGCAAATCATCATCACCGGCGATTTCAACACCGCGCACATGCCGATCGACTTGAAGAACCCGAAGGAAAATGAAAAAACCTCGGGCTTTTTGCCCGAGGAACGTGAGTGGGTGCAGAAGTTTTTGGATGCCGGGTTTGTGGATGCCTACCGCCGCCTCTACCCGGAAAAAGTGGAATATACCTGGTGGACGTACCGCCTCAATGCCCGCCAGCGGGGAATCGGCTGGCGTCTCGATTACTTCCTGGTCTCGGAAGCCCTCATGCCGCGCGTGAAAGATGTGATCGTTCACGGCAAGATTATGGGGTCGGATCACTGCCCCGTGGAGTTGACCTTCGATTAGCCCGAATTGGGTTGGTGGTAGGCGCGGTCGAGGGTGGTGTCCTCCCAGGATGCGGGGTCGTTGAGCGGTTCGAGATGCGTGAACACGGTGGCGTTTGGCAGTGCCTGCCGGACATCCTTTTCGATGGCTTCAAGCAGGTGATGTCCCTGCTGTACCGTCCATTCACCGGGGACGAGGACGTGAAACGATACGAACTGGCGCGATCCCGATTGACGGGTGCGGAGCGCGTGATACTGGACGCCGTCCTTCATGTGCCCATCTAGGACGCTTTTTAATTTGTCCTGTTCCTGCGCGGGGAGGGCGGTATCCATCAATCCCAGCGCAGAGGAACGCACGATTCGGACTCCCGTCCAGATGATGTTTCCTGCGACGATGAACGCCACAACGGGGTCGAGGATTTCCCAGCCGGT
>Ga0233425_10008757_pt1 | contig 13210 bp, 13 predicted proteins | sample Watercolumn_Towu_2_FD_181712 | JGI IMG/M metagenome (GOLD analysis project Ga0233425, IMG submission 181712) | Freshwater microbial communities from Lake Towuti, South Sulawesi, Indonesia - Watercolumn_Towuti2014_140_MG | ecosystem: Environmental > Aquatic > Freshwater > Lake | place...
GCAATGAAAATGGAGAACGAGATCAGGTCGGGCGTGTCCGGCAAGGTACTCAAGATCCATGTAGAAAAGGGACGCGCTGTGGAAAAAGGGGAGCCCCTCGTCACAATCGGTTAACCTCACCAAAATGATCTGACCATAGAGTTGATATAAAGGAAAGACTGCTAAATGTCTGACTTAAAGAAACATAGCGAACCAGTTGTCGATGAAAATCTAGCCCTTGAGCACGGCCTTACAAAGGATGAGTATCAGAAGATCCTTCAGATACTAGGCCGGGTGCCCACATACACGGAACTGGGAATCTACAGTGTGATGTGGAGTGAGCATTGCAGCTACAAGAACTCCATCGCCATGCTCAAGACGCTACCTCGATCCGGTGCCAATTTGCTCGTTGAGGCAGGAGAAGAAAACGCTGGTGTGGTTGACATCGGGGACGGTTTGGGAATTGCATTCAAGATCGAGAGCCATAATCATCCATCAGCTGTTGAACCCTACCAGGGCGCTGCCACAGGTGTTGGGGGAATCCTCCGGGACATATTCACGATGGGCGCTAGACCCATTGCCGCGTTGAACTCACTCAGGTTCGGTGATCTGTCGAATGACCGGGTCCGATACCTCTTCAAGGGAGTTGTGAAGGGAATCGGAGATTATGGAAATAGCTTTGGTGTTCCAACCGTTGCCGGTGAAGTATATTTTGATGCCAGCTACACTGCCAACCCCTTAGTGAATGCGATGGCTGTCGGCGTCGTCGAGCGTGGAAAAATGGCTCGAGCGATTGCCAAGGGAGCTGGAAACCTTGTGATGATCGTCGGATCGTCTACAGGTCGTGACGGAATCCATGGTGCCACGTTCGCGTCAGAAGAGATTTCTGAAAAATCTGAAGCCAAGCGGCCTTCAGTCCAGGTCGGAGATCCATTTACCGAAAAACTGCTCTTGGAGGCAACGCTGGAGGCGATCAACGAGGGACTGATCGTGGGCATTCAGGATATGGGAGCTGCGGGTCTGACCTGTTCGAGTACTGAGATGAGCGCCAAGGGCAACAGCGGTATGAAGATCAATCTGGATGCTGTCCCGCTACGCGAGAAGAACATGACGAGTTACGAAATCATGCTCTCGGAATCCCAGGAGAGAATGTTGCTCGTGGTCGAACCTAAACATGAACAGGACGTCAAGAAGATATTTGGCAAGTGGGACTTACATGCAGTCACCATAGGTGAAGTCACGGACGGGGGAAGAGTGCTAGTCTACCACCATGGTCAATTGAAGGCAGACGTACCAGCGGAAACTCTTGTGCTGGGCGGTGGAGCTCCGGTATATATCCGGGAGACGAAGGAGCCGTCTTACTTGAAGCATGTCCGGGGTTTCAGTGTAGATACGCTGAAGCCTCCAAAGGATTATAATGCAGTGTTGCTTGAGCTACTCCGGTCACCTTCAATTGCCTGCAAGCGATGGGTGTACCACCAATATGATTCAATGGTGAGGACGGGGACAGTTCCGGCTAGCTACGATGCAGCAGTAATGCGAATAAAGGGCTCCGCAAAGGGACTAGCGGTAAAGACTGACTGCAACGGCAGATATGTGTACCTGAATCCACGGCGAGGCGGACAGATCGCTGTCGCTGAAGCAGCACGAAACGTCGCGTGCACTGGGGCGAAACCTGTAGCTATAACCAACTGCCTCAACTTCGGCAATCCATATGACCCTGAAGTGTATTGGCAGTTCAAGGAGGCCGTAACTGGCATTGGAGAAGCTTGCCGGGCCTTGGATACACCCGTTACGGGCGGAAATGTGAGCTTCTACAACGAAAGTCCAGAGGCTGCCGTTCTGCCGACACCAGTCATCGGTATGCTCGGAGTTCTGCCCGATTTCGAGAAGGCAATTCCATCTGCTTTTCAGGAAGCCGGAGATATGATTGTGTTGCTCGGCAAGGAGTTTGGTGAGATTGGCGGATCAGAGTACTTGTTTCAGCGAACCGGCCAAGTGCTCGGGGATGCACCGAGATTAGACCTGGCGGCTGAGAAGAGACTTCAGGCGCTGTGTATTGAGCTTGCTGCTTCTTCGGTCATCAGATCTGCGCATGACTGTGCTGAAGGCGGACTGGCCGTCGCTCTCGCAGAGTCGCTGATAGAATCTAGTCCGACTCTAGGTGCCAGCATTGACCACTTACCTGAAGCAGAGAAGAGGCCCGATTGCGCACTCTTCGGAGAAACACAGTCACGCATTCTCGTGAGTTGTAATCCCGACACATATGAGGCCCTGAAGGCAGCCGCTGAGCATCATCAGGTACCCATCGCAGTCCTTGGAAGAGTAGACCGAAGCACCCGCATCAGAGTACAAAACGTCATAGATCTTACGGTTGACTCTGCCAGGAAATCGTATCGAGAGTCAATTCCTTCTGCGGTAGGAGAGACGGTTTAGATGATTTTCGCTGTTTCCTCGGTATTCGTCCCCGTAGTGACTTTACATAATACATATTATAAGACACTCGCAGAATGCTAACCACGCACTACTACTCGGCCATTTACTCATGTGCGTCGGGTTCGGCCAGAATCACTCGCCCTTCTCTGACTTCGACTGAATATCTCTTTAACGGATATGGCGCTGGACCGGTCAGGTTTGTTCCGTCAGCGCCAAACGAACTGTCGTGACAATTGCAGGCAAACACTCTATCTGAATTGGCGGAGTGGCGCTCCATTCTCACCGAACAGCCAAGATGCGTGCAGGCAGAACTGACTGCCGCCCATTCATTATCCGCAAGCCGTGCTACGAGGACGCTCTTGCCGTTGAACCTGAACTCTCGCGCAGTCCCGCTCTGAAACTCCCGCTGCACGCCAAGATCCATCTCAGACTCAGTGTCCCTGCTCGTCCGGTGTTCCGATCTCGCAAACAATGCGTATGCCGTTGGACCTACCACGAGTGCCAACCACCCGATCAGCGAATCCTTGACGAACAGCCTTCGGGTCCATGTCGCTTTGCCATCAGTTGATGAATCACCCATTGGACTCAGACCTCGATGAATGCTTCGAATATCAACTCTGCCGGCCCTGAGAGCTCGACGTTTTGAAATCTGCCACTCGCGCGAGTGAAGCGAACAATCAAATTCTTCTTGCTCCTCGGTATCACAGTCACCGGCGACTTGTATCCCCATAGCTCGCAAGCCACGATTGCCGACGCAATCGACCCCGTGCCACACGCTAAAGTTTCGTCCTCGACCCCGCGCTCATATGTTCTAATTCTCAAAGAGTTGCGCCCTGCCGCCTCAACAAAATTCACGTTCGTTCCTCGGGGATAGAACGACCTGTGGTACCGTATCAATCGACCCCAATCCGTCACATCTAGTCTGGTGAATGTGCCGGCTCGTCCAGTCAGTTTTTTCGCCAAGACCACAGCATGAGGAGATCCCGTGTCGACAAAAGCAACGTCTACCCTTTTCCCCCGAAGATTCAATTTCACGGATGGTTTCAGGTCTTTCGGATCCTTCATCCTCAATGCCACCTGCTTGTCAGTCACTTTGGCCGCATAGATATGGCCCAAGGCCTCGAATGAGTGTTCTCTGGGTGCTATCCCCTTCTTGAATGCGTACCAGGCAATGCATCTCCCCCCATTGCCGCACATACCACCATAGCTGCCATCGGAGTTGTAATACATCATTCGGTACGCTGCCCTTCTGCTTTTTTCCAGAAGCAGCAGGCCATCGGCTCCTATGCCCCATCTCCGAGCACAGACGCGACGGGCCAACCTTGATCCGTTCTTCACCTTGCCTGACCGATTGTCGATAACGACGAAATCGTTGCCGGCGCCAGTCATCTTTGCGAACTTGATCTTCATGGGTTCCTCTCGCTGAGAAGAGAAAAACCGCCCAACAGAGCGGCGGTTTAAAGTACAAAAAAAACCAAACTCACAAAAGCCTGTACCTACTCAAGTGGCTGCGCATATCCCCCATGTTTGATTATTTTCGCATTTACCAGGAAAATGACGTCCTCAGCGATATTCGTCGCATGATCGGCAAGTCGCTCCAGATGTCGCGAGAGAATCATCATATGGGAAGCAGGATCCACGTTTTCTGGCGATTCCTTCATTTTCGTGATCATCAGATAGAACATATCCCTGTCGAGACGATCTACTGCGTCGTCAGCAACGAGAATCGACCTGGCGAGCTCGGGATCATTGTTCACGAATGAATCGATCGCATTCTTCACCATCTCTCGGGCACCGCTCGCCATTTCTCGCAGCGAAGTCTCCTTCACGAATCCTGTGTGCGCTTTCAGCGGTTCAACCCGCTCCGCGACATTGACAGCGAGGTCCCCTATACGTTCCAGTTCATTGTTGATCTTGAGGGCCGCCATGAGCAATCGCAAGTCAATGGCGACAGGTTGCGTCAAAGCAAACACCCGCATGCAATGTTGATCGATCGCATTATCGAATTCATCAACTTTTTTGTCTCGCTCCATGACCAACCGCGCCAAGCTCGAGTCTGACTCAAGGATCGCTCTCACCGCACAATCGATCTGTTCTTCCACGAGGCTCCCCATCCGGATGAGCATGGTACGAAGCTGGTCAAGCTCTGTTTCAAAGTGTCTGGGCATAATCTCAATATCTTTCTAGGAGTGAGGTTCCGACTACCTGGGGACCTTGATGCTATCCGAACCGACCCGTAATGTAGTCTTCGGTTTGCTTCTGTATTGGTGATGTGAACATCACATTCGTCTCATCGAATTCGACGAGCTCTCCCATATAGAAAAACGCCGTGTAATCACTCACACGTGCAGCTTGCTGCATGTTGTGCGTCACGATGACGATTGTGTAGTTCGATTTCAGCTCATAGATAAGCTCTTCAATTTTTGCTGTTGCAATGGGATCGAGCGCGCTCGCAGGCTCATCCATTAAGAGCACTTCAGGGTCGACCGCCAGCGCCCGGGCTATACACAATCTCTGTTGTTGGCCTCCCGAAAGCGCCAAACCGCTCTGCCGAAGGTCGTCTTTGACTTCATCCCACAAAGCCGCACGTTTCAGACTCGTTTCAACGATGCCGTTGAGCTTTGACTTATCTTTGATGCCATTGATTCGGGGCCCGTACGCGACATTGTCGTAGATTGACTTTGGAAAGGGATTCGATTTTTGAAAAATCATCCCGACCTTTTTCCGCAGTTCGACGACATCAACATCAGGCCGGTAGATGTCGATGTCATCTACCAGGACCCTACCGTCGGTGCGTACACCTTCGATGAGATCGTTCATCCGATTGAGTGATCTCAGAAACGTTGACTTCCCGCATCCCGAAGGTCCGATGAGCGCTGTGACGCGATGCGGCTTGATATCCATCGAGATATCTCGTAGCGCTTGTTTCTGACCGTAAGAGAGGTTGAGGCCCGACGTCTTTATTTTGTTCTGATTTGAGAGCATCGTTACGAGAACAATGATTTTTGGGGGAATTAGAATCGAGAACCAATCAGCCAGTATGTTCCGGCTGCAACAAGCGCCGATGCCGGAATTGTAAGTATCCATGCAGCCACGAAATTGAAAAATGCTGCCCACACGACGGCAGCGCGCGGCGACAAGACCCGCGTTGAAACCACCGTAGCAATTGAGTTTGCGGCATCGTTCATTCCGTTCAGGAAGTCGAACACGAGTGCAACGAACACAAGAATCGCTAGAATGACAGCTTCCATGACCGTCGTGTTCCTTGAGCTTCTGGTAGATTGATCGTCATCTTCACAGCACCGCTAGCCCACGGAGCGGCTTCGAATTCTATGCCGCAAGTAAATTGCTGAGAAATTCAACGTGAATGTCAGAAGCAGCAACACCAGGGTCGTTGCATATTGGATCCCTCGTGTCGCTTCGACGTCAGGCGATTGCGTCGACATGATGTAGATGTGATATCCGAGCTCCATGAACTGATCGGAAAGCGCATCCGGAAGCTTGGGCAAGAAATACGCTGCGCCCGTGAAGAGGATCGGCGCAACCTCCCCTGCCCCGCGACTGACTGCCAGGATGCCCCCGGTCATGATTCCTGTGATCGAATTCGGGAGAACCACTTTCCATATTGTCTCCCACTTCGTAGCTCCGAGCGCGAGACTAGCCTCACGGAGCTCACGAGGTACCGTCTTGATTGCTTCCTCTACCGAAACAATCACCACCGGCAGTGTCAGCAGCGCCATAGTCAGGCTTGCCCACAATATGTTCGGCTGCCCCCACTTCAATGTTGTACCACCCGTCAAAACGTCATCCATACCCTTTCCAACGAACTGAATGAAGAAGCCCAGCCCGAAGAGTCCGAAAACGATGGCAGGCACACCGGCGAGCGTGTTGACCGCGAACCGGATCAATCGAGCCAGCACGGATCGTTGACTCGCATATTCACTCAAATAGATTGCTGTGATCGTACCAATGGGCACTCCCACGATCGACATAATAACGACAAGCAGGAATGTTCCGAAAATGGCAGGATAAATGCCGCCCCCGGTCATTCCGTCTTTGGGGACCTTGGATAGAAACTCCCAGCTCAACGTTCCCCATCCTCCGATGACAATGTCGGCCATTATCACAATCACGATCAGGAGAATAATGGCGGCGCAGAGAGCTGCGAGTGAAGGTACGGAGATCCCTAGGAGCGTTTTTCGAATTGATCTCATTGGCCGCTGAACCTCCTCATGAGGCGCCGCCGAACAAACAGTTCGGCGACTGCGTTCAGGACGAATGTGAAGACAAAGAGAATAGATCCGATGAGGAAGAGCACAGTGTAATGTGTATCTCCAAAGACGACTTCGGCCATCTCCGCCCCGATTGTCGCAGACATTGTTCGAACCGGTTCAGTCACAATTCCTGAGAGCAGCGCCGCGTTTCCGGTTGCCATTAAAACGATCATCGTCTCCCCGAATGCCCTGCCAATTCCCAACAACACGGCTGCAAAAAGACCGGGCGTCGCTGCCGGCAACACTACGAAAAGCGCCGTCTGCCACTTCGTAGCTCCAAGAGCCAGACTCGCCTCTGTCATCACCTTTGGAACAGCATTGAGTGCGTCCTCGGTGATGGTGTAAATGATCGGAATGACCGCAAGCGAGAGCGCCAGACCACCGACGAGCGCATTCAGACGGTATTCAAAACCGAAAATGTTCTGCAGAACAGAGGCCATGACCACGAGGGCAAAGAATCCCACCACGACGGACGGAATTCCGGCAAGCACCTCAATTGCAGGCTTCAGTATCTCTTTTGCCCATCTTGGAGCAAATGCCGACGTGAACAGTGCTGCAAGAATTGCTATGGGTGCCGCCACCAGAATGGCTACGACCGTGACCTTCAAACTCCCTACGATCAGGGGCATCAGTCCGTATTTTGGATGCGAAGAAACGGGCTGCCATGTCTCTCCTCTCAGATTCTCCAGGCCTGCGGTACCCTCCCCTGCTGCTTCGACAGAGATCTTCTCTTTCTCGCGAGCCACCTTCAGCTGCTGGGCCTCGCCCAGATACTCCTCACCGTATGTCTCTTGTTCTTCAGCCACGACCGCTTCCTTCCGAACTTCAGTTGTCCCAGAGAAAATTGGGGCAGCCTCCCGAAATACGAAAACGAAGATCAACACGATGAACGTAAAGGACAGGAACGCAATGGCGGTGATCAGCTTCTCGATAAAGAACTCCATTGGGCGAAACCTCTTCTGCCACCATGGAGCTCGAAGGTTGCGAGATCCATCTGGAGTCACTGCAGGGCGCCCGTGAGGGTTTTCACTCTTCCCGAGCGTTTGAGATATGAAGGGGGTGTTACTGGAATTCTGCATTCGTTATGAATTCTGTGAAAAACCCTTGTCGTTTGGCAGAAAACTACGCAAGACCTGTGACCTCTCCGTTACGACAGTGTTACGGAATTGTTAAGACGTCGAAGTGACGGCAATGCCTTCACTTTCCCAAAGGAATTGAGACCAATGATACTACATGTCTCAGAATGGCTCCGCTGGAATGCCGAGAATGAGAAGACGCAAGAACATCAAAATGACAAAGATGGCCACAATGCCCTGTGGCCATCGCCCCACCTCATTCCTCGCGTCTTCCGGATCTTCACTGACCGGCAGACACCTCTGAACCAAATCAAACATGTATCTTGCTGTTTCCAGGCTCTTTTCGGATCTCTCAAACGCCATAGTGAGCTCCAGTTGACTCGCCAGGACTCAAATCACCGAATGGGGAAGTACCCCACCTTGGACACCACCTGTTGTCCTTCGTCACTGAGGATCCAGTCGATGTAGGCCTTCAGTGCACCGGTCGGTCGGCTCCGTGTGTAAAGGAAAAGAAACCGCGAAATCGGATAGTCACCACTCTTGACGTTTTCAGGTGTTGGCTCATAGCCGGGAGAACTGTCGTCTCTTTTTATCTTCACAAACTTGATTCCCTTCCCGTACGCGGCTCCTCCGTACCCAACTCCAAACTTATCCTTTGCCACGGCATTGACGACTGCTGCTGTACCCGGCATACTCTGCGTCGCGGCAGCATAGTCGTCGCCACCCAACACATTGTCTTTGAAGTACACATACGTGCCGGAGTTGTTCTCCCTGCTGTACAGGATTATCTTCGCTTCGGGGCCCCCTAATTGCTTCCAGTTCGTGATCTTCCCCGTGTAGATCGCCTTGATCTGGGCAAGGGTGAGCTCTTTTACCGGATTCGATTCATGGACATAGACTGCCAGACCGTCTTTTGCAGACTTAATTTCTACCCCCAGGGAGTTGAAGCGCTGTTTGAGTTTTTCACGTTCAGATTGCTTCATGGGCCGCGATGAATTGCAGATATCTGTGGTCCCATTGATGAGTGCTGAGATCCCCGTACCGGATCCGCCGCCCGTCACCTGAATTGTAACCTCAGGATGCTTTGACATGTACAGCTCGGCCCAGCGTTGTGCAAGTATTACCATCGTGTCCGAGCCCTTGACGGTTATGGTCTCAGCGGCGATGCTCCCCTGAAGCATCATCGTGATCAACAACAGAACGGCTTTGACTTTCATACGTGTGAGTCCTTTCTCGGATAATGTACTACAGCTAGAATTTGTACTGCATGCGAACCGTCAGTACGTTGTCTTTCAGATCTTCTTTGAAGGGCAACAATGAAGCCGTTGTAGCACTGGCATTCACCTTCTCATTGGATACCATGTCATAGTACAGGACGAGTTTCACATTGGCATCCCAGTGATAGATCCAACCGATGCCGAGTGTTGAGTACTTCACATCAGTTGCGTTCAGGCTCTTCCCTGCTACACCGACATCCGCTCCCTCAACATCAGTGTTTGGATCATACTCGTCATACTTCAGAACAAACTGGTGCTGAAGACCGATGTTTTGCACGCAGTTGATGTACCATCCCGCGAAGTTGCGGTTGTAGATTGGCGTCACGGTTGTGCCGGGATTGTAGAACTGGCCTGACGCTGATGTACCGGGCTGTTTTCCGCTGATGAACTCGCCCCGTAGTGACAATCCCCCGAGGACAGGCAGGTCGTAGTATACTTGAACATCTGCACCAAGGTAGCTACGGTCAAAATATCCGCCCAGGTTTGTCACTGCTGAGTCTACTGCGTAGTTCTTTGTCCCGGTATTGATGCTATAGGAAGCCCTCGAATTGCTGCGGACCTTGCCTGAGTAGACAGAGACTCCACCATCGATCGCCAGATTCTGTTCCGTGAAGGGCAGTTGGAAGCCAGCGCGGCCAAGGAGATCCTTGTAGTTGTCGTTCTCATTCGCTGTGTTGAGCACACCGTTTAAGACGCCAAACTTGACATTGAAGATGCTCAACGGAGATCCTTCGGGAGGTGTGATTTCGAGTTTTGCACCAAGCTCCCGCTCACCGGGAAACAGTGTCTGGAAAAGCCTGGATCGCTCCGGAGTTTCACGGCTGCTTGACGAGTAGGAGATTTCGAATCCAAAGGGTCTGTCAAAAATGCCGCCGGTGAAAGAGAACGTCTTGAGCCACGGTTCCTTAATGCTTGCGTACGCGTCCTTAATCCCTACGCCGTTCTGCGTCACGTCAATCTGAAGAACGTACTGAGTGATATCGTTGTCATAATTCACCTTCACTCGACCTCGCCGCAATTGAAACCTTGAATGGACGCCGGCGGGAAAGTTGCCCCCTGCAAACGATGCAATGCCGTCTCCGTCCGCGGTCTGGAACTGCGATTGGATGTAACCGGTGATCTTGATCTTCTTGAGGCCATCAACAGTGGTCTTCGATTCGAGGTACGATTCGTTCAATCCGTCAAGCTGACCCTGTAACTCTTCGATCCTTTCGGCAAGCTTCGCGAGTGCAGTATCGCGGGACGCAGTCTCTTGTGCTGAGAGACCAGTCGAAACTAGAAGCAGGCAAAACGCAAGCGAGGCAGTTCTCATAGATTCTCCTTTGTGATGGTGGTATGCTTCCTTATGCCACCTGCAAATCTATGAGATTGCGTTAGATTAGTATTAGAGGATTATTAACAAATCGTTACGTGAAGTCGACCGCGAGGAGTCGGGTGCGAATGCGTGTCAGGACGGCGGGACGACGGTAAGGAGTATGACGGAGAACGGAGAGAGGTGCAGGTTCCGGTGGAAATCCCTCTCTCCTACGTTCGTAGTTCAAAAGAAAATGTGGTGCCCCGACCAAGGTCGCTCTGTACACCTACTTTACTGCCGTGGGCCTCGACGATGTGTTTTACGATCGCGAGCCCCAGGCCCGTGCCGCCGACATCGCGGGAGCGAGCTTTGTCAACTCGATAAAAACGTTCGAAAATTCGTGGCAGGTGCTCAGTTTCTATCCCAGGGCCGTTATCAGACACGCTGATCGTGACTCCGTCTCGGTGAGAGATCAGAGAGACGGTAATCGTTGCACCCTGAGGACTATACTTGATGGCATTGTCGATGATATTTCCTACAGCGAGTCGCAAACGGTCCTTGTCACCGTACACCATCGTGGCCTCTACGGGCCCTTCGACCACGATCTTCTGTTCTTTGCTTGTGGCGTTGTCGCTACAATCAGCGACGACTTGGCGTATGAGTTGACCACCATCGAAGTAGCGGAAGCTCAATTTCATTTCGCCAGACTCAATGCGCGAGATCTCAATGAGGTCGTTTAGCAACGAGTCGAGCCTGTTCGCGTGATGATATGCCTTTTCGACAAATTTCTTGTTTACCGCGGGGTCATTCACTGCACCGTCCAGAAGTGTCTCCAAGAAGCCCTTGAGCGAGAAAATGGGTGTACGGAGTTCATGCGATACATTCGCGAGGAACTGACTCCGCACACGTTCCAAGGTATGAAGCTGCTCAAGATCGGCCTTCAGTGTGGCAGTCAGTTCATTTACGAGCTCACTGAGCTTGCCGATTTCGTCTTGTGATCGCACCGGGAGCTTCTGATTGAGGTTTCCTCCTTTGATCTCCTTCACCATCTCGGCGATTTCCGTAAGCGGCCTGGAGATGCGACGCGCGACAAGGCGGCTTGCGCCAAGAACGAGGATGAGCACTATTACCCCCGCGACGACTATTTTGAACCGGATCTCGTACATCATCGCGTCGACATCGACCAGTTCATGAGCGATACGGACAAACCGCAGACCTGCGGTCGACCCTTTGAGTACGTCCGAACGAAGTAGACGGGCCACATAGAGAAGATCGAGCTGGATTGAAGCACTGCGACGAACGTTCGTGCCTGTCCCACGTCCTTGCGCCTCAACAACCTCAGGCCTCGTAAGGTGATTATCAAGGGTGTGTAATAGCGAGTCAGGGAACGATGAATCATAGCGTACAACACCTTCAGAATCGATGAGGGTGATCCTGAGACGGCGCGCCTCCGCAATGGCGCTCAAGGTCCTCCAAAGATGATCAGGTGATTCCTCCATAGTTGCAGATTCTTCTATAAGCTTGCCAAGAGCATCTGTCTCCGCCGTGAGGTCCACCACAATCCGATGAAAAGTGTACCGTTCGATTTCATAGCTGGAGAGGATGCCGAGCAGAAAGATAACCGAAACGGACAGAAGAAAGAACGTCAACGTGATTTTTGATCTGAGCGTATTCATGAGAGATCCTTCTTGAAGCGATATCCGACTCCTTTCACCGTGTCGATGTGAGACGAAAATGCACCGAGTTTCTCACGGATCTTCCGGATATGAACATCAATCGTGCGATCAACAACGTACACATCCGGACCCCATACTTCATTGAGGATCGTCTCGCGACTGATGATCCGATCGGGATGACGAACCAGGAAAAGAAGTACCTCAAATTCCTTCCGCGGTAGTGGAATCTCCCGATTACGAATCTTCACGAAATAGTTTGCCGTGTGGATCTCAAGCTCGCCGACGTGCAAGACCTCAGGTGTTTTCGTTGAACCCTCTTTTCCCCGGGAGCGGAGGACCCTCTTGACCCGTGCCATGAGAGTCCTTACTCTGACTGGCTTGCTGATGTAATCATCCGCCCCCAATTCCAATCCCAGGACCTCATCCACCTCACTATCACGCGCTGTGAGGAAGATAACAGGAATATGTGCAAGGGCTGCATTTGCCCTTAGCGACTTGCACATCTCCCATCCATCCATCTCAGGCATCATGACATCTAGGATCACCAGGTTTGGGCGGCGCGCGGCCAACCGAAGGCCCTCTTTCCCGTTGTGAGCGATGAGAACGCGATACCCTTCTTTCTCGAGATTGTACCGCAGAAGTTCGAGAATATCACTCTCGTCGTCTACAACCAGAATCGTGGGCGTCATACGGCTCTGCGCGGAATTGGGTGAATGCTAATGCCCTCGATGTGGTTCGAGGGCTGGAATGGTGGAGGTGCGGGGAGTCGAACCCCGGTCCGAAGAGAAGACTCTCAAAACTTCTACGTACATAGCCGGCCTTTTTGTGTTCACATGTGGAAACTCCGGTGCCGCTTTCACGGCATCCCGCTACGCGGGACCGACAGGATTGGCCACATGCTATCCGAAGTGTTCCCGCTTGCGGCGGGCTTCGCTCACCCCCCTTCGAACCGAGTGTGCGCTAGCCCATCTAAGTCGACGTTCCATCCGGCCCCAATGGGCGAGAACCGAAAGGAACGGGTTACCTAATTATTTAGGCAGCCAGTGCGTAGTTGTAGTTGGCACTTGATTGTTTACCGCTTCTTTAACGTGGACACGGAGACCACGATACGCAGTCTTGAGCTTCCTCATCCCCGTCGAATCCAAGTCACCCCCTCTTGTGGCAAAGAATCCAAGAGTCCTCTGCCTGACATAAAGCT
>Ga0233425_10008758_pt1 | contig 13210 bp, 15 predicted proteins | sample Watercolumn_Towu_2_FD_181712 | JGI IMG/M metagenome (GOLD analysis project Ga0233425, IMG submission 181712) | Freshwater microbial communities from Lake Towuti, South Sulawesi, Indonesia - Watercolumn_Towuti2014_140_MG | ecosystem: Environmental > Aquatic > Freshwater > Lake | place...
GGTTTCATATTCAGCCGCCAGCGGACAAGCTCAATTACCGACCAAGGCCCCCAATGAGTCCAGGCATCGGGCACCGGGCGATGCTTCTGGCAAGTGGGCATATCGACGGGCTGATTTGTCCTCCCGATGAAGCACCCCATGTAATCCGCGGCACAGCCACCAAGGACAAGTACGTCGCCTCCTGTGACGAAAACGAAGACGAGAACGGCAACGTCACGACTCGTACCGTGATCTCCGAAAGGCCGAGGTTGGTGATCAGGGTCTTGGATTCCGATGGGAACATCTCGACGCTGGAGTGATGAAGAAGATGAGGAATGTCCTGCACTGGCCCAAACGCCCCAGCAAGACGCAGCACCATATTCTGGGGCTGCGGATGAGGTGGACCGAGAAGAGCAAGCGATACCGAATCGAGAAGTTCCCCGAGGACGGCGATCCCATCTTCATCATCCTGCTGAATGACGGCGGGTGGCGGGTCATTGCCCATCGGCGAAGATTGAAGGCAGCAAAGTCCTGTTGCCAAAGCCACTGCAAGCGGAACGAAAGGAGGAGTCGTGTCCGAGGAAAGTGAACTGCCCCCGCTGGTCGTGAAGACCACCAAGAGCGAATTCCGGCTCCGCTGTCATGCGGCGGCCTGGTCCGACACCTACGGGGGCAGGATGAAGTTGCGAAGGCGGTATGGACAGGACTGTCCAGGACTTCTGTTGCTCAGTGCCACGGGGCCTGATACGTCAGTCAAGTCAGTACGGGCAACCCTGTATCAACCGGATGTCGAAGCTGAGTTCCTACTCGAAACCGAGACGATGGACCGGATGCTCAAGGCGAGAATCACGCATGACGGCAGGCCGGTGACCTACAGTGCGGCGGTGACGAAGCTCGCCCCTGGTGTCATTCATCTGGTCGCGTTGGCAAGGATTCCGGGGCTCATGCCCAACATCAGCGACGATCACCTGTGGGCGGAACTGACGGGGCCGCGGTACACCACTCCGCTACTGAGGGCTTGGATTCCATGGTTGAAGGCCACGATGACCCAAGGCGGCGGGATTGTTGTCGCCAACGGATTCTCGTCCACCGTAGGCGTGTTGAAGACCGAACCCGAGGAACTGGATGCCCTGGTCACGTTGGGCGTGAAGGAAGGCTACCTGCACATGGTGGCGTAGTGTCGAGCCCCAGGAATGTCACGATGAACTGCGAAACCCTCAAGGAATATTTGGATCGGTACGGCTCGTTGGTGGCGGATCGTGCCCGGCAGGCATTTGAGCCTCTGCACGTTCCTGCAACGGATGGCGTGGTCAAGCTGGACTTGAAGCGGTCGATGCTCCCTGCCCAAGCCCATGTGGTCACGGCAGCGGTCAAGACGCTCAATCACCAGAAGTCCGTATTCCTGTGTTGCGAATGCGGAACAGGGAAGAGCCAGATGGGGGCCTGCGTCGTTCATGCCCATGCTGGAGGGAAGCCCTACAGAACCATCGTCATGTGCCCGCCGCATCTGGTTGAAACCTGGCGGGCTGAATTGCGTCAGGTCTTTCACCGGGGAATGATCGAGGTCCACGTCCTGGAGAAGTGGCGGGAGTTGCTATCCTTCCCCCGAACGAAACCACAGAAGCCGACTTGGCTCATCATGGGCGAGACGGTCGCCAAGAATGGCCCTTACTGGCGGGCTGCTGCAATCAAGGACCGCCGCGGAGTACTCCGTTGCCCAGACTGTGGTGCCCAGTTGCGGGAAAAGGCCGACAGTGAGGGTCGTTTCTTGAGCATGAAGGACCTGGAAAGATCCAAGAAGCGGTGTACGGCTGAGATCGTTGTCAGTATTGACGGGGACGGTAATCCCATCACTCGGGTCTGCGGAACTCAACTCTGGCAGTACGGTGAAGGCCAAGACGTGTGGGCACCGGCCGAATACATCCACAAGCACATGAAGCGGGTGTTCGATTACCTGGTAACGGATGAGATCCACGAGGAGAAAGCGGACACCTCCGCGAGGGCCAATGCGATGGGAGCCCTCGTTGCTTCATGCAGGAAGGTGATCGGCATGACGGGAACTCTCATCGGGGGAAAGGCCAGCCACGTTCGCTCCTTGCTCTTCCGGTTGTCTCCCGCGAGCCTGAAAGCCGAGAACTTGTCGTGGCAAGACGACATGGAATTCTCCCGCCGCTATGGCAGAGTGGATACGATTGTCACGGAGAAGAGTGGTTCGTCCTGCGACAATCGGCGGAGCAACGGGAAGAACACCACGAGACGCCAATCAGAACAGCCAGGGATCATGCCCACGCTGTATGGTAGGCACCTGATCGGCAACACGATCTTCCTCAGCCTGAAGGATGTGGCTGCGGACTTACCGGCCTACGATGAACATCCGACCTCGGTTCGCATGAGTGCGGAGCTTGAGCAGCCTTATCGGCAGATGGAGGCCGATCTCAAAGAGGCCGTGAGGGAACTCCTGCGGAAGGGCAATCATCAGCTTCTCTCCGCAATGCTTCATGCCCTGCTGGCCTACCCCGATTATCCGTATGATTGGAAGCCGGTTGGGTACACAGACAGATCGGGACGATTCGTCACTGTAACTTGCCCACCGACGTTAAACAGCAATTGCCTCTGGCCCAAGGAGAAGAAGCTGCTGGAGATTTTGCGGCAAGAGAAGGCACAGGGACGGCAATGCTGGGTGTTCTGTGTCTATACGAGCACCCACCCCGTCTTGGACCGGCTGGAGAAGATCATCCGGGAGGCCGGGTTCAGGGTGAAGATCCTTGAAGCGGAGAAGGTTCCCACTAGGAACCGCAGTGCGTGGATCGCCAAGACTGCTCCAGGGGTGGACGTGATCATTTCCCATCCCCAGCCGGTACGAACCGGATTGACCTTGTTTGACGCGATGGGAGCCCACAACTTCCCGTCGTTGATCTTCTACGAGACGGGCTACGACTTGTTCACCTTGCGGCAAGCATCCCGCCGTTCCTGGAGGATCGGGCAGAAGCATCCCTGCCGAGTCTACTACCTGTACTACCGGGAGACGATGCAGAGCCGAGCGATGGCACTGATGGCCCAGAAGCTCGATGCTTCCTTGGCCCTGGAGGGGCAGTTCTCAGCCGAGGGATTGGCTGCCATGTCCGCCGAGAGCGGTTCGTTGACGATGGAACTCGCGAAGAGCCTCGTCGAGAATATCGACTTTGGCGAAGCAGAGCGGGTCTGGGAACGGTTCCGGTCGGAGGCTGTCAGTAAGGTTGACGAGTTGCTTGAAGACGAGGAATCACACGAAGAAGACGATCCAGAACTCGTGGATGAAGAGAAGCCCCAGTTGCTGGAAACCCAAGTTGTCTTCCCGACGTTTGAATCCGTTCCCCGAGGCCACTATGTCCAGGCTCTACTTTTCATGCCCTAAGTTCACGGTACTGCTGGTGACGAGAGGCCCGATGATCGTGGAAGCTGCCCCCATCGTGAGGCGATTTGAGGGGCAGACGATCGGTGTCCTGACCTCTTGGGCACGGAACAGGTTCGGCGGGCCGATCATCGTCGAGAACCTGGCGAGAGTGACGTTGGGGCAGTGTCCATCACGCTCATCATCCATCCAGACCAGCAATACGACAAAGAAGCCAATCCACACTATCGGAGGAGATCCATGAGTACGAACACCACGACCAGATTCAGTTTGGGGCAAATTGTCTCTACCCCAGGGGCCCTGGAAGCGTTGCAGGAGAGCGGCCAAGCCCCGCTGTTCTTCCTCAGTCGCCATGCACGAGGGGATTGGGGAGAGGTCTGTAAGGAGGACGGAGAACTCAACGATCAGTCGTTGGTCGATGGTTCCCGCATCCTTTCGGCCTACCGAACCCTGAAGGGCAAACGGTTGTGGATCATCACGGAGGCCGCAGACGACCATGGGCACCGGCTGGCAACGACTCTTCTGCTTCCCGAGGAATACTGAGCCGGACCCACTGTTGTCCCCGCTGTTCCTCAAGATGATCGCAGGAGGCCAATACGATGCTGGAATTGAAGGTTGACGAATCGGCACTTCGACCCCTTGTGCGTCTGGTTGTTGCCGAGGTTCTGGCAGAACTGGAGAGGCTCCAGAGATTTCAGCAGGATCGGTTGGTCTATTCTGAAGCGGAGGCAGCCGACATGCTCGGTCTCAGGCAACACCAGCTTCGGGACATTCGACGAGAGAGCAAGATCGGGCACACAACGATTGTTGGCCGCAGGATTCGCTATACACTCGCCGACTTGATGACCTATCTCAGTCGCCAGCATCAGGAACCGGAGTGCTGATTCTTCAAGCCGCAAACTCACAAGCAGAATGTAGCACGATGATTGTAGCCGCAGAACCAAACCTGCCTTTCGGCACCCATGACCTCGATCCCAGGGTAATCTGCCTTGGGCAGTCCCCGAGGCGAGTAAGGTGCTTCGTGCGGGGCTGCAAGAGGATTGTCCGGACTCCGACACGGTACACTAAAGGCGAGCCTTGCCCGGATCATGGCATCTTCTGCCACTTCTCCTCTGGAGGAGCCACCTACAGCTATGCCGACGTGCGGAGGAACGCCATCGTATCCCCTGACTTGTTGGCAAGACGAATCGTCCACCATCCCTTCAAGTACGAGTCCCATCGGCTGGGGGCAGAACGAAGTGAGGACATGCTGACGTGGAACGTGTTTCGATCTCTTCAGGAAGCTGACTTCCTGGGCACCTTCGCGAGGGCCATCACCGGCGACACATGCACTGTCGAGCCCTTCCTCTATCTCTGGGGCATCTGCCTCACCGAAGATGATTTCGATCCGTGGGATTTGTTGATTGCGGCCAGGGAGAGATTCGAGTCACGCCTACCAGTGGTGAGACCACTTACTGAACCCGACATTGGGATCATGCTCCCCGGCAGATACCTGATTCTGATCGAAGCCAAGTTCTGTAGTCCGAACACCAGCTACCTACGTGGGCCGAGAGCGAATCCGCAGTCCTTGACTCTGAACGAACTGTTGGGTATCTATCACGAGCCGAGGCTTCGCATACTGGATCATGCTCGGGCGGCAGCCAGGCCGCAAGTCCATTACCAGCTTTGGAGAAACATGGTCTTCAGCGAGTGGATGGCTCAGCAGGATCATCCCAGGACCAAGGCGTTCCACGTGAACCTGGTCCGAAGAGGGTTCGAGCGATCGAGTGCCGAGGAGTTCAGCGGGCTGGTGAGGCCCGAGTTCAAGAACCGCTTCCGCAGAATCACCTGGGAGTCCATTTACGCCCTTTGCCTGAAGACTCCGGCGTTGTCGAGGCTGTGTCGCTACATGGAAACCAAGACCGCCAGACTTGTGCGGGCATTCAACCTGAGTTAGGGAAACACATGACTACGAGAATGTCCAGCAAGAAACCTGATGGTCGAAGAAAGAGTGCGGAGATGCCCCCGTACATGCGTCACTCCTCTGCTGACGAATACCGGATGTACCGAATCGTCGAAAGAGTGCAATCTCTCCTGAAGGGGCCGGTAACCCGAGTCCAATACCAGGAGCATATCGCCTTTCTTCTGGATGATGCGGCACATGACTTCTGCGAATACCTGTATGCCGAAGCCAACGGAAGGCGTGTTGCGGCAGCGAAGCACCTCGGATGGGCTCGGGGGGTGCTCGAATACGAACTACCGCTCGGGTTGCTTCAGCCTATCAAGTACCCTCGGGATCGTGAGAAGGCGTTGAAGGCAATCATGCTGACGTTGCCAGCGACGATCAGCAAGTGGAAGACGAACTTGGAGGATCTGTACTCACGGATGACTCCTGAGATTGCCAAGAGTTCACCCGCCTGGAAACAGTACCTCCTGAAGAGACCGTTGGTGCGGCCTAGCAAGCGGCGTTTGCAGGAGTTCTCCGCGTGGGTTGACTACATCGTAACGACCACATTCCAGTGCCAGGATGGCTTCAAGACGGACTCAGGCCCCAAGAGAGCATGAAAAGGGCGGGCATTTCCAGGAGCATCGGAAGGAGCAGCATGAGGATGAAGAAAGCAACCGAGAAGAAACTGACCAACAAGACTCCCGGTAGCAAGCAGCACTCAATCCCAAAGCGTTCCGAAGAAGATCGTCGGGCACATCAGGCCGTTCGGTTGGCGAACGTAATGCGGCTTCAGGAATTGCTCCTGGGGCACGGGAAGTTCAGCGTGAAGGGATTGGCTGCGGAGTTGGAGTGTTCGGAGAAGACGATCCACCGTTACCTGGAGGTGCTAGAGATTGCGGGCGTGCCCTGGTACTACGATAGGCATGAGAAGTGCTATCGGGTCAGGTCAGGGTTCAAGTTCTCGGTCAGCAACCTCAGCCCCGATGAGCTTCTGGGGCAGGCTGCGGCTACCGTGATTACCGGGGCGGTTGGGCTGGAAGTTGGTGCGAGGCCCACTACTCGCAAGATCGCGGCAGTCTCTTCCCAGCAGGCAGCGGAGCTTCTCGCGGATGCAGAAGCCGTTATGACGGTCCTGGACCTGAAGTTGGCCGATCATTCCCGGCATCAGGAGATGATTCGGACTGTTCAGTGGAGTCTGATTCAAGGGAAGCAGGTGACGGGGCAGTACCACAGCCCGTATCAGGAGCGGCCAGTCAAGCTGACCTTGCATCCTTACCGGCTTTGTCTTGCCGGGCAGGCTTGGTATCTGATCGGCCGATCCGTCGAGGGAGAGGCCCCGAAGACGTACAGGATTGCTCGCTTTCAATCCTTGAGGACGATTGATGCAGCGGCCGAGAAGCCCAACGCCTTCAGTCTGGATGGCTACTTCGGGAACGCCTGGTGCGTCTATCGGGGCCAGGAAGCCTTCGATGTAGAGATCGAGTTCACTCCCGATGCGGCGATGCTGGTCACAGAGACAAGATGGCACAAGACGCAGCAGGTAAAGCGGCTTCCTGATGGGCGAGCCGTCTTGAGCTTCAAGGTGGACGGGCTCGACGAGATCGTCTGGTGGGTCTTGAGTTGGTCAGGTCGAACGAAGGTCATCAAGCCCCAGAGGCTACGGGAAATGGTTGTCGAGAAGCTGCAAACCGGAATCGAAATGAACCGTGGATAGGGTGCCAATGGGGTGCGTCACCATGAAGATCGCCGGTTAGATGGCTTCGTAGCTTCGCTTCTAAGCCCTTATCGGGGTGGGCAAGGTGTGGAAGGGCGGGGGAGCTTTCTAAGACCTTCTTGAGAAGCGTAGGAGCTTCGGGTGTATTGCGGCAGCACGCCGGTAGACAATGCGAAGCTTGCGAATCGACAGCAAGGTGTTCCTGCAAATCCATTTCTTCACCACAAGGAGAACGTCGTGGGTCGTCTTGATTATTTGTTGGATGAGCAGCGTGACGAGCAGTTCCGGCAGGGAGTCCAATCCGACTTGGACATGCTCGTGCTGGAGACCATGCATGCAAACGCCAGACGCGAACGGAGACTGCGGGGAGGGGGACGCCGGAGGCATGCTACCTCAGGCTGGAGGAACCGAGGTTTCATGTTCTGGTTCGTTCTGGCGATCCTCGTGTATTGGTTCTTCCTGCGGCCGCTGGGGCTGTAGCTGACAAGAGAACTCCCGTCGTCTGGGAGCGACGCGACTATTCGTCACCGGGATACGGCTCTAAAGTAGCCTTCTTCGAATCCCTTGATGAAATCGCCGTACTCGGGAGTGCCAATCTTAGGGATGTCCCCCGGTTTAATCTCTGGTGAGTCGAGTGTCTCTTTTGCCTTATCGATATCGTTGGTACCATAGTTTCGGTGGACTTCGCCAATTGCTTTGCCCATTGCGTGGCCTTGCTCGTAGGCCGCGGGCTGGCTGCTATGGCCCTTGCTGCCAAGTCCTCCACCTCCAACGAGTGCGATACCCAAGACTGCGACGACAACCAGTACACCGCCGACAATGTAGAGTGTCGGATCTGTTTTCTTCCTTCGCGAAGTGTGGGTACGGCTCGTAGAATAGCGAGTGGAAGATCGTTGAGTATCCCCAGGCGTCCAAGTGAAGTTCTGCTCTTCCGTTGGTGCGGAGTCGGGCAGACCGGCGGATGCCTGGGCTGGAAGTGGTTGTGCGACCGTTGGCATCTGAAGCTGCTTCTTGCAGGTAGGACAGAGAACAACCTGACCAGCGAAGCGGTCGTCGCAGCGAATAGCCGCTTGGCAATGCGGACACTTGACAGCGATCATGACTGTGGCTCCAGATCGAGCGAGGTTCAGTTTGGTGGAACGCATCTACGAGTATCAGCAGTCGCGGCCACCAGTGGGACTGCGGCTTGCTGTGGTCAAGATCATTGGCGGTGTTCCTTCGAGTCATGCTTCCAAGAAATGAAAGGAGCGTCGGAAACCAAGGCCGCTCCAGGAACCCCGACCAAGGGGCGTATGAAACAGCACTCGGCCCCGACGCTCCCTTGCGGGAGCGTGGTGCCAAGTAGCTGCCTTCATACTTCAAGAGCTTTGCGGCTCAGGTTGGTCGTTTCCTGGAAGCAGTCACTTGACGCTCACGCGTCTCGTTCAAGTTGTCTTCATGACCGTGGCTCAGGCACGGTTCGGTCGTCTTCCTCAAATCGGGAAGTAGGTCGTCGTGGGACCGACGGTAGGCCCTGGTCCCTGGCCTTAGTATAGCCATCTCGGGGCCGCAGCACCACTAGCGGGGGAACCCGTTTTCCCGCCCTGGAATCCGCACCGAGAAGAAATGGCTGGCGGAGGGGGTTCATGGCTCTTGTTCACTCGATCCATTCAATGGGAACTAGCTTCTTACCCTTTCGCCATCTTTCGATCACTGCCGCCTGGAACCAATCCGCGGCAAGGTCCGCATGATCCGTAATGATGACCTGAAGATGCGGGGCAAGTGTCTCCACAAGATCGAAGATAAGACGGAACATTCGCTCGACAGCATTGCGATCCTCATCTGCAAGGTCCGTTACACTCATGTCTTCAGGCGGGTCAGCGGGGAAGTAGACCTGGGTCGGCTGATCCAGCATCACGAAATGTGGAACTGGACGATTCCTTTCAACAAACCACTTGTGCAAGGCAAGGTAGGTCAACAGATGACAGCCGAGCCAGTTCTCACCACTCCCCATCTCATGCATGGGCACGGGACCACTGTCCCGGAATGCCACCACGGTCAAGTCCTGGAGGTCAAGTCCCAGCGGAGCGTCCGCGTATTCGAGTTCAAGCTGTCTAGACCAATCAGACATTTGACGACCAATGATACGGAGGCAGGCTTCGACACGATCATCCACCGCTTCGTCTGATACCACGCTCTCAAGCTCGGCTACCCGAAGCCTTGCCGCCTCAAGTCGTGTAAGTACCTCACGGTTCTCCCGAGTGTCCTTCAAGCTCTCCAAGAACAAGCTGACTCTCCCCACGATTCGGGCTTGTTGAGACTCGCGGTTCCTTTCTTGCTGAAGGACTTCCTCCTGGGCAATCACCGCCTCAATGGCCGCTCGGTTCTCAGCAAGACTCTGTCTCAGAATGCTGACGCGATTCTCTCGCTCGCTTATGTACTCAGTCAACCGAGGCCGTTGGCGAGTAACGGTCTCCAATTGCAGATTCAAGTGTGCAAGCGATTTAGCTATCTCTTGGACTGCTGGGGTGGCCGATTGCAATTTCTGGTTGCAGAGAGGACATGAATGACAATCCAACGGGTTGGGTGCGAATAGGCCAATAGACTCGAGCCGATGCTTCTGCTCGACCACTTCCTCTGAGAACCCCTGTTGTTCCGCACCAAATATCTTGGCGGCCTCGATTTCTGTTTGTAGATGGTCGTATTCTACACGCATCTCATCTCGCTGCTGCTGTAATCCGCGAAGCGAATCGTTGGACTGAACATCAGGTGTCTTTGGCACCCATGCGAGGCACTCTCGCAAGGTCTTAGCCATCTCCTCGAATTCGGCCGGTGGAGACATGTTGGGAAGTACACCGGCCTGCTGTGCTTCCATCAGAAGAGACAAAGCTCTGGAATTGTCGCGGCCCCGAATAGCTTCCTCCTCTGCGACTCTCCGTTCGAGCAGTCTTAGTTCTCGTCTTGCACGACGCAGTGCGAGAATGCGATCATACCGCTCGTCGCCGACCGCCCCCAAGAGGTACGGCAAAGTGTCCTTAATCGCCTGCGGAACGAAATCCTCGTCTTGACGATAAAACAAGACCGTCCGATCCGCAATGCGATACTGTGGCTGGAAAAGATAGAACTTAGCATGGCTAATTGTCGCCCGTAGGGGCTGACGCGACTGGCCGGGTAGCGGAATGTGTTCGTTAGGCTGGATTCCCACCATCTCCGTCAACAAGACAGTGAGGGCCGATGTATTGGTATTCGGCCTCAGTTCGGCGTAAACTGGAAGTTCCACCTGACTGCCCACCTGCAAGAATACGTCTGAACATGTCTTCTGCCCGCCAGGTGGTGCCGGGCGTCCAATGACGATCTGCTGGTTGTCAGACTGCAATCGCAGGGCGTACCAAGCGACCGTTTCCCGAATGACTCCGGCAGGGACAGTGTAGTCGATGCGACCAAGGCAATAGTCCACAATGTCGATCAGAGCAGTCTTTCCGCTCTTTGAGCCGCCTGAAATTATGTTGACTTTTCCAGGACGGAAGCTCACGACTCGCCGTTCGCCCTTACGGCTGAATACAACGATGTCCAGAATTTGAAGCGTCATGGCCTAATTCCCAATAGCATGAAGACTGTAGTAGGTGAACCAGCCAGGGACAACCATCTGCCGACGAACTCGGCTCGCTTGTAACACGCGGCAATTTCATCGGTAGATTGCTGGTACTGCGTCACGCCGGTTAGCTTGCTCGTCCCAACATCAACTCTCCCTTTCTCATCAAAGGCCAGAACGCCTCGCTCAGCGAGGAACGAAATGGCTTCCTTGGTGAACGGCAGAAGGGCTTGGGTGCGTTTGGCAAACTCCAAGAGAGCATCACGATTCAATTGAATCCAGGTTGGCAAACTAGTCGTGATCGTTGCGGGAAGACGACTGCGTGTAGCTCCGTGCAGAACAAACGACAGGACTAAGACGATCAACTCAAACGGCATTCCAGCAGCCGCCTCCCTCTTGTAGCCTTGAACCGCCCTGTACAATAACAATCCCACAAACGATGGATTCAACAGATTCGAGACATCCTGGGGCCTGTCATCCCATGCAGTCATCATGTTCCGTCTCCTTCCTTCTTCTTCTCACCGTTCGCCAATCTCGCTCGGTAATGTGGATGCCACCCCACCCGGAGTTTGTCGGCCAGCATATGATAGGAGCCTCGCACCATGTACGAGGCCGGGAATTGGGGGCGAATAAAGAGGGCTGCATTGGCAGGAGCATGTTCCTGCGTCCAGTCGTAGAGTCCCCTGCCCGCGTTGGCTAAGCCAGGTTCATCGACTTCAGCGGAAATGGCTTCTTGCATGATTTCGTATCTGTGCTTCCATTCCTCACGCAAACGGGTCTCGAACTTACTCACTTCATCGAGATCAATCAAGTTGTCCCGTACCCAACGAGATCGTTGGGCGAACGCTCGATAATGATCTTCTTGGGCAGTTCGGATGCGGTTTGTCATCACTTGGACCAAGTGGAGTTGCCGAATGAAGATGCGTTCGTCATCGTGGCGAACAACTTCAGTGGGGATGGGAGCCTGTAAGAAGTCGTCTGGCAGGGCGTCTCGCTGAAACTGTTCTCGAAGATCATGTACTCGCTGATGCACAGATACAACTGCTATTGTCGCGGAAGGAGTCGCAGACATAAGATGGTCAATAACCACGCGGAACCACCAGCCTTCCAGCCGTTCAACGAATGCAGTGCGATGTTGTGGCCTCGCCGCGTGGCGAAGTGCTGCCTCTAACCCTTTGCGAACAGTGAGAACATCCGGCGAGTCTGCCAAGAGATGGATTCGCTCGAACATCTTCTGCCGCTGGCCAGCGGAAAGACGCATGAAAACCGAGAATGCGTTACGCACGTCCTTTGCCTTGGAGTCCTTGCCTGCTTCTTCGAGCCGCCGAAGAGCCTCTCTTGGGTCACGCACACTTGGGTCGTCAAGAAGACGATGCACAGCGTGGACCTTGGTTGAAGAAGATGTCGTCACCATGAGGAAAACTGTGTGGTCGAGATCGATCTTGTTTGTCAAGATATGCTCAGTCCAAATACGGAGCGTTTTCCAAATGTCTGGACTCTTGTCGGATAATCCTCCCGCTCTGTTGATGTGATGCTTGAATTGAAGCACTTCAGTCGGAGCAATACCCGAAACGTCTCTTAGAAATGCTACGTCATCGAGTTTCTCAATACTAATCCGAAGAGAAGGATCGTCATCATGCTGCAATGCTAGGAGAAGAGCATAGCGACACTGATAGAGGTAGCCCAATGCGGAAGCGGAAGCGTCGAAACGAACTGTCTTGGCACTCATGGCATTACAGTACTTGCAGAGATGAGGCTATTCATGGTTCCACAATGGCAAGCACGATGGCACCATTGCAATCCAGTTGTTAAGCAAATCCCCCTGTCCATTGCCCGAGCCACATTCGGCAGATGGAGCCGTACCGACACGGGGCGTTCACATCTCGGAAGTGCATGACAATAACCTTGTACCCATCCAGTTCGATGGCTTGCCAGATGAGGTGGTCCCTCTTCGCCACGTTCAGGTCGCCGTGCGACCCTCGGCTCACTACCCTCGATGCGGTCAGAGTCCTATTCCTCAGTCTCCTCCAACGCCTCCGGGACGTAGACCCTCTTCAACGGCAGGAGGCCCTTGTATCGTGAATCCAATTCCTCGTAGTGCTCCAAGATCAACTTCACTAGTTCCGGCCCATCGATCAAACGGAAGTTGCTCTTGCTTCGGGCAAACGACTGGGCCTGCTTCGTGAACGAACCGAGCGTCACCAAGAGTCCGTACTCGCCCGAGCCGACTTTGCCGTACAGGGCAGACGCATCTGGATCGCCCACGCTCCCGTCCTTGCTCTTCACCTGGACCTTGATGATGGGCGGCTCGAAACCCAGTTCGTCCTTGTGAGCGATGATGTCGATCCCACCGTCAGGCCCTTCTGCGGATACTCTGGTACGGTAGCCCATCTTCTGGAGCAAGTGGGCGACGAAATCGGCCAGCGGGTGGCCCTTCAGTTCCTTCGATAACTGTTTCAGAATGAAATCGCTGGTTGTCTGCTCGATCTCCTCGGCCACCAGCCCCACGGTTTCATCCGGGCCAGTTGCTTCCGCAGGCAGCTTCCCTTCTACGGCAGCTACGAATTCATCGGCATAGTTCTTCACCTGAAAGAGGCTCATAGCCGAGCCACTTTCATAGAGTGCCCC
>Ga0233425_10008759_pt1 | contig 13209 bp, 11 predicted proteins | sample Watercolumn_Towu_2_FD_181712 | JGI IMG/M metagenome (GOLD analysis project Ga0233425, IMG submission 181712) | Freshwater microbial communities from Lake Towuti, South Sulawesi, Indonesia - Watercolumn_Towuti2014_140_MG | ecosystem: Environmental > Aquatic > Freshwater > Lake | place...
CAGTTGTTTGCAGCGGGGGGGTGTGAACATTGCGAAGGGAGAGGTCGACAATCATGCGGCTCGAGAGGATGCACTATCGGCTATTCGCAGGACCGTCGGCGGCGATGTCATCGACAGCATCAAGGTTCTTCCCGATCCGCAGCTCGGCGAAAAACGGTACGGGATTGTGGCGGTAAGCGTAGGAAACGTAAGAACCACTCCGCGTCATCCGGGCGGGATGGCAACGCAGGCGATGATGGGGATGGTCGCGAAACTGTACAAGAAGCAGGGGGAGTGGTACTACATCCAGCTGCCTGACCGGTATATGGGATGGCTGGAGTCGAACGCAATGAAGATCACTGATGAGACCGGTGTTGAGGCATGGAGACAAGCCTCCAAGGTGATCGTTACGTCGTACTTCACGATGGTGCGTGAGAGGCCCGATGCGAATGCGATGCCAGTAAGAGACGCCGTCGCAGGTGCACTCATGAAGCAGCTCGGAGTCGAGGGCCCATGGGTCTCCGTTGAGCTGCCGGATGGCGCAACGGGATATATTGAGAAGTCGAATGTGGCGGAATTCGCGGGCTGGAAACAATCAAGGAGACTTACCGCGGAGAACGTGGAGAACACGGCAAAATCGCTCCTCGGGATTCCCTATCTCTGGGGCGGAACTTCGCCAAAGGGGATGGATTGTTCGGGATTTACGAAGACCGTATACCGCCTGAATGGTCTGGAGCTGAGCCGAGACGCCGATCAGCAATCGCAAGATGGAGATGATATCGAGCCGGGAGAGGAGTTCCAGAACCTGAAAAAAGGAGATCTGGTGTTCTTCGGAAGGAAGGCGTCGCCGGAAAGACCCGAACATGTGTCTCACGTCGGCATCTATCTCGAAAACAGGGAGTTCATCCACACGCCGGGCGGATCATGGGTCAAGTTCAACAGCTTCGATCCGGCTGCCCCCAACTTCAGCGAGGGGCTTCGGAAGAGTTTCGTCCGCGCTCGGCGCTATATTGGTTCGTCGAAAATCCCCGAAGTTCCCGGGAAGCGATGACGCGCCGAATCGAACACAGAAGGCACTGATGCTACAGACGTCCGCAGATCATATGGCTTCGAGTTCCAAGTCTCAAGTTTCAGGTTCCAGGCTGTCAGATATCCGAACAATCAACTCGAAACCTTAAACTCCGAACTTGGAACTTATCCCCGATCTTCATCAGAGTTTCTTCAGGCCGATTCCCGGTCTCTCCATCAAAACCACCTTTCCGTCAATCACCTTTGTCCCGTCGTAGACATCATTGCTGATGAGGAGTGCTCCGTCGAGGTCGGCGAAATCGACCATAGGGGAGAGATGTGACGCCGCGGAAATGGCGCACGAGGTTTCCGTCATGCAGCCGAGCATGACCTGCATGCCGAGCGATCGCGCGAGTTCCATCATCTTGTGAGCCTCGCGCATCCCTGTACTTTTCATCAACTTGATATTAATGCCGCTGTAGACACCGTGGGCTTTCTTCACGTCGGGCAGACGCTGCACGGCCTCGTCGCCGAACGTCGGAATGGGACTCCTCTCGGTCAACCACGCATTGTTGTCAATCTGCTCCTTCGGCATCGGCTGCTCGATCATGACGACCCCCTTCTCCTTCAGCCAGTGCAGCATCTCGAGGGCTGCCGCGCGGTCTTTCCACCCCTGATTGACATCGGCTGTGATCGGTTTGTCCGTCACCGACCGGATCGTCTCGATCATCATCCTGTCCGTGTCCCGGCCGAGCTTGACCTTGAGGATCTTGAATTCTGCCGCTTCCTTCGTCTTCTGCCGGACGACGTCTTCTTTATCGATGCCGATGGTAAATGAGGTCGGCGGCGCGAGTTTTTTGTCGTATCCCCAGATATTGTACCACGGTTGGTTCATGATCTTTCCCAGCAGGTCATGGATTGCAATGTCGACCGACGCTTTGGCCGCCGGATTGCCGGGTGCGAGACCGTCGACATATTCCATGATCGACTCAAGTTCAAAGGGGTTCTCGAACCTGCTGAGGTCTACCTTGGACAGAAACGTCGTTGCCGACTCGTGAGACTCGCCGAGGTAGGGAGGCATGGACGCTTCCCCGTAGCCGATCATTCCGTTATACTCGACCTCGGTCAGGACAACCGGCGTTGTGGTCCGGGAGCTCGTTGCGATGGTAAAGACATGTTTCAGTTCGAGCGTATATGGCCGGAACCTGAGTTTCATGCGCGCGTTCGAGTTGATCCGGGCAGACGCCCCGGCGATAAGTGGTCCGGGAATGCCGGCGCCGATCGAGGCGCCTGCAAGAAGCGTGGTCTTGAGGAAGTCTCTGCGGTTGTTCATGGGTTGTCCTGCTGGTCTTGAGGTTGAGCGGCATCACAAGGTAGGCAAAAGGGGTATCATTTTCAAAGCGGATACGTTGGTTAGATTGAACGGCCCGCGCGAACATCGTGCGCGGCGGTTGACTTACTCCGCGGGACTCTGTACCTTGGTGAAGGATCTGCAGGCGTCTGTGAACTTATGAAGACAAAGAAGAAACAAATACTCGTTGTTGACGATGAGCTGATCTGGCTCCGGAGCATGTCGGCAGAACTCCGAAAGGTGGGTTATCAGGTGAAGGAGGCGCAGAGCGCATCTCAGGCTCTCTCACTGCTTGCGAAATATCGCCCAGACCTGATCGTCAGCGATCTCCGCATGCCGGACATGAACGGCTTTGATCTGCTCGACAAGATCCGTCACTCACCGAGCATCTCTGCGACGCCGGTTGTGTTCTTTTCCGCAATCGATGATTTCCACGCGAAGAAAGTCGCCCGCGAACTCGGGGCCACCGCATGCCTGCTGAAGCCATACGACAAGCAGGACCTCATCGGCATCCTCAGTCAATATCTCCCACGATGAAGCACCCATGATCCGTCCTCGGAGAGCTTCGCTTGCTATTGAAGCCCTGTCGTGGTACTTTTTTAAGAGGAAGGGTCACTACCTGGCATGAAACTCAGGAAGATCTTCAAACTTCGGACGTCCCTGGGGCCTGTCGAACAGGCTCAGGTTGTCGCTTCCACGGCGGTGGTAGTTACGATGGCCACCATCGTGAGCATCCGCCTTTTCGCGGTTGGAAAAACCCTCGACTGGCTCCTCTTCGGGAGCATCATCACCACCGGTATTTTCGGATTCATCAACGTCTTCTTCACGCTCAAATACGGTCAGCAGCTGGAGGAGCAGAAGCGTGAGCTTGTCGCCCTCAACACGATTGCCGAGGCTGTGACGCGGTCGGTGGAGATTGACCTCCTCCTTCGCGAAGCGATTCGCGAGATCCGCAGGCTGCTGGAAATCGATTTTGTCTGGATTTACCACGTCGAGGGGGAGAAACTTGCCCTCCGGCAGTCGGATGGCATCGTGGCGCCGCCTCAGCAGATCATTGAGCCGAACCTGGACGTGGAGAACAGGGATATTCGCTGGGCGCGTGAACCCCGCGTGAACAGAAAAACCGGTTGGTGGGGGCAGAAATTGGAATGGCCTTATGGAGTGATCGGCGCATGGGGCTCCGTCCCGATCAAAGTGAAAGACCGGTTCGCCGGCGTGCTCGTTGTGGCGAGCCGGGACCGGACCGCGATTCCCGAGAAACAACTGAGCCTGCTTGCAGCATTTTCGAATCAGATCGGTGTGGCGCTTGAAAACGCGACGCTGTTTGAGCAGCTGAGAAACTCCGAAGTACGATACATGGACCTCTTCGAGCACTCACCGGACATGTATCACATTGTAAACAAGGACGGTATCATCATCAGCTGCAACCAGACGGAATCCGACCGGCTCGGCTATCGCAAAGATGAACTCGTAGGGCGATCCTTCCTCGGAATGTATCCGGCATCGTATCACGAGAGGGCGCTCAAGCTCCTGAAGGACGTATTCGATGAGACGATCACCGTCTCGGGGCTCGAAGAACAGCTGGTATCGAAAGCGGGCGAAGTTATCGATGTGAGTGTGAGCGCCTCGATCATCTACGATGAAGCCAGGATGCCGTCGCTGATTCGTGTCGCGGCGCGCGACATCACCGAGAAGAAAAAGCTGGAATCGAAGATCATGCACGCGCAGCGGATCGACAGCATCGGAAATCTGGCCGGCGGTATCGCTCATGATTTCAACAACATCCTGACGTCGATTCTCGGCTCGACGGCGATCATGAAGCGCAAGATGCGGAAGAACAACGCCTGGTTTCATTTCGCGGATATCATCGAAACCGCCGCCAAGCGGGGGGCAGGCCTGACGCGACAATTGCTGACCTTTGCCAGGAAGAGCACGCCGCAGTTCCGGCCGATCCTCGTCAATGACATTATCGATGAAACGCTCCGACTGTTTGAACGGAGCATCGACAAAAGTATCGTGATCAACAAGGTGCTGAGCAACGAAGTCCCCATCATCAAGGGGGACGACGGCCAGCTCCAGCAGGCGATACTCAACCTCCTGATCAATGCGCGCGATGCCATGCCGAACGGGGGAACCGTTCTGATCAGCAGCCAGGTGGTCAATCCCGATCTTCGCTCTGCGACAGTCTTTGGCGAGGCCAGGTCGGGCGATTTCGCGTCAATTGTCATCAGCGACACCGGCGTGGGGATGAGTCAGGCTGACCAGCAGAGGATCTTCGAGCCGTTTTTCACGACAAAAGAGAAGGGGACTGGTTTGGGTCTGTCGGTAGTGTATGGCGTCGTGAATTCTCATGGAGGATTCATCTCCGTGCAGAGCGATCCGGGCCGCGGCTCACAGTTCTCGATGTTCTTCCCGCTCCTTGCCGACCGGGAGAAGTTCAAGCGAACGCTCAAGAACCAGAGACTCCGTCAGGGGGACGAGCGAATCCTTGTGGTGGACGACGAGGAACATGTCCGCGAGCTGATCGGCCGGATGCTTCAGCACCTCGGATACAAAGTGCAGGTTGTGGAGAGCGGTCTCGAAGCACTCGATGCCGTTGCGAAGAAAACGCGGTTCGATGCCGTGATTCTGGACATGAACATGCCGAAGATGAGCGGGAAGGAAACGTTCGAGAGGTTGAAGGAAGCGAAGCCCGATCTCAAGGTGGTTGTATCGACGGGCTACAGCGATGCGAGCCTCGAGCCTGCCCCCCTCCGCAATCTCGTCGATGGGTTTCTGCAGAAGCCGTATCAGATGGAGGAGTTGTCCGAGGTACTCAGGGAGGTGTTTGACGGCAAGAGGGATGGTTCCTGATGCCTGCCGTTGGTGAAGCGGTGTGTGGCCCCGTGAACGGATCGTTGCAAATCGGTGAAAATATCGGTACCATTTTTCGGATACATTCATAACCCTCCTCAAAAACAACCGCAAAACGTCACTAAAACCTTAGCAGTATGAATCTTGAGTCATTTGGCGAGGAACTGAGGAAGCATCGCGAGCAGCGGCAGGTCAGCCTTGCCTCGATCTCCGAGATCACGCGCATCAGTGAAAAAATGCTCGAATCCATCGAGGCCGGGAAATTTTCCGTCGTGCCGCAGGCATATATCCGCGCCTTTCTTCGCGCCTATGCCCGCGCAATCGGACTTGACGGTGATGAAACCCTGCGGCGGTATGACGCGGTGAACCAGGAGATCCGGTCGGCAGCTGAAGAGTGGGTGAACCGCGGAAAGACGGCTCCGTTGAAACAGGAACGGAGTGTCGATGATACCGTGGCGAGAACGCCGGGCGTCTCGTTCCCCTCGATTCTGATTGCCGTTGTGGCTCTCGTTGCAGTGGCTGTCGTGATCTATCTCGTCAATCGTGAAGAGCCGATGCCTGCGCAGGAACCCCTTTCCAAAGTGCCGTTTGACCGGGCAATCCACGAATCGGAAGCTGCCGTCTCGCGTCCTGAGACGGCGCCGCCGCCGGTTGTGCAGACCGCGCCGGTGGTCGACAGCCTTCGGCTCGAGATCACGACGACCGATTCGGTCTGGGTTTCAGTCGTGATTGACGGGACGCGCAAAGGCGAGTACCTCTTTCCGGCCGGACGTGTTCGCTCCTGGGCGGCAAGGGATCAATTCGTCATCTCCATGGGGAACGCCGCGGCTGCCACCTTCCGGCTGAACAGTAAAGACCTCGGAGCCCTCGGCAGGCGCGGTGCGGTCGCGCGCAATGTCCTCATCACCCAGGCCGGCGTCCTGCAACCTCAATAGTGCATCAGAAATTCTATGGCAGCTCGCGCGGGAATCATCAAACGTCTGGAACGACTTCGCGCGCAGCTTCGTGACCACGACTATCGGTACTACGTTCTCGCGCAACCGACGATCGAAGATGAGGAATACGACCGGCTGCTGCGCGAACTTCTCGATCTCGAAGCGGCGAATCCCGACATGGTGACACCGGACTCGCCCAGCCAGCGCGTGGGTGGCCGGCCGACGAAGGAATTTCCGACGGTCGTCCATGATGTGCCGATGCTGAGCCTCTCCAACACGTACAATGAGGAGGAGGTCAGAGACTTCGACCGTCGAGTACGGTCTGCACTTGCCGACGATCCGTTCCGCTATGTGTGTGAACTGAAAGTGGATGGCGTGGCGGTGAGCCTGGTGTACCGCGATTCGACGCTGTCACGCGGGGCAACCCGCGGGGACGGTACTCAGGGTGATGATATCACGCAGAACCTGAAAACGATTCGTTCCATCCCTCTTCGACTCATGGGAACGAAGAAGGGGCTCCGGGAATTTGAGGTTCGCGGAGAGGTGTTCATGAAGCGGGACGATTTTCGCAGGATGAACGCAGAGCGCGAACTGGCCGGCGAGAAGCTCTTCATCAATCCGAGAAATTCGGCCGCCGGGACGTTGAAGCTGCAGGATTCCAAAGTTGTCGCGTCGCGCCCGCTCAATTTTGTAGCGTATTACCTTCGTGCCGGTGCCGGCGTCCTGACAAGCCATCACGAAAACCTGAAGATACTCCGTGACCTCGGCTTTCCGGTCAGTGAATACTCGAGGATCTCCAGGAACGTCGAAGACGTCATGGAATACTGGAACGAGTGGGAGACACGGAGGGACAGCCTTCCGTTCGACATCGACGGAGTCGTGGTGAAGGTCGATGCGCTCCGGCAGCAGGAGCGGTTGGGCACGATCGCCAAGAGCCCCCGGTGGGCTATTGCATTCAAGTTTGCGGCGCGCCAGGCGACAACGACGCTCAAGGCAATAACGCTCCAGGTGGGACGTGTAGGGACCATAACGCCGGTTGCCGAGTTGGAGCCCGTGTTTGTTGGCGGCACCACCGTTTCGCGGGCGACGCTTCACAACGAGGATTACATCAGAGAACTCGATATTCGTCCCGGAGACACCGTTGTCGTTGAAAAAGGCGGGGATGTCATTCCGAAGGTAAGTTCGGTTGTCAAGGAACGCCGGAAGGGAGGCACCAAGGCGTTTGCGATGCCGTCGCAGTGTCCGGCATGCGGATCGAAGATCTCCCGCCCCGAGGGGGAAGCCGGCACCTACTGCGAAAACAGCGAATGCCCGGCACAAATCCGGGGGCGGATTGAACATTTTGCACACCGGGGTGCAATGGATATCGAGGGCCTCGGCGAAGCGGTCGTCGATCAGCTTGTCAGTCTCGGCTTCGTTCAGAACTATGCCGATCTCTATCAGCTCCATCGCAAGGAGAACGCCCTGGTCGATCTCGATCGCTGGGGCGAGAAGAGCGTGGAGAATCTCCTCCGCGCAATTGAGAAGAGCAAAGAGCGACCGTTCAGCCGGCTCCTCTTCGCCCTCGGCATCCGGCACGTCGGGACAAGCGTTGCCCAGCTTCTTGTGGACCGGTTCGGATCCATGGATTCGTTGCTCAGCGCGTCGTTCGAGGTGCTCCAGTCCGTCCAGGGGATTGGCCCCCGGATTGCCGAGAGCATCACGCGGTTTCTGGACGACAAGCATAACAAGAGGATTATTGACAGGTTGGCGAAGGCCGGTCTGACTCTGGAAGAAAAGAAGAAGCGCATCACGCGTCAGTCGCCCTTCACGGGCAAAACGGTGGTTCTGACTGGCACGCTGGCCTCTTACGGTCGCGAGGAGGCGAAGTCGCTCATCGAAGAGAGCGGAGGGCATGTTGCCTCCAGTGTCAGCAGCAAAACGGATTATGTTATCGTCGGATCGGATGCGGGCTCAAAACTGGATAAGGCGAAGAAGCTTGGCGTCAGGACGCTCGACGAAGAGGAGTTCATCAAGCTGCTCACATCCGGGTAACGCGACGGGCACGGGAGTGCCGGGCACTCCAGATCGGTTTCGTCACAGGAGAAACAGGAGCTCAATGGGTCGGCATGTTTGAAAACACAAGATTGAAAATCGGCACGTCGTACGCACAGTTCCATTTTCGTACTGCGCGGGATCCCATCGTACGGTTCACCGAAGCGATCTCACAGGCGAGGCGACCCATCGTCTTTCTGCCCGAATCCGCAGCGGAGGCATCGAGCATCGAGGGAGTATTGAAGTTCCTTGCTCAACGATTTCACACCAGCAAGGTTGCCGTGGTTGGCCGCAAGGAGGTCGTTCCTTCGCTCCCTGAACATCGGGGATTCAACATCCTGACCTTTACGCCGGAAGAACTCAACATGTGGTTCCTTCCCCGGGGAGATTTGCTTCGAAAGGTGAAAAAGAGTACATTCGACGTAGCGTTGGACCTGAATATTCGCTTCGCGTTGCCCAGCTCCTATTTGTGCCGTGCGTCGTCGGCGCCGCTTCGGATCGGATTCGTCAAGCCGCACGCTGACAGGTTCTATAATTTCCAGATACAGACCGGGCAATCAAACAATCTCACTCTCGTCTATTCCCAGTTGTTGAAGTGCATTGAAATGTTCTAGCTGTGCCGTCTTCTCGGAAACGAGTCTCCACCGGCGGATCTCCATGGCAAGAGGAGGATGCAATGCAATTTGAAGTGAAGAAGAACGGTGATGCGACGATCCTCAAGATCAAAGAGCGCAAGCTCGACGCGAGCGTCTCACCGGAGCTCAAGGGCGAATTCCTCGTCCTCTGCAACCGTCAAACAAAGAATCTTGTCATCGACCTGAGCGACGTCGAGTTTTGTGACAGCAGCGGACTGAGCGCCCTCCTGATTGCCGAGCGGAAAATGCGCGAGAACGGAGGAACCGTCAAGCTCGCCGGACTCCAGAAAAAAGTCCTCTCTCTCATTCGAATATCCCGCCTTGACCGGGCATTCCGGATCCATGACACAGTGGCCAAAGCGCTCAAGGCATAAACTCCTCACCGGTTCGCGGCTCTTCATCCCTCCCGGGATGAGTGCCAGCTTTTTCCTGCATCACCCCCTCGGAGATTGATATGGGCTTTTCAGCATTGGATTACGCCATTGTCGGCATTTACCTCGTTGGCGTGACAGTCATCGGGACGTGGATCGCGGGCAAGCAGAAAACCTCACGTGACTATTTCCTGGGCGGGAAGGAAATGTCGTGGTGGTCAGTCGGCTTCTCAATCGTTGCGAGTGAAACCAGCACCCTCACATTTATCAGCATCCCCGGCCTCGCATACACCGGCAACATGCACTTTCTCCAGCTGGCGTTCGGCTACTTCATCGGCCGATTGCTGGTGAGCATCGTCTTCATCCCGGCGTATTACAAGGGGGACCTCGAAACCGCATACGATTTTCTCGGAAAACGTTTTGGCACGTCCCTGCGGAAGTTTACCTCTTCCGTCTTCCTCATCACAAGGGTTCTTGCCTCCGGCGTCAGGCTTTTCGCCACCGCCATCCCTGTGCACCTTATCACCGGCCTCGATTATGCGACCAGCATTCTCCTCATCGGCGCCTTTACGTTGGCCTACACGTACCTCGGCGGGCTGAAGGCGGTTGTCGCGATGGATGTCGTGCAGCTCTTCATCTATCTCAGCGGCGCAGCTGCAGCCATGGGAATCATCATCCACCAGCTTCCGAACGGCTGGGCCGATGTTGTCAGCTTCGCCACGGCGGGTGGAACGAACAAGTTTGCCATGATCAACATCTCGTCGGGAGGGGGATTCTGGGGCTTTCTTGCCACCCCGTATACGCTGATCGGCGGGATTCTCGGCGGCACGTTTCTCACTATGGCCTCACACGGCACTGATCAGCTCCTGGTGCAGCGCCTCCTGGGCTGCAAGTCGCGCTGGGACAGCCAGCGAGCCCTTATGCTCGATGCCACCGTCATCGTCCTGCAGTTCGCATTTTTCCTGACACTCGGCCTCTGCCTCTATGCGTTCTACGGCGGTGTATCGATACAGCAACTCGGCCTGAGCGCGTCGGATGAAGTATTCCCGAAATTCATCATCGAAAATCTCCCAACGGGAATTGCAGGCCTGGTCGTTGCCGGTGTTCTCGCATCCGCCATGGGAACGCTTTCGTCCTCCATCAGCTCCCTCGCCTCGTCGACCTTTCTCGACCTGTTCAAATTCACGGCCCGGGGAAAAGACCTCACCGGGCAGGCCGAAATGCGATGGTCGAAGCTCTTCACGCTTCTGTGGGGCGTCATACTCATCGGCGGTGCAATGTTGTTCACTGACACAAAGAATCCCGTGGTTGAGCTCGGCCTGAAAATCGCATCCTTCACGTACGGCGGATTGCTCGGGACCTTCTTCCTGGGCCTCCTTTTCAAGAAGACAAGCCAGAGGGATGCCTACGTCGGATTCGTTGCGGGAATCATCGCAATGACGTTAGTGCTGTCGATGACAAGAATCGATTTCACCTGGCATACATTCATCGGAGCTTCGGTCACCATCCTCGCCGGCAACGCGAGCCGATGGCTCCGCGATCAGGTGTTAGCACACAGATAAACACTGATGCGACTGAAATACACAGAGAAGGAATTTTTGTGATTATCTTTGGCATCTGTGTATTCAGTGTGCTAATCCGGAATGCTTCTGGAAAGTCGTATGGCGAAGACCGCTCGCGTCTCTAAACGCAAGAAACCGGCGGATGCAAGCGCGCTTGACAGGGAGATTCGCCGCTACTTCGATTTTCTCCTGCTGGAAAAAGGACTCACGCAGCACTCCCTCCACTCCTATCAATTTGACCTTGCGAAGTATCGCGCGTTTCTGACCGACAACGGCATCACCTCGGCGTGCGCTGTGAATGAATCCCGCCTCAGCGGGTTCCTCAAAACCCTGTCCGGGAAGCGGCTGTCGCCGCGCAGTGTTGCCAGGATTCTCTCGGCCGTTCGCGGATTTCACCGCTTCCTCGTGGGGGAGGGGATCCACGACGACGATCCGACAGAGAACATCGACGCGCCAAAACGAGCGAAACACCTTCCGGGTGTCCTCTCGGTGGCGGAAATCGAGTCGATCCTCAAACAACCCGATACGCGCGAACAGCTTGGCAGGCGCGATCGTGCGATTCTTGAAGTTCTCTACGCCACCGGCGTGCGCGTCTCCGAGCTCACGAGCCTGAAACAATCAGATCTGATGTTCGAATCCGATCTCATACTGGTCTTCGGGAAGGGCTCGAAGGAGCGTCTTGTTCCGATCGGGACATCGGCTGTGGAGTGGGTGAAGAAATACCAGAGAGAGGTGCGGATACACCTCGTGAGAAGCGGCAAGTCGCACGACGTATTGTTTCTCAACTACAGAGGCGGGAAACTCTCACGGGCGGCCATACGTGACATGATTGTGAAATACGCACGGATGGCGGGGATCAAGAAGGAAGTTCACCCTCACACATTCAGGCACTCGTTTGCCACGCATCTCCTCGAAGGCGGCGCCGATCTCCGGGCTGTTCAGGAAATGCTCGGCCACGCCGACATCGCCACCACGCAGATCTACACACACATCGACCGGGAGTACCTCAAAGAGGTCCATCGGACATTCCATCCCCGGGGCTGACCGGCGGTTGAATTGCGGTTGCCGCTGTTCCGATCGCGACGGTGGTCTACATCGACGGCGGAATGGAAGGAGGCCCTTCCTTTCGGAACAACCCGACGATTTGCATGAACACGGTAAAGAGGAGGTACCCCAGCGCCGAAGCGAGTCCGCCGTTGAGAGCTCCCATCGTTATGGAGCCGAATCTCGACGGACGCTGCAACACGCGGAAGGAATCGAGGATTCCCTCAAATGCCCTTCTGTACTCGGGATACTGCGTCACAAGCGCGGACGAGGTCACGATGTACGCGCGGCCTTTCCCCGGGATTATCGTCTGGACGAACTGCAGATCGAACGGTTTCATTTCCGTGGTCCTGCGGGACGAGGTCGCGCCTGAAGATCCATCCGTTTCCGCCGGCCCCGATTTCTCCACCCTGAGTTTGATGCTTCCCCTGCTCGTAAACCGTGCGGCCGTCAAGTCATCAATTGTCGTGAGCTCTGACCGCTCCATCTTGTAGTCGTCGAGTATCTGGCGGAATCCCTCGCTCAGCACCTTCGCGCCTTCGGCCAGCTGCTCCTCGTCAAGCTCGGGCATCTCCGTTTTCATGATGACGACGTTCACCGACGGTGAGAAGTCCGCATCCTCCAATACCTTCATGAACCCGACTTCGGTCTTGCGTGCGACGAATCCATCTCTCAACGTTTTCGGAAACCGATCCCCCAGCTTGTCGAACAGCTCTTCATAGTTTTCCGCGGTGAGAACCATCCAGTCGGACGGTGCAAGCATGGCGAATCCGTTGGCAGAATTCTGATATGATCCTTCGAAGGGAGGGAGACCCTCCGGAGAGTTAAGCCACCAGAGTACAACAGCGAGGGCGATCGAAACCGAAAGAGCACCGAGAATCACGAGTGCCGGATGTGACGCGCCCCGGGAGGCAGATCCTGCCGAGGTGCGGACCGCACGCTTTGGAAGATTTGCCTGAGAGACCGGGAAGATAAACCGGCATTTCTGGCATTGTGAAAAGACATCCGGTTGCTCGTGACCACACTTTGGACATACCATATGTGTTCATCCAGCGTAGTTTGCAAACGCGAAAGGGGAATCAGACGGATTGTGGTGGACGCAAGATAGGAGGGGCCCGGTTGAAAGTCAATTTCCAGTGAAAATTGGTGTGCCATCCATGGTGAACTCGGAGGCTATCCTCTTCGCCCGGATCTCTGGCAGGGTGCGGAAAAACAAAATCCCGTCACGTTGAGCCCTTCGGCTTCGCTAAGGGCAGGCTTCGTCGAAACGTGTCAGTTGATGCAAATATCAGGGTTCGACCCCTACCTGCCTCGCAGAATTTCAAGAGGCGGGCAGGCGCTCACCCTGACGGTCTTCTTCTTTTGGTGCCTTTTTCCACAGCCTACCAGAGTTCATCTCAAAAACTCTCTTATCTTTCATGTTGAGATAGCTGCTAC